>ENA-UPTA01001016-UPTA01001016.1-activated-sludge-metagenome-genome-assembly--contig:-NODE-1016-length-32010-cov-7.156001_pt1 | contig 32010 bp, 27 predicted proteins | sample MGYA00238184_ERZ773361 | MGnify/ENA primary metagenome ERZ773361 (study PRJEB29100, sample SAMN05720205) | activated sludge metagenome | isolation source: anaerobic digester from wastewater... | reverse complement strand
AACATTGATAATTGATTATTAAAGGTGAAAAATGAAAGAAAAAATCTTAGTTGTTGATGATGAGGAAAATTTACTAAATGTAATAAAGGATTACCTTTTAAGAGAGTCCTATGAAGTTTATACGGCTAATCGCGGGAATAAAGCTATCGAATTATTTCGTAAAATAGAACCGGACTTTATTATACTTGATTTGATGCTTCCTGATATTTCGGGAGAGGAAATATGTAAACTTATAAGAAAGGAATCAAATGTTCCTATTTTGATGCTTACTGCTAAAAGCAGCGAAGATGATAAGGTTACCGGTTTATACATCGGTGCAGATGATTATTTAACCAAACCTTTCAGTCCAAGGGAATTAGTCGGCAGGGTAAGGGCAATTCTTAGAAGAACAAAGGGCACTGCAGCTGATGTTTTAGAATTTAATGATAAAGATTTGTATATTGATATACCTAAACATATAGTCAAGAAAGCAGGCGAATCAATAAAACTGACACCTAATGAATTTAAAATATTATCAGTATTAGCACAAAATCCTCATAAAGTATTTACCAGGAGCCATTTAGTCAGTCTGGCTTTCGGATATGATTTTGAAGGATTTGATCGCACTGTTGATACACACATAAAAAATTTGCGTCAAAAAATAGAAGATAACGTAAAGGAACCTAAATATATTGTAACTGTCTACGGTGTCGGATATAAGTTTGAAGGTGTATAAGATGGTTAAAATAAGCAAGCAATTAAGGAAGTACTTTATCACAATTTCAATATTATCAATCGCATTTATTACAATTACTTCTAATATAAGCATAAACTTTTTCTTCTCCGGCTATATAAGGGATTCAAGAAGCAGAGATGATTTAAAAGTTCTTAAGTATGTGGAAAGTGTATTCAGTGAATACGAAGAAATAAATGATAATTCTTCAATGAATTTAATGCATTATGCTTTCAGCGAGGATGTTGTTATACAGATTAAGGATACGAATAGCAGTATAATGTTTAACAGCAGCGCATTTGGTACAATCATAGGAATTACAGACGAATACAGCAAAAATGAAGAAAAATTTTCGTTTAGAAGCTATCCGTTTATTATTGATGATGAACAAGTTGGAACTATTGATATTGGACGACCTAAAAGCATAATAGCCAATATTGAGGATGAAAAATTTTTAATTACCATAAACAGTATATTCGCAGCGGCTTCATTGCTGACATTAATAATAGCATTGCGTTCAAGTGCTCATTTATCAAAGAAGTTTTTAAATCCAATATATAGAATACAAGAAAATGCTAAGCTGATAGAACAAGGAAAATATAAAAATATAAATGAAGTGGAAACAAATACATCCGAATTGCATGAATTGTCCGTATCTGTAAAAGAGCTTGCCGAAAGGTTGCACCATCAGGAAACATTAAAGCGAAGGATGACTACGGATATAGCCCATGAGTTAAGAACACCCTTAGCTGCCGTTCAAAGCCATATCGAGGCCTTTATGGACGGGGTATGGGAGCCTGATTATGAGCGGCTTTCTGTTATTCACGGCGAGGTAATAAGATTAACTAAATTAATCAGTGAATTATCCAATTTATCAATAGTAGAGGGCGATGAAATAAAATTAAAATTAAGCACTGTTGATTTATCGGAAATTTTAAATGATATTGTAGACAGTTATGAGCCTATGTTTTCAGATAAAAATATTTCTGTAAATAAAAACATTCAAAATGATGTAAATATGATGGGAGATATAGATTATTTAAAACGAATTTTTATTAATATCCTTTCAAATGCATTTAAGTATACTAATGAAAATGGAACTGTCAGTGTTTCATTAGAGCAAATAAAAAATCAGATAAGAATAACAGTAAAAGACACGGGTATTGGTATCCCTAAGGAAGATTTAAAACATATTTTTGAAAGGTTTTACAGGAGCGATTTATCAAGGAATCGTCAAACCGGAGGAACCGGCATTGGGCTTACAATTACAAAGGCATTGGTTGAAGCTCACGGTGGTACCATAAAAATAGACAGCGAGGTTGGAAAAGGAACAAATGTAATTGTTGAATTTGTTAATCTGAATCATCATTAATATTAGATCCTTCGCTTGTGCTCAGGATGACATAATAGAATATATATATCTTCATAACTTCTTCACAAAGTATTGTTAATATTCATCATACACCCCCCACCGGGGTATGGCATTTTTATGCTTTATATCTATATAGACAGCTAAAAAAGGAGGTAATATTTATGTTTAAATTCATAAAAAATTGGTTAGACAGATTAGCTAAGGAGAATGAAAAGAATTTTGGAACCGACAGGCTCGATTGCTGTGGTTTAAATAAACCTAAAAACACAAATACTCAATCTTCTAATAGCAATACTGATAGGAAATGAAATGCAATGATTGGGAAAGAGTTTGGTAGGTATTATCTGCTATGCAGATTTTAAGCGCCATGGATTTCTTTAAAATTATGACAGATTTTACAACTTGAATGATATAAAAATAAGGTTCTATACGTTGCAGTCAACATTTAGATTATTGGCTGCTTTTTCTTATTGAAATATTGACGTAAAATGAAAGTAGTGATACGATATATCGTATGCGATAACATGAATTCCGCCAGACAGAAAGAGGTAAGTAACAACCATGAATGAGAATAAGGAACTTTTTGAATCATTCCCTATACCTAAAGCGTTAGCAGCCTTGGCAATTCCTACAATTATTAGCCAATTGATTACAATGATCTACAACATGACAGATACATTTTTCATTGGAAGAACCAACGATCCTTATAAGGTTGCAGCTGCATCCCTTGCTTATGTGCTTTTCTTCATTATTACTGCGCTTTCTAATTTGTTTGGTATTGGCGGCGGCAGTTTAATATCCCGATTGCTGGGCGGTCAGCAGGAGCACGAAGCAAGGAAAGTATGCTCCTTCAGCTTTTATGGGACTATCATTGTTACACTGATTTATTCTGCCTGCTGCTTTCTGTTTATGAATCCGCTTTTGCGTATTATGGGAGCAAGTGATAATACGATCGGATATGCTTCTTCTTATACATTGTGGGTCGTTGTAATCGGTGGTGTTCCGTCTACTCTCAACATGACAATGGCTCATCTGCTCCGTAGTGAAGGTTATGCAAAGCAAGCAAGTTTTGGTGTTGGTATGGGCGGACTTTTGAATATTGCACTGGATCCGATCTTTATGTTTATTCTCCTTGAACCGGGATACGAAGTAACCGGTGCTGCCATAGCAACAATGCTTTCCAATGTATGTGCGTTGATTTACTTTTTTATCGTTTTCGCCTATTTGAGAAAGAAGACAGTTTTATCCCTATCTCCCCGCTTAATCTTACCCGGAACAAAATATATCAGGGAAATCTTATTGGTTGGATTACCTTCTGCATTGGGTACATTTCTCGCTTGCGTTTCCAATACAACAATAAACAGACTGGCTTCCGGATACGGCGATATTCCGGTAGCAGCAATAGGAATCGTAAAGAAGATCGATATGCTTCCAATGAATGTGGGAAAGGGCTTATGCCAGGGAATGATGCCGCTGGTTGCCTATAATTACGCATCAAAAGATTACAAACGAATGCATTCTGCCGCAAAGTGCTCCAGAATCTGCGGCATGACTTTTGCCGGAATCTGTATTGTTACATATGAAATATTTGCCGAAAGCATCGTTGGTTTATTTATCAAAGATGCGCAGACTCTAAATATGGGAATCAACTTCCTGCGAATTTGTTGTATTGCTACACCTTTAATGATTTGCAATGTTCAAATGAGCTATACATTTCAGGCGATGGGTAAAGGACCGCAGTCATTGCTTCTGTCTTCATGCCGTCAGGGACTAGTTAATATTCCTTTACTGTTTCTGATGAACGCTCTGTTTGGATTGTATGGTGTTGTCTGGACACAGTTGTTGGCAGATGGTATCACTCTGATAATTTCTTTTACTTTGTATCAGAAGCTATACAATACACTAAAAAGTCACTATGGTGAATTAATTAGTGTTTCAAATTAGAGTGAGAAGGTCTTAAATGGAACTACCCTTCATGAGCTTTTATTTTATTGTAATTGTGCTGCTTATCATTCCCATCCAACAGGTATAGGTAATAGTACCTGCTTGTGTAGGAGTAAATTCTATTACATTCTCACCTATTTCAAGTTTTTGCTGCTTCCCATATGCCGGAATAATTAATTCGTTGTTACAGCCATTTAGTTTTCCTTCTTCAACAACTATAGTCCATTTCAAAGGAACACCTGCATAGACGTTAATAGGTTGATATCTTCCGGGTTCAAGATTTGTTGTTACAGTCTGATAACCATCTTTTATAACAGCATCAGCGTTCTTATTGTCTTTAGATAAACTTATCCCCATAGGTGACAATATTGCTTCAGATACATTAATACCTGACAGCAATAAGCCTCTGTTTCCCATAACTACACCCAATATTATAACTAAAACCGATGTGATTTTCATCATCTGTTTAGTAAATTTCAAGCTTATTAATGAGCTGAATGCACCAAATGCAAACATTAATGGGACAGTACCCAGACTAAAAATAAACATGGATAAAGCTCCCGTTAAAAAGCTTCCTGTTCCAAGAGCATATATTTGCATGGCCTGCAAAGGACCGCAAGGCATAAATCCATTAAGTAATCCTACTATAAATGCTCCATTACCGTTTTTCTTGCTGTCAATTTTATCGGTTATACTCTTAGGCAGGCGGGGCATGAGTTTTCTTAACGCAGGCGTAATATTTAGCATATTAATACCCATGACGATCATGAAAGCACCTGCAATAAGCGAAATTATTGATTTACCTTTAAGTGATAAACTAAAAACAGAACCAAGGGCACCGACTATTCCTCCAAGAATTGTATAGGATATAACCCTTCCAAGATTATATAAAAAACCCGGCTTTAGTTTACTTGATACATTGTTTTCGCAATCACCGCATCCGGCACATTGTGACAAACTAATACCCCCGCACATTGTAATACAGTGTATTGACGTAAACAGTCCGGCTATAAAAAGCATTCCGTAACCCATGCTTTGAGTAATTTGCGGTAAAAAGTTAAATCCGACAGTATTTTTAATAATTATATACAATCCGGCAATTATTAATAAAATTAAAAAGGTTGATGTATTAGATGAATCTTCTTCAATTTCATCATAATCATATACAACTTCATATCCTGTTTTTTCAATGGTGTCATAAATAGTATTTAAATCTCTTTTATCGCTATTGTATATAATTTCTGCCATGGATGAAGCAAAGCTTACTTTAACGGAATCAACACCATCTAATTTTTTTAATGCCTTTTCTATTTTATACTCACAAGCCGTGCAGGTTAATCCGCCTAATTTTATTGTTATTTGCTCTAATGAGTTTTGCATAATATACCTTATCTCCAATTTGCAAAAATAACTTCAGCTTCGGCAAATAAGTCTTTAGGAATTGTTATTGTTGTATCGGTTACTTCTTTCATATCATCAAGTATGGGAACCGGGTTACATCCACCCCTTGTCACTTCAACATCATCCAATTTAAACCTGTTGCCGCAGTTTTGACAAATCAGGTAATCTCCTTGCTGAACATAATATCCTCTGCCTGATGAATAGCAAACCTGGCAAGTATTAAATGCAGTTCTTATTGTCCCGTCTGATGCTTTTACCGCCAATACTTCAATATAAGTGTCAAGCTCATCATAACCATAGAATGATGCGATTTCAGTTATATCTGAAGTTTGAATAACCATATCTCCATTTTCATCGGTTGCTGATATGGCGGTTGGTTTTGAGTTTTTCGCTATTTCATCATCTTTTCCGGAATTTAAAAAGGTGAATGCTGCTATACCAATAATTATAACAGCCACAACACCTAATACTAAATTATTGTTTTTCTTAACTTTTTTTGTTTTATTAGCTTTCATATCGGGTTCCTTTCCATATTAATTTGAAAAATTATAAAAAAACTTTATGAAGATTTTGTGAAGATATGTTACTCTATTCTTTATGCATCTAATATCAACAATGTAAAATTGTATTGATTATTTAATAAATTTAATGTAAAATGAAATAAATAAGCACAACCCATAGGAGGAATAAAGTTAATGAAGACATATAACGCAGACAAAATCAGAAACGTAGCCCTGCTTGGCCACAGTAGCTGTGGCAAAACTACAATTACAGAAGCTCTTTTGTTAAATACAAAAGTAACAAACAGAATGGGTAAAGTAGAAGACGGAAATACTGTATCCGATTTTGATAAAGAAGAAAAGGAACGTCAAGTTTCAATTGGAACATCAGTAATACCGATTGAATACAAAGATACTAAAATTAATTTCTTAGATACTCCCGGATATTTTGACTTCGTTGGTGAAGTTTATGGAGCACTTAGGGTTGCAGACAGTGCAGTATTAGTTATCGATGCCAGCTCCGGAATAGAAGTAGGAACAGAAAAAGCATGGAAATACTTAGAGCAAAGAAATATGCCTCGAATAATATTCATTAATAAATTAGACAAAGAAAATATCAAGTTTGATGAACTGCTTGATAATTTAAGAGAAACATTTGGCAAGAAAGTAATTCCGTTTACTCTACCCATAGGCAAGGGAGAAAATATTGACGGATATATGGATATATTGAAAGGACAAAGCTATATAGATTCAAAACCGGTTGAAACATTCCCGGACACAGCGGCAAAGGCGGAAGAATTAAAAGCAATTCTAATGGAATCCGTAGCCGAAACAGATGAAGAATTACTTGAAAAATACTTTGAAGGCGAAGAATTTACTGAAGAAGAAATTCAAACCGGATTAAAAAAAGCAGTATTAGAAGGCGAATTGGTTCCTGTAATAGTTGGTTCCGCAATAAAAGGATTAGGCATTGACATGCTGATGAATACAGTAGTAGAGTATTTGCCTAACGCCTTGGATGCAAAATCACTTAAAGGAAGTCCTTCAGATTCATTATCTGCATTTATATTCAAGACTATAGTTGACCCCTTTGTAGGAAAAATTTCCTTATATAAGGTAATGTCAGGAAAGATGAAAAAAGATACGGATGTTTATAATGCAAACACCGGTGATACTGAGAGAATAGGCAGCGTATTTTCCTTAAGAGGAAAAGAGCAATTAGAAGTTTCTGAAGTTGAAGCAGGTGATATAGGTGCAACTTCCAAGCTTCAGTATTTTAAAACCGGTGATACTATTTCATTAAAGACTGCTCCGGTATCTTATGATAAAATTGATTTTCCGAAACCTTGCTACTTTATGGCAGTTAAAGGGAAGACAAAAGACAGTGACGAAAAAATCGGCACGGGACTTCAAAGACTTAACGAAGAAGACCCGACGTTCTCAATAGAAAGAAATATTGAAACTAAAGAGCTTATAGTAGGCGGACAGGGAAACATTCAGTTGGATGTACTTGCCAGCAAGCTTAAGAATAACTACAAGGTTGATGTTGAACTCAGTCCACCGAAGGTTGCATACAGAGAAACAATTAAAGGCAAATCAGATGTTCAGGGAAAACACAAAAAACAATCAGGCGGCGCAGGCCAGTATGGAGATGTTCGTATCAGATTTGAGCCATCTCAGGAAGAATTTGAATTTACTGAAGAAATTTTCGGAGGATCAGTACCGAAAAACTATATCCCGGCAGTAGAAAAGGGACTTAGAGAATCACTTGAAAAAGGTGTATTGGCAGGATGTAAAGTTGTTAATGTTAAAGCAACATTGTATGACGGCTCTTACCACGAAGTTGACTCAAACGAAATGGCTTTTAAAATTGCAGCATCATTAGCATTCAAAAAAGGTATGCTGGAAGCAAAACCTATATTGCTTGAGCCCATTGCAAAGGTTGAAATCAATATTCCCGATGAGTACTTGGGAGATATAATGGGTGATATGAACAAGAGAAGAGGAAGAATTCTCGGTATGGAACAGCAAGCGGACGGAAGCCAGCTGGTAAAGGCAGAAGCTCCAATGGCAGAAATGTACACATATGCAATCGAGCTTAAGTCCATGACTCAAGCAAGAGGTACTTTTGAAGTCGAATTCTTAAGATATGAAGAAATGCCGAACAACTTAGCTGAAAAAGTTATAGCTGAATACAAGGCAGCGAATGAAAACTAAAGACATGTACGACTATAATAAAGTTATTAAATAATAAAAAGTTGTTGTAAAAAATCACTTAAAAGATTTATTATTATCTTTTAAGTGATTTGTTTTTCTTACTAATTAGCTTAATTTGAAGATTTTATAATAAATTATGTTCATAATATTTGCAATAAGCCAAATTTAACGAGTAAAATCTATTCTTATAAATTTTTTCCCGTTTGGTAATTTTCTTTCTTGAAGCCTATCTTTTTTGTAGTTGATATTACGCATAGCTTCAACTAACCCACTTTCTTCCACAGGGTGGAGGATTTCATCTAAACGGTCAAATACATGGAGATATGGAGAATCGGATACAAAAGAATCATTTGTATTGACTTGAATAATACACGACACATATTTTGGGTTTACTTTCTTAACCGCTTTTTGGAAGTATTCATATCCAATATACTCAATTAAGAGATTTGCCACAAGTAAATCTGCATATGGCAATTCTATGTCTTGAGTTAAATCTTTACAAAGTGTTTCAAGTATGCCTTCCAGTTCCGGGTATCGTTTTTTGCACGTATTCAAATATTTTTCATTAATGTCGATTCCATAAACTTTATTGATAACCTGGTTATTAATATGTTCTAACCCGTTTCCGCCCGCTATTCCAAAAATCATAATGGATTTTATCGGATATGTATAAAATTGTTCTTTCATCATTTGATTCATTGCTTGAAGCTGAAACACACTGTCTAAACTCATATGTTTTTCATAATCTTCCAAGTTAATATCTTCCCAAGGATTATTCATTTAAAGTACCTCACAAATACCTATTTATTGGTTTTTAAAAACAAGTATGTAAACCTATCTGCTGAATCAAGTCAGTTATTTATAACTCAATGATTAATAATCAGCTGCCTTCCGTCATAATCCACTTCAAGGGTGGTGTTTGGTTCTATATCTTCTGAAATCATCAATCTTGCTATCAATGTTTCCACGCTGCTTTGAACGAAACGTTTCAATGGTCTTGCACCGTAAACAGGGTCATATCCCGCATCAACGATATAATTTTTTGCTCTTTCGGTTACTGAAACGGTAAGCTGCTTATCGCTGAGGCGCTTGTTAAGGTCATTAATCAATAAATCCAGTATAGATGATATCTCCGATTTTTTCAATGGCTTGTAGAATACAATCTCATCAAGTCGATTTAAAAACTCCGGCCTGAACTGATGTTTCAGCAGGTTATTTACGGAATTTTTAGCTTCTTCCGTAATTTCACCCTGGCCGTTGATGCCTTCAAGTATGTAATTGGAACCAAGGTTTGATGTAAGGATGATAATGGTATTTTTAAAATCAACTGTCCTTCCCTGGGAATCGGTTATTCTGCCATCATCAAGAACTTGAAGTAAAATATTGAATACCTCTGAATGAGCTTTTTCAATTTCATCAAACAAAACAACCGAATAGGGCTTTCTTCTTACAGCTTCCGTTAACTGTCCTCCTTCTTCATAGCCTACATATCCGGGAGGTGCTCCAATGAGTCTTGAAACAGAAAACTTCTCCATATATTCACTCATATCGATTCTTATTCCGGAGTATCGCTGGTAACTCTTGTATTACCTCTCACGGAACTTAGGGAATTTAAAAATTTATCCTTGTTAAGTCCGAATTCATTATATAAATTTCTTAAACCTCCTTTAGGATTATTTAACAATGAAAGCATAATATGCTCGACAGAAACATATTCATCCTTCATCCTATCTGCCTGATTTTCCGCATCTACCAATATCCTGTCTACATCTTGGGCTATATAGACTTTTCCCGGCTCCCTTCCGGGACCGTATTCACGGGGCATTCCTTCTATTATATATCTCAATTTGGATTTAAACATATCGGTGTCAATATTCATTTTAACAAGAAGCTGTCCAATTAAACCGCCTGACTGGTCCACCAAAGCATACAACAAATGCTCCTGCTCAATTTGCATATTTTGATTTTGTATTGCTATATTTGTGCATCTTGAATTGCTTCCAATGATTTTTGGGTAAATTTTTGTGCGTTCATATCTTTATGCTTCCTATATTTGTATAGAGTAAATTTTATCCGATAATATTATAATACCATCAAGTTATTAATTTAAACCAAATTTCGTTTGAAATAATATTACTGCTATTTATATCAGGATACATTACATACTCACAAATTAAATAGGATTACATATAATATTGGATATAAAAGGAGAAAGGAGAGGCATATTTATTATTGAATAGGCCGTTAGGATACTATGAGTGTTAGCGGAAATGAAAGAAACTCTTGCTTAACAATAGGGAGAATGGCTCCTGACTTCACTGCACTTTCTACAGACGGTATTGTAACATTGTCGCAATACAGAGGGAAATGGGTAGTGATTATAAGCGAGCCCGGAAATTTTGCCTCTACATCAACCTCATCTCTTATAGCCCTGTCTACGTATTTTGACGAATTTGCTAAAAGAAATGTCCAAATATTAGTTGTAACAATAGATAACAATTTTTCGAACATAGAGTGGAAAATGAATATTTTTAATACATATGGAATAATAGTGCCATTTCCTATTCTAGAGGATAGAGATGCTCAAATAGCAAATATGTATGGAATGGTTAATCCTGACAGAATATATGAAGAAAGTGTTAGGGATATTTTTATTATCAATCCCCAAGGAAGAATAAAAGCTATATTGACTTATCCGGTTTCTTGCGGCAGGAATACATTTGAAATTTTAAGAATTATTGATTCTCTTCAACTAACGGATGCTTACAATGTCTACACACCTGCCAACTGGATACCCGGAGACCCTGTTGTGTTGCCTACTACACAAAATTTTAATGAAGCCATGTTAAGACAGCAAGGACAAAGCGGATTTAACTGTCCAAATTGGTACACTTGTTATTTAGATTATAATTCTCTAACTCAGCGAGATAATATTTCTGAGCTGAAGAAGAGAAGTTGATTATAAAACTGATCTTAGATTTCTAATTATTGTTCAGGATAAAAGGCACAAAAAAATCGGCTTCATAAAATGATGCCGATTATTATTTTTATCTTGAAACTGTAGTATTCCCTTTAAAATAATGAACATGCCCGTCATCAAAGGTTGTTGTTCCCATATACGGGTGAATATGCCCTTGTCTTACGGGAACTGCAGGAGCCGTGTTTACACTGAAGCTGTGTCTGTGCCCATCAGCAAATGTTGTTGTAGCAGTTATATTATGAACGTGTCCCGGAATATTAGGGTCTGCAGAAGATATTCCTTCGTAAAAGTGTCTATGATTGTCATTTATGGTTGTGGGACCTTCAAATCCATGAGTATGAATGCCATACATTATATAATCACCTCTATAATAAATTAATTGCTTACAGTATTTTATGTCCTATAATATGCTTTGTTACTGTAGACTACGTTTTAATTGTTATTTTTTTCAAAAAACCCCTTGCATTTTATTTTTAATAGTGTTAAAATAAGCTTAAGGTCAAAGATAGTCAAAGTCAAAGACAGTTAAAGACAAACTATAGAAGAGTAAGGAGGTGCGGAATGTCAAATTTAAGTGATATAATTGAAAGCTTTATAAAAGAATTATTGGATGCAAACAATAATGATGTAATCGAAATACAAAGAAATATTTTGGCACAGCAGTTTGATTGTTCTCCATCTCAGATTAATTACGTTCTTACTACTCGCTTTACCAATGACAGGGGATATGTTGTAGAAAGCAGAAGAGGCGGAGGAGGATATATACGAATTTTTAGGGTTCGCTCTTCTATGGAGGATGAACTCAAGCGCATATTAAATGAAACTATAGGAGACAGCATAACATTAAATAAATCAATTGATTTAATCAATGCACTGATGGAAAGAGAAGTAATAACGGAAGGTGAAAGAGCAATTATGCAAAGTGTATTAAGCGACAGAGTTCTAAATATCGTTGCTTATGAAGACAGGAATAAGCTGCGGGCCGACCTTTTAAAGGAAATGATATTGGTATCCGTAGAGAATAATGATTATTGATTTATAGGAGGGGTATAAATGCTTTGTAACGAGTGCGGTAAAAATGAAGCCAATGTTCATTTAACTCACATAATTAACGGGAAAAAGACAGAAAGCCATTTGTGTGAAGAATGTGCAAAAAAGAACCAGACGATTTTTAATCCCAATTTTTCAATGGAGAATTTGTTCTCTGCAATGCTGAACAATTCTTTTAATAATAAAACATACTTACCTGCAAAGGGATGCTCAAACTGCGGCATGACATACGAAAACTTCAGAACTACGGGAAAATTCGGATGCAGCCAATGCATTGATTCATTCAAGGGCAGGTTGAAACCTGTTATAAAAAGTATACAGGGATATGACAGACATACAGGGAAAATTCCTAAACGAACAGGCGGAGCTTACAAGGTTCAAATGGATATTGAAAGATTGAAAAATGAGTTAAGATGTGCCGTTGAGAGAGAGGAATATGAACTTGCGGCGGAACTTAGAGATAAAATCTACGAATTAGAAAAGAAAAAGGGGGATGAGCAGTTTGAAAAATAATGATATCGTAATAACCAGCAGAATCAGACTTGCAAGAAATTTAAAAAATTACAAATTCCCTATATATATGACCGAGTCAGAATCAAAAAGTGTAATTAATGAAATTTATAATGCAATAAGCAAACATGAAAATTACAAATTAACATATATGAAAGACTTATCAGATGTAAAGAAAAATTCATTGATCGAAAACCATATTATCTCTCCGGCATTGGCAAATAAAAGGAATGAAGGTGCATTTCTTTTAAGCCCCGATGGAAAAACTTCAGTTATGATAAATGAGGAAGATCACATAAGAATTCAAACTATAGAAGACGGATTATCCTTGAAGGAATGCTGGAAATTAAGCAATGAAGTGGATGATATAATTGAGGAAAGTGTTGATTATGCATTTGACAGGGAATTAGGATATATAACTGCCTGCCCCACTAACATAGGAACAGGTATGAGAGCATCTGTAATGCTGCATTTGCCTGCACTTTCAATAACAAATCAAATTGACAAACTCCTGTACGGGGTTTCCCAGTTAGGTGTTGCAGTGAGAGGAGTATATGGTGAAGGAACAAAATCGATAGGACATTTGTATCAAATTTCAAACCAGGGAACATTGGGTGCTTCCGAAGAAACATTAATTGATAAAATCAATCAAATTGTAATGCAAATTATCGATAAGGAAAAAAACACAAGAGAGCACCTGATGAAGAACAATTATGACGATTTGGAAGATGACTTTTACAGGGCATACGGATTGCTTACAAATGCAAGAAAAATGACAGTGGATGAAGCAATGAAGTTATTGTCGCTCATAAAGCTTGGAAGTGAAATGGGAATAACTCCAATGGTTAAAGGCAAGAATATATATCAGCTTATGATTTGGATTCAGCCAAACAACATTTCAACTATTGATACTGAACTTTCACCAAAGGATAGAGACAAAAAAAGAGCAGAAATAATAAGACGTGAATTATTGCGTTGAAATATATAATACAAAAAGGAGATGAAAGATATGATGGGAGGACTAAATAATTCTGCAAGAAATGCCTTAGCCCTTGCTCAGGAAGAAGTAAAAAATTTCAAACAAAATGTACTTGGAACCGAGCATATTCTATTAGGGTTAATGATTGAAGAGGAAAGTATTGCAGGAAAAATTCTTAGAGATAAATTAGATATTGATAAAGTTAGAGAAATAATTAAAAATTCAACAGGCATGGGTGATTCTGTACCTGAATACATTACTATTAGCCCCAGAAGCAAATTTATAATAGAGCTGGCACGTCAGTACGCAGCCCAGCTTAAAATGCCTTATGTAGGTTGTGAGCATATTTTATTGGGACTTATTGAGGAAGGCGAAGGTATAGGAGCACAAATTATAAAATCAGTCGTAAGTTTAAAGGATTTAAAAAATGAAGTGCTGATGGCAATGCAAGGCGCAGGCGGAGCGGAGCCCGGCAATCAGGATATAGGCGGCAGTATGGCACCGCAAACATCAAATACTAAGACTATTGATAAATACGGCACTGATTTAAATCAGCGTGCGAAAGAAGGAAGGCTTGACCCAGTTATCGGAAGAGAAGATGTTATTGAAAGGGTAATTCAAATCTTATCGAGAAGAACTAAAAACAACCCCTGCCTTATTGGTGAGCCCGGGGTCGGAAAGACGGCAATTGCAGAAGGTCTGGCTCAGGAAATTATCAAAGGAAGCGTTCCTGAAACACTGAAGGATAAGCGTGTAATCACCTTGGATATGGCAGGGATGGTGGCAGGAGCAAAATATAGAGGAGAATTTGAGGAAAGACTAAAAAATGCCATCGATGAAATAAAGGCAGCAGGAAATATTATATTATTTATAGATGAAATGCATACAATAATCGGTGCCGGAGCTGCCGAAGGGGCAATAGATGCATCCAATATTTTAAAACCCGTATTGGCGAGAGGGGAACTTCAGGTTGTAGGTGCAACTACCTTAGATGAATATAAAAAACATATTGAAAAAGACGCTGCTCTTGAAAGGAGATTCCAACCTATAATTGTTGAGGAGCCGACAGTTGAAGACACAATAAGAATTCTTAAGGGATTAAGAGATAAATACGAAGCTCATCACAAGGTGGCAATCACTGATGAAGCAATTGAAGCGGCGGCAAGTCTTTCTCACAGATATATTTCCGACAGATTCCTGCCTGACAAGGCAATAGACTTAATAGATGAAGCAGCTTCAAGGATAAGATTAAAATCATCGACAGCTCCCAAGGAATTAAAAGAATTGGAAGATAAAATTAAAGAAGTTGACACTGAAAAAAGAACTGCAATAAACAATCAGGATTTTGAAAAGGCAGCATCGCTGAGAGATGAAGAAAAGAAGCTGACGGATGAACTTAATAAACAGAGAAAACTTTGGGCTGCAAAAAACATAAAGGATATAAAAATCAATTATGAGGATATTGCCGACGTTGTATCCCAATGGACAGGTATCCCCGTTAAAAAACTTCAGGGAGATGAATCCGAAAGACTCCTGAATATGGAGGAAATTCTTCATAAAAGAGTAATAGGTCAGGAGCCGGCTGTTGAAGCATTGTCAAAAGCAATCAGACGCTCGAGGGTAGGACTTAAAGACCCAAAAAAACCAATCGGTTCATTTATATTCTTAGGACCTACGGGAGTTGGAAAAACAGAGCTCTCGAAAGCCTTGGCAGAAGCCATGTTTGGTGATGAAGATGCAATGATAAGAATTGACATGTCCGAATATATGGAAAAGCATTCGGTATCAAAAATGATAGGCTCTCCTCCCGGATATGTAGGCTTTGATGACGGAGGTCAATTAACCGAAAGAGTAAGAAGAAAACCATATTCGGTAATTTTGTTTGATGAAATTGAAAAAGCACATCCGGATGTATTTAATATCTTGCTTCAAATACTTGATGACGGCCGTTTGACCGATGCAAAGGGAAGAACTGTAGACTTTAAAAACACAGTTGTTATTATGACATCCAATGTTGGAGCAAGCACCATTAAAAAGCAAAAAACACTCGGGTTTGCAACAAATGCTTCAGATGAAGAAAAAGATGAATATGAAAAAATGAAGGAAAATGTATTGAATGAATTAAAGAAAACATTCAGACCTGAGTTTTTAAACCGTATTGACGAGATAATAGTGTTCCATTCGTTGAACAAGGAGCATATAAAACAAATAGTATCACTTATGATAAACAATCTGTCAAAACGTCTTGATGAAATGAATATTCATATTAAAGTCGATGAAAAGGCAATGGATATACTAGCAGATGCAGGATTTGACCCGGTATACGGCGCAAGACCTCTTCAAAGAGAAATCAGAAGACGAATAGAAGACAAATTATCTGAGGAGCTTCTAAAAGGAACAATCAAGAAGTCAGATACGATTTTAATTTCAGCAGATGATAAAGAATTAATTTTCAGCAACGATAAATAAAAAAACTCTTGACAAAAGTTGTAGTTTGTATATAATAATTAAAAATGTAGAAAATACTCAGCAATGATGGGAAGAGTAATTTATAATTAGAGTCACAGAGAGATAGCGCCGGTGAGAGTCTATTACAAGATTATAAACGAAGAACATCCCTGAGCTTTTGACCCAAATTGCATATGCAAGAGTAGGCTCAAACGCATCCGAGCGATAAAGCGGCAAAGACATGTCAGTGTCTTTTGAGAGAGCCTATATGTAAGTATATGCTAATTAGGGTGGCACCGCGAAATTCAACTCCTTCGTCCCTTGTGGATGGAGGAGTTTTTATTTTATATGAAAGGATTAATAATTATGTTAAGAAAAAATGAGTACCGTACACACACCTGCGGAGAATTAAGAGAAAGCGATATAGGAAAGCATGTCACAGTATCAGGATGGCTTGAAAATGTGAGGGACCATGGAGGTGTTAAGTTTGCAGACTTACGAGACCAATATGGCATTGTACAAGTTGTTGTTGAAGATGAAACAATGTTGGATGGAATTCCGAAGGAAAGTGCAATTCGTGTTACCGGTTTTGTTGCTGAAAGAGATGAAGACACAATAAATAAAAAGCTTGATACGGGATATATTGAAATCGAAGCAGAATCTATAACCGTACTGGGTAAGGTCAAAGAATTTCTTCCTTTTGAAGTTACATCATCAAAAGAGACAAAAGAAGATTTAAGATTAAAATACAGGTTTTTGGACTTAAGAAACGTGGAAGTTCAAAAAAATATCATTCTACGCTCAAAGGTAATATCTTTTATGAGGAGCAAAATGACAGAAATGGGTTTTTTGGAAATTCAAACACCGATTTTAACATCTTCTTCTCCTGAAGGAGCAAGAGATTATATTATACCAAGCAGAAAGCATCCCGGAAAATTTTATGCATTGCCCCAAGCTCCTCAAGTGTTTAAGCAGCTTTTGATGGTTTCGGGGTTTGATAAGTATTTTCAGATAGCTCCTTGTTTCAGAGATGAGGATGCCAGGGCTGACCGCTCTCCCGGTGAGTTTTATCAGCTCGATTTTGAAATGTCATTTGCAACTCAAGAGGATGTATTTTCGGTTGCTGAAGAAGTATTGTATGATACCTTTACTAAGTTTTCCGATAAGCAAGTATCAAAACCTCCTTTTAAAAGGATTCCTTACGAAGAATCAATGCTTATATACGGCACTGACAAACCGGATTTGAGAAACCCGCTGACAATAATTGATATAAGCGATATGTTTGAAGAAACAGACTTTGCACCATTCAGAAAGAAGACGGTAAGAGCAATCAATGTGCCTGAATGCTCATCCCAGCCCAAGCGTTTTTTTGAAGAGATGCTTGAATTTGCAACTAAAATCGGAATGAAGGGACTTGGCTACATCAAGGTTAATGATGAAATGGAATATCAGGGTCCCATAGATAAATATCTTTCTCATGAAGACAGAAAGGAACTTGCTGAAAGAGCAAGACTGAAACCGGGAGACGTATTGTTTTTTATTGCAGATACAAGAGAAGAAGCGCCTAAACTTGCGGGACAAATACGAGCCGAGCTTGCAAAGAAACTGAAATTAATAGATGAAAACAGGTATGAAATGTGTTATATTGTTGATTTTCCAATGTATGAAATAGATGAAAAAACAGGAGGAATAGCATTTACACACAACCCGTTTTCAATGCCTCAGGGAGGATTGAAATCATTAATGGAAAAAGACCCTCTTGACATTAAAGCTTTTCAGTATGATATTGTATGTAACGGTATTGAACTTTCATCCGGAGCTGTAAGAAATCACGATTTGGATATAATGATTAAAGCATTTGAAATAGCAGGTTATACAATAGATGATTTGCAAACAAAATTTACCTCCTTGTTCAATGCATTTAAATACGGAGCACCTCCTCACGCAGGCATGGCTCCGGGAATTGACAGAATAATAATGCTTCTTACAGGCGAAGAAAATATTCGAGAAGTTATAGCTTTCCCCATGAACAACAATGCTCAAGATTTACTGACAAATGCACCATCAAAGGTTACAGAGCAGCAATTAAGAGAAGTTCATATAAAATTGAGGTAGGTGAGATAATGATAACTAAGGAAGAAGTTTTGAAAATTGCAAAACTTGCTAAATTATCGGTAAATAATGATGAAATTGATATGCTGATTGAAGATATGTCTAAAATAATCGAATATGCAGATGCAATTAATACAGTTACCGAAGATGAAGATAATGAAGTTGAATTTTATAACATTAACAACAGTGCAAATGCTTTTAACGAAGATATCGTTATAGATTCTTATGACAGGGATGAAATTTTAAAGAACAGAGAAGGCGGAGAAAAGGGATATTTTGTAATAAGGAAAAGGCATAGGGGGTGAAAGATTGAGCAAAATTAAATATATACAAAAATTATTAAAAGCAAAGGAAGTTTCATGTGTTGAACTGACAAAAAACTACCTTAACAACATTGAAAAGCAAAATAAGGCTTTAAATGCATATGTCAACGTAACAGGTGGAGAGGCAATTAAAACAGCAAAAAAGGTTGATGAGAAAATTGCAGCCGGAGAAGAATTAATGCCTTTGGAAGGCATCCCCATGTCTTTAAAAGACAATATTTCTACAAAGGATATTGAAACAACATGCTGCTCAAAAATGCTTAAAGGATATTACCCCATTTATGATGCTACTGTTTGGGAGATATTAAAGAACCAAAACTCAGTGCTTCTGGGAAAGACTAATATGGATGAGTTTGCCATGGGTTCATCTTGTGAAACTTCAATCTTCGGAACAACATTGAATCCTCACAACACGGATTATGTGGCAGGAGGAAGCTCCGGAGGAGCTGCAGCTTCCGTAGCGGGGAATATGGCAGCATTCGGCTTAGGCTCCGACACAGGAGGTTCCATAAGGCAGCCTGCAAGCTTTTGCGGCATTGTAGGATTTAAACCTACGTATGGCACGGTTTCCCGATATGGAGTTGTTGCTTATGCTTCAAGCTTGGACCAGGTGGGACCAATAACCGATTCTGTGGAAGATGCTGCAATAGTATACGACTGCCTGTCCTTATACGACCCTAAGGACTCAACATCCATAGGAAGCAAAACCGGTACATGTGATAAATTACATAATAGTATCAAGGGACTAAAAATAGGAATAGCAGATGAGTATTTTGAAGGAATAAATGAAGATATTATAAGTTCAATAGAGGAAGCAATAAAAGTTTACCAAGACGCGGGTGCAGAAATAGTAAATTTTGAAATACCTAAGCTGAAAGCTTTCCTTCCGGTTTATTTTATTATTGCGTGCGCTGAAGCTTCATCTAATTTAGGAAGATTTGATGGTATAAGATACGGATATAAAACAGACAGTTACAATGATGTAAATGATATGATATGCAAAAACAGGAGTGAAGGTTTCGGCAAGGAAGTGCAAAAAAGAATTTTGCTTGGTACTTATGCGCTAAGTTCCGGATACTACGATGCATATTATAAGAAGGCGCAAAATTTAAGATATTCAATTATACAAGATTTTAAAAATATATTTAAAAGTTGTGATGTTATTATTACTCCTTCAGTGCCGGTGACAGCATTTAAAAAAGGAGAAGCTTTAACCGACCCCATAGCAACTTATATGATGGATATTTGTACTGTTCCGGCAAACATTGCCGGTCTACCTGCAATTTCGGTTCCATGCGGCTTTGACAAAAATAAGATGCCCATAGGGATGCAAATAATCGGCAACAGCTTTGAAGATTATAAAGTGTTTAATGCAGCGTATCAATACGAGAAGCAAACAAAAAAGTCAGATGAAATATCCCCCTATCCGGAGGTGAAAATATGAGTTATGAATTAGTTGCAGGATTAGAAACACATATAGAACTATCTACTAAGACTAAGATATTCTGTCAATGCACGACAGAGTTCGGAGGGGAGCCTAACACTCATTGCTGTCCCATATGCATAGGAATGCCGGGCACTCTTCCCAAACTTAATAAAAAGGTTGTGGAATATGCCGTAAAAGCAGGCATTGCCTTAAACTGCAAAATAAGAAATATTTCAAAAATGGACCGTAAAAATTATGTATATCCTGATTTACCAAAAGCATACCAAATATCTCAATTTGATAAACCTATTTGTTATGGTGGATATATTAAACTTTCATCAGGCAAAAATATTAATATTAACAGGATACACATAGAAGAAGATGCAGGAAAGTTAGTCCATGAAAGAGGAAATACTTATATTGATTACAACAGGGGCGGAGTACCTCTTATCGAAATTGTAACGGAGCCCGATTTTAGCAGCATTGATGAAGTTCTCGAGTATTTGGAAAAGTTAAGACTGGTTATGAAGTATATAGGCGTATCGGATGTCAAAATGCAGGAAGGCTCACTGCGATGTGACGTTAATATATCGGTAAGGAAAAAGGGAGAAGAAAAGCTTGGCACCAGGACGGAGATTAAAAATATGAACTCCCTCAGCTTTATAGCCAAAGCAATGGAATATGAATTTGAAAGGCATGTGGACATTTTAGAAAGCGGCGGTGAAATTGAGCAGGAAACGAGAAGATATGATTCCGAGCTTAATATTACCGAAAGTATGAGAGGAAAAGAAGATGCCGAAGACTACAGGTATTTCAAAGAGCCTGATTTAGTCGATATAATAGTTTCCGAAGAAGAAATAAAAAAATTAAAAAGTGAACTTCCTCAGCTGCCGGATGAAAAATTGCATGTATTTATTAATGAATACAGTCTTCCGGAGGATGATGCGGAGCTTTTGATAAAATACAAAAAAATTGCCGAATATTTTGAAGAAGCGAGCAAAGGTATAAAAAATAAAAAAATAGTATCCAACTATATATTAGGGCAGATATTCAGAAGAATGCCCACTGATTCGGAAAAAGAGGAATGCTCCATCTCCATTCCGCCTGAGTATTTAAATGAGCTGATTTCATTGATTGAAAATAAAAAAATCAATTCCAGCATGGCAAGCAATGCTCTTGAAAAAATGCTCGATTCGGGAAAACCGGTGAGGGAATTCATATCCGAAAAGGATATGCAGGGTATAGATGAGAATACTCTCAGAGAAATCTGCCTGAGAGCCCTTTCAGAAAATAAAGAAGCGGTTGAATCCTACCTTGGAGGGAAAGAAAAAGCATTCAGCTCCTTAATCGGGTATATAATGAAAGAAACGAAAGGGAAAGCGGACCCGCAAAAAGCTGCAGATATTTTAAAAGAGATAATAAAGGCTTGATGAATACTCATCAATGACTAAAACACATCATAAGATTCCTTGTGATGTGTTTTTTGTTTGTTATAGCCCGACATTTCTTCATAACAATTGAAATTTTCATGCATATACTAATGAGAGAACAGAAAGGAGAATATTTATGATAATTCATGTTGTACAGCCCGGAGAAACAATATATTCCATTGCAAATCAATACAATATATCACCGCAAAAAATAATTATAGATAACGAACTTGAAAACCCTAATGTCCTTGTACCCGGCCAGACCTTAGTAATACTTATTCCGGATGTAATTCATGTTGTACAGCCGGGAGAAACATTGGCAGATATAGCAAGGCAATACAATACAACCACCGTAAATTTACTGCAGCTTAATCCCTTTATTGAATATGCAGATCAAATTGTGCCAGGTGACCAAATTACAATAAGCAATACAGCAGATAAAAGAGGTCTCATACATGTGCTTGGATATGCTTATCCGCATATAGACAGGACAGTACTTTTGAAAACACTTCCTTACTTAACTTATCTGACGATATTTACTTACGGAATCACTGAAGAAGGCGAATTAATCGATATAGAAGACGAAGACATAATCAGAATGGCAAGAGATTTTGGTGTAGCACCGCTTATGCTTATTTCCACATTGACTGAAGAAGGGACTTTCAGCAATGAACTGGCACATGTTATTTTAAATGATCCGGTTGCACAAAACAATTTAATTGAAAATGTATTGCAGAATTTAAGAGAAAAAGGTTATTACGGACTAGACATAGATTTTGAATATGTCCTGCCGGAGGACGAAGAAGCTTTTATAAATTTTATACAAAATGTTCATGACAGAATAAGCCCTGAAGGATTTGTTTTATTTACGGCGTTGGCACCAAAAACATCAGCAGACCAGCCGGGACTTCTCTATGAAGCTCATAATTATCCGAGAATCGGAGAAGCGTCAGATAGGGTTCTTCTTATGACTTATGAATGGGGTTATACTTATGGTCCTCCAATGGCTGTATCTCCCGTTGACAGGGTAAGGGAAGTGTTAGATTATGCAGTGACTGAAATCCCGAGGGAAAAAATTTATATGGGCATTCCTAACTACGGTTATGATTTTATACTGCCATATGTTCAAGGTGTATCAAGAGCGGACTCCGTTTCCAATGTTGAGGCAGTTGATTTGGCAGCTGATGTTGGAGCATACATTCAGTATGATGAAGTATCACAAGCTCCCTACTTTATTTATTATGATGAACAGGGAAGGCAGCATAGAGTTTGGTTTGAAGATGCAAGAAGCATCTTGGCAAAATTGGATTTATTCAGTGAATACGGGTTTGAAGGTGTCGGGTATTGGAACGTAATGAGATATTTCCCGCAGAACTGGCTTTTAGTGAGCAGTTTATATGATATTGCCAAGCTTGTTTGATTAAAGCTTGCCATATCTGTAATTATACAAAAAAATCAGCATATAAATAAATAACAGAGATATTAGGAGGTTTTTATGAACAATAAAAATTATAGAGTGTTGAAGTTTTTTGAGCCGGTAAATAAAAAAGACAAGTCTAGAGGCTATGTACGTCTGGACATGAGAGGGAACAGGGGAAACATGATTGTAGCTGCTGAAAATTTAGGTGATGCAAAATCATCAAGTGAAGTTTATTTATATAAGGATAAACACAACAAAATCAAATTAGGAGATATTAACAATAAAAAAGGTATAATCAAAAAGAAGCTCACCTTTGAAAACAGCAATGCAATTGAAGATTACAACGTATGCGCCGTTGTAAAGGATGGAAAAATTGTTTTATATTCCAGTTTGTTCAGCGTATCAAGCCAAGACATCGTGAGAAAGTTGGAAGAAGATGATAATGAGCAGGAAAAAGATATTTTTGCCGATAAGAAACAAAAATTTCAAGAGTCAAAGCCTATCCATACTAAAGAAAAAGAGCAGATAAATATAAAAGATACAAGGGGAGCGATAGAACCAAAAGAAGTAATTGAGACAAAAGAAATAATCGAGCCAAAAGGATTACGAGAGGTAAGGGAAATAAGAGAGAAGGGAATGGCAAAAGCAGCAGAAAATAAACCGGAAGATGAAACAAAAGAAGAAGTAAAAAAAGTAGTACAAGAACCAGTAAAAACAATAAAAGTTAAAGAAACAATAAAAGAAGATAGTGAAGAAACCATGGAGACTCCGGAAAAATCAAGCAAAAAAGATGATATTTCCAATCAGGGTTATAGAAACCGTTTTGATGAGAAATTGTATAAAACATTGAGAGAATTTAAAGAAATTGAACCTTTATCGGTTAAATTAAAGAATTTTAATTGGTGGTATATACCTTATGACGAAATGGGCATAAAAACAGGAGTATTGCCTTATTACAATCAAATAATAAGCGCATATTATCCGTATCCCATGTCTAATCGCGTGACTACCTGCACAAGTCTAATGAAAAAATACGGGCATTATATTTTCGGCATCTACAAGGAAAACGACGAGATTGCACGGTTTATATACGGGGTGCCCGGAGAATTTACAAAGGAAGAGCAGCCTTATAAAGGTGTGACCGGATTTAAAAATTGGTCATATGCAAATAAAGACAATAAAGGAGAAAGCGGATACTGGCTTGCTTTTGTAAATCCAAAAACAGGTGAAATCACAGACCCGCCGCAAGTTTCATTAACTTAATTCTGTACATCTTGATTTGTGTTTGATATAATAGTCTAGGAAGAGGGATACAATCTACTCAAGGGAAAGTCTTCGATGGCCGAAGGAATATCCCTGTAGCGAGGGGGACTTACCGACAGAATATCCCCGCTGCGATTAACAATTGAAAAGGAGTAAAAAGTACAAATGCCGCCTATCAGTACCGTAATGCACTTTGGGAAAAAGTTTATGGAAAGTTACGATAAAGTTGATATACCTAACTTTATTATAGGGATAATTTTACCAAGTACATTAAATGATGACCAGTTAGAAGAGCTGCACAATGTTGATGAAGACGGGAATATAGATGTAAGGGAGTTTTATGAGAAATTTGATTTTAAAACCATGAGCTTAAAGGACAGCTCCATTGTCTTAGGTTATTATTGCCATCTTTGGCTCGATGAGTATTACAAATTTAATGCAAGCAAGCTTAAAATACATAATAAGCAAAATTTAAAAGGTGAAGAATTAAACTCTGCAGTTAAAAATCTTTTAAACTATTATGACAAAAAAGCTATCGGCAGTTTTTATGAAAAATATACAGAAGATATAAAGGCTGTCCAATCTTATATATTTGCAGCAAGCAATATAGATAACTCCAAGAAAAAGTTGTTGGAATATCTAAATGAAACAGTACCTGATGAAGTAATAACAGGCCTTATTAAAGAGGAGCAGTACATGAGTTTTATCAGGGAAGGCTGCGGCAAAATAATTAAATCATTGTAAAAAACTCCGAAAGGAGTTTTTTTAATTTTAAATTGACTGATTAAAAAAAATATAATATAGTAATAAATAAAATTTATATACTTAAGGATGGGTGTCAGTGAAATATAAATATGTTATTTTTGATTTTGATGGAACATTAGCTGATACTGAAGAAGCAAATTTCGTTATATATCAAAAGTTAGCAGAAAAATATAATTTAAGAAATATTACCATGGATGAATTAGGCCGTCTGAAAAAGATGCATGCTAAGGAAGTTATGGCATATATTCAATTAAAAAAAAGATATCTGCCTTTTCTGTTAAAGAGGGGAAAAACCTTATTAACTCAAGATATTAAGAATATAAGTCTTTGTAAGCCTGATATTTTTCATATTATAGGCAGACTAAGAAATATGGGCATAAAAACGGGAATTATTACAACTAATTCTAAAACAAATGTTAAGCTTTTTTTAGAAACGCACAATGTTGATGTTTTTGATACAATTGTCAGCGCTGCCATGTTTGGAAAAGAATCAAAAATGAAGAAAATAGCAAGAAAAGCAAAAATGAGTCTGGATAAATTTCTTTATGTTGGAGATGAAATAAGAGATATTACTGCTGCAAGAAATGCAGGAATGGATATAGCATCGGTAGGATGGGGTTATAATACCGTTGAAAGCCTTAGAAAACATGAACCTGATTATTTAATATTTGAGCCCTCTGAGCTTATAGATATATGCAAGGGCTAGAAGGAGAGTATATGAGCAGAATTTATACAATAAAAGCTGAATATCACGATGTTGAAAATTTGACCAAAATTTTAAGCGAGCATAATGAAATACAATTTGTATCCTTTATGGGTGTCGATATAGGCGGAAACGGAACAGACGAAAAAATACCTGTAAAACTGTTTATTAAGGATATGGAAGAAATGCTTAAATACGGCATACAGACAGACGGCTCCAGCGTTGAGCTGCAGGGTATAGCTGATTTAAGCGATGCAAGGGTTGATTTGCTGCCGGATACAGACTGTACATGGTTTGTTGACTATAATTATGAATATTGTAATGATGAAAATGGTCTTCCTGTCGGAACTTTAATAATTCCTTCTTTTATTGTCCACAAAAACAAATTAGTGTGCTCCAGGTCAACACTTAGAAGAGCCGAAGTTCATTTCAAAAATGAAATAAAAAATGTTTTGAAAAATCATCCCCATATTGCAGAATCCTTAGGGTTTAAATATGAAGACATTGATGAGGTTTTGCTAACTGCTGCCACCGAATTGGAAATGTGGGTGAAAACACCGGAACAAAGTGCCGATTTTGAAGAACTTCATGCATCCCAGGTATTAAAAGAGCAATATTGGAAAAGAACTATGGGTACTGTCAGAACAGTCCTGGAAAAAATAATGCGCTTGTTGGAATGCTATGACTTAAAGCCTGAGATGGCACATAAGGAAGTTGGAGGCATTACCAATAAAATTGATGCAAAGGGAAGAATAACCCATGTAATGGAGCAGCTGGAAATTGATTGGAGGTTTTCAAGTCCCATACAGGCTTCAGATAATGAAATTTTTGTAAAACAATTGATTGAAGACCAATTTAGATATCACGGATTGGAAGTATTATTCAAAGCCAAACCAATAGAAGGCGTTGCAGGTAACGGAGAGCATACGCACTTAGGTGCAGCAGTGAGGCTTAAGAATAATGAAAAAGTAAATTTATTTGCTCCTAATAACATGCAAGAGGAATATTTAAGTGAAATAGGCTACGGAGCTCTTATGGGCATACTGAAAAATTACGAAGTTATAAATCCGATAGTGTCTGCTACAAATGATGCCTTTAACAGGCTTAAACCCGGATTTGAAGCACCTGTGTGCACTGTAACTTCCTTAGGAGGTACAAAGGATTCACCTTCGAGAAACCGGTCAGTTCTTATCGGTGTAATCAGAAGTATAGACAATAAAAATACCGTAAGATTTGAATTAAGGTCACCAAATCCATATTCCAACACCTACCTTGTTATAGCTGCATGTATTCAGGGGATGTTAGACGGTATTGTTTCAGTAACAGATGCAGGCATGGACTGTAATCTCTTAGAGAAAGAAATATCAAAAAAATACGGTGAAGATGCAGTCTACCTTGAAAAGTTCAGAGAATACAGAAGTGAAAAAAATGTATTTGAGTACTATTCACAGGATGAAAGAGATAAACTCTACGGGAAGGCTCCAACAACCGTATGGGAAAATATTAATGCATTTGCTTCTAACGAAATAAAGCAGCTGGTTTTGAAAAAAGGCGATGTTTTTACTGATGAAATTATTAATTCTTTCAGAGTATCCACAACTGAAAAGTGGAAAAATGAACTTGAAGGAAGAATAATACACGATAATATCATGTTGTTAAAAACATTTGTGAAACTCCACAGTGAGCATGACCATGCTACGGATTTAGATGTAGTAAACTGGGAGAGAATTGTCTATTTAAAAACAAAACTAATGAAGGACAGTATGACTAAAAAGTGCATATTTACAAAGATTAAAAATGCAATTTCTCAGGGAGACTATGATATTGCTTCTGATTTACAAATACAAATGAATGAAAAAATGTCTGAGATAAGGACACTGTATATTGGATATAAAAATAACATATTTTAAGTAAGAGGGGCATACTTTAAATAGGGAGACTCTTTACATTAAAACTATTTAATGTATCCCTTTCTTTTTTTGAACATACTAATGAAGGGGGTTTTTGTCTTATTTTTTATACTTATATATAAATTTTATGCAAAAAATGGTGTTTACAAAACTATAAACATATGGTAGAATTACGGCAACAAACGTATTCTTACTTATTGGATAGTAAGTCTACGGTTAAAAAATAATCGCACATAAGTCAGGATAACGTTTATTATTGGGTATGGGTTGGACTATTATATGAATTAGCATTAATTTGTCCTGAGATTATGTCGAACAAAATAATGGAGGAGAATAATGAGTAAGGTTCCAAGAGAAAAGAAGGAAGCAACATTAGGAATTTCGCTTATCCCGGTACTTGTTATAGTAGCCGTATTGGCGTATTCAATAATAGTGTTGGGAGCAGACCCGCATATTCCTATTTTGGTAGGAGCAGCGGTAGGATCACTGATAGCAGTTTTTGGATTAGGCTATAGCTGGGAAGAAGTTGAAAAGGGTATAATTGACTCAATAGGAAGCGTTATGCAGGCAATTATAATACTTGCCATAATCGGTATGTTGATTGGAACATGGATTGGCGGCGGTGTAGTACCGACATTAATTTACTACGGCTTGCAGATATTATCGCCTACCTTCTTCTTAATTACTGCCTTGTTGTTGTGCAGCGTTGTTTCATTGGCTACAGGAAGTTCATGGACTACTGCGGGAACGGTTGGAGTTGCACTTATAGGTATAGCTCAAGGACTTGGAGTTTCACCGGCTTTGGCCGCAGGATGCATAGTATCGGGAGCATATTTCGGCGACAAGATGTCACCCTTGTCAGATACAACAAACTTGGCTCCTGCAATGGCTGGCGCAAAATTGTTTGACCACATCAGACACATGATGTATACGACAGGTCTTTCATACGGAATTGCAGCTATTCTATACATTATATTAGGGCTGCAATACAGGGGTAAATCAATTGATGCAGGAGAAATTCAAAGTATTTTAACAGCAATTGAAAGCATTTATTATATCAACCCATTATTCTTATTGGTTCCTGTTATTACAATCGGCGCTGTTGCCATGAAAATACCTGCAATCCCGGGACTTCTGTTAGGTGTTGTATTAGGATCATTCTGTATGTTTTTCCAGGGCAGCGGAGATATAGGAAGCATAATAGATGCTATCCATTACGGAGTAGCTGCAGAATCAGGTCATGCTATGGTTGATGAGTTGTTGTCAGGCGGAGGTATGGATAGCATGATGTGGACCATATCACTGATTATGTGCGCTTTGACCTTCGGCGGTGTTCTTGAATCAACAGGCATGATGGCAAGCATTGCAAACAATATGCTTGCACTTGCAAAGAAGACAGGTTCATTGATTTTAGTAACGATATTATCCTGCTTGTTTGTAAACATCCTGTGCGCCGATCAATACTTAGGTATTGCTTTACCGGGTAAAATGTTTAAGGATGCTTACGCTAAAAGAGGTTTGGCACCGAGAAACTTGTCTCGAGCTCTCGAAGATTCAGGAACAGTTACATCAGCCCTTGTTCCATGGAATACATGCGGGGCTACAATGTCTTCATTCCTGGGTGTAAGTACATTTGCATACGCACCATTTGCATTCTTTAACCTTTTAAGCCCGATTGTATCAGTTATTTACGGTTTCACCGGATTCTCAATTATGACAATTGAGGAAGACCCGTCATCACCTGAATATAAGCAAAAAATGAAGGTTAAGAAATCACCGAAAGAATTGGAAGAGTATATAGCAAATTATCAAGCTAAAGCAAGATTAGCTGAATAATAAAGAAAATCAAAAACCTTGCGGGAGTCCGCAAGGTTTTTTTGTAATAAGTATTTGACAATTTTTAGCGTTCAATATATTATATTTCTAATCGATTCTCAAGGAGGATAAAATTGGGTTACGGGAGTATGTTTGAAAAAGAATTAAATAAACTGATTGAAAGCGAAGATAATATTGAATGCATAAAAGATATAATTTCGAATGACATAAGCAATACAGAGCAGAATAAAGAATATATTGAAAGATTGTTGGAATTTTCCACAGAGAATAAGCTATACAGATCCGAAGCGTGGGGTTATTATTTTAAAGGCTGGCATTATATCGATAATTCTGAATATGAAAAAGCAGTAGAAAATTTTATGATTTCTTATGAGCTGTTCGATAAGCTAAACAATAAATATGAAATAGCGTATGCCTGCAATGGATTGACAAATGTTTATTGTTTGATGGGACAGTATAAATTATCAAATGAATGGGGTCTTAAAGGCATTTCGTTTTGTGAAGAAACGAAAAACTCTAAGGCAATGATTATCCTTCTTATCAATACATGTATTAACTATATTCAAATGGAGTATTATGACAAAGCGTTAGAAATTATAGAAAGTATTGAAGAAATAGATTATGATTTAACAAAAAGTCAAGAAATTTCGCACATGCTGGCAAAAGCCGAAATTGAAATAAATATCGGCAACCCCGACAAAGCCCTTAAAAATATTGAGCAAGCGATGAAAATAGAATCAGTAAATAATATTAAATCTACCATGGGTGAAATGTTAAAACTTAAGGGTATGGCCTATTTAAAAACAGGTAAATATGATTTAGCTGAAGACCAGTTTAAAAAGTCTTATAATTTTTGTGTTAAATATGATTTGATATATGAAAAGTGCTCCACCATGCTGCAGTGGTCTAAATTATGTATTTTGACTGATAATTATGAAAAGGCAATTGACTTATTAAATCAAATTATTATTGTCGGTTCATCAAATAAGTTTAACACAATAATGAGAGAAGCATTTCATTCTTTATATTCTATTTATAAAAAACTGGAAGATACTGAAAAGGCATTGAATTACCTTGAAAAGTATATAAAGATAAATAATGAAATGTATGATTATGAACAAAGCCAGCTTATGGCTGAAATAAATTTGAACAATACAAAACGTATGGCAGAACAATATAAACAGCTTTATAAAAGGACTGAACTTCTTTCAACCATAGGGCAGAAAATAATATCAAATTTAGATATTAGTTCAATTATCCGCATCATAAACGAAGAAATAAAAAAGCTGATTGATCTCGATTATTTTGGAATTGCTGTGTATGACAGTGAAAATAACCGGTCGGAATATTATTTTATGAGAGACTATAAAATAGTTTGCAGCACTGTAAATTATGATGAGGAAAATACTCTGGGAGGATATTGTATTAAAAATAAGGAAGATATTATTATCGGAAATGAAAAGCTGGAATTTAAGAAATACTTATATTCTGAACCCAACTATATCAGAGGATTTGAAGAGGAAGGCGTAAAAATTTCTTCCATTATTTATACTCCCATGATTATAAATGACAAAGTTGTCGGATTGATGACTGCTCAAAGTGAAAAAGAAAACCTTTACGGCAAGGATGAATTGAATATCTTGAAAATTCTAGCAAATTATACTGCAATTGCTGTTGAAAATGCTAAGGTATACAAAGAAATCGAGAATATTGCAACTTATGACAGTCTGACAAATTTTCTGACTAAAAATGAAATACTGAAAATTGGAGATAGTATTTACGAAAAGGCCAAGTGCAACAATCAAAAATTTACCGTAATTATGATGGATTTGGATGACTTTAAAATAGTAAATGATACATACGGTCATGTTTACGGAGATAAAGCAATGAGTCTTATTGCCGAAACCATGTCAAAATGCATTAGGAATACTGACTATATAGGAAGATTCGGAGGAGATGAGTTTTTGCTCATATGTACCGGAACAGGATTAGAAGAAGCCTTATACGTTGCCGAAAGAATAAGAAAAACAATACAAAGCAGTATATTTGTATTAAGTGACGAAATAAAAGTAAGGGTAACAACGAGTTTAGGGGTACATGAATATGACGAGAATGACAACTCATTTACCGATGTGGTAAAAAGAGCAGACCAATGCCTCTATCTTGCAAAAGAAACAAGAAATACCGTTATGAGTAAATAAATAACAAACCCGGAGGGGAAAACCCGGAGGGGACGGTTCTCAGTGGACAACCGTCCCCTTTGGGTCCAAATTAGACATAACAGTGTCAAAATTATTATGATTAAATTTATTGCTGAGGGGTACACTAATTTTGACATTTTAAATAGGAGAGCAATATGAAAAAAATTCTGAGAATAAATTTAAGAACAAAACAAATTACTTACCAAGATGCTTCTCGGGAATATTTAGAAACAGGAGGCAGGGGACTAATAGCAAAAATAATGCTAAATGAAGTAAATCCTCTATGCGACCCCTTAGGCAGAGAAAATAAACTTATTATTGCCAACGGACTATTGACCGGTACAAATGTGTCCAGTGCAAGCAGGATTGCTATCGGAGCTAAAAGTCCCTTAACAGGCGGAATCAAGGAAAGCAACGGAGGAGGAATTACAGCCATGTGGCTTGCTTCCCTTGGGATAAAAGCTCTTGTTGTTGAAGATATTCCTGAAGAAGATGAATGGTATTATAT
>ENA-UPTA01001015-UPTA01001015.1-activated-sludge-metagenome-genome-assembly--contig:-NODE-1015-length-32011-cov-5.339967_pt1 | contig 32011 bp, 25 predicted proteins | sample MGYA00238184_ERZ773361 | MGnify/ENA primary metagenome ERZ773361 (study PRJEB29100, sample SAMN05720205) | activated sludge metagenome | isolation source: anaerobic digester from wastewater... | reverse complement strand
CGGTTCCGTTCTTTTGCGGCCGGGACCCCGACGCGTGTATCTCCTCTTGCCGGGTCTTCCCTGATCGTCCGATGTCCTGGTGTTTTCTCTTTCTGTCATAACGCCCGTTTCCTTTTGCTTTTGATTTCCTTCAATATCGCTTTCAAACTGCATTCAAGCTCGTCCAGTGTCCCTGCATTGAGCGCCACATAATCGGCGAGCGCGCTTTTTTTCTCCAGCGGCATCTGCGCCCGCATCCGCTCATCAATCTGGCGGTCATTCATGCCCCGCGCTTTCAGGCGCCGGCGGACCGCGTCCTCCGGGGCCGTGATGCAGATCACGGCATCCCATCCTTCCGTCTCGCCTGTTTCATAGAGCAGCGGAATCATCACCGCCGCATCGCGGCCCTCTTCACGCCGCGCCGCCGCCCATTCGCGCCAGCTTTGCCGCACAGCCGGATGAACCAGGCTGTTCAGCAGTTCCAGCTTCGGCGGATCCGGAAACACAACTGCTGCCAGCCGGGCGCGGTCAATTTCTCCGTCCGCGCCCATGATGGATGGCCCGAAAGCCTCCAGCACGCGGTTATAAACCGGTGTGCCTTTCCGCATCAGCCGGTGTGCCTCATGATCCGCATCGAGGACGGCCACATTCAGCCGTTCCAGCGCGGCGCCCGCCGCCGATTTACCGCACCCGATTCCGCCGGTGATGCCAATCGTCACTGGCGATTTTTCCCTTTTCTGTTTCACAGCTGTTCGCCCTTGAAATCCTGCTTGAGCAACTCGCCGACATGCAGCAGGACCTTCATCGCAGCCGTATTCCGGTCATCGGCTTTCAGTGCCTCGACCGCGTAGTACTCTGCGTTGTCGAGGTTGCCGTTCTGCAGTTCCTCCTGCGCACGGCCGGCTGAGCGTATTGCCATTCGCTCATCATCCTCTGACACAATCTCGAACACCCGGTACTTCCGGTTGCCCCAGCGGAACCTGAACCAGTTCCCTTCTTCGGGCCTGAATTCAAACATCCGCGCGACAGCATTTTGCGGCGGCGTCAGCGCATCCGCAAAGTAGCGCATCTGCAAATCCGGCGAATGCGATGAAAACTCGCCCAGTGCATGCACATACCATTCGGCGCCGTATTTCCCGGCCCATTTGCGAAACTCCGCTTCATCGCCCTTGAAAAGGGTCTCGCCATATTCCCTCACGCGGCGGCGGATTTCCCGCCCCTCGAACTTCGGGTGCAGCACAATGGGCGACCCGCCATAAGCCAGCAGCGATGCGCTCACCCCGAAATTGGCCGCAACCGGTTTCTGCCCGCCGTTCTTTGCGAACCAGTCCGTCAGCTCATCGAGTTCGCGGTAATACACATTCGTGCGGCCCCACTGTCCCGGCTCTGACAGCGTGTGCCGCGCCTCCACCGCCCAGCAGCAGGCCGCCAGGAGGAACAGAACCCACTTCAGCATCGGATGCCTTTCCTTCAGCGCCCCGCAGAGGGCTCCCGGAATGGCCGCCGCAAAAACCGCCAGAAAAACATGAAACCTGAAAAAGAACCAGAATGTGATTAACGAAGCGCCATAGAAGAATATGAACTGGTAACCCTCAGACCGCGCACATCTAAATTGATAGAAGCACAATACAAGAAGTGCGGGGATTGTCAACACTAACAGGGCGGGAAACATCGTTTTTGCGAGTGATAATGTGGTGGAATGCAGCGCGGGAACCCACATGATCCGCTGGTCAAAAGTCAGCAGGGACGGATCGGCCGGTTTGCGGTTCAGGAAACGGAGTTTCGCCCACAGCAGTCCGCCGAAATGCGAATAGCTTTCCGCAAAGAACAAATGAATCAGGAGCCCCAGCAGCACAGGAACTGCGAGGATCAAAGCATAGTTCCTCCCCGAGAGGCGCACTCCGCCCTTGAGTTCCATGCACAGCCCGGCGGTCACGCCGCACGCCAGCAGCATCGGCGGGGAAAATATCCATCCATGCGCGCGCATGTACGGGTTGATGAGGCTGGTCAGCATGAGAGCAGCCCATTCCGCCAGCCAGAGATTGCGCAACCCGGAACGGGACTGAAAATCGGCCCTCCGCAGGCGCATCGCCCCAACCACCGCCCAGAGAAAGACGTAGAACTGGATCATATCCCAGTTTATTGCAGCCAGGACAAGGCATGCCGCGGACAGAACCGTCCAAAGACGGAGGTGCGACGCCTCACCGGCGGCGCGAGCCTGAAATGCCAGATGGGCGATGAGGAATGGAAGCGCAAAGTTCTCGCGGGATATTTCCTGCCCGGTTGAGCGGATCACGCTGGAAATGGCCACCGCATAAAAGGCGCCTGAGATCCATCCCGCCATGGGAGAACCGGTGGCCCACCGCAGCCAGAGGACCATCAGCGGAATTCCGAGGCAGAACCAGAGAAGCTCAAGCCAGCGGATCCGTTCCGTCAGGGGGACAGAGGAAGGCCAGCATTTCGAGGCCAGTGCGTAGAAGTACTCAGAGCCTATCGAGTGCGTTTTGCGAATATTCACGCCTGTCGGATACTCAACATCGAAATCCGTTTTGGCCAGACGGCCGCTCATCGCATTCTGGATCATGCGGAAATGCAGAGCGCTTTCCAATGTGAAGGAAGGTGACTTGCCCAGCGCTTCATACTGAGCCTCCAGCACCTCCCGGCGAACGCCAACGCCCAGCAGATAAAGGCCCAGCAGGCCCAAAACAAAAAGTGTCTTTCTGTACTTCATTGCATTCAAAGGCCGGGCGACCGCCGAAGACGGCGCGCACGGATCAGCCTTCGCTCACGCTACGGCCGGACGAGGTGCGTACCCTGCCGATTTCACAATCCGAATTCTCCCTGCACCATGCGGGAGAGGCTGTTCAGTTCATATTTTCCAAAAAATGCCAGCAGCCGGGAAGAATCACCCTCGCCAACCGCCAGATCGCTCCAGTTCAGCGGAATATCCAAATCCGTCCTCAGTTTCATCAGACCAAGGTTCCGCCGCACCGTCGGCTCATGCTGCGCCAGCAGTTCGCGGAAGCGGGGCGGCTTGAGCTCCTGCGCGCGCCGGAAGATTTCATCCAGCGATCCGAATTCATTCAGCCATTTTGCGGCGGTCTTGGCCCCCACGCCGGGAACTCCATCAATGTTGTCCACAGAATCGCCGATCAGCGCCTGCCATTCAACCATCTGATCCGGACGGACCCCCGTCTTGGCAAGAACTTCCGCCGCCCGCATGCAGGTCATGTCCTTCGCGGGCGAGACCACGCAAATCCGGTCATTCACGAGCTGGAACATATCCTTGTCGCTGGTCGCCATAAACACCGAGGCGCCCTCGCCCGCGGCGCGGACTGCAAGGGTGGCCATCACATCGTCGGCCTCCTCTTTTTCGAGACGGAATGACGGCACGCCGGCGGCGTCAAGATACTCATTGATGTACGGAAGCTGTTCCCTGAGCAGGTCCGGCATGGGCGCGCGCTGGGCCTTGTAGGTTTCCAGAACGGCCATCCGTTCGGCCGGACGGCCACCGTCAAAAGCCACTGCCCAATGCGTGGGCTTCCAGGCCTCCTTCAACTGAAGCATCATGCGGATGAAACCCATGAGCGCATTGGTATTCCGCCCGTCTTTCGTCGTGAGGCCGGGGATGGCATAGAAGCCGCGGTAGGCCATGGCAAGGCCGTCAAAAAGAAGCAGTTTCTTCGCGTCTGTCATTGCTTTATCAGGAGCATGTTATGATAGTTTGTTTTCGATACAGGCCGGATGCCCTCACTCAGCGGAAACAGCCCGGTCAGAGGACCGCGCCTGCAAATCACAATCTCGTTTATATCTCATCGGATATAATTCAGGTTTAATGCTCCCGCATCCTGAATGCATGAGGCGGCAGTTTCGCATGCCGCCTCTGTGCACAAACTTCTGTTATCCCGGCTCCGGCCGGATCTTACTTCATCGCGGTTTCATCCAGGGAAGCGGATCCGCCGGGCATAGCCATCGCATCGGCCTTGTGAATTGGCTTTCCAGCCGGGTCAACCAGACGGGCGGTTACAAAGATCAGCAAATTCCGCTTCTGGCTCATCTCGCCCTTGCTGCGGAAAAGAGCGCCCAGCAGAGGAATGTCGCCCAGAACCGGGATCTTGTCTTCCATCGTAACCATCTCCTCGCGGATCAGGCCGCCCATGACCACCGTCGCACCATCCCAAACCACAATGCTGGTGGTGACGTTGCGGCTGCTGAAGATAGGCTGCGGAATGTTGTAGCCAACCGGATTGCCATTCTCGTCCGTGTCAATGACAGAACCGTACTGAATCCAGTCCACCAGTTCGGAAACTTCAGGAACCAGAGTCAGGTCAATGGTGTAGCCGTCGGGCCCAACGGTAGGTGTCACGTTCAGGATAACGCCGGTTTCGCGGGTCTCAAAGGATCCCGGGGTCACGGTTACCAGTCGCTCCTGGATGGTGCCGCCACCGGCCACTTCACGGTCAATCGTGATGACTTCGCTCTCGAATTCGGTGGGATAAATGATCTCCTGGACAACCTGAATCTGGGCATTCACACCGCTGCGGGTGGTGATGCGCGGAGCGGAAAGAAGATCGCTGCCGCCTTTTTGCTGCAGCGCATGCAGAACCATCTGCATTTCCGGATTTGTGAGCACGCTGGAGAACGAAAGAATGTTGCCCATGGCCGTGCTGGTGCCGCGGGTGATGGCCGAGGCGGGCGCCAGGGCGCCGGTGTTCCCGTCAAAACCGAAGAAGCGCAGGCCCTGTGTCAGTCCCGACTGGTTTGCATCCATCTGAATGCGTTCCTGGCCGGCAATCGGAGCGAGACCTTCCTTATGCGCAATCTCATAGTCGTCGGTGAGTATCCATTCCAGGCCCAGTTCTTCCAAATCGTTCTGACCAATTTCAACAAAGCGGGCCTCAATCTCAACCTGGCTGGGGATCACGTTGAGCTGCGCCAGAATGCGCTCGAAGATTTCAAGGTTTTCAGCCGTGTTGGCCACAATCATCTGGCTGATGCTGGGATTGTAGGTAATCGAGGTTCCGGTCGGGAAAGGCACGCCGGCATCGGTGAAGAATTTCTTCACATCGCCGCGGGTCATGGTCACGCCGGATCCTGTCATCTCCACAAATTCACCGCCCTTGTCGGAATCATCCTCTCCGCGCTCGACGATAACGTCAATGATGGAGGGCTGAACCGGATACATGCGGGTGACGATTACGCCAGTGGCCACGCCGGCAGGCGTGATGATCACAACGTTGCCGTCAATGCGGTAGCGCAGGTTGGAAACCTCGGTGATGATCTTCAGTGCGTCAATCAGGGAGATGCGGCGAAGATTCAGGGTGATCGTGGGAATGGACGAGCCGCCGCCGAAATCCGAGGGCTGTTCCTCAAAACCGCCTCCAAGATCGCCACCGCCGAAATCAGCGAAAGGATCGTCGGCCACCGGAGCCGGAGCGGGCGCAGGCGAGGAAGTCTCACCGGGCTGATTCAGGTTGAGAATGATGTTGACCCCCATGCCTTCCGGATCGCCGGCCACGCTGGCTTCCACCAGGAAGTTGACCACGTCGCGGATATTGGCCTGGCGGAATTCGATGGACGGGATCATGATATCGGACATTTTTTCACGGAGCTTCTCGGTGGTGGTCTTGGTGTCAATGGATTCCTGTTTCACCACGGCCGTCGGAAGTTCCACCTCGCCCGTGGGCGGATTCCATTTTTCACGAACCTTGCGCATGGACTCTGCAACGGTGGCTTTGCGCTCCAAGGTGCTCACGCGGTACCAGTGATCCTCGATGTTCCGGAGATAACGCATGGCATCCGTATTGAACTCGTCCTCGATGAGCACCTGGTCGAACATGGCCTCTGCGGACTTGTAGTCGCCAATGTCGTAGAACTGCTTCCCTTCCGCGACCAGTTGCGCAACGGTTTTGTTCTGTTCAATGATTTCAGGCCTGTCCTCAAGGGGTACGGGCCGGGATCCGGCGATGGCCTTGCGCTCCTGGGCGCGGGTGATTTTGCTCTTCAGGCGGCCTGCGGGCTTGTGGGCGGGATCCCATTTCAGGGCGCGGTCGACACTCTTCATCGCGGCGTCCAGTTGCGCAGGATCCTTCGAAAGGTCGCGCGCTTCGCGATAGCTGGCCTCCACAAGTCCCCAGATGGCGTGCTCGCGGTTCTGCCGGGTGGCCGGACGTTCGGGCAGTTTTGAAGCGGCATCCTCAAAAAGCTTTGCGGCGCCGGAAAAATCGTTCCGGTCAAGAGCCTTGAAACCGTCATCTATAGCCTGCAGGGCGGTTGTTTCGTTGGCCTGCCTGCGTACTTCCTCCTGCTGGGCGATCAGCTTGGCGGTCTTTTTGTCCACCACCGGCTCTGCAACCTCTGCAGGAGCTTCAGCTTCTTCAACGGCGGGCTCTTCAGCCATCATTTCTTCAGCAGGGAATGTCTCTTCGGCAGCGGGCTCCTCTTCAAAGAAAGAGGCTTCTTCCGCAACCGGCATTTCTTCAGCAACGGGGGCTTCTTCGAACAAAGGCATGGCTTCTTCCGCCATGGGTTCAGCGATCATCTCTTCGGCGGGGGCCTGTTCCTCGAAGACCGGCTCTTCAACGACCGCAGGAAGGGCTTCTTCAACCGGGGCTTCAGCCTCAAATGACGGCTCCTCGGCAAGAAACTCATCCAGTGCAGCATCCTCGGACGGGACGGCTTCAGCGGAGATTTCGACAGCTTCTTCCGCGACAACGGCAGTTTCTTCGACAAACAAATCGGCTTCAGCCGGAACTTCGGCGGGAATCTCTTCCACAACGGGCTCAACGGCCGCGGGCAATTCCTCAACGACAGGCGCCTCTTCCAGAACGGCCTCTTCGACCGCTTCGGCAGGAGCCTCGACAGACGCGGCCTCTGACGTGACAGACGGGTCGCCGGTCAGATCATCAAGAAGGGCATCTATATTGAGATCATCCTGACCGACTGCCTGGATTCCGGGATACAGCCACACGCAAACCATAATGGATGCAATGGTTTTGGCCAATTTCATAGGAGCACTCCTTCTAGATAGAACTGTCTCGTTCAGCTTCATAAATCTAAATCGTTATTTCACTGCGGGAAACCGCCGTCCGCCGGCGGGGCCGCCTGCCCAAAATCCTGCGAATCCGAAGGCATCGGCGCCTGCGGGCTCGCAACATCAAAACCCGGCGACTCCGTTTGCGGGGCCGCAGACTGTAAACCACCGCGCAAAATCATCCTCTCTTCCTCAGTAATCAGAGGAACCTGAATCTGTTTTTGCGTTTGTCCATCTTCTATTAAGATACGTGAGGGGTTGATGTCAATGACTTTATAAATCTGCCCCTGAACATCCACCGGATCGTTCAACCGGACCTTATACTGCTTGCTGTCCAGCAGGGAAATCATGGCGGCGATGAATTCCTCCCTGGTGATCGCTATGTTTTTCTTCAACTGCACCACCTTGCCGTCCTTTTCCAGCGTCAGCACCGGCGGCACGGCTGTTTCATCATAGGCGGTCACCTTGTACCCTTCAACCACATCCCCCATCTTGGCGAAGTAGCTCTTGTCCAGACTGCGCATATTGAGCAGGAAGCTCTTTCCCGTAGCCAGTTCGCTGACACCCTGAAAACGCAGGCGGAAAGGCCGGGCAATCACCTGGAGCAGACGCAGCTTGGCGGCCGGCGCCGGATGATCCTCAAGGTTGGTCGGGTCGGTGTTGTTCTGGAATTCTTCATAGTTGGAAAAACCGTCTCCGTCCAGATCGAGCGCCGCATCGTTGGGATCGTAGGCGTTCAGGCTGTACTTTTTCTCAAACTGGTCAGGCAGGCCGTCGCCGTCATAGTCCATGCTGGCGATATCCTTCTGGCTGGGCTGGGCTGTCTGGCAGAACGGGCACATGGCCGCATTGAAGGGAATCGGCTTTTCGCAGGCCGGATTCACGCAATAAACACGGAGCTGGCTCACCAGCATCAGGTTTGAATGAATCGCAACCTGGAAGGGACTGTTCATCGCGGCGGACTTTTCCTCCCAGACGGCTTCGTCCAGCGCTGCGGCGGCGATCCGGTCCTGCTCCGGAACCTCATCCGTGCGGCCGGCGGATGCCGCCCTCCCAGTCACCAGTTTCACGGCCAGAAGAACAGAAAGGGCCGCCAGCACAACCAGCGCAACATCAAGAATCAGCTTCTCGTAGGAAGTGCTCAGCCAGCTTGTCTTTTCTCTCGGTGCCGCACTCACTCCGCAGTCTCCTGTATTGCCGCCGGTTTGGTGAACCTGTACACATCAAACTCTATTTTCGCCGTGACCGGCTCGCGGCCGGAGACAACGCGCTCCTCGGCGCTTGGAACAATCACAGGCGCCATGGCGCCTGCCGCCGGGGCCGTCATGCGCGGGGCCGCGCCGGGAACCTGAGACTGCGATCCTTTTACCGCCATATCCGCGGCGGTCTTGGATGCCATCTTGATAGCCTCGACAGTTTTCTTGATATCCGGCTGCTCGCTGGAAAGCGTGACGCACGTGACAACTATCTTAATGTCGCTGCGGGCCATTTCATTCAGGAGACGCCAGACGGCCTCCTCGCGCCCCTTCACCTCCATGCTGAAATGTTCAGAGGTGTAGAGATCGCTCTGTTTTTTGAGAGGAATCACTTCTGCGCCCTCAACCGGCTCTTCAACTGCGCGAACGCTCCGGCGGGCGCGGCGGGCTAACCGGGGATCCATTTCCTCGGAACTTGCCTGCGCAGCGGTTCCTTCAAAGAGTTCGCGGTTGAAGGAAATCACTTCACCCAGCCCGACTGCGAACACCATCCCCAGCACCTTCTCCGCCTCTTTCAGCTGAATCACGAGGCGGCTGATGTCATTGGTGCTCTGCGGAAGTTCGCCCTGCAGGAGATAGCGGTCAAAACCCATGGTGAAACTGGCGGGGAGAAGCACCTTGGAATCTTCAGCCGATTTCCTGAGTTTGCGCATCACCTCGCCAAGCATTGGCGGGAACTGGGCTTTTTCCATGGACTGCGGCTCAATCTGGTTTTTCAGCAGCGAGTCCATCAGCCCGTCTCTGCGCTGCTGGAGGAGAGCGGCATTCTCCGCGACCCGCGCGACATTCTCGTCAGATGGATACGGATCGCGCTGCTGCATCTGCTGGAAGCGGGTCGCCTGCCGTTCAAAATCCGCATTGACGGAACTGTAGCCGCGCCAGACCTTGAACAGGACAAATGCCGCAACCGCCATGACGATGGCCAGAAGAGAGGCCCCGATAATCAATCCGAGCTGATCCTTGCGCAGGTTCATAGCGCCAAACCCTCCTTCAGCACGATGAGGATTTCAAATTCCCGCACGAAGTCACTCGGTCCGGGCGCCGGCTGACGCTGGATCTCCGTTTCAGGGCTCACGAAGTCAAGACCCCGGAGCCTGTCACGGAACTCGAGAATCGGCGTGGCCGACTTGACCGCATCCAGATACCCCCTGCCCTTGACGGAAAAACTCCTGACCACGCCCGGCCCTTTCGGCTGTCCCGGAACGGCGGCTTCCATCACGGGGGTGATGGAGGCGATCCACATGCCCTGCGGAAGAGTGCCATGAATCTGGCTCAGCATCCGGCTCCAGAGGCTGCGCCTCTCCAGCAGGCTGTAAATTTCGTCCATCTCCGCGGAAATGCCGGCGATTTTCTGCTCCTCGGCGGAAAGCTGCGCATCGGTTGCCGCCAGTTCATCCACGCGTTTGGTGATTTCCGCAAGCTCGGACGACGCATGCGATTTGACCCTGGCGATATAGCCGGTGGCCACCAGCATAGCCAGAATCGCCGCCACGCCGGCCGCAATGAAATACGGCCGTTTTTTGCGGAGGGCTTTTTCCCTGAGCACCTTCTTCGGCATCAGGTTCAGTTCAATCGGGCACGAGAGAACCCTGCGGAGGCCCAGACCGACCACTTCGCTCATCAGGTGGGCGCTCTTGCCGATTTCCTCGGCAGAGATGTTCGCGCCGACGGCGACATTGCGGAAGGGATTGAGGTAATCCACCTCAACCTTGAGCTTCTCTTTGAGGAAAGTGTCCGTGTAGGGGATCACGGAGGTGCCGCCGGTCAGCAGGATCAGCTCGGGCTTGCCGCCGCCCTGCTGGCTGCGGTAAAAATTGATCGAGCGGTTGATCTCCGCATGCATGCGCGTCATGATCGAGCGCACGCTCTTCGAAACCTTGTCCGCCACCTCGCTGGCCGGCCCCTCGTACGCGCCGCCGAAAGCCACAAAGGCGTGCGCCTTTTTCAGATCTTCGGCATCGGCGTAGTTCATGTTGAACTCGCGCATGATGTGCTGGGTGATCGTGTTGCCGGCCACCGGCAGGCTGCGCGTGAAGATGCGGCCTTCTTCAATAAAGATCAGGTCGGTTGAGCGCGCGCCGATGTCCACCACCAGCGTGCATCCCTTCAGGTCGTCGTAGTTGTAGCGGACCGTGTTGTAGAGGGCCATCGGGGCCACGTCCACCAGGTCCGGATCCAGTCCTGCCTCGCCGACCGAGTCGGTCATCTTCTCGATCATCTCGGCCTTGATGGCGGCCAGCAGCACATCCACCTCGCCAGTGGCGTTTCCGATGAGCTGGTAGTCCCAGACCACCTCGTCAATCGGGAACGGCACATTCTGCTGCGCCTCATAAAGGATGATCTGATAGATCTTCTCGGAATCCACCGGCGGCAGTTTCACATAGCGGGAGAACACGGACTGGCCGGCCACGGAAACCAGCACGGGCCCCGGCTTGATTCCCGTCTCGCGCATCATCTGCCGGATGGTCTGCACGATGAACACGCTGCGGTCGCCCTCGGCCTGGGAGTCCACCCCCAGCGACTGGCAGCTGAAATTGATCAGTTCAAGGCCTCCGGACTTCAGGGCCGTGAACTCAGCCATCTTGAGGCTGCTGGCGCCTATGTCCAATGCAAGTATTCGGTCTTTGTTCAGCATGATTTCTTTACCGGAAAAATTAACGCGGAGCCGGCATCTGGCTCATGGCCTCATATTCGTCGTACTGCAGGAAAGCGAACGGCGTCTGCAGGCGGTTCAGCACCAGCCCGTCCATCGGCGCGAGCTGCTCCCACCAGCGGCCCGTGCCCTGCTCCGAACTTTCCGCCGCAACTTCCACGCCCTTGTGCTTAATCAGAACGGCTGCGCGCTTGACGGCGCCGTAGCGCGCAAGGGTTGAAGGATGCAGATAAACCATTTCCTTGTGGCGGTTGCCTTTCGCAATGTTCTGGCAGGACACCACGCCGCGCAGGCGGTTGAACTTCGGATTCTGGTTCCCCTCCAGCACAACGTTGAACTCGAAATCAAGGTTGTCCACCCACTCCGCATCCGTGTCGAACTCAACCATCACGGCAAACCATTCCTTTGCGGCTCCGGCAGTGTTGTATCCGGAAACCTTGAAATCGGGGGTTTTTACCTTGCCGCCGGTGACTTTGCGGATCTTGACGACATTCGGCTGCGCAGGCTGGGCTTGCGCGGAAGTAATCATCATTCCAGAGATTGCGAACGCCAGACATGCGACAAAAATGAGATGTGTCTTCTTCATATTATCCTGCCATATTCTCAAGCCGGCCCTGTCTCATGCCGGACTTCACCCATTAGGGACAATTCGCAGCAGTATAGAAACCCCAACTGCCAGCGTCAACACTACTTGCACAAAAGTTGAATTTCTTTTTGTTTGTCCATGGCGGCTCATCCGGCCTCTTCGTCGCCGGAAGCGCCGCGGAAAGCGCAAATGCCGCGTTTTGAAGCCTCAATGAAATCGCACATTTCTCGGACCGCGGCCGATTTAAACGTTTCGCGCATCTTATTAACAGCCTGCGACACATTCAGCCCGGAGACGAAAAGCATTTTAAAAGCCTGCCGGATTTCCATACGCGCGGCGCCGTCAAATCCGTTCCGGCGCAGACCCACGACGTTCAGGCCGGCGATTGAATTGAAAGCCCCGCTCGCATGGGTGCAGAAAGGCGGAATATCCTTGCTCACCGCGGAAAGCCCGCCCACCATGGCCAGACGTCCCACTTTGCAGAACTGGTGGATCGCGGCGCCGCCGCCGACAAAAACATTGTTCCCCACTTCCACATGCCCGGCCAGAAGAACACTGTTGGCCAGAATCACCTTGTTCCCCAGTTTCACATTGTGGGCCAGATGCGAATAGGCCATCAGGAAGCACTCATCCCCCATGACCGTGGCCGATCCCGGCATGGTTCCGCGGTGAACTGTCACGCCTTCGCGGATGATGCATCCGTTTCCGATCCGGACATAACTCTCGGCGCCCTTGAAACCAAGATCCTGCGGCAGATCGCCCAGCACTGCGCCGGCGTGTATCCGGCAGTTCTCTCCGATTTCTGTAAATGAATGAATGACCGCGTGCGGGCCGACTTCCGTGCCGGCCCCGATTTTCACCCTGCCCCTGATATAGGCAAAGGGGCCGACTTTTACGCCCGCCCCCAGTTCAGCTCCCGGCTCGATCACCGCGGTCGGATGAATTTCCGTATTGCTCATCAATCCCTCTCAAATTCCACCAGTCCGGATTCGCGCAGGCTGAAATAATCCTGCTCCGTTTCAGTTTTTCTGTGGCCAACAATAACATGGTCCAGCACACGGATGCCAATGATTTTTCCCGCCTCGGCAAGCTGCCGCGTGATCGCCACATCCTCCTTCGACGGCGAGGGATCTCCGGACGGATGGTTGTGCAGCAGGATCACCGCCTGGGAGCCGGACTGTATGGCCTCGCGGAAAACTTCGCGCGCATGCACCAGGCTCGCGTCCAGAAGCCCTCGCGAAACTTCAACCGGCGCGCCTTTCAGTTCATTGCGGATGTTCAGCATCAGCACCCAGAAAACCTCGCGGTTCAGTGTGCGCGCCTGCAGCCGCACCTGGCCGGCGGCCTGCTCCGGGGTGAGTATCTTCTCCCGCGGCTTCGCGGTTTCTTTGCCCATGCGAACCGCCAGTTCCAGCGCAGCCTTCAGGATCTGCGCGCCCACCTTGCCAACACCTTTGACGGCCCTCAAATCCGAAACCGACTGCCGGGCCATGCTGCTGAGGCTGCCAAAGGTTTGCAGCAGTTCATCGGCGAGGGCCGTGACGTTCTTTCCGGGAATGCCCTTGCGCAGAATAATCGCCAGCAGCGTGGAGTCCGAAACGTGTTCCGCCCCGTACTGATCAAACAGTTCGCGCGGCTGTTCCCGCACCGGGAGATCTTTCACGGGGATGCTGTACACCAGACTATCCTTCTTCATTTCCGCTCCATCCATCGGGGGCCTTTTCCGGCGGGGGGTTCTTTAAATACGGGCGGTACAGGTGAATCATCCTCTCCGGTATCCACGCCCGCACATGGAATCCGTCGTCCTCGTATTTCTCGCCGGCAATCCTCGCATTCGCGCGCAGGCCCGCAATCAGGCGCGTCTGATCCAGCGGGATGCACAGCTCCATTTCGGTGTGCCGGTGCCGCAGCGTGTCCGCCAGTAGTTCCCGGAGCGCCTCTATCCCCTCGCCCGTGCGCGCGGACACCAGGGCCGAGTCCGGGATCAGCTTCGAAAGCCGCCGGCCCTGCGCCAGGCCGTTTTCACAATCAATCTTGTTGAGCACGGAAACAACCGGTTTGCCTTCCGCGCCCATTTCCTCGAGAACATCATTCACGACCCGTATCTGCTGCTCCGCCAGCGGATGCGAGGCGTCAATCACATGCACCAGCAAGTCGGCCTCATTCACCTCTTCCAGCGTGGCCTTGAAAGCCTCCACCAGGTGATGAGGAAGCTTGCTGATGAAACCCACCGTGTCCGTGAGAAGCGCCATCTGCTGGTTCGGGAGCTCGACCTTGCGCGTCGTCGGGTCCAGCGTCACGAATAGCTGGTCGTTGGTCACCGCTTCCGCGCCCGTGAGGGCATTCAGCAGGGTTGATTTCCCGGCATTGGTGTATCCCACAATGGATATGGCCGCCCAGCCGTGCCGGCGGCGTCCGCGGCGCAGTTCCGCGCGGTGCCGGCGCACATCCTCAAGCTGATCCTTCAGCCGCTCGATCTGCAGTTTGATGCGGCGGCGGTCCACTTCCATCTGCTGCTCGCCCGGGCCGCCGCGCACGCCGATGCCGCCCACCTGCCGCTCCAGGTGCGTCCACATCCGGCGCAGCCGCGGCAGCTGATATTCCAGCCGCGCGAGATCAACCTGAAGCCGCCCTTCGCGCGTGTCGGCGTGCATTGAAAAAATATCCAGGATGATCTGCGTGCGGTCGAGCACCGGCAGGCCGATCAGCTCCTCAAGATTGCGCGCCTGGGCCGGGGAAAGGTCTTCATCAAAAATGATGCACGAGGCCCCGTGCAGTTCCGCGAGGCTCCGGATCTCCTCTGCCTTGCCGCGGCCGATGTAATAGCCGGGATCGGGCTTCGGCCTCCGGCAGATGACCGAATGCACCACCTCAACCCCGTCGGTTGCAGCCAGCCGGGCCAGCTCTTCCAGCGAATCGCGGATCTCCCACTCGCGGGCCTGTCCGATCGAAACCCCGACCAGCAGGGCTGTCTCTTTTTTCTTCTCAGTTTCTGTCAGCATTCGATTTCACACATTCAGTTTCCCGGGGCCGCTCGCTGCCCATGCCCTGCTCACCATCTCAGCAACTTCCCCGGCGTCCATGCCGGGCTTCACATCAATCCACTCCGCGCAGAGCTGGTTTCTGAACCACGTCATCTGCCGCTTGGCCAGCTGGCGCGTCCGCATCACCGTCATTTCCTTCGCATCCGCCAGCTTCATAACTCCCGCCAGCACAGCCGCCGCCTCGGCGTATCCGATGGCATGCGCCGCCGTTTCCGAAAGACGAGGATACTGCCCCTGCAGCCGGCTCATCTCCTCCAGCAGGCCGTTCTGATACATGAAATCCACCCGCTGCGCGATTCTTTTGTTGAGATCGTCCCGCTCCATCCGCAGGCCCGTCACTTTTGCGGCCGGCGCCGGCCGTTCAGCGGATGGAACCCGGGCCCCGCCGCGCGCGAGTTCAAATGCGCGGATCAGGCGGCGCGGGTTCTCCCGGTCGCGCACAAATGCAAACCATTCCGGAAATTCATCCCTCAGTTTCTCTTGAAGCGATGAAATTCCCTGGTCTTTTGCGACAGCCTCCAGCTCGGCCCGCAGGCCCGGAGCGGGAGGAACTTCCGCATCCAGCCCCTGCAGAAGCGCCTTGATGTAAAGACCCGTTCCGCCTGCAACAATCACAGGGGCATCAGGAAGCGCAGTCCGGACATTTTCAAGCCACGCGCCCGCGCTGTAAGTCTCAGAAGGGTCAATCAGGTCAAGCCCGAGGTATTTCACTGCGGCCCGCTCGGCCGCAGTCGGCTTGGCTGTGCCGATGTCCATGCCCCGGTAAACCAGCATGGCGTCCGCCGACAGGATCACGCTTTTCTGCTCAGCGGCGATCCTCTGCGCCACCGCGGTCTTGCCAACCGCCGTGGGCCCTACGAGAAACCAGCCGCTGTGCTCACGTCCGGGGATGCTTCACCTGCCACGTCGAGGTTATCAGATAAATGCCGACCCCGAGACAAATCGCCATGTCGGCAATGTTGAATGCGGGCCAGTGCCATTCCTTAATATAGAAGTCGAGAAAATCAGTGACCCAGCCCAGCCGCACCCGGTCAATCAGGTTGCCCAGGATTCCTCCCGACATCAGGCCCAGCGCTATGCGGTGGTCCAGCGCGCTGCTGAGAAAGGTCTTCCGGAAAAAGATCATCAGCGCCAGCATCACAACGGAAAAGATGATCAGGAAAGCGTTCTGCCCGCCGAGCATGCCCCAGGCCGCCCCGGTGTTGCGCAGATAGGTCAGATCCATGAAACCCGGGATGACTGTGCGCGACTCCGCCAGGATGTAATCCGAGCGGATGATGAACTTGGTGATCTGGTCAGCAGCGGTGACAAATGCGGCAATCAGCAGAGCAAGCATTCCGGCCCCGGATGATTCCGAATTACTTCGCGCCCACGGGTGGCCCGAGCGGACGGAACTTGCTGTGAACCTTCTCGTACACCGCTTTGCATTTGATGCAGCGGCGCGCAAACGGAAGCGCCAGCAGTCGTTCCACGTTGATCGCGCATCCGCAATCCTCGCAGACACCATAGGAACCTTCATTCAGCCGCTGGAGCGCATCGTCAATCTCATAGATGACGTCCTGCTCGCCGCTCAGCTGGTTCAGCGCGAACTCGCGGTCGAAATTGTCTGTTCCCTGGTCCGCCATATGCAGGCTGTAGCTGGAGAGATCTCCGGCGGAATCCCGCGGAGAGCGCGTCAGGTTGTCGCCGGCCAGGAAATTGATGCCGTCCACAACATGGTCGCGCAGCTCCTGCAGGCGCTTGCGGAAAACCTTGATCTGAGAGGCTGAAAACTTAACCTTCACAGGCTTGGGCGTTTCATCGGTTTTTTTCACAACAACGGTCTTTTTCGCGATGGGCTTTTGCGCCGCTTTTTTGACGGCAGGCTTCCGGGCGGACTTTTGGGCAATCGTCTTTTTCGCCGGCTTCTTTACCGCGGATTTCTTAACGGGCTTCTTCGCGGCCTTTTTCACAACGGGCTTCTTGACGGCCTTCTTCGCCGGAGCAGCTTTCTTCTTCACCGCTTTTTTCGCTTTTTTTGCGCTCATTTCAACACCTCAATAACCGGTTTTGTGCATTCGCCACACTGGCTCCTGCCCATCAGGAGTGGCAGTGTCTATCACAGCGTCCACCCCCTGTCAACTTACTGATTATACTATTTCAATTTTTATGTTGCAAGGATGTCCGTTCAGGTCAACAGACTCCAGCTCAGACTCGACTTCGCCGCCATGCAAAACCTGCAGGGCAAGGGTTTCATTGCGGATGTATTCGCCGTGCTCGTCCAGCGCCTCCCGCAATTCCTCGTCCCCGTGGAAGCGGATGCGGATGCGCTGCGTGACATCCAGATCCATCGTCCGGCGCATGTTCTGCACCCTGTTCACAAACTCCCGCGATAAACCTTCACGGACCAGCTCTTCGGTCAGCCCCGTCTCCAGCGCGACCACCAGATCCTTTTCAGAAGCCACCACCATGTCCGGATGCGGAATCCGCTCGATCACCAGATCGGCCAGCCCCAGATCAAGCGCCTGGCCCGCGATTTCAACGGCCACAGTTCCCTTCCCTTCGATCACGCGCTCCAGTTCGCGCTGCGGGATTTTCTGTATCGCCGCGGCGGCCTGCTTGACCGCCGGCCCCAGCCGCGGCCCGAGGTTCTTGAAGTTCGGTTTCGCCTTAAGCGTCACCAGGTCGGCCTCGTGCCCACTGAACCAGATGTTCTTCACATTCAGCTCGTCGGCGATGATGTCCTTGAGTTCCGTGATCTGCTCCAGCAGCGCCGCGTCGCGGCTGATCACGTGCATCGCCGGCAGCGGCTGACGGACCTTGAGATCGTGAGCGGAACGGAGCTGGCGGCCCAGCACCACCACGCTCATCACGGCGGCCATCTGCTTCTCCAGCGACTCGTCGCGGCCGGCCCCGCTGCTCTGCGGGAAGTCGCACAAATGCACCGATTCCGGCATGTCTTCCGTTCGCAGATTGCGATAGATGTTCTCGCTGATGAACGGGACAAACGGCGCTGCCACCTTGCTGAGCTGAAGCAGCACCGTGTAGAGCGTCCGGTACGCCATCGCCTTGTCCTCGTCGTCTGTTGATTTCCAGAACCGGCGGCGGCTGCGGCGGATGTACCAGTTGGTCAGATCCTCGATGAACGCCACAAACGGGCGCACCGCCTGCTGCAAATCATAAACATCCATCGCGCCGCTCACGTCGCTGATCAGGTGATCCAGCGAACTGAGAATCCAGCGGTCCAGCAGATGCCCGGTCTCGGCCAGGGACTTGCCGTTGGCGGCGGACGGCTTCCAGCCGTCCACGCGGGCATAAGTCACAAAGAAGCTGTAGGCATTCCACAGCGGAATCAGCAGATGACGGAGCGCGTCTTTCACGCCATCTTCGGAGAACCGCAAATCCTCCGCCCGCACCACCGGCGAATGAATCATGTAGAGCCGGAGGGCATCAGCGCCGTAAGTGTTGAGAATGTGCACAGGATCAGGATAGTTCTTGAGCCGCTTGCTCATCTTGCGGCCATCCTCCGCAAGAATAAGCCCGTTGACCACCACGTTGCGGTAACAGCTCTGCTTGAAGATCGCGGTCGAAAGAATCAGAAGCGTGTAAAACCATCCGCGCGTCTGGTCCAGTCCCTCCGCGATGAAGTGCGCCGGGAAAAACTTTTTCAGCTCATCTTTGCGCTCAAACGGATAATGCTGCTGGGCGTACGGCATGGATCCCGACTCGAACCAGCAGTCCAAAACTTCCGGCGTCCGGCGGTAGGTCTTGCCGTTTTTCACAAAGGTGATCTGGTCAACGATATGCTTGTGAAGATCGGTCACCTTTTTGCCCGAAAGCTTTTCCAGCTCCGCGATGGACCCCACGCAAACCATGTCCGATCCGTCCTCCGCAATCCAGATCGGCAGGCAGGAGCCCCAGAAGCGGTTGCGGCTGATGTTCCAGTCCTTCGCGTCCTGCAGCCAGTTGCCGAAGCGCTTGCTCCCGACATAGCCGGGCACCCAGTGGATCGTCTCGTTGTTGGCGACGAGCTGTTCGCGCAAATCCTCCACCTTCACATACCACGCCTCGATCGCGCGATAGATCAGCGGAGTGTCCGTGCGGTCGCAGAACGGATAGCTGTGCACAATGGTGCTCTGGTGCACCAGTTTCTTCTCGTCCTTCAGCCGTCGGATGATCAGCTTGTCGGCGTCCTTGCAGAACATCCCTGCATATTCTTTCACCGGCTCCGTGAAATTGCAAGACTCATCCAGCGGATCAACCAGCTCAATGCCCGCAGCGCGGCATACGCGGAAGTCATCCTCGCCGTAGGCCGGCGCCATATGCACAATGCCCGTGCCGTCCTCGGTGCTGACAAATGCGTCATTCAAAATGCGGAAGGCGTTTTTCTGATTCGTGAAATACGGGAAGATCGGTTCGTAGGTCCAGCCCTTCAGGTCGCGGCCCTTGAAAACCTTCAGTATCTCGTAGGCTTCCTCCTTCTTGTAGTAAGCGCCCAGACGCGCCTGCGCCATCACATACACGCTTCCGTCCTCGCGATCGCGAACCGCCGTGTAGTCAATGTCAGGCCCCGCACAGATCGCAAGGTTGCCGGGAAGCGTCCACGGAGTTGTCGTCCAGATCAGCGCACAGGCATTCATTCCGTCCAGCGCGCCACCCGTGTTCGTCAAACGAAGCCGGACGGTGATCGCGGGATCCTGCACGTCCTGATAATTGTTCCCGGCCTCGAAATTGGAAAGCGGCGTCGTCAGCTTCCAGCTGTACGGCATGATGCGGTAGGATTTGTAAATCCGGCCCTGGTCCCAGAGCTGCTTGAAGACCCACCAGATAGTCTCCATGTAGGACAAATCCATCGTCTTGTAGTCGTTGTCGAAATCAACCCAGCGGCCCATGCGCGTGACGGTCTTGCGCCATTCCTCGACATAGCGCAGCACCATCGAGCGGCAGGTCTCGTTAAATACGTCAACGCCCGCGGCTTTGATGTCGGACGGCCCCTTCAGGCCCAGCTTTTCCTGTGCCAGCGCCTCGATCGGAAGCCCGTGGCAGTCCCAGCCAAAGCGGCGCTCGACGTAATGCCCGCGCATGGTCTGGTAGCGCGGCACAATGTCCTTGATGATCCCGGCCAGCAGGTGCCCGTAGTGCGGCATGCCCGTCGCAAAAGGCGGGCCGTCGTAGAAAATATACTCTTCGCGGCCTTTGCGCTGCGCCAGCGATTTCTCAAATGTCTTCTCCGCCTCCCAGAATGCGAGCACGCCCTGCTCCATCTCCGGGAAGCTCATTTTGTTGGATACCGGTTCCAGCATCGTTTCCGCTCCGTTTCTCTCTCGATCAAAAACGCGTAAGAGTATGCGGCCCGCCGCGCGGAAATCAAGTTGATACCGAGGCGAATCCGGTCTATCTTCTGCGGCCAATGATTAAGGAATTGGAAAACAGGGAGGGCGCGCACGCCGTGCGCGCCGCGGCGGCCACGGAGTGGCCGCCCTGCCCTGCATGAAAACAATTCAGGTGAAACTATGAAGAAGACTCTGTTAGTTTTTGCGGCAATGGGATTGTGCCTGCTGTCGGCTCCGGCCTTCGCGCTGATTGAAGTTGAGGGCTTCTACTGGCTGATGCAGCCCGCCGGCGATGTCAGCTTCGGCGGTGAAGGCGAGGAAGGAACCGGTCTTGACCTTGAGGGAGATCTGGGCTTCGACTCCGCCGAGCGCATTCCCGGCTTCAAGCTCGCGATCGGCGACGTTCACCAGATCGGCATCGGCTATTTCTCGATGGACATCGAGGCGGACAGCACCATGACCGAGAACGTGCGCTTCGGCGACGCGGTCTTCTTTGAGGGCACCGACGTCACTTCGACATGGGAAGGCGACATCGTGCAGGGATTCTACCGCCTGAACCTCGGCTCCAGCTCTGCGCGCTACGGCCTGCTCGCCGGCGGAATGTTTATTGATTTTACAGCCGCCATGGAATCCGAAGGGGGCCGATCCAGCCAGTCATCGAAGGCCATTATGCCCTATGTGGGCGGCTACTTCATGGGCTACCCCGTTTCGTGGGGCGGCGTGCGGGGCTCCGTGCTGGCGTCAACGTGGGACTGGGGCGATGTCACCGCCACCATGCTCGATATCGAGCTGGCCGGAGAAGTTGTTTTCACACCCGGTGTTTATGTGGCCGCCGGCTACCGCCATACCGGCATTGACGCCACCTTCGAAGACGACAACGTGGACATAGACGTCACCTTCTCCGGCCCCATCGTCTATCTTGGGTTTGAATGGTAATTGTCGGCCTGCGGCCGACGAGGCTGAAGCCGTTTAGACTGAAGGCTGAAGTTGAAGAAACTAATCATTTTTGGGATTTTTTGAGCGTTTTCGACCATTTTCAGGCCATTTTTGACGTTTTTTGGCCTGTTTTAGCTGTTTTTTGTCATTTTTGCCTCGGCACACCACAGGACGCCTCGATTGAAGGATGAGACAGAAAACGGAAACTTTCAGAGGGGCAATTTCTGAAAATATCCGAACCTTCAGCCTTCAGTCTAAACGGCTTCAGCCTTTTCGTCCCGGATATTTTTCGCCGGACTCGTGAACGCTTTCTGCAGCAGGCGCCGGGCTTCACGAAGAACAAGGGATTGACGGAGTTTCTCAGCCCACGGAAGCTTGGCCCTGTCCCGCTGCCGCTCCGCCTGCGTCGTCATCATCTCAATATATCGTTTTTCGATATATCGGATACCGATATATCACTATGTGATATATCAGGCTTTGGCGGACATGCTTCGCATTTTTCTCTTTTCCATTATCCGTGGGACGGCTTTGCTATCTGCGGGGAATTTCTTTTTTTTCAACACAGGCATGGGCTCTTTCCGGTCCTTATTCATGACCGTCACCGCTTGACCAACTCGACCTTTATGAGCGCCTCCGCGATGCGCAACGCCTTCAGCCTGTTTCGCTGCAGCGTGTGCTGGGAAGTTCCGGGCGAAAATTGTGCCTGAGATTTCCCGGTCTTGCTTATCATCGAAGCAAACGCACGGAGGGCTTCTTGTAAATCGTCCCGCGCGAAACGGTGCGTGTCGTCAGCTTCCTTGTTCATCAGCGCAGACGCAATGTGCAGCGCTTTGAGGTTGTCTTGCAGCATCGTATGCTGCCACGTTCCCGGCGCCAGTTTCTGCTGCGCCTTCTCAGACTTGCTGATGAGTGAAGCTATCGGTCGAAGCGCTTCCTGCAATTCATCTTCTGTGCGGTTTGCCGCGCGGATTGCTTTTTGGATTTTCATGCGGGGTGGTGGTTGTTGTGGCTGAACGTTAGGGGTGAGTATCCGGGGTCCCCGCCGCGGGCCTGCCCTGCATAGCTTCAGCGGCGCACGGCGGGACACCGGTAGACTCCAGCCCGTGCTTAACCTGTATTTTATGCCTGTTTATGATGATTGCTCCCGCCAAGATTACTGTAACTAATAATGCAGAATATAGTACCAATGGCCTAAAGAATGATAAGGGTCCGCACAGTTCGCCATATGTTTTCTGGCCAGAAGATACAGCCTCAGAAATTACACTATTCCATGCTCTATCTATAAAAACGAAGGCTGTCCACAGCGCTAAGTCGAATATTGCCAGTCTTTTCATTTTATCTCTTAGGCTGACGTGAATTTGAGAACATATCACTTTTGCTGAAGGACCAGCGCGAGCAAAGAATCCAGTTCACAATCCGGGCGAAAGATTCTGATCCCGTCTCATTTCCATCCGTTTCCGGCGCGCGGGCAGCGGCGGTTTTTCCTGCCCAGCCTCCTGCTTTTTGTCGAGCGCCGCCCAGTCCACGTCTTCGCTCACGGAGGCGGGCTCGCAGGTGTCCAGAAGCACGTCGCCGTCGGGAGCCAGAATCTGCAGGCCGTAGCCGCGAATGGTCTCTCCCACCTCACCCGAGCGGCCCGCGGGGCCCTCCCAGGTGCGCTCGCTCTGCAGGATTTCATCGGTTTCCACAACCACCGGACGGCCGAAAGGCAGAACGACCATTTTTTCGCCGGGCGCCACCATGCGGGTCCGTCCCAGCGCGCCCTCCAGCAAAACCACCCACCGCACTTTCAGCTCATGGTCGGCATAGGCTGTGGACTGATTCCTGATTTCAAACTGATAGACAATCTTTTTCTGCTCCAGCCGGGTCGAGCCCCGCGGCAGTTCCTGCGAGGCGGATTTATCTTTATCAATGGTCTTCTTCTGCGCGGATATTTTGAACTGTCCAGCGGGTCCCGCCGCAAGTGCCGAAATCGTCAGGGCCAATGCAAAGCATATCCCAGTCAGCAATTTTATTGTTTTCATTTTTCCTCCATGATCCTCACGGAAACAACGTTCCAGTCAATTTCAGGGGCAGTTTAACAGATAGCACCCGCACGGGCCAGTCCAATAGCTCGGAATCATTTTTTGATCATTTTGGGGCCATTTTTGATGATTTTTGGCCGTTTTTAACGGTTTTGAGGCGTTTTTTGGCCATTTTTGGCCATTTTTTGAGGTCAAAACACGAACAGGCCGAGGATCAGCAGCAGGGCTGAAAATGCGAGGCCCACACTTCCCCATCGGCGGCACTGCTCATCGGTGTTCAGGAAGCGGTTGACGAGGCGGCGGAACTGGAACGGGCTCAGCACAAGAAGCATGCCCTTGATGACGATGATGTAGCCCGTCACAACAAGAATCAGGCGCAAGTTTGAATCATGCCAGCGAACATAATAGAAAATCGGATTCGCCGCCAGCAGCATGAGACCGCCGAGCGCGCGCGGCGCCAGCAGATCATCCATCAGGAAGATGATCAGGAGATAGGAAATCGGCGCGAGATACCACACGGCCGATTTCAAAAAAGAAAGCCGTCCGAGATTCATGTGAAACAGAAGCCATGACACCCACAGCACAGCCACGGCTGTCAGGATGCGGCCCGCCCACACACTGCGCGGAAATTTTGCGGCGGCGGTTCTCCACGAGGCAGGCTTCAAAACCAGCCACAGATAAAACACACCCAGCAGCGCCCCAAGAATTGTTGATGTCCATGCGCAAGAGTTCATGTGATTTTTATCCTCTTTTCCGGGGGCATCGGGGCACGCCCGATTTCGAGGCGCAGCTTGCATCGCAGGCAGCGGGCAGCCTCGGTCACCGCATCCTGTTCAGAATAGGTTTTCTCCACTTCGTTGAAAGTGGTTGTGCGCTCCTCCACCGGAATGACGTAAACAGGACGGCGTTTTCTGCCCGAGAAACCTTTTTCGGATCCAAGCCGCGGATCCATTTTTTCGGGCGGAGCAATCGGCTTCTCAACGTTGCCGTCACCGCCAAGATAAACATCAATGGCCGATGCCGCCTTGCGCGCGGCATCAATGGCTTCAATTACGGAAGCCGGACCGGTCACCGCATCGCCAGCGGCGTAAACGCCCTTGAGCGAGGTTGCAAAGGTTTCCTTATCCACCTTCACACAGCCCCATTTGTCGGTTTCGATTCCGAATGACGGCGGGACATCCGTCTGCTGGCCAATGGCGGCAATGAGCTGATCGGCGGCAATCCGGAACTCGCTGCCTTCCACCGCAACCGGACGCCTGCGGCCGCTGGCGTCAGGCTCGCCCAGTTCCATGCGGATGCATTCCACTTCCAGCTTGTCCGGTTTGCCGAACACCTTCACCGGGTTCACAAGAAAATGAAATTCAACGCCCTCTTCCTCCGCAAAGTCCACTTCCTCTTTCGAGGCGGGCATTTCGCTGCGGGAACGGCGATAAAGCAGAATCACGCGCTCAGCGCCCAGCCGCCGGGCGCTTCGCACCACATCCAGCGCGACATTTCCACCACCCACCACGGCGATAATGCCGGCCATCTTTTTGAGGCGGCCCGCATTGATGTCTTCCAGCACCGTAAGCCCGTCGCGGATGCGCAGATCATCGGGCGACCCCTCGAACGTCATGCGCGTCCCCTTCTCCGCCCCGACAGCGACAAACACTGCGTCCGCGCCGTTCTTCAGAAGTTCATCGGGCGAATTCACGCGGGTATCGGTTTTGATCTCGACGCCCGCCTCGCGGATGACGCTGATTTCGCGATCGAGGTCTTCTTCCGTCAGGCGATAGCGCGGAATACTTGCGCGGAGCATGCCGCCGGGTTTCGGGAGCGATTCATAAACGGTGACTTCATGCCCGACGCGGCGCAGAAACCATGCGCAGGACAGGCCCGCCGGGCCGGAGCCGATCACGGCGATCTTTTTACCGGTGGACGGAACCACTTTCAGTTTGCGGCGCCAGGATCCGCTGTCGCGGCTGGCGACGTAGCGCTTCAGTTCGCGGATGGCCACCGGCTGACCGCTCACCTGGCACTGTTTGCAGGCGGCCTCGCACAAGTGTGTGCATACGGCTCCGAGCACAAACGGGAACGGGAGCCGCTCGCGAATCACTTCCAGCGCTTCGTCGAAACGTCCCTGCGAGATCAGATAAACATAGCGCGGGACATCCACATGCGCAGGGCAGGCCTCGCGACAGGGGACAATCTTGGCCTCGCGGTCAATTTCGCACATAGGGATCCTGTCGCGTATCGCGCCCGTCGGGCAGACTTCCGCGCAGGCCCCGCAGAATTTGCACGTGGTCTGCAGAACAGGTTCGGCAAAGCTTGTTCCAATTTCGCTTTCGATTCCGCGGTTCACAATTCCAATGGCGCCAACCTGCCGCACGTCGCTGCACATGCGCACGCAGCGGCCGCAAAGAATGCAAAGATCGGGATCGCGAATATACAGCGGGTCGGATTCATCCGCGGGGCGGCCCTTTGACTGGGGCACATAGCCGGACAGCACGTCTTCCAGCCCAATGTATTCAACGACCTTTTTGAACTGATTGCTTGTTTTCAGGGCCTCGGGGGCTTCACTCGCGGCCAGCCATGCAAGATTCTTCCGGAACCGGATCAGTTCAGGAGAATCCGTCCTGATTTCCATGCCTTCGGCCGCTTTCGTTGTGCAGGCGGTTGGAAATCCGCGCATGCCTTTGATCTGGACAATGCATAGGCGGCAGGCACCCACCGGGCGCACATCGGGATGATAGCAGAGGTTGGGAATGTATTCCCCGGCCTCAAGGGCGGCCTCCAGCACCGTTTTACCGGGCTGGGTCTCAATCAGTCTATCGTTCAGCGTAATTTTCATCAGCGGATCGCCATGTATTTGCAGGCCGTGTTGCAGGCATTGCACCGAGTGCATTTTTCCGGATCAATCCGGGCGATATTCCCCTTCTCCCACGCAACCGCGCCCACAGGGCAAACCTTCGCGCACGCGCCGCACTTGACGCACATGTCCTCAATGACTTCGTAGTGCATCAGCGTGGTGCAGACATGCGCAGGACATTCCCGGCGCTGCACATGCGCATCGAACTCGGCGCGGAAATAGCGAAGGGTGGTCAGCACGGGATTGGGGGCGGTCTGGCCCAGACCGCAGAGCGAGGTCGAGCAGATCGTGTGGCCCATGTTCCCGAGAAAATCCAGGTCGCCAGGAACCCCCTCGCCCTCGACAATGCGGCTGAGAACCTCGTGCATGCGCTTAAGGCCCACGCGGCAGGGTGTGCACTGGCCGCAGGATTCGGACACCGTGAAGCCGGTGAAATAGCGCGCCACGTCCACCATGCAGGTTTTCTCGTCCATGATGATGACGCCGCCGGAGCCCATGATCGCGCCGGTGCTCTGCAAAGATTCGTAGTCAATCGGCGTATCCGCCATCGCGGCGGGGATGCATCCGCCGGAAGGTCCGCCCAGCTGGACGCCCTTCAGGCCAAGCTTCCTGTGAAGCATTCCCCCGCCCGGCCCGAACACCAGCTCGCGGATCGTGGTGCCCATCGGAACTTCCACAAGGCCCGTGTTCTTCACCTTGCCGGCGAGGGCAAACACTTTTGTGCCCTTGCTGCGTTCGGTTCCAATGGCCGCAAACCATTCCGCGCCATTGATCATAATGTGGCGGATATTTGCGAGGGTTTCGACATTGTTGATCACCGTCGGCTTGCCCCACAGGCCCTGCTGGGCCGGGAATGGAGGCTTGATGCGCGGCGTGCCGCGCTTGCCCTCGATGGAGGCCAGAAGAGCCGTCTCCTCGCCGCAGACAAACGCTCCCGCGCCCTGCATGATGGAAATGTCAAACTCAAACGGACTGCCGCAGACCGATTTCCCCAGAAAACCTTTTGCGCGGGCCTGATCAATAGCCTTCTGCAGGCGCTTCACGGCCAGCGGATATTCAGCGCGGCAATAGACCACGCCGTGCGATGCGCCCACTGCAAAACCGGCGATGGCCATGCCTTCGATCACGGCATGGGGGTCGCCCTCCAGCACGCTGCGGTCCATGAATGCGCCGGGGTCGCCCTCGTCCGCGTTGCAGACAATGTATTTCTGATCGCCTGCCGCCTCGCGGCAGAAATTCCACTTCATCCCTGTTGAAAATCCCGCGCCGCCGCGGCCGCGCAGACCGGAATCTGTGACTGTTTTTACAATCTGTCCGGGATCACTTTGCACAGCCTTTTTCAGAGCAGCATAGCCGTCGTTCAGCACATAGGCGTCAATGTCCTCGGGATCAATCTCGCCGCAGTTTCTGAGCACAACGCGCATCTGGCTCTTGAAGAAATCCTGATAGCTTTTGCCTGCGAGGCGTCTGGCATAAGGTTTGCCGGCGACCAGATGCCCTTCCACAATAGAAATCACATCTTCGGCCTTCACGTATTCATACGTTGTCCGGGCGCCATCGGGCTCGATCACATCCACCAGCACATCGCGGAAGAGTCCGCGGTCGCCGGTGCGGATGATTCGAAACCCGTCTGCAAGATTCCGCTGTTGCAGTTCCTGCTCAAAAAGGCGCGCGACTTCAGCCGCTCCGGCGGCGATGCCGCTGGTGCCCATGCAGATCAGGATTTTGCGCCGGTCATTCATATTTCTTCAATATACCATCAAGCTGTCCGGCCGTGCAGTTGCCGTAGAAATCTTCGTCAATCATCATGGCCGGGGCCATGCCGCAGCATCCGAGGCAGGCAACCGTTTCAAGATAAAACCGCCCGTCCGCGGTGGTCTTCGATTCCTCGACGCCAAGATCCGTTTTGAGGCGGTCGAGAATATCCTTGCCGCCCATGATGTAGCAGGCAGTGCCCTCGCAGACGCGGATCGTGTGCCGGCCGCGCGGCTCGAGGTAGAACTGGGCGTAAAAAGTCAGCACGCCATAGATGTCCACGGGAAACATCCCCAGTTCATCGGCGATGAGTTCCACCGCCTCTTTCGGCACATAGGAATATTTTTTCTGCACGGCCTGAAGCAGGGGGATCAGCGCGCCGGGCTGATCGCGGAAGGTGTTGATGATTTGCATCACGTCTTCGCGGTTCACCACGGATACAGATGTTTTATTCTCTTTATTCATTGCAAAACGCCCGCACCGCGCATTCCGGTCAGGGATCGGCGGGCGACAATATGACATAAGTGGGCAATCCGAGCACACCAAAATATTCCAGAACTTCCTTCGTCAGCGGATCGGACGGATTTTCTGCTGAATACTTGATAAAAACATGGCTGGCAAGTACCGCCTGCACTTCAGGATTCTGCAAAGTGGTCTTGTCCATTGCGAGGCAGTTCTTGCACCAGCTTGCGTAAAAATCAATCAACACCGGCTTGCCGTCCTTTGCTGCGCGGGCCAGCCCGTCGGCGAGAATCGCATTAGCTTCAGCCGCCGGAACAATCTCGCCGTGACCGCTGGTTGCTTTGTCAAAACCGGTGATCCCGAACTGTTTCCATGCGAGATGACCATAGTACAATCCGAGCAGCAGAATCAGCACCCCGAATGCGTTGCGGAGCCAGACCATCCACTTGCCGGGCTTCGGCAGAAAGGACAGTCCCATGCCGGCAAACGGCCACGGCAGGGCCATGCCCGCGCCCAGCACAAACGGGAGCAGAATCCCGCTGCGCACACCGCCGGAATACATTTTGGCTGACAACACCAGGACGGAAATAACCACCGGCGCCACGCAGGCGCCCGCCAGCAAAGCCGAAACAACACCCATCGTCAGCGCCAGCCAGTAGGGATTTTTCTTCTGCTGCGATCCGCCGCCCTGAAAGCGCGCAAAATCAATGTGGATCACATCGAACATGCCGAGGGCCAGCACCAGGAAAATCAGCGCGATGCCCGCATTGAACCACGGCGAGGAATTCATCGCGCCGAAAGTGGAGCCGGTCAGCACCACCAAGGCGCCGAGCAGGCCATAGGTCAAGGCAATGGCCAGCCCGTAAATCCCGCCCAGAACAAAACCGTTTTTGCGGCTCCCGGCGCGGGCGCCGGCGCCGATGATGGCCAGATTCACGGGAATCATGGGAAGCACGCAGGGCGTAAGATTCAAGGCCAGCCCCCCCAGCAAAATCAGGATCAGCATCCAGCCCATGCCGCGATCGTCCAGCGCGGTTTTTTCTTCAGCGGCTGATCCCAGAAATTTCATGAAGGTTTCAGCCCTCATGTATCCGGAATCCTTCGCGATCACATCGAACAATGCCGATTGACCGCGCCATCCCGATTCGGCGGCCGCATCTGCGGACGCGGCCGCACCGGAAGCCGCGCCGCCGAAATTAAACGGATGTGACTCAGGGAAGAAGCACACTTCGTTGTTGCAGCCCTGGAACTTCACCGTGGCGGATCCCAGTCCTTCTCCGGCATAAAGGAATTCGACGGTTCCCATGAACACATCTTTCTCTTCCTTGAGGATCGGGTCGTAATGCCGCACGGGAGCGGTGCCGGACTTTGCGACAAGCGCAGATCCCGAAGAATCCTCGACCGAAAAGGAATCGGCATAAATCCAGTGGTCCTCGGGCGCGGTCAGCATCACACGAAGCCCACCCTCTTCCAAAAGGGCATCAACTGTGAAGGGTGATTCCGCCTGCAGAAAGCCCGCAGACAGCATCAACAGGCTGAAAATGACAAGCATCCGGCGCATAAAATTCAGACTATTGTGCAAGAGCTTTTTCAATCTTCGCGCGCAGTTCCTCTTCGGGCACGAGGCCGACAAAGGTTTCAATCACCTGGCCGTCTTTGCCCAGCAGAAACTTGGTGGGCACGGCGCGAATGCCGCCGTAGGCGGCCTGCACATCGGCGCCGGCCAGGCCAACCGGATAGGTCAGACCGAACTTGGCGACCGCAGGCTGGACTTTTTCCGCGCTGCCCTGATCGACGGTCATGCCAATGATCACAAATCCGCGATCCTTGAGTTCGCCGTAGAGCTTGTTGAGCGACGGGAGTTCAAACCGGCACGGCGGGCACCAGGTGGCCCAGAAATCGAGCAGGACGACCTTGCCCGCATGAGCGGACAGGGACACCGTACCGCCGCTGCCGTCGAGCGACGGAATATCGAAGGTCCCGGCGGGTTCTGATTGTTCAGCCAATTCGGGGGCAGGCGCCGCCGGCGGAGGAGTTTCAGGGGCAGACGCCGGCCGGCAGCCGGCGAACAGAACAGCCGTCAGCAAAACCATTGCGCTTTTCAAATATTTTTTCATGACAAAGTTCCTTTCCCGGTGTTTACGGTTACTTTACCCCAGCTTGGGGCAGTTTCAATGCGAAACCGCGCGATTGCGTGATTTTGCTTGCTTCCCAGTCTCTTCTGTATGTAAATACAATGGAAATTGGTGAGAAAACAGTGAAGCAATCTTGAGGAGGGTTATGGAGACCAAAAGATGGGCACCGCCGGCAAGGCCGTTACTGCTTGAGCTTCTCGCTCTCGTGTTCGTGATTCTGGCCATCGCCATTCCCGCCTACCTGCAGCACGTGAACGCCGCCTCTGTTCCATCGCAGGATGTCGTTTCCGCCCAGGTTCACAACCTGCAGACGTCGAACAGTCTTTTCTGGGGCATTGGCATTCTGGGGCTCTATCTCGTTCACCTCTACCTGGCCAATGAGAGCAACGACCGCATCTCCACGTCGGTCACGCACTTCCTGGCGCCAGTCGCCTTCGCGATGATCACCTACTACCGGCTGTTTTCGCTCAAGGAATCCACCCTTGATGTCGTTTCGGGTTCGCCCTTTGAGATTGCAAAATGGGCCGTCGGTGTGTTCGCGATCACACTGCTGCTGGCCCGGCTGCGCATGGCCGGGCAAATGAGAAAATTCGCGGACGTACAGTGGGACTTGGACACAAATGCGCAGTACGACGCGAGCTACTTCCAGATCATGATGTTCATGTATCCCCTGCTATATCCGCCCCGGTGCTATCACGTCTGCCCTCAAGGGCTCCTGATCGAGGGGTGGTTCTACATCATGCCGATCCCGTTTGACGTCATCCGCTCCGTCGAAGTCATCAATTATTCCGGAACCGGAAGTTCAGGCGGCTTGTTCCTGGCCTCTTCCGGTAAAAAGCTGGTGCGGTTTCAAACGAATGACGACCCGAAACCGGTCTATATCTCTCCGGCTGACCGGGACGGTTTCGTGAAATACTGCACGCAGCATATTGGCCGGCTAACGCCGGCCATCCGCAAGAACCTGGCCTGATCTCTTCTGGAGTCAAACAGCTGAGATCCCGCGGATCCTGCGCTGAAGAAGGATTGCGACCCCCATCAGGAAGCAGTAAACCATGAGGATTTCGCTGTCGCCGAAGTTGTATTCCACCATGCCGTTCAGCAAAAGTCCCGCGAGCGCAGCCAGCCCCCCGGCGGCGGCCCAGCGGTCGCCGCTGGCGTCCAGTGCCGGATCGCGCAGCAGCCGGACATAACTGACAAGCGCGACCCCCATCCACAGAATCCAGACCGCCAGTCCCAGCCAGCCCAGTTCCAGAATCATCTGGAGAATGTTGTTATGCACATGCGTCAGCTTGGGCTGGACATACGCCGTGTGCGGCGTGAAATCTTCGTTGCGCGTGGCGCAATAACCCATGCCCAGCGGATGCTCACTGATCAGCGCCGGCGCCACATCGGTCCAGAGAGCCATGCGTCCGCCCTGACCCGTCCGGAACTCGTCTTTGAGCCCGGACAGCCGCTGCTGCACCTGTGGAACAAAAACAAGTGAACCGGCCACCAGCGCGGCGGCCAGCAAGACCTTCCACCGGCGGGTCATGAGGACCAGCAGGAACAGTGCAATGAAAAACGAAATCCAGACACCGCGCTTGAAATGGATCACAAGCCCGGCCGCATTCAGAAGCAGCGCGGCATAAAACAGCGGCCCCGGCCGCCGCTGGGCGCGGCGGAAAAGCAGCATGGCCATCAGCAGGCACAGGGCCACCAGGTACATTTGCGGATCGCGCATGTTGCCGGTGTCGTAGAGATTAACACCGAAACGCATCACCAGCACCGGGACGCGCACCAGATCCCAAACGGCCTGCGCCGCCGCCCCCGCAATGAACATCCACACGGCTGTCCGGAGTCCCCGGCTGTCCGGTTTCAGCAGAAGCCCCGTCATGAAGAGGCCAAGATAATATAACATTCTATGAAACTTTCCGGCCGTGATGGAGGGCCGGACACTCCAGAAATATGAAAGAATAATCATCAGCATAAAAAGGAATACAGGCAGGAAA
>ENA-UPTA01001014-UPTA01001014.1-activated-sludge-metagenome-genome-assembly--contig:-NODE-1014-length-32044-cov-49.167151_pt1 | contig 32044 bp, 27 predicted proteins | sample MGYA00238184_ERZ773361 | MGnify/ENA primary metagenome ERZ773361 (study PRJEB29100, sample SAMN05720205) | activated sludge metagenome | isolation source: anaerobic digester from wastewater... | reverse complement strand
TGGCTCCCCGGGAGGGATTTGAACCCCCGACCTAGTGATTAACAGTCACCCGCTCTGACCAACTGAGCTACCGGGGAGCAGGAACTGCGTATTGTAAGCAAAAAAGCGAAAAAAATCAAGGAGGTATACGCGCCGGTTATTTCCCGCTAGGCACGCCTTCGCCGCCTGGAAAACCGGAACCTTCACTTTAAATGCTGATCCTCAGCTTTTCCGGCTATTTGCCTGAAATTGTTCCACATGGAACAGCCGCGAGAAAGATCCCCCAGCTCTCTTCTATCCTATTTTCAACCGAGAACCCGCATTTCCAAAGTTCCGATTCGTAATACTCGCCGGCTTCTTTTCCGGTCCATACCAGGAAAGGGGCTCCGGGCTTGAGGCTTTTCTGGACGAGTTTCATGAGCCTTGGACGCAGCTTGACTCCTCTTACCGTTATTCCGTCAACCGTCTTATCGCCGACTGAAAAGTATTCTTCCGCCGCGCTCTCGATCACTTTTGCGGGAAGGCCAAGCTCCGAAGCGCACTCCCTCAGGAAATAAGCCTTGAGCCTGGCGGGCTCCAAAAGGATCCACTGATCGGCGTTCCCGCACAGGGCGAGAGGTATCGCCGGGATCCCGCTGCCGCTGCCTATGTCCACGAAGGTCCCGCCCTTGACGAAAGGCAAGCCGCAGAAGGTCGACTCGATCCCCTTCTCCAGGAGCTCTTCCCTCCCGCTGAAAGAAGTCAGGTTCGTCCTGCTGTTGCAGATGAACAGCTTTTCGATGTACTTCTCCAACTTATCCCGCTTTTCGGCAGCAAGGTCTTCGTATCTCATTTTCTCCTGAGCCTTTCGATCTCCACGCGGAGGATCGTCAGCGCCGAAGGCGTCACCCCCGGTATCCGCGAAGCTTCCAGCAGGGTCGCGGGCTTCTTTGAGATCAACCTTTCGACGATCTCCCTCGAAAGTCCCGGCAGACTCTTGATATCAAGCTTTGCAGGGATCCTTGTTCCCAGAGAGCCGGCCAGCTTCTCCGCTTCCTCCCTCTGCCTTTCCCTGTAGCCTTCGTCCTTTATCTCGGATACCAGGTACGCCCGCATGAAGGGGTCTTCAAGGGATATTTCACTCATTATATTTGGGATATCCGCGTCCGATCTTTTTAATAACGTGTACAGGCTCGATCCTTTCCCCCCGAGCTTTTTCGTTTTGAGGTCCGCGAGATGACGGTCGAAGGCTTTTTCCCTGGACCCGCGGAACCCGGATTCCCCTTCCGGTATCAACCCTCTTTCTTCGGCGCAGCCGCTCAGCCTGCGGTAGGCCGAATGGCGGTCCAGAAGAAGCCTGTATTCCGCCCTTGAGGTGAAAAGCCTGTATGGCTCCAGGACCCCGTTGGCCACGAGGTCTGACACCATGACGCCAAGGTAGCTCTCGTGCCGTCCAAGCCTGAAAGGATCTTTCTTTCCGAGTTTCGCTCCTATGTTGAAAGCCGCGTAGAGCCCGAGCCCCGCGGCTTCCTCGTACCCCGTCGTCCCGATGATCTGCCCCGCGAAATGTAGTCCTTCGACGCCTTTGAAACACAGGTCCATGTCAAGGGATGTCGGCTGGATGAAGTCGTACTCCACCGCGTAGCCGTAAGTCAGGACCTTCGCCTCCTCGAGGGCCGGAATGGACCTTATGAAGGCGTCCTGAGCCTTCCTAGGGAGCGATGTGGATATCCCGTTCGGGTAGATCTCGTCCGAATCAAGTCCCTGGGGCTCTAGGAACACCTGGTGCCTTTCATGGTGGGGGAACTTGACCACCTTGTCCTCGAGGGAAGGACAGTACCGCGGTCCTATCCCGCGGATAAGTCCTTTATAGAGAGGCGATTCTCCGAGGAACGACCTGACTATCTCCGCGGTCTCCTTGGTGGTGTGGGTGATGTGACAGGCCACCTGCGGAAGCGCCGGGAACGGCCTCGAAAAGAGGGAGAAAGGTTCCGGAACCTCGTCCCCCAGTTGAGTTTCCGCCGCGTCCCAGTTTATTGACCTTCGGGCAAGCCTCGCGGGAGTGCCGGTCTTGAGCCTGCCGAAGACCACTCCCTGCTTTTCCAGGTTGTCTGCCAGAAGGTTCGACGAGGGTTCACCGATCCTTCCCCCATAGGTTTCCTCTAGGCCGACGAACATCTTTGCCCTGAGGAAGGTCCCCGAGGTTATGAGCGCCATCCCGGTCCTGAGAATACGCCCGTCCTCCAGCCGTACGCCTCTGACGCGTCCTGCCGAGACCTCCAGCTCGACCGCCTCTCCCTGCAAGATCTCGAGTAAGGGGCGTCCGGCAAGTATACGGCGGACTTCCCTTGAATACTCCTCCCTGTCCGACTGACAGCGCAGCCCCTGGACGGCGTCCCCCTTGCTGCCGTTCAGGATCCTGAACTGGATCCCGGTCCTGTCCGCCGCCTTTGCCATCAGGCCGCCGAGAGCATCTATCTCTCTGACCAGGTGTCCCTTCCCTACTCCGCCGATGCTCGGATTGCAGGACATCCTCGATATGGCGTCTCCGTCGTGGGTCACGAGGGCTGTATCGAACCCCATACCCGACAGGATATAAGCGGCCTCTGCCCCGGCGTGCCCTCCGCCGATGACCACCGCGTCATATTTCGTCCCTTTGTTCCCCGTCCTCATTTTCCTATGCAGAAACCGCTGAAAATAAGATCGTACAGCTCTTCCCCCGAAGCTGAAAGGAGCAGTTCGTCTATCTCCCTCTGGGCTTCCCGCGCTTTCTCCGCGGCAAGAAGCTCGTTCTCCACGGAAGTCACCGCTTTTTCCGCTTCTGCAAGAGCCGCTTCGACCCCTAGCAGGCATTCTTCCTGCCTTCCGTTCATGAGGAAAAAACCTTTCTTCGGCAGGTTCCTTTTCCCCCACGTGGAAAGCCTCTTTATCAGGCCGTCCATGCCCTCCCCCGTCCTGTTGCTTATTTCAAGGGCTTTTAGTGCGGCTCCATGGCCTTTTTTTCCGTAAAGGTCCTTCTTCGAGGCAATGAACAAAAGCGGTTTCCTGTCCAGCATCCTCAGCGCTTCTTCGTCCGCCGCATCCCAGCCTCTGCTACCGTCGAAAAGGAACAGGACCGCGTCCGCTCTTTTCGCGCTTTCCAAAGCCCTTAAGATCCCTTCCTTTTCTATCCCGGGCTTCTTCCTCCTGGCGCCCGCCATGTCCATGAAAACCATGGGTATCCCATCGATGTCGAGCTTTTCCTCTATCATGTCCCTGGTCGTTCCGGGATGAGGCGTGACGATCGCCCGTTCCCTTCCCAGCAGGCAATTGAAAAGGGAGGACTTTCCGGAGTTCGGCGCCCCGAAAATGGCCACCCTGAAACCTTCACGGACCGGGCGGCTTCTCCTCGAAAGGGAGAGCGCGTCCCTTACGCTTTTAAGGACCGGAAGGAGCTCTTTTTTCCAGGTTTTTATCCCCGGCTGGGGGACCTCTTCCGGAAAATCTATCCTAGCCTCCCACTTCGCCCTTAGCTGAAGTATAGCCTCTTTAAGGGCGAGGATCCTGGACCGGGAAGATCCGGAGCCGGAGATCCCGACGGCGCAGGCTTCGAGTTCGGTTTCGGCCCTCACCAGGTCGCCGAGGCTCTCAGCTTCCTCCGCGGCCATCTTGCCAGCAAGGACCGCCCGGTATGAGAACTCCCCCGGAAGAGCTTCCCTCGCCCCCAGTGCGAAGAGGGACGAGCGCAGCCCCCTGATCACGCCTTCCGAGCCGTGGCATTGGAACTCCGCGCAATCCTCCCCGGTGTAGGAGTTGGGAGATGGAAACGCCAATGCCAGGATCGAGTCCACCGGCTTCCCTTCCAGGTTCCTGAGAAGCCCGCTTACGGCCGTCCTGGGGTTTTTCCAGGGGTCGGATTTCGAAAAGAAGAGTTTTTTCGTTATCTTTCTGGACAGCGACCCGGACACTCTCACTGCTCTCAGAGCCGAGCGGCCGGGATAGGTCATCTCTCCGAATATGGTTCCTTCAAGGTCAGGCATGGGACGGGCGCGAAGGCCCCTTTGGCGTGGATTTCTTTGCCTTCTGGGCTTCGAGCGCCCTCTTTTCCACCTGCTTGTTGATGATCGCCTGCTGCCCCATCGTCAGGATGTTGTTCGCCAGCCAGTAGAGGGTAAGCCCGGCGGGAGCCCAGAGGCAGAACCAGGTGAACATCACCGGCATCGTGTACATCATGACCTTCTGCGTCGGTTCGGTCATCTGCGTTCCGCTCATCATGGTCGAGAGGAACATGGAGATCCCCATCAGGATCGGAGTTATGTAAAGCGGGTCGGCAAGGGAAAGGTCCTTTATCCACAAAAAGAAATGGGCTCCCCTAAGGTCTATAGTGTTGGGGAGCATCGTGAAGAGAGCCCAGAAGACGGGAAGCTGGAGCAGGAGCGGAAGGCACCCGCTCATTCCGCCGAGCGGGTTCACTCCCTCTTTCTTGTACAGCTCCATGACCTCTTCGTTCATCTTCGCGCGGGTCTGCATGTTCATGCCGATCTTCTTGTACTTCGCCCTGATCTTGTCGATCTGGGGCTTCAGCTTCTTCATCGCCTCGCCCATCTCCTTCATCTTGACCATCGAGCTCTGGGTGAAAGGATAGAAGAAGATCTTCATGACCAGTGTCAGCAGGAGGATCGCTATCCCGTAGTTCGCCGTGTACGCGTAGAGCTTGTTCAGCCCCCACAGCAGGAAGGCGCAGATCGCCGAGAACCAGCTCCAGCCCCAGTTCATCATCCTGAAGGCCTGCCCCCCCAGCCCTTTCAGGGACGGGTAGTCCTTCGGGCCGAGAAACAGCTTCCCCCTGCCTTTCGTTTCAATGATCATCGATATGTCTGTCTCCGAGGGGTGCAGTTCCTGCAGTTCCGCAGCTACCGACATCGTCCTTACCTTCAGCGAAGAGATGGGCTCCTCGGGAAGAAAAACGGCCGTGAAGTAATTGTTGGCTATGCCCGCCCAGGAGACGCTTCCTCCGTAGGGCTGATCTTGCGGATCCCCGGAGGGCTTCTTGCCCCTGACCGCCTTGTGGAACTTCCCTCCCGCCTCGTAACCGACATATTCCTGCTGGTAATACTTGTTCTTCGCCTGCTCCTTGGTAAGCCTGGAGAATCCCGGCCCCCAGATCAACGGGACGGTTTCGAGGACGCGCCCGTCCCTGGAAGCGGACATGTCGAACGACATGACATACCCTTTATCTTCCACTCGAAAAGCCTTGATAACGGAATTTCCTTTTCCGTCAGACCACTTGAAGGTCAAACCTTGAGCGTTTTGTTCCACATGGAACAGTCCCTCGTTGACGGCCTTGTCATAAGCAGCGTCTCCCGAAAGGACCGCCAGGGGGTAGGACTGTGTGGCTTCGCTCAAAGGCGAGACCAGGTCGTCCTGGGAGGAAGCTCCTTTTTCCTTGAACTTCTTCATGAAGGCGTGCACCAGCACCGCGCCCCTGTTGGAGAAATGGAGTTCCATCTCGCCGTTCTCGATCTTGAAGGTGCCGGCCTCATCCGCCGATAGCGGCTCGGACGGGATGATCGGCGGCGCCGGCTGGACGGCGTCCGTGCGGGTCTCCGGAGAAGCCTTCTCCGCCGTCGCGGGTTGGTTCTTGTTGTCGGTTTGCTCAGGAGGCTTGTTCGGCGTGAAGAACATCGCCCAGACGATAAAAACTCCCGCGATGAGCGCCGTGGTCAGGATCAACCGTGAAAAGCCGATCGGTTCTTCTTGTCCTATCTGATTCATTATAAAGACCTTTCGCTGTTTTCAGCCTCTGGGACGGGATCGTAGCCTCCCGCGTGGAAAGGGTGGCACTTCGAGAGCCTCTTGGCCGCCAGCACCCCCCCCTTGAGCGCCCCGAACCTCTCTATGGACCCGAAGGCGTAATCGGAACAGGAGGGATAAAACCTGCATGCCGGCGGTAAAATGGGCCTGAAGACCCACCTGTATATCTTTATGAGAAGGAGGAGTATTTCCCTCATTGCGACAGCTTTTCCGCGAGAAGGGCGAACGATTCCGCCGCCTCCGGCGTCCTCATTTCCGCGGATCCCTTTTTCGCGTTGACGACGATGTCGAAGCTCCCGGCGATGAGCGCCCTCTGCCTCCTGAACGCCTCCCTGAGGACTCTCTTCACCCTGTTCCTCACGACCGAACCCCCGACCTTCTTCGAGACCGTGAGTCCGAGCCTGTGACGCCCGAGGCCGTTCTCCCTGACGTAAACGACAAAAAGCCGAAAGAAATAAGATCTCTTGATCTCATATACAGAGAGGAACTCCCTTCTCTTTCGGAGACGGTCCGTTTTTGCAAAGGTTCCGGTTCTCGGAGTCTTTAGGGCGTGAGGCGCCATCGGCCCTTGGCACGCCTGGCGGCAAGGACCTTTCTTCCGCCCTTGGTGGCCATTCTAGCCCTGAATCCGTGGGTCTTGGCCCTGTGGCGTCTGTTCGGCTGATATGTTCTCTTCATGACTCAACTTCCTTTCGTCGAACGGGTGATTATAGCACAAAACTCTTTTTTTCCAAAAGCAGCAGTTTCTGCGCCGCCTCTTCGTACGAGATGAACGGCCCCCGGTCATCCGGTCCGGCCGTCCTGAGCCTGTCCTCGGCGGTCTTTTTCAGCTCTTTCACCCTTTCGATCTCCAGTTCCTCTTCTCTCTCCACTCTTTCCGCTATCACGGTCACTTTTTTCGGGAGGACCTCGACGAAGCCTCCCTCCACGAAGAAGCGGCGCGGCTTCCCCGCCGGCCCGGCGAATTCCAGGATGCCCGGGCTCAGAGTCGAGATGAGCGGAACATGATATACCATGGCGCTCAGGTACCCTTTCGCGCAGGGTATCAGAACTATCGACACTTCCTCCTTCAGGACCCTCCTGAGGGGGGTTACGATCTCGAGCAATAGGTGCGGTTCGTGCCTGTCGGTCATGCCGGCCTACTTTGCGAGCCTTTCCATTTTTTCCAGAGCTTCGTCCATGGTCCCCACCATGTAGAAGGCCTGTTCGGGGACTTCGTCGTGCTTGCCCTCGGCTATCTCCCTGAACCCCTTTATCGTCTCTTCGATCTTGACGTACCTTCCCTGCATGCCCGTGAACTGCTCGGCGACATGGAAAGGCTGGGACAGGAACTTCTGGATCTTTCTCGCCCTCGAGACGGTCACCTTGTCCTCCTCCGAGAGCTCGTCCATTCCGAGGATGGCGATGATGTCCTGCAGGTCCTTGTATTTCTGCAGGATGGCCTGGACCTTCCTTGCGACCGCGTAATGCTCTCCGCCCAGGATCCTTGGATCGAGGATCCTCGATGTCGAGGCGAGAGGATCCACCGCGGGGTAGATCCCGAGTTCCGAGATCTGCCTGGATAGGACGGTCGTCGCGTCGAGGTGGGCGAAGGCCGTGGCCGGAGCGGGGTCGGTCAGGTCGTCGGCAGGAACATAGATCGCCTGGACCGAAGTTATGGAGCCCTTCTTGGTCGAGGTGATCCTTTCCTGCAGCTCTCCCATCTCGGTGGCGAGGTTGGGCTGGTAGCCGACGGCCGACGGCATCCTGCCCAGAAGCGCGGAAACCTCCGAGCCGGCCTGGGTGAACCTGAATATGTTGTCGATGAAGAGAAGGACGTCCTGTCCGTCGATATCCCTGAAGTATTCGGCCACGGTAAGACCTGTGAGGCCGACCCTGAGCCTCGCGCCCGGCGGCTCGGTCATCTGGCCGTAGATCAGCGCGGCCTTGGATTTCGCGTGGTCCCCCGGCGTGATGACCTTGGATTCTGTCATTTCAAGCCACAGGTCGTTGCCCTCCCTCGTCCTTTCGCCCACGCCCGAGAAGACCGACACTCCTCCGTGGTGCATCGCGACGTTGTTGATCAGCTCCATGATCAGGACCGTCTTGCCGACCCCCGCTCCGCCGAAAAGTCCTGTTTTTCCGCCCTTCAGGTAAGGCTCGAGCAGGTCCACGACCTTGATCCCCGTCTCGAACATCTCGAGAGAAGTGGCCTGGTCCTCGAACGGGGGCGCGGGGCGGTGTATCGGGAACCGTTCTTTCGTGTTTATCGGGCCGAGCTCGTCGGAGGGCTTGCCCAGCACGTTCATTATCCTTCCCAGCGTTTCCTTCCCCACAGGGACCGAAATGGATTCTCCCGCGTCGAGAGCCTCCATGCCCCTGACCATCCCGTCGGTTGGCTCCATGGCCACGCATCGGACCTTGTTGTCGCCCAGGTGCTGCGCCACTTCCGCGGTGACGTCGATCGGGACACTCGTGCTGAAACCCGTCGACGTTATGTGAACGGCGTTGTAGATCTCCGGTATGTGCCCCTCGGGGAACTCGACGTCGACCACCGGGCCGATCACCTGAACGACTTTTCCTGCTACTGCAGCCATTTTATCTCCTTAGCTCTGGGCCTCAGCGCCGCTGACGACCTCTATGATCTCTTTCGTTATCGCCGCCTGCCTCACGCGGTTGGCGTGAAGGGTCAGCTTGTCTATCATTTCCTTCGCGCTCCTGGTGGCGTTCTCCATGGCCGCCATCCTCGCCCCCTGCTCGGAAGCGTACGATTCCAGGAGAGCCTGAAAGATCGAGAAAGAAAGCTGCCTCGGAAGGAGCGTCCTGAGTATCTCCTCCTCGGAAGGCTCGAAAATGAACTCCTCCTCGAAAGCGGTCTGGACCTCCTCCCTGCAGAACGGAACAAGCCTTTTAACGGTGATCTTCTGTGTGATAAGGGTCTTGAACTCGTTGTAGACCAGGTAGACCGCGTCGTACCCTCCCTCGAGGAATAGCCTGGAGGCGTGATCTGCTATTTCCCCCGCCTTCTCGTATTCGGGCTTCGAAGAGACCCCTATCCAGATCTTTCCGATCTCGAACTCCCTTCTCTTGAAGAAGTCCCTGCCCCTCCTGCCGACGATGTCGACCGTGACCTCGGCTCCCGAGTCGGCCTTGTCCTTTATGAACGCCAAAGAAGCTCTCAGGAGGTTGGAGTTGAAAGCCCCGCAAAGACCGCGGTCGGCTGTGACGACGATGACCCGTACCCTCTTCTCTTCCCTTTCGGAAAGCATCGGATGAGTCCCGTCGGCGGCCCTTCTCGCAAGGGCGCACACCACATCTTCAAGCTTGCCTGCGTAGGGCCTCGAGCGCATCATGGCCTCTTCGGCCCTGCGGAGCTTTGCCGCGGAGACCATCTTCATGGCCTTCGTTATCTGCCCCGTGTTCCTGACCGACTTGATGCGCCTTCTTATGTCCCTTATGTTCGCCATGGATCAGCCCTTGAGGAAATCCCTCTTGTAATCTCCCAGGAGCTTGTTCAGGGTTTCCTCCAGATCCTTCGACAGGACCTTCTCCTTCCTCAGGGACTCCATGAACTTCTCGCCGTTCACGTCGAGGTATTCGAAAAGCCCTTTCTCGAACTCGCGGCATCTTTCGATGGGAAGTTCGTCGAGGTAGCCGTGGGTCCCGGCGTAGACGATCGCTATCTGCTTGACGACGTCGATCGGCTGGTACTGGTCCTGCTTCAATATCTCGACGAGCCTCGCGCCTCTGTTGAGCTGAGCCTGCGTGGCCTTGTCCAGGTCGGAGCCGAACTGGGCGAAAGCCGCCAGCTCGCGGTACTGGGCGAGGTCCAACCTCAGCGTTCCCGCCACCCCTTTCATCGCCTTGATCTGCGCGTTGCCTCCTACCCTGCTGACCGATATGCCGACGTTGAGCGCCGGGCGGACTCCCTGGTAGAAAAGGTCCGATTCGAGGTAGATCTGCCCGTCGGTTATCGATATGACGTTCGTCGGGATGTAGGCGGAAACGTCTCCCGCCTGGGTTTCTATTATCGGAAGGGCGGTCAGGGAGCCCCCGCCGTTCTTAGCGTTGAGCTTCGCCGCCCTTTCGAGGAGCCTGGAATGAAGGTAGAAGACGTCGCCGGGGTAAGCCTCGCGGCCGGGGGGCCTCCTGAGCAGGAGGGAGATCTCCCTGTACGCCGCGGCGTGCTTGGAAAGATCGTCGTAAACGACAAGGACGTCCTTGCCCCTGTGCATGAAATACTCGCCTATGGCGCATCCCGCGTAGGGCGCTATGTACTGCAGGGTCGCCGGTTCCGAAGCGGAGGCCGAAACAACGATGGTGTGATTCATCGCCCCGTACGATTCGAGCGTCTTGACCACCTGCGCGATGGTGGACCTCTTCTGGCCTACAGCCACATAGATGCAGATGACATCCTTCCCCTTCTGGTTGATTATCGTGTCGAGGGCGATCGCGGTCTTGCCTGTCTGTCTGTCGCCGATTATCAGCTCTCTCTGGCCCCTGCCGATCGGGATCATGGTGTCTATGGCCTTCAGGCCTGTCTGGAGGGGGACCCTTACCGGCTCCCTCTGGACTATCGAGGGGGCGATAACTTCAAGCGGGCGCCTCTCGCTTGCTTCTATCTGGGAAGCCCCGTCCAGCGGTTCGCCCAGCGGGTTCACCACCCTCCCCATCAGGGCGTCGCTCACGGGAACGCTGAGGATGTTTCCGGTCCTTCTGGCCTCGTCTCCCTCTTTGAGGTGGGTGTACTCTCCCAGCAGGACCACGCCTACGCTGTCTTCCTCGAGGTTCAGGGCCATACCGTAAAGGTCTTTGTCGAAGGAGACAAGCTCGCCCGACATGACCTTGTCGAGGCCGTAGACCCTGGCGATGCCGTCCCCGACGGAGATGACATATCCCACTTCGGAGACCTGGAGCTTCTTCTCGAAGCCCTGCAGTTCCGCCTTCAGAATCGATTCGATCTCAGAAACCCTTATCATCCATCACCTCTTAAGGAGTGAATTTCTCATGTCTTCAAGGGCCCTTCTGAGGGTCCCGTCGTAAACCCTTGAGCCTATCCTCACTTCGCAGCCGCCTATCAGGTCAGGCTCGACGACCGGCTCGAGCTCCACCTTCCTGCGGAGTTTCGCGGAGACCTCCGCCTCCAGGGATCTTTTCTGTTCAGCCGAAATGGGCTTCGCGGAAAGGACCTTACCCCTCGCGACTCCTTCCGATTCATCCGCCAGGTCCGAGATGGAGCTCACCATCTCCCGCCAGATGGAGATCCTTCTCCTTGAGACCACGAGCTTCACGAACGCCTCGAGATCCCTGTCGAATCCCGCGTTCTTCGCCACAACCTCTATCATCCGCTCCTTTGCCTCGGCCGGGACCGAGGGGTTGGAAAAGAGCTTCTGAAGATCCGGCACGGCCTCGAGCACCTCCGAAAAGAACCTTGCTTCCCGGAGGATCCTCCGCATTTTTTCCCTGCCGGCCACCGCCATCAGGGAATCGGCGTATTCTTTCGCGAGCCCTTTGTCAGCCATCGGCCCTGTCCCTGATATCTTTTGAAAAAAGCCCTATCAGCCTTTCTTCGTCCTCCGGTCGCATCGCTCCCCGTACCTGCTCGCGGGCCAGTCTGAGGGCTTCATCCACGGCGATGGCCCTGAGCCGCCTCTCGGCTTCCCGTTCCCTTCTCGAGAACTCATCGTCCGCTTCTTTTCTCAGCCACTCCGCGCTCTTCCTGGCTTCGTCGGTGAGCCTCGCCTTTTCTCTTTCCGCCGCCCCCCTCGCTTCAGTTTCGATCTTCGCGACCTCGTCTTCCAGGCGCGCCATCTTGTCTTCCAGCTCTTTCAGTTTGGCGAGGGACTCCTTCTTCTCTTTCCTTGCGGTCTCGAGAGCGGACTCTATTTCGACCGTCCTCTTCCTCAGGACGTTGGGAAGCCTCCACCTGAGAAGGTAGTAGAAAAGGCCGGCGACGAGGGTCAGGTTTATGAACTGCCATACGACCGCGGGAATCCCCCAGATCGGGGAGAACCAGCCATGATGCCCTCCCCCTTCTTCCGAGGCGAAGGCGAGAACAGGAAGGATCATCGCCGCGAGGAATGAAATTCCTTTCTTCATGACGGCGCACCGCCGTCAAGGATCTTCTCCGCCATCTTCGCCGCCAGGCCGGGGGCCAGGCGCCTCATCTGTTTTTCGGCTTCTCCGAGCGATCTTTCGAACTCGGCGTTCCGGGCCGCGCTCTTGTCTTCGATCTCTTTTCTCACTTCACGGATGAGAGACGCATGGAACTCCGAAACTTCGGCCCTCGCCTTTTCCCTGAGCCTGGCCGCTTCTTTACGCGCTTCGCTTAGCTTGGCTTCGTAAAGCTCAAGCTTCTCCAGGCTTTCCTCCCGCGCTTTGAGTGAGAGAGCCGAGCTTTCGTCGATCCTGTTCTTCCTCTCGTCCAGGACCTTCCTGACAGGCCTGAAGAAAGCGAAATGGAGGAGGATGCCGTAGACGAGGACAGCGCCCATCACTATGGGAATGTGAAGGTAATGGCGGGCAATGTCGCCTACTAGGTCCATCGGCTCTCCTTCCCTGAACGGGACCGGCTCAAAGTTTGAACAGAGATGATAACAACTTTATCGAGCCGGGTCAACCAGTTGGAAGCGAAACGGGGCGCGCCGGACGGCTAAAAACCCGGGGATCCCGACCCGACGCTCAGAGCCATTTTTTCTTCCTGAAAAAGAACAGCATCAGGACGCCAAGCAGCCCCATGAGCGCGAGAAGGCCGAGATAGCCGAACCGCCATTCCAGCTCCGGCATGTGCCTGAAGTTCATCCCGTAGATCCCCGCTAGGAAGGTCAGCGGGATGAAAATGGTCGAGATTATCGTCAGGACCTTCATGACCTCGTTGAGCCTGTTGCTCAGGCTTGAAAGGTAGATGTCGAGCATGCCCGCCGTAATGTCTCTCAGGGTCTCGATTATGTCGATGAGCTGAAGCGAGTGGTCGTATATGTCCCTGAAGTAGATGCAGGTCTGTTTCTGTATCAGGTCCGACCCGCACCTTTCGAGGAAACCCGCGATCTCCCTGACCGGCCATACCGCTTTCCTGAGCAGGATCAGGTTCCTCTTGAGCCTGTGTATCCTCTCGAGTGTTTCGGCCGAGGGGTGGTTCAGGGTCTCCTCCTCGATATCCTCCAGTTTCAGCCCGAGTTTTTCGAGGATCCCGAAATAGCTGTCCACGCATGCGTCCATCAGCGCGTGGGCGAGGAAATCGGCTCCGGCCTTCCTTATCCGCTCCCTTCCCGAGCGGATCCGTCCCCTCACCGTGTCGAAGACATCGCCTTCTTTCCCCTCCTGGAAAGAGATGACATAGTTCGATCCGATGATGAGGCTCACCTGCTCGGTATCGATGGAATCGTTCGCCTCGTCGTACTCCGCCATCTTCAAAACCACGAACATCAAGTTGTCGAATTCCTTGACGTGCGGCCGCTGTTCCGTGTTGGCGATGTCTTCAAGTATGAGCGGGTTTATCTCGAAACGTTTTCCGATCTTCTCGATTATCTCCACTTCGTGCACGCCGTCCACGTTGATCCAGGTGACGGTCGCGCGGTCCTTGAAGGGAAAGCACTCCTCGACGTTTTTAACCTCCCTCTCTTCCAGGGAGCTCTCGTTGTAGTCGATAACCTGGATCTTGACCTTATCGGTGCGTTCTTCTCCCACGTGGACAAGGGTTCCCGGCGGGAGCCCGGCTTTCTTGGATACCTTCTTGAAGAACCTTCTTTGCTTTCTTCTGCTCATTTTTCACTCCCGTCAAGGGAACATTGTATCGCAAATTTTCTTCTGTTATCATACGTGTTGCCGGGCGGTTAGCTCAGCGGCTAGAGCGCCTGCCTTACACGCAGGATGTCGGGGGTTCAAACCCCTCACCGCCCACCATTCACTGAAAAGGCGCGAGGCCGCTCCTGACCGGAAAAAACTTGATTTCACTTGACAATCAGGCATGTGTTAAGTTAGTGTAACAATGCATCCGGTTTTTCAACATGCGCGGGGCTTTAAGGGGGGAGATCCGGGAGGAGGACGCCATGCTGAAAAGATGGACGAGTGGGAGAAGGCTCTTTATCGCGGTCCTGACAGTATTGAGCGCGGGAGTTTTGATCGCGGTCTTCGCGGCCGTCACGGTCCCGACCGACATAATGCTTCCGGGAACACAGCAGCTGGAGGTGGCGACCTATACAAGCCCCGCCAACTGCGACAACTGCCACGGAGGCTACGACGCGACCGTAGAACCGGCCTTTCTCTGGCGCGGGGGCATGATGGCAAACGCCACGAGGGATCCCCTTTTCTGGGCGACCCTGGCTGTAGCCGAGCAGGATTTCATCTACGGAGCGAACCCTTCGACGCGGGGCGGCGCAGGGGACCTCTGCCTGAAATGCCATTCGGTGAACGGATGGATGGCCGGCAGGTCCACTCCAACGGACGGAAGCGGCCTGAGCGCCTCCGCCGACATAAACGGAGTGGAGTGCGAGTTTTGCCATCTCATGGTCGATCCCGACCAGCCCGTCAACATAACGGGAACGACCGAAGTACAGAACGGCTCGTTCCTCGCCTATGACGCAACGGAGGCGTACCGCGGAGCCGCAATATACGTGCTCAACGGGACCGGGGACCGACTGGGGCCCTATACCACCAATCCTCCTCACGCGGCCCTTCAATCGTCCTTCCACAGGAGCGCTGATTTCTGCGCGACATGTCATGACGTCAGCAATCCCGCCACGGGCGACCTGGCTCCGAGCAACGCGGCGCAGGTACCCCTCGCGCCCGGGACATTCAGCGGCACGCTCGGGGGCGGCGTCGACGGGAAGGCAGCCTTCAACAACGCTCCCTACAAGTACGGCGTTACGGAGAGGACTTTCTCGGAGTACACGGCAGGTTCCCTGGACACATGGCTGGTCAACGACTTCGCCTCGCTTCCCGCGGACCTCAAAGTGACCGGAGGCGCGCTCTATAACGCCTACATCAAGGCCTGGTCTCCAAGATCGAACGCCAACTTCGAGGACGGAACTCTCCGTTATTTCACTTGCCAGACCTGCCACATGGCCCCGAAGACCGGAAAAGGCTGCAATAAAAGCAATTTTCCCACGAGGACTGATCTGGCTCAGCACGACCAGACTGGAGCGGGCCACTGGATGCCGGACGTTATCAAGTACATGGACACCAAGGGCACGCTGAGGCTCGGGGGCAGCCTTACCACCAATCACAAAGACGCGCTCACGGCCGGAAAAACGCGCGCAACGGCCCTGATTCAGTCGGCCGCGACCCTCTCCGCCCAGCAGGTGGATGCGAACCTTTCGGTAAAGGTGACCAACCTGACTGCCCACAAGCTGATAAGCGGCTACCCCGAAGGCAGGAGGATGTGGATAAATGTCCGGTGGTACGACTCCGGGAATAACCTGATATATGAGAACGGTGCTTACGGAAACATAGGAAGGACGGCTACCGACCTCAACAACATCTCACACCAGGTTCAATCCATAGTCGATCCTTCCAGTACGAGAGTATACGAAGCGGGGATGGGAATGGACCAGGCGTGGGCCGCCACCCTCGTTTCCCTCGGGTATCCATCAAACCTGACGCTGACCTGGGACAGGATGACGAACCTTCCCGAACACACGCTGGGAGAACTTGCCGGAAGCACCCCCGGGACCGAATACCACTCGTTCCATTTTGTCCTGAACAATGTGGTGGTCTCGGACAACAGGATCCCGCCGTACGGATTTAATTACGATGAGGCGAGAACCAGGAACTCCCTGCCCGTCCCCGACACGCAGTTCGGGAACCCCGGCCCTGGAGGAACTTTCAACTATTGGGACGACGTGCTGTTCACCATTCCTTCCACCGCCGTCTCGGCACAGATAAGGCTCTATTACCAGCAGACCAGCTGGGAATATATACAGTTCCTCTGGAAGCAGAACGACGGGTTGAACGCTTTCCTGGGGGCGGAGGGTATCAACATGCTCGACGCCTGGCTCAACAACGGGCAGTGCGCTCCCGTCCAGGTGGCCCTTGCGACGGTGAGCGGCCTGACCCCTCCCGTTCTTTCGCCGGTGGGGGAGGCGTCTCACCAAAATGTCGCGGCCGAACACATGAAAGCGGTCTGGGACGCAGCCAACAATGAGATCGACCTCAGGTACATGCCTGCTTGCGCCGCCACCGACCACACCGTCTATTACGGCCCGATATCCTCGGTACCGAGTTACGGATATTCCGGATCGGTCTGCCTCGGCGACACGACGGGAACAGTCAGCATCGCCCCCCCCGCAGACAATTATTTCTTCATAGTCGTCGCCAACAACGGCGAAACGGAGGGATCTTACGGCAAGGATTCCTCGAACGCCCAGAGGCCGGAGGCCGTGGGCGTTGGTTCTTGCGATTACGACCAGGACCTCAGCGGGACATGCGACGCGACCTTCAGGAGGAAAAGCCTCTAAAAGCTGTAACAGTCCCCGCTGCTGTCGATGTCTCTGCCCTGGCCAGCTTCGCCTTCTCCGCTTGCGTTGACGCCCACGACCAGATACCAGAAGAAGCTGTCTTCCGGAGGAGATTCCGATAAGCCGGAAAGGCTCGTCTCCTCCTGAAGTGTTGATTCCCCCCTGAGACAGGAATCTATCTCCGAGGAATACAGGTTCTGCAGATCCGCGGGAACGCCCCGGTAGATTCGGTAACCTCCGAGCGCGTCGGGGTTCTCGGGCCAAGCGAGAGAATCGGAGGTTGTCCAGACAAGGGCTTCCGGTTCGCTTGTCCCGGGCGCCGTTTCGCGCGGGATGTCGTAGGAGAATAGCCCGTATGTGCCGCTCATCTGCCCTCCCGAGATGATCCTCACTTCCCGGTCAACCCCCTCGCCTGGAGGCGTGAGGAATGTTACCTGCACGTGGCTCCAAGACTGCTGAGTTCCGGGGACACCGTCAACCAGAACGGTTCCGCCCGTCCCGAAATTCTCTCCGTTCACTGTCACAAGAGTCCCTCCGGCAGCCGTGCCGTTAGTTGGGACGGAAGAAATCACGGATGGGGGGAGGTAGGAGAAAAAGAGCTGGTTGCTGGGCTGTCCGTTCACGACGACATGGACCGGCACGTTGGCGCCCTGGCCTTCGGGCATCGTGAACTGGATCCAGTTGTTGGTCCATGCGAGCGGGGCCGCGTCGTTCCCGCCGACATACAGAGTCCCGCCCGTGCCCAGGTTGTCCCCCGCCAGCGTAACGGTGTAGCCGCCGGCAGTCCCCCCGGTAGAAGGATCGATAAGGGTGAGCACGGGGGCACCGTAATAACTGTAAAATACGCTGTTACTCAGCTGGCCACCGGACATCACACGCACGGAAAGATTTTGACCCGACCCGGCAGGAGCCAGGAAGGTTATCTCCGTGTGGCTCCATGACTGCACTGTCCCGGGATTCCCGTTGATCGTCACGCTGCCGGTCGTCCCGAAATCGGTCCCGGTAAGAGCGATGAGGTTGCCCCCCGCTTCCGGTCCCTCCGACGGGACTATTGTGGAGATGACCGGGGGGAGGTAGGAGAAGGGCGTCGAGTTGCTGTGCTGTCCCGCGACAGCGACGATCACAGGAAGGCCCGCTCCCTGCCCTTCGGGGGAAAGAGCCGTGACCTGAGTGTGCGACCAGGACTGGACGGAACATGGTATTCCGCCGACAGTTACGGCGCCTGACATTCCGAAATTATCTCCCGAGATGGTTAGAGGCGTTCCGCCGATCGTCGGCCCTAAGGAAGGGACGACGCCCGTGATCGAAGGCGGGCTGTAAGAGAAATGGACGGTGTTGCTCTGGGCGCCTGAAACCGTCAAATAGATCGGGATGTTAGTCCCTTGTCCCGGGGGCATCGCGAACTCCACCGAATTATGGGTCCACGAGGACGGCGCGACGATGTTCCCTCCTACGCTCAATGTGCCGGAGGACCCGAAACTGCTTCCCGAGAGCGTTACGGGATAGCCGCCTTCGGTCCGTCCGCCCGCGGGATTGATGGCGTTTATCACCGGGGGGGAGTAAGAAAACGAAACGACATTGCTCGTCTGCCCGCCGACGGTCACGAAAACCGGGAGGGAAATCCCCTCTCCCGACGGGGTCAGGAAGGAAACCAGCGTATTTGTCCATGTTTGAGACGCCACGGGGGAACCGTTGAACATGATCGTCCCGCTAGCCCCGAAGTTAATTCCGGTAAGAAACACCGTTGTTCCGCCTCCGGTCGGTCCGATGGACGGTTCAATGTTGTTTATGACAGGCGCGTCGTATGAGAAGGGCACCGCGTTGCTGGTCTGCCCTGCGGCCGCAACGATCACGGGAAGGCCTGTCCCCTGCCCCTGAGGAGTGTAGAAGGATATCTGGGTGTGGGAATTGCCGTTCAGGGGACAGTTCGTGCCTCCGAGGGTAACGGCAGGGGCAAGACCGAAATTCTGGCCTGTCAGGGTGACAAGGGTACCGCCTTCGGTCGGCCCGTGGTTGATATCCATGGAGTCTATGACGGGCGGGCCGAACGAGAACGGCAGGGAATTGCTCGTTTGCCCGCTTATCGTTACTGAAAGAGTATTGTCCGTCCCCTCTCCCGTCGGCGATACGCAGACTAGCTGGCCGTGATCGACCGAAACGACTGGAAGCGGCTGGGCGACACCCGATATCACCGCCGTGACCGTCGTATCCGGCATGCTGCTCCCGAAATTGTTGCCGTTGAGGGTGATCGACGCGCCCCCGCCGGTCGGGAATGGCAGAGGCACCATTGACGAGATAACCGGCGGATCGTAGTTGAACGCCATCGGATTGCTGTCCTGGCCTCCGGTTGAGAGGATAACCGGGCGGGTTACACCCTGTCCTGCGGGCGTTAAGAAGCTGACAGAAGTATCTGTCCAAAGGTCTATCGATCCGGGATTTCCTCCCACGGTTACGGTTCCCGCGGTCCCGAAATCGGTTCCGGTCAGCGTGACCAGCGTGCCGCCCTGGGTCGGGCCGTGGCTGGGCTCTATCGAGCTGATCACGGGCTCGTTATAGTTGACCATCATTGGATTGCTTTGCTGCCCGCCCGCCGTGACGATGACCGGGACCGTGCCGGATCCAGGAGGCATCAAAAATTGGATTTCCGTGTTGCTCCAGCTCAGTATATCGGTCACCTGGGTGCCGTTGACGGCGAGATTACCCTGGACGGTTCCGAAGTTGCTCCCCGAAAGCGTGGCCGCCCCTCCGGCCGTAGGAAAGCTTGCCGGAGCTATGCCGGATATTTGAGGAGGATCGTAACTGAACGTGGCGGGGCTGCCGGACTGGCCGCCCGCGATGACAACTACAGGAATGTTCGCCCCTGTTCCCTGAGGAAGAGTAAAAGTTGCCTGCGTATGGCTCCAGGAAAGCGGTGTTACCGGCGTTCCTGCCACTGTAATGCCCCCTCCTGCTTCAGATCCGAAATTGCTTCCCGCCACCGTTATCGTCACGCCGCCGGCGGCCGGGAACCCTCCCCCTTCAGAGGAAATTGAAGATATTGAGGGAGCTGAATACGAAAAAGTAGAGATGGCCGCAACCGATTGGCCGTCGTCCCTGGTCACTCTAACTGCCAGGTTCGCGCCTTCGCCTGCAGGCAATAAAAACCTTATTTCCGTATCGGACCACTGAATAATCGTACCGGTGTTCGGACCCACTTCAACATCTCCCGAACCCTGGGCATCGCAAAAATTGGAGCCCGCTACCGTTACCTCAACCCCCCCCTGCGTGGGGCCGAAAATGGGTAAAAAGCTAGTTATGGACGGACTGCCGCCGAACTGTAAAGGGTTCGCCGACTCACAACTGCTTCCCCAGGACGTCGCGACAACGGCTTTGTACCATCCGCAAGTGATCGAAGGAGCTAGGAATATTATCTGCGTATCGTTCCAGGATACGATCGTTGCGTTGAGCCCTCCAACGTGGACGGTCCCCTGGACAGGACCCAGATTTGTGCCGGTGAGGGTTACGTTGATTCCCGGCGTCGCGGTTGTGGGGGTCATGTTCGTGATATTACAGGTGTAAGAAAAAGCGTTCGGCTTGACGCAGGGGCGTCCGTCGGATGTCGTCACCGACACGTCGTGCTTGCCACCGGTCCCCGCGGGGGCGGTGACCGTTATGCCGGTATCGGTCCAGCCGGTGACAGCAGCCGGGGCCGCTCCGATTTTGACCGATCCTTCAACGGTACCGAAATCTTCTCCGGATATGGTCACCGAAGTGCCTCCTGCAGAAGGTCCTTCGGAAGGCGCGACACTTTGGATAAGGCAGGAGGGGACATAGGCGAACTTGTCAGGGCTGGCGGCCGGACGGCTGTCGAATGTCTGGAGTTCGACGTCCAGGCCGCTTCCAGTCCCCGCTGCCGCACGGAAAGTTATCTGCTGGTGGCTCCATGATTCGATGGTCCCGGTGAACGATCCTATCCTCGCCATCCCCGGGTTCTTGCCGAAACTGCTGCCAGTGATCGTAACGAGCGTGCCTCCCGATTCAGGGCCCGACGCAGGGGAACTGGAAGATATCGACGGAGGGTCGTAGTTGAAAGTGACCGTATTGCTCGTCCCGTTGGGATTGACGACATAGACCGGAACATTAACTCCATACCCTTCCGGGCATGAAAAGGTTATCTTTGACCCGGACCAGCTGATATAGGTGGTGGGACTATTTTTAAAATAAAGTATTCCCTCGCCCCCGCTGAAACTTCCGCTCAGCGTTATGGTTATGCCCCCCACAGTAGGGCCTTGAGTGGGACTGATGGATAAGATATTAGGAGGAGCCAGCATGGCTTCGTCCGAAACTTCACCATCATGCCGTCGGGCTTTTTTAACCTCCTCTTCCGATGCGTTGTCAGGAGGATCGTTCAAGGTCTTTTTCGCACAAAGCAGCAGGCTCGCTTTCACGGGGTGCGAAACAGGCTCCTCGGAGCCGAACAATCCTATCCTCCATCCTCCTTCTTTCACGGGCCGGATGTTCCACGAAGCGTCTATTTCCCGCCCGGCGGAGTCCACGGCGGATTCGAGGCGAAGCTCGAACCCGGGCGACCCGTCCGCCGAGATGAAAAGGGTCGTGGGAAGTTCACCCATTTCCGCCCGCCACGGTTTTCCCAGAGTCATGCAGGCGCCGGCCAGCAAAGATTCTCCATCCTTCCCGGAACCGTATGGGACGGTCGCCTCGAGAACAAGCCCGCGAGGACTCATGAAGGCGTCCAGGAGCGCCCCTTCAGCGAAGTATCTCACTCCGTCGCCCGCCGCGACCGGGATGCCCGCCTGAGCGCCGCCTTCCGTTGAAGACCCGCACGGCGAGGACAACGCAAGCCTCATCGGATGGCCGCCTTTCGCGGGCAGTATTTTTAGTTCGTTTTCGAGGAAACAGACCCTGAAACCCTGCCTGAGGTTCACTGCCGTGTAACTTCCTTGGTCAGGATCGCATGCCGGCGGCGGGACCCACTCCGTTTCATGCCGGGACGCGATCGCGACAGTTCCAACGGTCAAAAAAACAATGACGCCGAATAAAACCGATATCGTTTTTTTCATGGCAGCACCCATCCTCGATACAATGATGTAATGGTTCCATAGTGTTGTCAAGATACCATGCCCAAGTTTTCTGTCTTTTTATAAAAGAGAAAAGCGCCGTTCTACTTTTTTTCCGCAGGCTCCGGCAGGAAGTCGGCGAGGTAGCTCCCCACTTAGTTTCGCAGAATGTTTATCAGGCCGTCGTCCATTCCGATGAATTTCACCCCCATGCCCGCGGCGATCTCAGCGGAGTCGTTCCTGAGGCTGTAAACGACCTCTCCCCTCAGGGATATCGGAGACTTGAGTCCGGGCAGAAGCAGTTTGATGTTCAGCTTCGCCCCCTCGTCAGCCGGATGGTCAGTGCACAGATACATCCCGCCTTCGCTCATAGTCGCGGACCGCATTTCTCTCTCTCCGCATGCGTAATCGACCAGGACCTCAGGGGGGAACGCGACGCGGCTTTCAGGAGGAACAACAGGTAGTTTTGGCGAAAGGGTCATACATGATGAGCCCGCCTTTTTCGGCGGGCTTTTTTATAGGCGTCCGGGAGGATCATTCTTCCTGCTTGGCACCTGAGTCGAGTTCCAGAGTCCAGTCCTTAAGCGAATAACTTTCCATCGACGGTTGTTCAAGAGGCTCTTCTTCGACCTTGAAGCTCCCGCGGGAGCTCCTCCGCAGGATCCTTTTTATACCGTGGAAAGAGACCAATTCGTAACGATCCCTCTCTCCCGAATAGGTCCCCGGCTCTCCAAGGCTCACGATCCCCTGTTCGTCGCGGCCTCTTTTCCATTCCTTCCTGAGAAGATAGTGACCTTTCGAGTGAAGGGAAAGCACCGCCTCCTGCTTCTCATGTTTTCCCTCCAACGTCATGATCCTTGTGAAGGACGAGGTGCTCCACCATTCGGAGAGGAGCCTCGGAGCAAGGATCAACGCGTAAATCGTTCCGATGTCGGTCAGCCAGGCGGCTGGAACGAGCCACCTAGACCTGCTGGAGAGAAGTATCCATGCAGTAAGAAAAACTGGCCCCACGAACGGCACGATTACCGGTGAAACATGCTTCCCCGTTCTCTTTTGATGGATTCCTGAGATGATTACTGTGACAAGACTTAGCGCAGGAAAAAGGAGGCCGCAGACAAGCAAAGGGAAAAAACGCATGGCTCCCATTGGGGGCTAGAAGTTTTTTGCGCTCATTTGCTTGGCGAACCGTTGCGGGGACAAGTCTTCAGCTTCATTCTTCCGGAAGCTCCGGCAGGAAGTCGGCAAGGTAGCTCTCCACGTAGTTTCGCAGAATGTTTATCAGGCCGTCGTCCATTCCGATGAATTTCACCCCCATGCCCGCGGCGATCTCAGCGGAGTCGTTCCTGAGGCTGTAAACGACCTCTCCCCTCAGGGATATCGGAGACTTGAGTCCGGGCAGAAGCAGTTTGATGTTCAGCTTCGCCCCCTCGTCAGCCGGATGGTCAGTGCACAGATACATCCCGCCTTCGCTCATAGTCGCGGACCGCATTTCCCTTTCGCCGTTTCCGTCATCTACAAGGACCTTCAGAGACATCCTCGCGCGGAGATGCTGCCGCTGATGGCTGAACGACAGATGCCTCTCCATGAGGTCGTGTATGGTGCTGAAAGTCACGGGCTTCGTGAGGTATTCCGCGCAGCCGGCTTTTCGTGCAAGGAGCTTCGTTTCAGGCGTCCCGTCCACCGAGACCATCACGACCGGGATCTCCGGCGAATATTTCCTCTCGCGGACCCTCGCGCAGAACTCCATTCCGTCCATCTCCCTCATGTGCGCTTCGCAGGTCACAAGGGAAGGCCTCGACCTTTCTATCACTGCCAGCCCCTCGTCGGCGCTGTCGACATGGGCCGCGTTGTACCCGAGGCGAAGGAGGACGTACCTCAGGAAATGGCCGAAAGTCTTCGAAGGGTCAACTATCAAAACTTTCTTCACTGCCTCTCCTCTACGCAGGATGGAGATTCCCCGCCTCTTTCATAATAACACGAGGCTCGCAAATTCTCCGTTGACCCCGAATTCTTGAGGAAAAATCAGTTTACCAAGAAAGATGCCTTATTGCCCGCGGGAGCGGGGGAACAACGCCCCAAAGCGCCCGGTCCGATAAGGACGCGGGTTTTTTCACTCGTCCCCGTCCTTTTTTTCTTCCCGCTCGAGAACATCCTTTGATCTTGACAGGACCTCCCTGGCCGCGTAAAAGGTCAGGGTCACGGCCGTTATCGGGATGGCGAAATATAGCATCGCGGCGCTGAACGCGGGAAGGGCGTCATGGTGGGACGAGGCGAGGACGAGGTAAAGGGTGTAGGCGAAGTAGTATCCGAGCAGGAGCGCGCCTTCCTTCCTGCAGATCCTCCCGCCGGTGAAGAAGAGCGGAAGACAGGCGAGCGCCACCGATATCATCACCGGGATGTCGAACCTGAGCATGGTGGCGGAAACCTCAAGCCCCCGGGGCGCCGCGATCGCGGAAAGGCCGAGGACGGGCATGGTGTTGAAAAGGTTGCTCCCCACGACGTTACCCACGGCTATGTCGCGCTCGCCCCTTATAGCCGCTATGACCGAAGTGACTATCTCAGGCAGGGATGTTCCCGCGGCCACCACCGTCAGGGCGATCACAGACTCGCTGACTCCCAGAACCTTGGCGAACGATACCGCGCCGTCGACCAGCAGCCGTGAACCGACGACGAGCAGGCCCAGGCCGAATGCCGCCAGCACGATGTTCTTCATCGTGTCAATTCTTCCCCTTCCGGCACCGGCCAGGTCCCTGGAATACTTCTCTTTTATTTCGCCGTTCTCCCTGCGCCCCTGTCGGACGAGGATCCAGCAGTAAAGGACAAAATTGGCGACGAGGATCGCGCCGTCGATCCTGCCGATCTTCCCGTCAATGGAGAAAACGAGGACGGCGGCGGAAACCAGTATCATCAGGGGCACGTCCAGCCTGACCAGCCGGCTCGAAACGGAAAGGGGAGCGATGAGCGCAGACAGGCCGAGGATCAGCAGAACGTTCAGGATGTTGCTTCCCACCACGTTGCCCACTGCGATGTCCGCCTGGCCGGATAACGCCGCCTTGAGGCTGACCGCGAGCTCGGGTGAACTGGTCCCGAAAGCGACCACCGTCAGGCCGACGATCAGCGGCGAGATGCCTAGTGAAGCCGCCAGGCGGGACGACCCGCGCACTAGGCACTCCGCCCCGGCAACCAGAAGGCCCAATCCTGAAAGGAACAGAAATATCGCCATGCCGGTGTTCCTCTTTTCTCCAAAATCCCGGGCGCGCCTCCCGCCCGGAGAAAGATAACGCTACCCCATATCTCCTTTATCGTCAACAACCCGCGACAGAAGCCAGACGCACAATTGACCAGGAATCAGGAGGTTTTATTGGTCACACTTGACAACATAGTCAGAAGAGACTATATTATGATCGTGGAGGATGGTCATGAGCGTCGGTTCGAGGATCGCCAACATAAGGCAGACGAGGGGGATATCCCAGGGAAAGCTGGCGCGGATGCTGGGTTGGGACCCGTCGAACCTGGCGAGGATAGAGAAGGGCAGAGTCAACCCGTCCCTCAGGACCGTGGAAGAGATAGCCGAAAAACTTGACATCCCCGTCTCGATGCTTCTCGACGACACCCCCGTTCCGGAACGCATCGCAGTTGTCGCCTTCGCCTCCGCCGGCGAAGCTGTCAGCTTCACCGACCAGAACTATCCGCAGGGCGGCGGGATGTACTACATCGACAGACCGCCCCTTTTCACCGACCCCAACGGCTTCGGCGTCGAGGTCTCGGGCGACAGCATGGTCCCGAAGTACGAGGACGGGCAGGTGGTGCTGGTGGACACGAGGAAAAGGCCTGCGAGCGGCGATTTCGCAGTGATCGGCCTTGTAAGCGGCGACAAGTACGTCAAGAGGTACAGGGAGGCTCAGGGAGTGGTGATCCTCGAATCGGTGAATCATCTCTATCCTCCCGTTGTTATACAGAAAGAGGAAGTCAGGTTCGCCTACAAGATAGTCTGGGCGAAGGAAAGGTGACGGATGTTCGATAACGTCCGCGTGGGAGTCGCAGGCTGGACATATCCCGACTGGAAGGGATTCGTCTATCCGCGCAAAACGCCGCGCAACTTCCATCCTCTTCCGTTCCTCGCGGAAACCTTCGACATCGTCGAGATCGATTCATCCTTCTACAGGATCCCCGACCCGATCACCGCTGGGGAGTGGGCGAGAAAAGTATCGGATTTCCCGAAGTTCCGCTTCTCGGTGAAGCTCTTCCAGGGTTTCACCCACACGAGGAAAGCCTCTCTCATAGAGGAGCGCGCCTTCCACAGGGCGATCGAGCCGCTGGTCAAGTTCGGGAAATTCTCCTCGCTTCTCGTCCAGCTTCCCTGGTCGTTCAGGAACATCCCGGAGAACAGGAAGGTGCTCGCCGACATCCTCTGCCGCTTCGCCGATTATCCCAAGGCGGTCGAGCTGAGGCACAGCTCCTGGGTGAAGATAGACATCCTTTCGTTCCTGAGGGAGCACAACGCCACCTTCTGCAACATAGACCAGCCGGTCTTCGCCCACTCCACGGGCCCGACAGCCGCGGCGAGCGGGGAGCTTTCCTACTTCCGCTTCCACGGAAGGAACGCCGCCTCCTGGTTCAAGGAGGGGGTCGGCAGGGACGAGCGCTACAACTACCTCTACTCCCATGACGAAATGGCCTCCTGGGTGGAGACGGTGAGGGACACGGCCGTCGTGGCGAACGAGGTGGCGGTCATCTTCAACAACCATTACAAGGGACAGGCGGCGGTGAACGCGCTGGAGTTCGCGCATTCGGTCAGGGAGAAGAAGGTCGCGGTCATGGAAGACCTCATCCCCCACTACCCGCGGCTTGAATCGATAACCTCGCGGCCCGTTCAGAAAACTCTTTTTGCTGGCGTATCCTCTTCATATAACGGATAAAGGGGGATGTGGTGTCTTTCCTCCCCCTTTTCCGTTCCTTTTACACCTTTTATTCGGGAACGATACCGCCTGAAAGAATAGCGGCCCTCGCGAAGCTTCACGGCTACGACCACGCGGCCATCGCCGACAGGGACGGCCTCTACGGCGCGATAAAGTTCTACAAGAGCGCGAAGGATGCCAAAATAAAGCCGGTCATAGCCGCGGAGATCACGAGCCCCGCGGGCGGCGCACCGATTTTTCTTGTCGCCAAAGACCTCTCTGGTTACGCCTCCATCGCCAGGCTCGTCACCAGGAGGAAGCTCCACCCCGACGAGTTCGACCGCGAAAAAGAGACGGCTTACGAGGCTAAAGGAGAGAACATTTTCATCCTCTCTTCGTGCCCCGAATCCATCTACAGGCTGATAAGGGAGGGCGCGCAGAAAAGCTCCATTTTCATAAGGCTTTCGGGCATAAAGGAAGAAGACCGGGAAGCCGAGAAGGTGAAGACCCTCTTTGATTTGCCTTTTGTCTTCGCTCCGCTCTTCGCATTTGAAAAGGAAGAGAACCTTTCGACCCACAGGCTTCTAAGGGCGGTGAAACATCTTCCGCCGGAGCACGCGGCCGAAGCGGTCGCGCGCGGCGCGAAAGAGCTGGTCGAAAGGCTCGGAATGACCGAGGCTCCGCTCCTCGCGAGTGCCGAATTGGCGGCGCGGACCGAAATCGAAATCCCCCTCTACAAGTTCATCCTGCCCCGTCCACCGCTGAAAGAAGGAGAGGTCGCCGAGGAAAAGCTGAGGGCGACCGCCTTCGCGGGCCTCGCGAAGAAGAACAGGAAACTGACTCCCGTCTACGTGAAGAGGCTCTCCTCCGAGCTCGACATGATATGCTCCCTCGGCTTCGCCGGATATTTCCTCCTTGTGAAAGAGATCGCCGATTCGGCTTCGGCGATGGGCTTCCCCTATCTCGGCAGGGGCTCGGGCGCATCCAGCCTCGTCTCCTACTGCCTGGGGCTAACCCACGTCGATCCGGTGAGGCACAACCTCTATTTCGAAAGGTTTTTAAATCCCGAGAGAAAGAACCTGCCGGACATAGACCTCGATTTCTCCTCCGCCGACAGGGATTTCGTCATAGAGAAAGTGATAAAGAACTACGGCGAGGAACATGTCGCGATGATATCGACACACAACTGCTTCTCGACCCGCTCGGCCTTCCGCGAGATCGGCAAGGCGCTCTCCATACCGGAAGAGGAGATCTCCGCGGTGGCAAAGGCGCTGCCGCATGTCGATATAGACCATCTCAGGAAGGCGATAAAACTGAAGCCCGAGGCGAGGAAGATCGCGTGGAAGGACGGCCCGTGGCTCAATGTCCTCTCGGTGGCGAGGCAGATAGACGGCTTCCCGAGGCATCTCTCCGTCCACTGCGGCGGCATCGTCGTCGCGCCCGTCCCGCTCACCGACAGGACCGCCCTCGAACGTTCGGCGAAAGGGGTGCCGATAACGCAGTACGACATGTTCGACATCGAGGACCTGGGGCTCGTGAAGATAGACCTTCTCGGCAACCGCTCGCTCGCGCTGATGACCGAAGCTGTCGCCACGATAAAAGAGGAGACGGGCCATGTCCCGCCGATCTTCCCCCCTGAAAAGACCTTCGACGACCCTGCGACGGTCGAAACGGTCTCCTCGGGAAAGACGATGGGCTGTTTCTACATCGAATCGCCCGGGATGAGACAGCTCCTTCAGAGACTGAACACGCGCACCTTCGAGGAGCTTACCGCCGCCTCGTCGATCATCCGTCCCGGCGTCGCCGAATCGGGGATGATGGACGCCTACATCAAGAGGTCGCGCGGAGAGGAGAAGGTGGAATACCTCCACCCCGACCTCGAAAGGCTGCTCAAGGAGACCTTCGGCGTGATGGTCTACCAGGAGGACGTGTTGAAAGTCGTGCACGAGTTCGCCGGCCTCTCGCTCGGCGAGGCCGACCTCATCAGGCGCGCGATGAGCGGCAAGTACAGGTGCCACGGCGAGATGGAGAAGCTGGGCAGGAAGTTCTTCGAGAGCGGCAGGGCGAGGAAGATAAGCGAGCATGTCCTTTCGGAGCTGTGGGAGCAGGTGCGGTCGTTCGCCGGCTACGCATTCTGCAAGGCGCACTCGGCCTCCTTCGCGCAATTATCCTTCCAGTGCACCTACCTGAAGGCGCACTATAAAGAGCACTTCTTCCCCGCGCTCATCAACAACTGCGGCGGCTTCTATCCCACCTCGGCCTACGTCGAGGAGGCTAGAAGGAACGGCATGAAGATACTGCCGCCCGACGTGAACCTCTCGGACGATTCTTTCAGGGGGAGGGGCGGGGAGCTGAGAAGCGGCTTCTTCGTCCTCCGGGGGGTCCAGCGAAGGCTCATCGAGAGGCTTTACGAAGAACGGGGCGAGGGGCCCTTCTCGTCGTTCTCCGACCTTCTCGCGAGGCTCGAGGGGGGCTTCAAGACAAAGGAGATCGAAACGCTGATACTGGCGGGAGCGCTCGACTCCTTCGGCCCCCACCGCGGCCACCTCCTTTCGCTCATGAGGATCTGCGAAGGGAACCAGAAAAAAGCGAAAGAGATGGAGAAAAGGGGAAGTTATCTATCTTATTACCCGCCCAAGGTTACGCCGTCGCTCCCGAAGGCACTCTGCTTCGCCGACATCGCGAAACGGGGGAAGGACCCCTTCGGCCCGCTCTCGCTCTCGGAGCTTCTCGAGGGCGAGCGCTTCGCCCTCGGCTTCTGCCCCACGGCCCACCCCTTGACGCCGATGCTTCCCTGGGCGGAGAAGACAAAGCTCGTCCTCGCGAAGGACCTCGACAAGCACCAGGGGAAGAAGGTCTCACTCTTCGGCCAGGTGGTCACCTACAAGAGGCTTCCCACCAAGAAGACGGGCGAGGGGATGGCCTTCGTCACCCTCGAAGACCCGACCGGCCTCATGGAGCTGGTCTTCTTCCCCAAAGCCTACACAAATTTCGGCGCGCTGATCACCCAGGGATTCCCCATCAAGGCCGAAGGCTTCGTCGGAAGGATGGACGAAGGATTGCCGGTAACAGTCAACAGCGCCGCCCTCATGCCCGCCATGCGATTGCCGAAGGCTGTGGAGTGGAGGGAAGAGGTGGCGTAGCGACAGCGCTGAAGAGCCGAAGTGCTGAAGCCTTGTTAGTGTAAGATATAGATGTTCAGAGGAGAGATCGAATGGAAACGACCAAGATCGCGCTGTTCAAGGGAAAAAAGATAAGGAAAACACTGCATGAAAACGAATGGTGGTTCTCGGTAGTGGATGTTGTCGAGGCGCTTACGGACAGCCTTAATCCAAGAGATTACTGGTTCAAGATGAAGGTCAGAGTTAAGGAAGAGGATGGTTTTGAACCGTCGACAATTTGTCGACAGTTGAAATTACCCGCTCCAGACGGCAAAATGCGAGAAACAGACTGTGCCAACACTGAAGGACTTTTCCGTATCATCCAATCCATTCCTTCACCTAAAGCCGAACCTTTCAAACGCTGGCTCGCGAAGGTCGGTTATGAGAGAGTACAGGAAATAGAGAACCCCGAACTTGCAGCCAAGCGCACCAGGATAATTTACAAGCTCAAAGGCTATCCCGAAGATTGGATCGAGAAGAGAATGAGGGGAATAGCCATCCGCGAAGAACTGACCGACGAATGGCAAAAAAGGGGGGCGGAAGAGGACAGGGATTACGAGATATTGACAGGCGAGATCTCCAAGGCCACTTTCGGCGTAACCCCGAACCAATACAAGAAACTCAAGGGATTAAAGCGGGAAAACTTGCGCGATCATATGGACGATTTCGAGCTGATCTTCACAATGCTCGGCGAAAGAGCGACAACCGAGATCCACAGGAATGAAGATTCCAAGGGAGTCCCCAAGCTTAAAAAAGACGCCCAATCCGGAGGGGCGATAGCAGGCAACGCCAGAAAGGAACTTGAAAAGAAGCTGGGAAGATCCGTCGTGTCGAAAAAGAACTTCCTTCCGGAGAAAAGAAGAAAGAATATAAAGTAAGCATGCCCAAACCCGTCGAGTGGAAAGAAGAGGTGGCGTAGCTTCTACTCGTAATGCGACCACATGCGGATCACTTTGACGGCGTGTTCTTTTGAATAGACCTGATAGACCAGCCTATGTTGGATGTTTATCCTTCTTGAATACGCCCCGGCAAGATCGCCGAGCAGTTTTTCAAACGGAGGAGGGTTCTTGAACGGGTCCTCTTTCAAGACCTCCAGGAGCTCGATCGCTTTTTCCTTGAGCCCCGCTTTCTTGAGCTTCTTCGCGTCCTTCTGCGCCTGCGGCGCAAAATAGAGCGCCCAAGCTACCATTTAAGCTCTTTAAGGCACTTGTCGAGAGGCATTTCCATCCCCTCGATTATCGATTCGCGCATGCCTTTGATCGAAACAAGGAAAAGGGTCTCCTCTATCGACCGCCAGTCCTCTTCCGAAACGAGTACCGCGTTGTTCCTCTTGCCGGTGATCAGCACCGGCTCGTGCGACTGAGCCGCCTTGTCTATCAGCCTGTAGAGGTTGCTCCTCGCCTCGCTGACCTTGAAATTCGTCATCTTTGCCTCCGGACATAGTAGTACGCTTTTTCGTACGCTTTGTCAAGGGGGGGCCAGGCGCTGAAGAGCTGAAGGCTGAAGCGCTGGAGAAGAAAACCGTCATGGCGAGAAGGGCTTCGTGGGAAAAAACAGGTGGCTGTCTCTATCTATTAAGTCCGGTAAAAGGGGTGGTTCTTTCTCTACTTTGCGACTGCGCCAACAAAAAACCTGTGGGATTTATCTCTTGCCCAGCCGTGGTTGAGCACCTCGAAGGTATCAGGATCTGCCGACGGCACAGGCCGCCCCCACCAATAGACTCTATTTTTGTCTTTCGCGTACTCATCGTCCAATATTTGAAACGAAGTGTAGTCCGCCTCAGTAACTTCTCGTTGACCATAATAGTAGGCCATTTCATCACGCACCCAGCCTCCAGTAATACTGTTCACTTTAAGGACTTCAAACGATTCAATGTCACGAATAGCTACCTCATCGGTTTCTAAGAACACGTGCGCTTTGTCGCGCGACCACGGGAATGTCAGCAACCTAAATGTTCCGGGGTCGGCGGCTGGGATTATTGACCCCTGCATGTATACATGATTTTTGTCCTTTCCGTAATAACGGCCGTAAATGCTGTTTGATAAAACTACAAAGGATTCGGGATCTGCCCCGTCAATTAAACGGGTCACATACCATACGTGCTCCCTGTCTTTTGCATAGCTGCCCTTAGCTAGCACGACAAATGTTAACGCATCAGCCCTATCTAGGAATTGGATATTTCGACCGGTTCCTTCGTTCCAGTCATGGTACGCTACTCTCCCCCCGGTTCGAGAGTAACCAACATAACAGCTTGATAGACAAACCATTAATGCAGGAAGAAGGATAGCGATTGCAAGGCGTGCGAGATTAGTTCTTCTCAATAAGGGCATCTGCGTTTCCTCCCTCTTCCATTATACCCCCAGCAGGCTCCGCCTGCAGCGTCGGTGAGGGCGGGCCTTTTTACGAGGTCCGCCCCTCGCCGACGCTTCTGCTTATTTGGCTCTTCAATACACCCCCGGCACCAGCTTCTTGCTGTGTTTCTTGTACTCTTCGTACTCGTCGCCGAAAGCTTCGAGAAGGGCGGCTTCTTCGATCTTTATCCTCTTGATGAAGCCGATGGTGACGGGAACGACGAGGACTACCAGCGAGATGATATTGGTGAAGATCAGCCCCATCCCCCAGAAGGCGAGGAGAGCGCCGGAATAGGATGGGTGGCGGACGAATCGGTAGATGCCGCTCTTGACCACCTTGTGGCCCTCCTGGATGACGATGTTGACGGTGAAGTATTTCCTGAGGGTCAGTAT
>ENA-UPTA01001009-UPTA01001009.1-activated-sludge-metagenome-genome-assembly--contig:-NODE-1009-length-32112-cov-7.477150_pt1 | contig 32112 bp, 29 predicted proteins | sample MGYA00238184_ERZ773361 | MGnify/ENA primary metagenome ERZ773361 (study PRJEB29100, sample SAMN05720205) | activated sludge metagenome | isolation source: anaerobic digester from wastewater... | reverse complement strand
ATTATTCAGACAATCCGTGGACGGTTGTAGATAAGAATCAGCGGGTTTGGTATGATCCCGAACTGACAAGTCTCTACCGCCGCTCGGCTATCTTTACTCCAACGATCCAGTTTATGAAGAATCTGGGCGACATGCGCGCCACCAAAATGGTGATGACCCAGCTTCTTTCGCCACATCCTGACTATACCGCACTGGCGGTTCGTCAAATGTGGATGCCAGCGAGCCATATTGATTCGCGCTCCGTGGAAATTACCTTTAGCCGTTATGGTGGTAAGGTAGCTTACACGGTTTACGACGATATCGTGAGTTACTGGAAACAAAATGGAGTCGCTGGATTGCGCCGGATTATGCGCGGGGCATTGGGAGAACACATGATTGAGGTTCTCGATATGCTTGCTCGAAACGCTTATCTGGATGGAGCAATTGATTCGGGTTTTGTGTTGTATCAGGGTGGTGGTTCTGATTTCTCAGCAATTGGAACGGGTGACACCTTTGATATTAACGTCGGCCTTGATATTTGGCTCGGCATGACACAACGTGACGTTGCTCAGGTAATTGGCCCGAATGGTGCTGGTGGTTCTATTGTTTGCTATACCTCTCCTGGTGTTATTTATGACATCCAGAAGGGCACTGATGGCAAAGATGGCTGGGTGGCTATCAATCAATATGCCAATCCTGGTGCATTATTGAGGAACGAAGTTGGTTCCTTCAAGAACGTTCGTTTTGTTCAGTCTCCCAAACTTGTTTTGTGGAACTGCGGAACGATCATTGCTCAGGGTTCAGTCACTACTGCCATTAATGCCGGAGATGGTGCGCCAAATCCTGGTACCACCAAAGTGGACAATACCTACATGGTTGGGCAAACCACTGCTGGCGTGAAGAACTACATTGAGGTTGGCAGTTGGGGAACTGGAACGCTGGCAAGCATTAATGTTGGCGATATCATCACCATCCATGTGACCCGCACCAGTGCAAACGGTATTACCAATGGTGTCAATTTCCAGGAAGGCACCCTGCACAATCGCCGTGTTGTGTCCAAAACCGCTACTCCAGATCGTATCGTTCTTGACAAGCCAATCATGGTTGACATGAACACTGATCTTGGCGGTGGCGTGTATGCCTATGTCACCAAAGGACGCAATATTCATGGCTCCATCTTTGTTGGTGGGCCAAACGGTATTGTTTCAGGCGTTGCTGCTCCTCCGCGCATTCACACTCCTGCACCCGTTGACGACTACGAAATGATGCAGCGTTTCTCCTGGGACGCTTACCTTGGTTATCAGACCTATGATCCCAATGTGTTTGAAGTCGTGTTCAGTGCAGGAACAACTCGCGTAAAGGGTGACGCAACGGTGCAATAATGTTATACGGCGACTTACGTGATCGTATCCTTCGTTTACTCGGCAATCCTGATGGGGAAGGTATTGAGCCGGAGATCATTGTCGAGGCTATTGCAGCATCCCACGACGCCATTCTTCCGTGGGTTCCAAAACTTGCTCAAACTACCATCGTAGGAGATGGATCCTCTGTAGCATTTGATCTCCCATCAAACTTTTATGCAGTCGAAGCCGTTATTGTAAATGCAACAGGAGAGATTTTAGGTCGTTCCGTATTTACGCCGAATGCCTATTTCGGAACAAACACGCAGGCTACCAATAGCTGGATTTTGTTGCCCACAAATCATATCTCGTTCTCAAAGGCTCCCGGAACAAATGTTGTTTACAACCTCTATTACATGGCGACATGGAATAAACCGACAATTGGGGTGCGGGATGATGATGTGCTGGAACCACCAGATCACTTGATAACTGCGATGTCGTTCTATAGTACGGCATACTTACTCATACCAGATTCAATGAGTGTATCAACTGGTATTGCGCCATATAAAACCAAGGTAGATTCAGGAAACCCCGAACACAATCCGATTGAAAGATCCATTATGTTTATGTTGAATCTGTTCAATCAGGAAATGGGAAGACATCCTAAATATCAAAGGTCACAGGTATGACGACACTAGAAAATGATCGCATTCCAAGCTCCATAGTTCCAATGATCCTTTACAAGATCAAGGAGCATCTGGAAACGTCTCTTGTGTTTGACATACCGGACTCCACAGCAACGCGAGCGATGTTGGTAAAGATTGGACGTTTTAGCGACAATCCGCTTGATAACCCAATTCGGGTGGCAATATCCAGTGGAGACTTTGAAGACCCAAGCTATTTGGATGGCCGGATTGATAATCCAAAATTTGACAATCTGAAAATTCCTGGACTTCCTGTTGGTGAAATAGGTGGTGGAGTATATTGGTGGCGGCGAGGATCAATTGATTATCAATTGTACTTTGTGCGCCAACGATTACCAGAAGAAGTAACGATACAGTATGCCTATGAGTTCCAAAGTAGGCTAATCAAAGCCGTAGAATCAACGCCAATTGGAAGATTGCGCGATGATTGTAACGAACAAGCATTTGCTCCCATCTACGTTGAGTCCGTTTCTCTATTTGAGAGTGGTGGTGGGAATCAACGATTATGGCGGGGAAAATTGCTCTGGAGAATTTTAACGTGGAGACCATAGGAGGTTAACATGGCTGTAACTGCACAGGCTGGTGTATTTTCCTGGGGTCCACAGGCAGATAAAGGAACGGTAGCGGCAACGTTTTACCAGCATCGTGCTGGCAACATTGATCTTGCTCCGATTTCTGATGACCGTCTTGGACCGCCTGAGGTTGGCGGCCTGCCCACCCCCACTTTCCCGTATCGGGCAGGTGTAATGGCAGTGGGAGGCGCAACACTGTATCCGCGCCTTGAGAATACTTTCGGCTGGTTGCTGGAAGGTGTATCAGGCGCATGGTCTGTTACTACAAACCAGGATGTTTTGGATAACACCGTAACATCGTTCTATCATCATGAATTTACGTTTGCGACAAATGCGGGATACGTTCCGTGGATGTCCTTCCGAAAACTCATTCCAGGTAGCGATGCTGGTGGAACCGATCAGCTTGGCGAAACGTTTATTGACTGTAAGGTTATTGGATTGGCATTAGCTTTATCCAGCGAAGATCCAATCTCTGCTCGTATCGATGTATTAGGACGTACTCCTCAATTTTCGGATGGCACTGCCTTTACATATTCGAACACAGAGTTTGAGAGCTATGAAAGTATTCCAGTCGGATGTGTTCTGAATGGATACCTGAAAGTTCCTGGATTTAGTGCTACCGAATTGCCCGTTACTGCAGCGAATGTAACGATTGCCAATCAGCCATTAGATGTGCGTCAAGAGAAGGTATATGGTTCTCCGTATCTGGAGGATGTCACCATTATTGGTCGCCAGCTTACGGTGGACATGGTCGTCAAGTGGACTGATCCACAGTTATATCTTGATATTCTTACTGGATCAACCACTGGAACGGCCTGGAGTCCTTCACCCTGGGTAGAGGATCTTGATATTCTTGCGCTTTCAACTGGACTTGCTACTGGAACAACCCCGTGGCAATTACGGATTGAAGCTGCGGAAGTCATGTATCAGGTAGTGGGTGGTATTCGTCTTGCCGCGAATAATGCAGTAATGATGAGGATTCAGGGCACGGCTATTGCTCCTTCCTCTGGAAATTACTACACGATTCATCTTGGTAACGAGCATACAGCTTACACCTGGCCAACTTAGCGTATTCATTTAGGGGGAGGGAGTGGAAGGGCTCCCTCCCCCTTATGAGATTTTCTGATGTTCATGGAGAAAACAAATGCCTATTAAATTATCTTCACCGATCTACAAGACATTTGAGCTTGTACGTTCAGATGCCAAATATGGAAATGAAGGCGAGCCAACCATTGTTACCGTGCGACAGGCTAGCCAAGCGCAACATCGTCTAAGGCAAGATTTTTTTGCTACGCTGGAACGGCGATTTAGCAACAGTGAACCGGATGAAGTTTCCTTGATCCAAACACTTTCAATGGAAGAATTGAAAGAATTGGAAGTTTGGCTTTGTTTATGCGAGTGCAACATAGCGGATGAGAATGAACGTCTTCTATTTCCATCACGTATGGAAAATGATCATCCACGTCTCGCAATGAAACGCGAAGAGTTTCATAGCTCATGGGGCAAATTATTTCCAGATATTGCCAATGAGATTCATGAGAAGGTTCTAGAAGTCAACCCACTCTGGCGAGGGTCGGAGGGGGAAGAATTCTAGAGGGGGAAATACAAACACTTCGCGAAGAGTTACGAAATTACTATGGAGCACTGAATGAGCTTGAAGCTGGACTGCGTTCTAGCGCAAGGATACCGGAAAAGCCCGAAGCATTAATATTACTGGAACAGTGTGAGGCTCTGAATCTACCATTAGTAGCAGGAGGCCTCATGGACCAACCGCATATCTGGTTAATTTTGGTAGCCGTAATCCGAGAGGAAAAACGGCTATTCGAGTTGGCGAATAAGCGCAGTCAAGGAGCAGAACATGGCAAGGACAAATAATCCGGCGAATGATCCATTCGAACAATATGATCCAAATGTCCACAAAAGAAGTCCGCTTTGGGCCTTTGACCTTGAGACGAATCTTATTGGCGGCAGGAGTACAGATGATCTATTCCCACTTTCTATTTCATTTAGGCGTGTTAGACGTACTGGTTCTCGATTCAAACTTACAGACGAAGGATTAGACACGCTTGTTTATCCACCAGGCACGAATGAACAGAACTATCTGCCTGCATTGACAAGTATTCTCGATCAAAAGATTACAACCGGAAGAAACAAAGGACAAACACTTGGCGAACTGCTTCATCTGACTCCAGAGACGTGGGCTCAGCAAGGTGCTATTACACAAGAAGAACTGGCTCAACGTGTCAATGAAATGCTTGAAAGTCGGGGGTCACGATCCCCCGTACTTATTGGCCATAACATCAATGAATTTGACACCAGAGTATTGTCCAATGTTCTTACCAGGGGAGGTCTTCCAGGATTAAGTGACCGCGGCGTTATGACGCTAGATACCTTGAAATTAGCGAGGGAAATTGATGCAGTCGGTGGAAGATTAGGGGCATTTGGAAATTACACCCTGGATAATCTTGCGGTAAGATTTAATATACGAGTTCCTGGTCTCTCGCATGCAGCTGCTCACGATGTTGAAGCATCTGTTGGCCTCGCTAACACGATACTTCCTTATTTACTTGGCAGAACTCCCGCACGATCCCAAAATCCAGTAGCGCAAGGACAATTGCCCAATCCGGGCGTGCTTCAACCATCCTCCAATGTAACTGTTCAAACGGCAATAGGAACACTGAATAATGCTACAAGGGCTGGTCAACCTACTATTGGCTCTTCTATCAATACGCAACCAGCACAGAAACCGCCAATAACAATTAGCAGCAATCCTGCAGTTAAGCCAATCTCTGGTATTCGCCTTTTTCGCCCATCAATGTCTCTTGAGCAACTCGAAGAGAGAGTAAAAGAAACACTCGCAGCAGCAAATATTCCACTTGCTGTGACTTCTCGAAGGTACGAAGAAGAAGGTTTTGTGCGTTTTGGGATTCAGAAGGGTAATGTCGCCAGTGCTGGTGGAGAAGAAGATGGTAGTGAAGTGGAACCGAATTTAATCAGTATAGATCTTATGCCCGGGCCCTTTGGCAGATTTGGAGAAGATACCCTTGCCATAAAATATCCAGGTGGATGGCACCGTTATTTCACGCCACAAATCATGGCAAAGTCAGAAAATGAAGCCGAATTGCTTCCGAGTGGATTTGACACACTGAAGAGAATAGTCGAAAGATCATATACGGATCCGAGTCTTTTAGCGGCATTTCCCAACAAGAGCGTATCAAGTGCCCAGCAAAGATTTGATACAGCCGTATATGCAAGTGGAACAGAAGTAACGCAGGGATATCCTCACTCCGAAAGAGTAATGGGACAAACCGTGTCGTCTATCACTGTAAATTATGACGAAGACATTAAAGATCGTTCTTTAGCAAGTCAGAATATTTTCCAACGCATCAAGACAAGTCATATGGAAATTGCGGCTCCTGGCGGAGTTCTTGATCGCATGAGGGCTGGAGAAAAACTTTCCCAAATGACGCAAGCAGAACAAGAGGCATTCTATTGGGGCAGATTATTAGGCTTTGTTCCAACAAAAGACAACGATAATATTACACGATTAGCTCCATTGTTTGTACCATCTGGAGATAAGGATAATCCTTTGACCGTTTTAGGCATTGGCGGTAGCGAGTTAGTATCAACCATAAAACGCCGAACCCTTGTGGCTGGACGAGAAACAGCAAATCTCTATCAGCTTGAAACGATCGTGAATGCAGAAGGAAAAAAAGAGCAGCATTTGGTGTTGGCAGAACCTGGAGAAATTAGAGGGAAAAAACGAAGAGGGCGTGAAGGCTATTTAAGACCAGCAATAGCCGAATACGGAGAAACAAATCGGAATCCCAGCGTTGTTCAAAACGATGTTTTGTTAGTTCCTGGGACACCCTGGTCTGGAACTGGATATCTTTACCGCGATCCTCTTGCTGGACAAAACATTGTTACTGGTGGATATCCAACAACAGTAAGGGCTCCAATTGGTGAAAGGCTCGAAAATCTAGCAGAGGCCAGTTTTCAGTTTGGAATAATGAAAACAAACAAAAACAAGGAGACAGGAGAGATAACTTATGAAAAGGTTCGGGATCTAGAAGGCACTGTACTGGAGCCAAATAAAGAATATGTTGTTGGTCATTATACAATTGGAGGAGAAACGCAACAAAAGCCAATCAAAATTTCTACTGAAGGAGCACCTATAATCCTGGCTGGTCATCCATATATGGCGTTTCCCTCACATATGAATATTAGTGGTATGGCTGATCCTGGAGTTGGTATAGGAAGAAGGTTTTACTCAACGGATAAACTTCGAGAAAGGTTTCGCGCTAAAAATCCAAACCTTCAGTTGGTAACAGATAGGTTGGACACAGAATTATATTTTCCCACAGCGACTATTACTGGCGTTGCAGCCAAAGGACAAGGGCTCAAAGGCCTTTGGCACATGGCACCTTCAATTCAAGAACGAGGAAACAGAATAAACATTGAGCCATCAGTAATGGTAGAGGGAGAAGAGGCAATAGCAAAAGAATGGACAGTCGGTGCAATCACTGGGACTGCAAAAGACTTAACGCAGGTTTTCTCTGCTTCTTTTCGTTTCACTGAACTAGAAACTCAAAAAAGGTGGCTTGGAGAGCTTTCAAGACTTCAAGGAAAAATTCCATCAAAAACACCTTGGGCAGAGGTCGCAGCTAAACTACAAAATTACTATACGGCTCAATTGAGTAGCGGCGATGAAATCCGTCCAGAGAGTTTGGCGGAAATTTACGCCAGAGCTACAACGGGTGAAGATAGAAGCTTTGCTCCTGGAGAACCCATGCACTATCGCGGTCAATTATATTGGACAGAATTGATGGGCAATTTGCGATATGCCACGGAAATGATGCCTGCGAATAAAGCCTATCAGAGATATGGATGGGCCAGAGTCGGAAGGCAAAGCGTTGATTATGCATTTGTTAATGATGCTGAGAAAAAACGTCTTGAACTAAATGCCCAAAGAGCGATGCATCTTTGGATGAGAAAAGAGAAGGGAATCGATTATCTTGATGAAGAAGGAAACGTAAGACCAGAGGGAGAAGCTTTGTTGCGAAAGATGCTTCCGGGTGGTATGGAGGATATTATATCTTTCAGGCCTTCTGGTGGGAAAAAGACTCCCTGGCTAATGTCCATCACAACTGGCGAAAATGCAATTTTGGCGAGAGTCGCATCGCATCTAGCCCCCGAATTTATCAGTGATTATCCACGTATTGGTTTTGAAGAGGCAGCAGGACTTGAAAAACAATTTCCTGGTATCTCTAATTTCACAGGAATTAGTTCTAAAGGGCCAGAAGCTCCAGTAGATACCAAATATGGATTCCGGGCAGGACGTGTATATGCTTATCAGCAAATGGCAAATATTGTTCGATATAGGGAAAGCGGAGAAAACTTTCCATCCATAGATGAATTTCCTGATGTTGAAGGTGCGGGTAGAGTATTTACGCCAGAAGAAGCTCAGCAAGAATTAGCATGGATGCAAACTCAAGAAGCGACAGGGTCTCTCACATTGGAAACGCTCAAAGCAAGATATGGTGATGCTCCACTTATTGCTCGTGGTAGAAATCAGACAGTTCTTGATAGGGAAGTTTCTTTGCCAGAAATGGTAATGATGAGTCCAGGAGCAATGTCGGCACTTTCTTACTCCAAGTTTTCGAAAGAATCTGAGTTTTACGAACCCGTCAGTAGAATGGGAAAAACATATACGCGTGCCCTAAAATCCTTTTTTGAATTTGCTGGTGGAAGACTACCAGATCCAATACTTCAGAGATTTTATGAAGAAGAAAGAAGCGTATTTAGAACCGCCACAGATACAATGAAAAATCAGCAAGCATCTCAAACAAGAACGTCATTTGGCGGACGATACGGATTAGCAACTGGTACCCCAACAAATATTTCGATTATTTCTGAAGACACTTATTCCAAGATGTTATCTGAGATAGCCGTAAACGCCGGAATGACTCCAAGAACATCGGAATATAGAAAATGGATGAAAGCGGCGCGGCAACAATTACTAAGAATTGGTGGCATGCCATTATTGAGTACGCGTTATCCGACTGAATCAAGAGAACATGCATGGCTTTTAACAATGGGAATGACGCCAAGAATGATTCAAAAACGATTTGGTTTGAGCATAGAAGAAGCCAGTAGATTGACAGGAAAAATAGTTCCTGGAAGTGTGTGGACGACTGGATTGGCTGCATTGTTGGGTCGTGGATCAGATATACAGTCTGGCGACTACGATGCAGATCCATTTGCTGGCATAGTACCGCTTAAGGGAAATCGAAAATTTGGAAAAAATAATCCTCCTATTATTCTTCCAGAAGAGACATTGCAATACATCAATCAAGGCCCGGAAAAATATCATGGAGAAATTGATGAAGCCCTTAGAAGTTTTTTGGGTACTTCCGGTGGAGTTCCAGGTGGAATATGGAATCCATCAGTTCAAGCAATGGGAGACATCATAGAAGGAGTTTTAGGATCTCCCAAAAAACAGCCAGCTGGCATTGTTTCGGGAAGTGCCGCTGAAGCGTATGAAACTGCAGGGGCGTTTCTAGAAGCTGGAAAAAATAGTATGGGTAGTGAATACAATATGCAGCGTGCTTTGACGGTTGGATCAGAATATTTAGGAATGGGTAATGCCGCTCGAAGCGCAACAAGCGTGCATTATCAAATGCCTTTGGATGCAATGTGGAAACAATATCTTAAGCGAGGCGGCCCTTCATACCTGCGGCAGCTTATTTCTAATGCATTTATTAGCAACCAGAACGTTACCAATCTTCAAGGAATTGGCAGAATGTCATCACTTAGTTTGATGAGCGTTTATGGCAAAGATCAGAAAACTGGCAAACCGCAGTATGTACGCCTTTGGGGACAGAGCGAATCCGCCGAAGGTATGTGGAGAAGTCTTGTTCCACTAATAGATCAAGATTATTTATCCTTTGAAGAATTTGTTGGACAAACGCCACCCACAGAAATGCTTGGATCTCTATTAGCCATGCGGAGCGAAGACATTAACTGGATTGGAGAAAGATACCTTGAAATTAAAGAACAGAGAAAAATGTTAGGCGATTCACAGAAAGACAACCCATTGGTGGAGGTAATAAGTGAATATGAGAAAATACTTGGACGAAATTACAATATATGGGAAACTCCTGTTGGTGTCGCTATAAGTGCAAGGGCATTGGCAAAAACAGCATATAAACCAGCTGAAGCAGGGAGCGAGTTAACACAATTGCAGGCATGGGGATCAATGCCTTATGGAGCACTTCCATTTCTTCCACAGGGAGAAAATGTCACTTTGAGGGAAGCAGTAGAACGAATGGGTGTGCCAAATGCAATGTATCAGCATCTTACAAGAAAGCCTGGTGATCCAAAAGGCATTGCACCATTAACACCAGAACAAGTGCGAGCAGTTTCGGCCCATTTTACCAGCAAAGGAATTGTGTCTCAAATAGCAGAAAACATTTCAAATATTTACGGAATGGATACCAACGCCAGACCGCAAAAACAATCCATTAGCCCTGCATTTGTTCCTAATCCTCCTAACGCGCAATATGAACTATCTTCTTCTAAATTGGCGACCATCTCATTTGCAGATAGACCAGAATACGTGAAAACTGCTATGGCGGGAATCTTATATGCCAATCTCCAACAAGCAGGAATGGGAGCAGTTCGTGTGTCAGAAGAACAAGCGATTCAAGCTGGACTTACCATCAATCAGAGTCTTAAAGAAAGAGGAATGGCAGCAGAACAAAGGGTACTGGAGCGTCTAAAGGCAACGGGAGAAGTTAGCGAAGATCTCACAAATGTGATTCATGGCATTCCATACGATCGGGGAGCCCAGATTCCACTTACTCACTTATATCGAGCAAGTGAACTTGAAGATCAGGGTCAATACATTGGGCAATTTTCAATGCACGTTACACCAGATATCATGGCTCTTGGTGGAACAGAAAAAGAACCGACAGTCAAACTTTGGGAAGTAAAAGCAGGGCCCAGCCAGAGAGCATCTGCTCCTCATCAGGTAGCCGGATATGCAATTATGATGTCTCGTTTGGCTGGGTTTGACTCATTGACCCAAAAACCACAGGGGGATAAAGAAGCTCATTGGAGAAAATTCAGGCCTGTTATTACCAATTATCTTCAGGCGAGCGGGGTTGAGGGTAATGAGCAAGAATTGAATCGTGTTGCAAGAGCGTACTTTGAAGCATTTCGGTCTGGACGAGTAGAGGCTTTTACAGCAATTGGCAATCAAGAATTTCAACCAGTTGATTGGAAGAGTCCTAAAATGGAAGAAGCGCACCTGAGAGCCGTGCGCGAGGGAATGTCTATACTGACAGTACCGGGAAGAACTGCAGAGGTGGCCACCAATCTATTTTCCAGGCTGAGGGATGCTGGGGTGCCATTAACATCTGAACAAGCGAGCTTTCTGGAAAACCAATCGCCTCAAAATCCGTTTGTGCCGTTTGTACAGAGAACTGGTGGTAACAATAGCGGAAATGCAGGTAGAGGTGGTAATAGCGGAAATAATGGCGGAAACAATAATGATGACAGAGACAATAACGATAATGGAAATGATAATGGTGGTAATGGAAGAAACTCTAGAAACGCGGGATCGCCTAATGATGATGTTACAAAGATCATCCAACAAATAATGGAGACACTAAAAGCGATACAAGACAAAGGTCTTCCAATCAAACTCAATACAGGCGCGACGGTCTCAGCATTTGCGTTGAATGATAATTTACAGGAATATCTGAATTTGAAGAAAACTGTATTGGCTGGAGAGCCATCGCCAAATGCGCCGCTAGAAGAAAGACAGAATTTTGTTGGCCCCAAATCGCTTGAAGCTCGTTTTCGGCAGCGATTTGCTTCAGATGCAAATATAAATGAGCCCATGGAAGATATATTGGCAAGAGTTAGCAAAAATAATCCAAGAGAATTGCAGGCATTTCTCACGGAGAATTGGGGTGATATACGTTCGATGGCAAGGATGCACGATCTTGCAGTTAGACTCGCCTCGAAAAGCACAGCATTGAGCATGGCTGGACGTGATGCATCTTTAATTCAAGAACTCCAGGCGGTTGCAACGGGAAAAGATACAGAAGGCGGTTTTGATGCATCGTTAATGGGTTTGCCTGGTTCTGCATTTCTGGCTTCACAATTAAAGAGATTTAACCAAGTAGAGAGGATTGTTAGTCCTTCGACTGGACTTGCGGTTACAACACCAATTTTCCCAGGAATTAGCAAAGAACTTCTTGCAAACTTATTCGTACAACAAAATGCGAATCAGCAGCTTTTCAAAAATGCGAACTATGGATTTCTCTCGCTAGGTGAGGCAGAACAAAAACTGGTTCAAACGACTACCAGAGTGTCTGCTTACAATGCAGCGATGGACTTCCATCAAAATAAGATGGACATACTGCTGAAAAAGAAAAATCTGACCCCAAAGGAACAGGAGGATCTAGATAAGACAGCGATAGCATACGCAAAAGCACAGGCCGCATACATGGGAGCATTGCGTGAACAGTCAAAAATACGTGATGAGATAGCATGGAAAGGTACCGAACGTGCCACGGAATACATTACGGCTGGATTCGCAGAAGCAAGATATTCTTTATTTGATGAAAGAATGGCCGAATTGCGAAGCAGAAATCCATTGGCATCTGATCCTCTTCGCCGCATGGATATTGCTGAGCGTGAACGAACACAAGGGTATGAAGAAGCAAGAGACAAGGCCGCTGAGAGCGTCTTGAAAACGCAAGCCACGTTAAGAGCATTGGGGATTTCGCCAAAAAGATATCAAGGAGAAACACCAGAAGAAACTCTCAAATTACTTCGAGGACTGTCCGTAGAATCTGTTTTAGGGGAATCGTATTTTAATAGATTTCAAAAGGAGTACGAAAGTATCAATAATCGATGGAAAAAACTTGAACGTCCCGAAGACTTACAAACAGAAGGAGATATTGCTCAATGGGCTATCAAAGTTGTTGAACAGAGAATTGCAATTGAAGAAAAGAATCAGCGCAGAAGAGGACTTTCGGAAGAAAGAAAACAAGAAATTGGTAAAAGATTGGACAGTCTGCATGCATTAAAGCAAGCTATTCCATATGGCTTATCCGGTGAAATGGTTAAGGGCGGACTAGGGAAACAAATAACAGAAGGCGTGGAAGGTGCTCAAGCTATTATCGAGCTTGATATAAAGAACGAAGCATCTGAACGGCTATTTGAGTACGAGAGAGCACAACTCGAAATTCAACAAAGGGGAGAAAGAGCACTTACTCTTTCATCGGTCGAAAGTCGTGCCGCATTACTTGAAAGACAGGCAACTTATCAGGCAAAAAAGAAAAGGTTCCAGCTACCAGGCAGGGAGCTCAAGGAAAAATACGAGGAAGCGATTCAAGCATACGAAAATGCTCAAAAGCAACTTGATATAAGAGAAAGTACCCTACTGGAAAGTATTGAAAAAACCGGCGGACTCGAAGATACTCTTGTCAAATATAGAGCCGCAAAAACTCCAGCGGAAAAAACGAAAGCGGCAACGGAGCTTCTTAGTAAAGTTCAAGCAATGGGAGCGGAAGCTCCTGTGCAACTACAGCAGTCAGCAAAAGAATTGACAGAACTCGCGCTTACCAGCCAGGAAACCGAACTTGGGCGTGCCAAAACAGAAGAGGCACTTGAAGAGATGAGCACTCTTGGGGGCAAATTTGGTTCAATGGCTCGCAAGTTATTTGGTGGTTTTGGTTTGCTTTATATGCGTTCCATTGCTGGATTGGTAACGACTGGCGCATATACTGGATATCAGGAGCGTTTAGCTTACGAACAACAAATGGGTCAGCAGTTCTTGGGTCTCGGCGGGGGATTGCCATCAGCGGCGCCAGAGCGCATTCGTAGAATTGAGGCACTGCAATATGGTGGTAGCGGCGGACTTGGCTTGCAGCAGGCAAGAGAATATCTTATGGGCAATATGCAACCAGTCTATAACCTGGCTACCACGGCACTTGCTGGTGTTTCCGCTGGGGGCATGGCCGCCTGGGCTCTGCAGGGATCGGTTGGCGATAAACTTGCCGGAAGAATTGGTGCTGGTGTAGGAGCTTCAATTGCACTGACAAACTCAATGCTCAATGTGGCTTCTGCTTATCAAGATATATCTGGTTCAGCGATAAGTCTTTCCACCAGGGAGGCAAAAGGCCAAAATCCATACGCCCAGCTTGCTTTATCCACTGCCGGAACAACAATTCTTGGGGGGGCTCTTGGGGGGGCTTTATTGGGTACGGCACTAGCTCCCGGGGTAGGTACTCTTATTGGTGGAGCGGCAGGATTAATCCTGGGAGTTGGGTCAAATGCTCAGGCCTTTGCTGCTATAACCAATAAAGAAGTCCGACAAGAAAAAGAACTCTTGAATCAATTAATAAATCGTGGGACACTGACATCCATAAGTGAAGTGCTTGCTCAAAATGAAATAACTCCGAACATGGCCAATCTTGCAAGATATGGACGCATGACGGCTCAGATCGTCTCTGGGCTTCCGGGATATGAAGGAATCACGCCTGAAGCCATTGCAGCCGTTGAAGCACAAGCAGCAAGATACGGCATGGGCATGACTGATGAAGAAAGAAAATTTCTTGCTGAGGCAAGGATGGCTGGAATAGATACGGGAGAAATTGCCAGCAATCTTATGACACTTGCGGGATATACCGTTAAAGAAGCCACACAGCAATACAGAACAAGAACGCCATATCTAAAACCAATGATAACCAGTTATGCCAGGTACGATCAAACTGGGTCCGAATGGGATCAGTGGGACGTGAAAGAATACGTTGCCTGGAAAGAGACTACAACATCGCTTCAGGAAAATGTGTATAAAGCATACACAGATTACATGATGCAATCTGGCAAGTCGAACGAGCAAATTGCTGAAGAATTGAAGGTTGGGGCATCTGCAATACAAGGATTAGGTCCTTCTATGCAGGCGAGATTGCGGAAGTTAATAGAAACTGGCGGAACTGGACGAGATATAGCAGCATTGATGGAAGAAGCAACAAAGATTGTAGAATCTGGATATGGAGAACAATATCTTACACAAGAGAAATTGCTGGCTATGCAGGCTGCAACTGGAATGCCAGTCTCTCCAAGAGTAGATTACACGACATTTGCGCCATTGAGTCTGGAGGCTCAACAAAGGGAAACGATGCGCTTGCAAGCTGAAGCGATCATTCCACAAATGCGCCAACAATTGATGGTACAGTACCAGGGATGGTATGGAACACCATTGACATTGTCTCCCGAAATGACGGCGGGACAATTAACAATGGCCGAAACGCAACTTAGCCTTGGACAAAAGATGGAGCAATCATTTTTACTTGCTGGAGCGCATCCGGTTTGGGCAAAGGCATTGACATCAGAAACCGTCAACATGCCAACCCAGGACTATCGCAATCTAAGCAGATTGATGATGGGTTCTCCGTTACAAAGAGCGGCGGCTTTATTAGCCAATCCAGAACTTGCCAAAACACTTGTGGGAACAGCTCTTCCTGGCTTGGCTGGATCAACAATACCAGGCCAATATATCGGAATGACTGACATTGGCTCGAATGGACAGCTTACGGGTTTGTCTTGGGGCACTACTTCCCTTGCTCTTCCTGCACAGGTTGCGGCGGGAATGAGCCCAATCGAATCATCCAGACAGGTTGCCCAAATGATTTTTGGGGCTCCATCGAGCCCTTATCAAGCTGGTTTATTTGAGGCTTATGCACAAGGCGGACAATTTGGAGCACAGGCATATCAACAAGTGGAAGCAGCAAAACTACAACTCGCTTCTTCTGGAATAGCCTTTGCCCATATTGCTTTGCAAGAGAAATATCAGCCGTTATTCTGGCAACTTGAGGATCGTTCCCGACAGCTAGGATATCGTCAAACCGAATTTGGGTTTGCGCAGCAAGAAGCGCAACTGGCTATGCAACAACGATTCTTCCAACAGAACATGGCTTTACAAGCAGAACAAATGCAATTACAGCGTGGATGGACGCAGGAAGATTGGGCATACCAGGGTCAGATGCGGGAACTCCAATGGGGATGGAGACTTGAGGATTTCCAAGAACAATCCCGATTTATGACAGGTCGAGATCGCAGGATCGCTGAGCGTCAAATGCGCCGCGAAACGATTGTGCATGAAGCCGAAGAAGGACAAATTGAAAAACAGAAAAACCGTCAACAAGAATTGTGGCGGTTGGAAGACGAGCGTTTTTCAATTCAGAAGCAACAAAATCAGGAACAACTGAAATTCCAGCAGGAAGCACTGGAAAAACAACGGGAATTTTATGAAGAACGCAAGAAGATAGAAGAAGCTCACGTCAAATTGCAGCGAGAATATTGGAAAGAACAGATTGAATTACAAAAGCAATCTGCTGGTATTTCTGCGGCAAGCGCACGGCAAAACATTGAGAATGCTGAAGCGCAATTGAAACTTACACAATTCATGCAACAAATGCTGACAAAGGAAGGAAGTCTGTTCAGCGAAGAAACTCAATTAAGATTGGCTATCCTATTTCAGCTATCCACTACTTCCTTCGATGCATTTATACGCAAGTTTGAAGAACTGATGCGCAAGATGGGAAAAGAAATCCCTGCTCATCCAGAAGCTACAGGCGGACCAGGAATAGGACAGAGAGCAATCGTGGGTGATGCTGGGCCTGAGATTATTGATCTTCCAATTGGCTCTTCAGTCATTCCAAACAATGTGTTCAATGCCGAAAAACTTGGATACCAAAGGTTCAGAGATCCATGGGAGAACATTACGTTCGAGCGTTCCTTTGCACGGCGTGCAAACGAATCTGGGGCTCAAGTCATCAACATATACGTTGGCAACGAAAAGCTGGCTTCATTTGTAGTTGATACAATAAACAACGAATTGAGCGTGTAATATGGCGTCTAATCCTTACATTACTTTGACTTCTGGTTCGGCAAGCTACAAGTTCAGAGTTATTTTATCTGGCTATAAACAGTCCTACCAAAAGTCTTCCCGCAAATCTCCAACACTATCCAATCGACTGGATGTTAGTCATGGATCATCGTTTGAGATTCTCTCTATGGTAATTATGGTAAGAGAGACAGAAACTGAAGAGGGATATGGAACGCTTGAGACACTGCGAGGACTTTTTCGCAGAACAACTCATAGTGATAATTTGATGACGTTGACAAAGAATGATGGAACATCCATAACTTGTGTACCAATGGGCGAATCTGGCTTTCAGCCATTGTCTTATATTGTGGAAGGAAATACAGCCTGGATGCAAGTATCTGTTAACTTTATCGTTAGTGGAAGGAAATACAGCCTGGATGCAAGTATCTGTTAACTTTATCGTTATAGGTGCATAATGGCAAACTCCTATATAACAATCACATCAGGCGTACTGACAAGACGGTTTCGAGTTTTGTATGAAGGCTACGTAGAAATAATCATGAGGAATATTTCTCAGGATCTCACTCTTGGAACCGCCATCGATATAACCGTTGGGGGAGTTTATGAAGCCCTGAACATGATTGTGAGAGCAAGGGATACAGAAACCGAAGCCAATTACGGAACAACCGAAGCCAATTACGGAACAATCGAAGCCAATTACGGAACAATCGATGAACTACGAACAATTATTTTGGCTACTGATCCTACGGCTGCTCGATGTACAATTACACTCAATGATGGACGAGTAATCAATGGCTGGTTTCTTGACCCAATTTCAGCAACGCCTCTTACCATACAGGTTGAAGGCGATACGGCCTGGAGTGTATTCCAACTAATATTCACAATAGACAAATATCAATCCAGTTCTTCTAGTAAAAGTGCATATCTAAATGGTCGCTATTCTGCGTCCAGTAGCATTCATGCAGTAATTTCCAGCGGAAGGGAATCAAACATTGGAGCTTATCTTCGTGGGGCTGGAACATCGAGCACGGGAAGAGCAGCATTTGTTCATGCTCTTATTGTGAAAGGGGTAATTGGTCCCCCCACCGATTCTATTCATGCTTATCTAGATGGAGACGTCATAGCGAGAGATAGTCATCATGCTATGATAGCCTATGGGAGTGATCCATTATGAGAACATTTACGCATCAGTTTGACGAGAATACTGCCAAATACAAGATTTCCGGCTCGATCTCCAGATCAATGACTTTTCATCGTTCTTCCGAAACCGATCAAACCTACTCGGTTGAAAACGCATTGTCAATGTCAATGCCTGTCGTTGGTGATTTTGATCATCCTTACCAGGAACGTTCTGTATATTCCAATTATTTATCCAAAGTAATTAGTTTTTACAATGTAAGTGGTTTGTTATGCTATTCCGTTTCGACAAGAAAACAACTACATCAAACGAACACGAATATACTTGGATTACCTGGAATTGCTTATCACACTACCGGCGGGAGCATTGGATGGTACAGTAATGAAACATCATCAAGTCGCTTGGTTTATGTGAATGTATATGGCGATCTGGTTCTGGCAAGTGTAAATCAGGATAATATTGAATCCGGCTCATCCAGTATATTTCATACAACAACTACAATCTCAGCGAGTTACACAAGCAAGTGTGCGGTACATTGTCCATCTTACGATGAGATTGTAGTGTTTGATTATGATGATGGAGGAATACAGATAGACATTTGGTATAACACGGGCTCGTGGACGAAATATTCCTGTCCCTATCGGATCATGTATCCAACACAAACTCCATTTAGGAATATAGAGACACGTCCCGAAAATCTCACGTTATTTACCGCAGTTCGATATGGGACTTCTACGAAATGGGGCGACAATTATCGAACTGTTTGCTATATTTCCAATCCAATCACGGGTGGCGTTGATGGCGTTTCTGTAACAACAGATAATTGCTGGAGCGACATTTTCATAGCCATACCAAGCGACATCGATGCTGATATGAGTGAAGTTCGCATTATCAATGCTTTTTGGGCAAAAGGAATTGCATCCAGTGAAAGTGAATCTACCAGGCCGATGAACTATATCGTAGCAAGTTACCGAAATAATATGCTGGACACCAATGATGTTGAAATGACACAGGATGGAACGGGTATTGAAGACACAAACGATCCTTACACAATTATTTGCATGAGTCGAGATGGACTTACTTATTCGATGAATCGTTTTTCACTGGTAAGCGATGATCCTTATCGTTACCAGGTGCTTCTAGATGAAGTAGGCAAAAGGCTTGTCTTTGTGAATACCAATGCCGCTGCTTACGAAGATGCCCATTATGTATTCCTTGGCGACACAAGAGGGAATACAGGATATGTAAATACGAATGCAACGGAACTTACCGATAACGATTTACTTTCTTACTCTGACAAATCACAGCAAAGCGCGAGCCTCAGGCTTGCTACTGGTAATGATTGGTTCAATGCAGATGAAAATCTGGATCGCCCAAACAGCAAAGTAATTATCAACCTTGGAATGACAAATGATGGAAATGAGGCAAGCATTCTTTATGGAACGTATATTATAGAGACGATATCAGAAGTATTTGCTGATGGCAAGAGGCAATTGGATCTTCAGCTTACAAATCAAACAGCCTGGATGTTATCAAGAACAACCTTTCCTTATTACACAGAAATCTTGGGAAAGGAAGCAGTCGCCATTAATGAGATTGATCATAGTTATCTATATGCTGCGCCAAAATCCGGATTGTACGAAACCAGGGCATCCATTGACTTTTGGGGAGCGGAAGGCTATGAAAACAGCGAAGAAGGAATTACTCCAATTTCCATTCTCAACAATGGTGGTGTTGGATGTACAGAGCTTACTGGAAGTCACAAGGCTGGGATCAAATCGGCTGACATTTTAGCGAAACTGAAACTGGCAAATTACCCGCGCACAATTGACACTCAAGTTACCCTACATGTTTATGGGTGGTCTAGTAATCGGGTTGGTTCTACCAATGATACCGTTTCAGCGATTTTGTTTCTGAAGGATAAAGACGAAGTAACATCAACGGTAATATCTACCAACACAGGACGTTTTCCAAATACTTATGGAACTACCGCAGGTGGATCATTGCCAATCATTATTGATGTTGAAGTCCCAGAGGATGTTTATATTACAAATATTGGATTGATCTTTGAAAATTCTTCAACAACATATATTGTTCCGGCAAGAGTGGATATAACGCAGGGCATTGTCGTGCAGGCAACATCAGCAATACCTTGGACGGCGGATAAGGAAAATGGCTTCACGCTTCCTGGTTCTGATTATCCATATATTATGTTCTCAAGAGTACCATATAACGCTTATGGTTTTAAGGTGTCCGCCATCTTTGAACACACACTTGCAAATCTTGTTCCTGACGCACGTGCTTACTACGGACTGGTTGGACTTGCGCAGAATGGGGAAAACTATATGTGTGCCCGGTACAGCATTACAGAAAATGAGTTTCAGCTTATCAAGGTGCGTAATGGACTGGAAGAAAAACTGGCAGAGGCCACACCGTCTATAACCATGACTGGGGAAGTTGAGATAATGTTCACTCATCTCAATGGTAAATTTGAGATTTATGCAAAGAATGCGTATGATATCTGGGAGTCACAATTGACTTACACATGGACGGAAGATGATGGTTATCTTTATCCGGATATAGACACTCCATGTCATTGTGGGATTTACGGTTTTATTGATAGCCCAAAATTCAGGATTACAGGACACGACATAGGTGGCGATGAAACCATCTCGAATGCTCCTGCAATTGCTCTTCATCCGCAAGGAAACATTGATGAGCTATATCGTTTTCCGTCATCTGGAATGGCAATGATTGATAATAATCTATATCGCTACACCTGGAGGCTTTTAGGTCCAAAGCCTATACAAGGGCCATACCAATTTCGCAATTCCAGCGATGGGACAACGGGAATGTATGGTGGCATACCAGGGCTTGAATGTCTTTACCTTCACTGGACGAATTCCTCCAGCTACTATACGAATTATTTAGTTGCTATTGATGATGGAGCAACGTTTCCAATTACCACATCGAACTGGCAACCACAGACAATGAAAAACGGCTCATTAGTGGACTTGCCAAATCGTTCAAGACATTTTGTGTCAACAAGTTATCCTACAATTGGCACAAACTATCATGGTCTGGACAACAAGGTTTATATTACTTCTGGCCTAACAGGCGTTACGCTTTATGAAGGAGATAGCACTCGTCACTCGGAGCTTTCCTGGTGTCGCTCATATTATACAGGTTCGATTTACTGTAAGCAGTTCAAGGCTTTCAACCACGAACCAGTACAACAGTTGAATCACTAATAAAACGCATTGTAAGTTATTGTAATTCGGTTGTAACCTTTGAAGGAAATACAAACTACGCAACCTTTGAAGAAATGGACGACATGCCAAATGTTTCCAATATCGGAACGCTCAGGAATACAAAGTCTATTGACTTGAAATTTACACAGGAAATAACAGCAAATGGGGATTATGTTGACATTTATGTCAATGCGAATATAAGAGATCAGGCCAAAGAAGGAATCGTTCTTCGTATCCAGCGGGTTGATTCAACCAATTATATTTTTGGCTTATATGCAGGAACATTTTCTGCTGGCATTTCTCTTATTGAAGCATATCCAGTAACTATCCCAAGTTGTGATGCTGGAATAAACAGAGAGCACGAATTGCACATATTATTTCATAACAATTTCGTGTCATGCTGGCTGAACGGTCTGTGGATATATACGTTTGCTCAATCATCATTGAAAAACGAAGATGATCCTTTAAATGACACCCCAGGCATTGAATACCAGCCATACACTTATATATGGCTTCGGCGGTCCAGTGCGACAAATGTCATTGTTACTGACATAGAGTTATCAGAGCTATGCGACGTGAGAAATGCGGTTTATATTGACCTGGAAACAACCGCCATTAGCGCGCTTAGCTCCATTATTCAGCAACGCCCCATTGAGATTATCTATAAATCGGATGGCTCAATAGCCATGTTTTATGAGAAAATCAGAGATAATGCAACATTAAGTGTTCCGGTAAGGCAAGTTACTCATCGCAAAATGTATCCAGAGGAGTCTGGCTCTGATGCAACAATTTACGGGTATGATATTTCCTATATTCGTGGCCCGAAGAAATATAGAGAATTCTATGGGCTTTCTCATCGAGTAATGCGTCTTCCTGATCTTGAAAACGGAGAGGCTAGAGCAGCGAGGCATTTACTGGAGCGAGCTATGCAGCGTTCAGAAATGTATGAAATCACATGTCTTCCTCATTTGCACATTGAGCCACAAGATTGTTTGATTTTGAACGTCAATATTCCAGGAACGGGAACTCAAATCCTTACTCTCTTGCAGGACAGTGATATAGTATATCCACCGAGTAATCAGGAATCAACAAGTTTGACGGTTACTGGAAACAACATTATTCGAGAGCTAATCGTTGAGCAAGTCAATATCACTATGAATGCATCATCTCCCAAAACAATGACAATTGTGTGCAGAGCCGAGAGGGTGTGAAATGAAACAACTCCATCAACGTGTTCGTAGAACAGCAAAAGCGGGCAATAGTTTACGAGCTATTGTTTTGGATTGTGGCGCAGGGCACGCAACAGTAAAACTACTTGGGACTGGTGGAGTCTTGTCTAATCTTCCAATAGCTGGAAATATTTCTCTATTACAGGGAGATATTGTGCTTGTAGATACGAGCACGTCAAAGCCTTATGTACTTTCCAAAGAACAGGATGTGTACGAAGAAGGCGCATCTGCAATAACAGAAGCAAAGACAACGGTAAGACCCATTCGAAACGGTGTTGCAACCGGGCCTGTCGTTACATTGCATCGCTATAATGGAGCAGTTTCTTACTTTCAATCTGAGTTAGATACATACGGGAAGGATCACAATAATGCACTTTCAATGGCGTTGTCTGAAGCTAGTTCAGGCGATGTGATCGTTGTTCCACCACAAGATTTTACAAATCATGTTATTGTGTCGGAAAATGTAACCATTCTTGGGACAGACAGAAAGCGGAGTCGCTTTTTGGGAGGATTTACACTTGCCAACAATTCGCGATTATCAAATCTGACTGTATCTTGCGCAGAATATAATGAATTGGCAGCATTGATTTATACAGGGCCAAAATATACTGGAACCTCTTATGGCAACAACCACGACTGGTGTGCCAATGTCTATATTGATAGTTGTGACCTGACATCAGATCATATTACCTCAACCCAATACAAATACACGCCACCTTATATCATAGATACAGAAGATGGATGTAAGCCAATATTGAGCAACTGCGATATTACTGGTCAATTTAATGCAGAGGAATACGTAGTATTCAATACGTCTGGATATACAGGCACATTGCTTTGGCAGGATTTTTCATCATCTCAGGGCTGGCAATTAAGCAGCACTACTTTTGACATGGCATTTGAGCATGGGAACCTGTATATATTTCGCCAAGATCCAGCAGGGGGTGCGGTTGGTGACACTGGCTATGCTTATTACACGCTGTCTTCCGGACCTGTAGCTGCAGAAGGAACTACCTTTCGGTTTCGTCAACCAGGTTATATTGTTCCTCTCAGAGATGCAAAGTCCATTATCGTGTATACGGATTCCTCAACTGACTATATGGACACTCGTGATAGCGACGGTTATTGGATCGCGGAACCATCTGCGCCAAACTACGGCAAGGTAATTGCTTCACTGCGTATGGAATTCCCGTCACTCCTAAATGGCTGGGCAAATCGTGCTGAAATTAGTATTGCCAAGATATGTAAAGATGATTTTAGATATACAAATCAAAGCATAACTCCATCTGTTCAGCGATATAACTGTACTGGAGTTTTAGATCAGGGTGAAAGCTCAATTGAAGGTGATCATCGTCATGCTGGAGAGGCGGTATTTACCTCTCCCGGTGCATTGAATACAGCTGGGGGGACAATACGTATTTACAATCAAATGGAGAGAACAGTAACAATTAGCAAGGTATTCCTAAGTGTTGGGACTGCTCCGGCAGGAGCAGATATTACAGTCGATGTTCATAAGAATGGCACTACGATTTTTACAACGCAGACGTATCGTCCCGTCATAGAAGACGGATCATATACTGGCTATTCCACAACGATTGAGGTAAGCTCTTGGGCACACGGAGAATACCTTACAGTGGATATAGATACTGTCGGACTCATTAATACAGGAGCGGATTTGACAGTCCATGTGGTTTATGTTTAGGAAACTCACCAGGAAGCCACCCGTTTCAGCGGGTGGTAGTTCACGTTTAGGAGGAACAATGATTACTTGCGAATATTGTGGTTATGACAACAAGGATGGCTCATCTGCTTGTGAAAAGTGCGGAGCACCATATAAGCACGTTATCACTGAAAATCTGGCAGAAACGATCACGCGTACTATCCGAGAACTGACAAGTCCTGTTTTAACTGGAGACTGGCAGGTTAATGGTTATGATGCAAGTTCCTGGAATGGTGATCAAAATGGAGCAATAACAGCTTCCAAGCTCCAATTTGGTTTTATTCGGGCTGGCTATGGGAACACCTATGTAGACCCCAGAATGGACTATTACACTGGAATATGTAGCCAATATGAAATTCCATTCGGTCTCTACTGGTATGCTAAGGCTGGCTATGATTGGAGAATACATGCTCAAACATTCTCAAGCATTTGGAGACGAAATCCTGGACAACTATGGCCAGTTATTGACTGCGAATATACTGCATTATCTCCATCTGCGACAACAGATTGGCTGTATCGTCTTATCAACGAGATGGAACAACTGACGGGCAGCAGAGTAATGATTTATACGTCTCCTGGCTGGTGGAATGGAAATGTTGTGCGTAATTCCTGGTGTGCCCTACGCCCACTTTGGGTTGCTCATTGGACAACTGCACTTTCCCCAATCCTTCCGTATGACTGGAAGAATGCCAATGTCACATGGACATTCTGGCAACATTCTGCGGACAATAACGGGAAAGCTGCAGAATATGGATTTACTGGAGGTGATCCCGACTTAGACTTGAACCGTTTCAATGGAACATTAGCTCAATTCCAAACAATATTCAATCTTGATCCTGGCGAAGAACCACCAGAACCGCCAGAACCACCAGAACCACCCGAAGAAATTCATCCTATTTTCAAAGCGCAAATAACTGCAAGCGGATTGAATATACGAAGTCGTCCAACAGCAAGCAGCACCGATTTGGGCGATCTGAGTTTTGGAAATATCGTCCCTGTTGTAGAAGAGCGAGATGGGTGGTATCATATAGAAGGATGGATTTCGGGCAATTACACAAAGAAGGTGTGACATGGCCAAGAAAAAGAAGATATTCATCAAGCCGGAAAATCGGGGCAAGTTTACAAAGTCCGCAAAAAAGGCTGGAAAATCCGTGCAAGAACATGCACGGGATGTCGTGAATAATTCAAATGCAACCGCCTTGCAGAAAAAGCGTGCACAGTTTGCCATTAATGCAAGGAAGTGGAAGAAGGGAAAGCGAAAAGGAAAGTAAAACAGGAGGTGCCTATTGCCTTATCGTATCAATCCGAACAATCCCAATGAAGTGCAGGTATACAAAGGGAAAAAGTGGAAATTGTTGAAAAGACATGCAACCCCAGAAAAAGCGCGAGCACATCTGCTTGCGCTCAAGAAAAACGTAAGGAGCCACAATGGAACTGAAACTGACCTTTGATTTGTTGCCAGTATTGGCGACGCTTTTGTCCGTCCTGGTTGCTATCATTCCAGGATTTAACACGTGGTTTGATGCCCTTGCCAAGAATATCAAACAGTTATTACTGATTGGTATTCTGTTTGGGATTTCCGCCGCAGTTTCGGCTTTGTCCGCCTTTGGTGTTATTGAGGTTTACTCACACGACATTTATGGTTGGGTTATTTACCCAATTGTTGATTGGGTAATTGCCGTTATGACACTTGCGGGCACTTATAAGGCAACAAACTATATTTTTGAAAAAGCAGTCAAGAAATCGCCATCAGGCTAAATCTTAATCGTACAAAAAAGAGCCCCCTGGTGTCAGGGGGCTCTTTGCTTTGCACGGCGTGCAAAGATTTGCGACTTATTCTTCTTCCTTCTCTTTTCTTTCTTCAAGAATCATAGTCTGGAATTTCAGAAGAATCTCCAGTATCATCATGTCAAGTGCCTTCTTATACTTCGTCATTCTTGCGATAGCACCACGTGCGCTTGTTTCATTCTTTCCTCCCATTTCATTCCAGACTTTTTGTGCAACCATGAATTCCTCATAAATAGGGGTGTCTGCGAGAAATATCATCAAGCTGTTGTAATGCAATGGGCAAAGGATCTGCAAATGCACATCGCAAATGTAAACAGGAACGCCGACATCACCACAAACATTACAACGGTAATATGTATCTATTACTGAGGTTTCTTGTTGCAGTTCGGTTTCCGGTTCTGGTCCGACTCGAAAGCCTTTTGCCCATTCTGAAAAATTATCCATTTTTTATCTCCTAGTGCGTCAGATGCAAGACGAATAGCTGATGCCGTATAAGGGCCAACGAGCAGCAAATCCTTATAGCGAGCCTCATAGTTTACGACATTGATTTTTGGTCTAGCCAAAGCCACCAGTTTTATTCTGGATATGCAACCAACCAGATAGTATGTAGTGTCTTGCTGAACCAGCAAGCAATACAAATCCATCATCAGGTTTTTCTTTGGCACAACCATTTTGGGATTCATAAAGTTTTTTGTAATAACAAAACTCCATGAATATCCCATAATAACAGGCACCTTTGGATTAATACCATCTACCAATTGTGCGATTGCGCGTGTTGTATCCGGTCTATCCAGCACGCATTTATCCACATAACTCCACCACATGTCATGTCTTTCCTTTCGGAAGTTTTCTGGAGAAAACGTAATAGTTCTTCTTCGTCAGTGGATACAAAACAAAACCCAAGTGATCCGTTATGACTGTTTGCATTTTTCCATTGCACGGATTTGGATTACTGCATCGTTTCCACTCAATGCGATTTGCTCGAATATCAACGGCATCGACCTGAATCTCGTAACCGCACCAGGGACAGTATCCAATCTTCTTGAAGATCGCATTATCCATTTATGCGTCGCGAGCGTCTTTTAGGGGACTCTTCTGTTGGTGGCAGTTCCATGATTTTCTTGCAAACCATACATGGTATATCTGCGAAGAGAACCGACATAACCGGTGTATCATGCCTCCATTGAATGTCCCAATAGGAGCCATTATCGGCATACGTATAGATGATGTTATTGCGCACGCCAATAAAAACCGCATCTTTTACATTGTTCAATGGATCTTCGTTTTTGCCAAGAACAACACGCTTTCGAATGTCTTCCAATGTGATATCCATTATGAACCTCTGAAAACAGCCACATAAGTTTTATCGCGCGATTCACGATCCCAGGCAGAAATATCTTTTGTTGGCTCAATTATGAACAACTCGCCTCCAAGCTCTGTTTGCAAGTTCCCATTTTTGTTGACTAAAAACTTTATATGCCGTGATGTGAGATTGCGCTCAATGGTGTATCTACACTGATTTCGTGCAACAGGGTTTGGACCAGTTACCACAATAACAGTAAACCCTTTCGAAAGCATCATTGCTGGAGTACTTGTTACAGGAAATCCAAGCTGTTTTAGCTGCTCTAATGTATCATACGGAGTTACCGTTTTCTTCATCGGTCATTTCCTCTGAAAAGACATTTCCTGGCTTGAACTTTTCCTCAACTTCTTCGTTGGATGGCTTATGTGGTTTGTCAACCTGCGCAAGAATAGCCATCACAAACACATCGGGAACACGTCCAGTGACTGTCTCCCCATTGGCTAGTCTCAAAAAGTGTATGGATTTGTTTGGCCCAGGCTGACCCCTTTTTTGTACCAGCGAATGTTTGACGCAGTATTCTTCCGCTTCTCCTATTTCAATGTTGACCAGTTTGTACAAACACTTTGCCAGATCTTTTAAGTCATGCATTAAGATGTCTTTCTTGCAATTTTTGCAGTTCATTTTCTCAACTCCTTTGCCAATCGAATGAGATCCAATGCTTCAGATGCGATTAGGTCTTTTTCTCGTAAGTGAGCGGCAAACCATTCGACATAATCTCGAAGTGCCTGCTCACCTTCCCACTTCAATAAGTGGGCTATGGTACGTATCTTTCCTTCTCTGGTATGTGCACCTCCATGACACGGACTTGCGGATCCACCTGGATGAACAAGAACGCAGTTTTCCCGCTGGTAAAGATTGGCAATTACGTCCAGGTTCTTTACTCCACGAAACATCCCTCTGGGGAAAAAGACCTCATGCATATCTGGCATCTGGAAAACAAGTGGCTTTCCACAATACGCACATTCTGGCCAATATTGAGTATCGGCAAGAATGATACGAGTTTTACACAGAGATGCCTTTAATGCGATCCTCTGCGCATGCAATAAGTCTTTTTCCATTCTCGGACAAGCTCCATTCATCTCCAGGTTTTTTTAGATACTCAATTAGAATTGTAGCACATTCACCACTCATATTCTTGAAGCTCTGAAACCGCACGTATAGAGCATCGCGAATCTCATCGCCAATCAAGTAATTCATAACTGCAAGACGCGTTTCCCGGCTTTTATCTTTGAGTCCTTGTTCAACAAGTATAATCAAGCCAAGGACTTGTTTCTTACTGATAAACCTTTGATGGCTGCTGAAACGAATTGCCATTCTTAGTGCTTGCACTTCAAGATTGAAGTCAAACGGTTTCATGATTTTTCGTAAGCCCCCGCATTTCCAGATACGCCATTCCTACTGGTGTCAAGTACCGCATTCGATGTTTCCGTTTTTCCTTGATAAGCAATCCAAGCTGCTCCAGGGTGGACAATCTCTTGTTTACGCCCGAAATAGAAAGCCCTGTTTCGTTCGCTATCTCTTGTAAGGTTCTGCCTTTCCGAACCATCAAGAGAATAACATCATCGATAGCATTTAGATTTTTACGGTATCCAAGTAATTTATATTCCTCACTCATAGCATTCCTCTAGTTTCTATTATAGAAAACGGGTTTCTTTCTTTCCATGTAAGCCTTTGCTGGAAAACACGTAAAGATGGTTTGTAAGCATTCTGTAAGGCTACAACAAAATACCATTCTTCCGCGCTCTTCGGCAACATTTCCGGCAAGTATCTGAGCCAATGATTCACCCATGTGTGCTCTCACCAAGAAGATGGGTATTGAGCTATTATCTGGACTGGGATAAGCCCATACAATCAACCAGATATGATTGATGTCTTCTTCGCGATACGTGATACCGTACCGAGAAAGCAAATCTTCAATTGTCGTATCGTCCATTTAGGCAACCTCCGCTTGTTCCATGCTTGTTCCACCAAATCCCATCCTCACGACTCTGTAAAACGGGGCTGGCCCATTTTTCTGCTTCAAGAATCCAAGAACAAAGGTATCTGGTGTTACAGCGTATGACACTTTCCCGTTAGAGGTTGGTATAGATACCTTTGTAATTCCTGACTGGGATGGTTTCCAAATACTGACAAAAGCATCGCTGGACTGTTCGGCATTGGATGTTTCTTGAGCGTCCTCCAGATCTGGCAATTGCCACGAGTTCTGTCGTGTGCGGACCTGTCTTCCGGCTTGACTGAGAAGAAGAACAGGGCATCGAAGCGCAAGGTCTTTTGCAGTATCTACAACATTGATAAAACCTTCTCGCATATCAGAAACTCCTTTTGGTCTTTGGATACGTTGTAGATAATCCAAGACAATCATATCTATTTGCATATTCGCTTCTTCTTCGAGAAAGATAATGGACTCCAGCACCTCTTCCATTCCGTATCGTGTTCTACGCCTATCGTCCATAACGCTATGACCAATCAGCCATATAGGAAGCGACTTACGATCTTCGGCTCCAATACTCTTGATTTTTTGCATTTCCTCTGGAGTAATTTCACCCTTGAAGATCTTGCCCGCAGGAATGGCGGTTACACGGCTCAAATCAATAATTGTTTGTTCCTCAATTGCTTGCTCCCATGTCACGTAAACAATTCCGTGATTGTATTCTGGGTGTTCTTTCCGATAAGAACGCAAGTGGTATGCATGTTGCGTCACAATGTAATTGGCAAAGCTAGATTTCCCATTACTGGTATAGCCCACAATAAGAATGAGTTCTCCGATACGCCAAGGTGTTAGCAAACCACTAGTGCCTGGAATGTTTTGCCGAATGCCACTATGAGGATCATCAATTCTCGACTGTATCAGCCGTAGTGCATTATCTACGGCGACATCTGGAGAATATACATGCTCACCAGCTTTTGCTTTACTCGACTGAACCATAATACTCCTCAAAGCTCGGCGTTGGGGCTATTGCCTCTTCCATTTTGGGCGGCTCAGATTGTGTTGTTATCATTACATTATTGGCACTACACCAGACTTCCATTTTTCCCACATTGAGAATTGCACTAAGCAACATGGGAAATTGCCAATGATACTTTCTGGCATATTCCATTCTGGAGTTAATCCATTCTTCTGGCAATTTGCCTTTATCGTATAGTCTGTCCACTTTGCGACATTTTACAATTTCCGGATCGCTCTTGAACATTTTCCGAGTTCTTCGACATGCCAGCAAAAGCTTCTCAATAAGCTCTGGATGTCGAAAGTCCTGTCCTTCAATGGACATATCACGATCATCAAATGGATCATCCACGTATCTAGTCGTCATGGCCTAGAAGTCTTTCGATCTTATCTTCCCATTCGAAGTGTCGGTGAAGAAATTCCTCTGCTTGCTGTCCAGTTGTCTTTCCTGTCATAAAAGGAAATGCTTCACGTTCCACCTGGTCTTGTTGTCTGGCTTGCTCAATTTGAGCAGCCCTTGAAGATTCTTTGACTTGATTCTTTTTAGGACCCATCGTTTTCCTCCTCCAGACGATCTCCACAAAATGGGCAGTAAGATGCAACGTATTGTACTGGAACGGCATCTTTCCTGCGATTGATTTTGACTGTTTGAATTGCAATCCTACGAGCCATCTTTCCATTTCGCAAAGGAAAGCGAACCGTCACAAATTGCAGATTTATTTGAGCCAATTCTCGTTCGTTTTCTTGAAGACATTTGCACATTTGTTGCCTCCTTATATTTTTTTTCTGATAAAAAGGGAAGTAGGTTTGGCGGTCAGGATTTGAGCCTGATTTATTACCACCTAAATGCATTATCTGATTGCATAGTAATGCATCTTCGCCCTATTACATAATTTGCTGGTATTTTCCATGTTTCACCTGTTTCTGGGAGTACGGCAACAAGGTAATCAAATTCTCCTGCTTCATACCCCCTGTTCCTAATTTTTGATTTCGGATCGCCACTTCGAATACAATCAATATAAATCGACCCTCTACCGCTTCTCTTATATGCAGTTTTTATTTGCCATTTCTCCCACCCATTAGTACCTTCCACAAGTAAATCCCATCCAGTTTGGTTTCCGTATGGTATTGCTATCACTGAACCCTCTTTTACAAGCCTTGCGAGAACAAGTAACTCACAGTAATCACCTTTTTGAGATGTATTCATTTTTTCCTTTCTTCACCACGCCGCCGCCAGCACTTCTATTGCCTCTGCGGTGGTCAATTCCGTTTGTGCCACCATCTGCTGCGCCATGCGCTTGCACCAATTCGCGTTATGTTTTTCTCCGTCCTCGTAAATCTTATTGAGGGCAGTCCATCGCTTATTACCCAGGTCGGTTGCAATTTCAAGTTGGCTCATTTATCATGAAGCAACTGCGATAACACCGCTCCCAAGCTCTCCGTACGCGCTTTCTCTTTGGCAAGTTCGTCTTGCAACGTGTAATAATCCGGCGCGTCAACAATACCGCCCAGAATTTCACTAATCAATTCACGTGCAGCATTTTCATATCCCCACGCCTGCAATTGGCCAGCAAAAGCAGTAATGCGCTGATTTAATCCTATAAGCTGTGCTTGAAGCATATCAAACGGCCGCCGCAGGTTCCACTTCTTGATGGCCTGCTCCACACTGATTTCGTTAGGCCCATGCGCGCCGCAATTGGCGCATGCAACCCGGTATTCGGTGTGCGTTTTAAACGTTGCTTCTTCTACTTCCTGAAAACCATCCTTGTCGCAGAATGGGCATTCCCGATATTGACCGTTCATTTCTTTTTTCCCTTTCCATGCCATATACGCTTCACAAATCGCCAGTGGTGCCGTATCAGCGGATTCGATAATCTCAACGGCTTCCTGGTAAAGCAGGTAAAGTCTCTCGTTTTCCTCCTTCAGCCGGGCGTTTTCTTCCTCGACGCTTGTCAGCTTTTCTTCAACCTCTGCCAGCATATATCGCAATGCCTCAACAACCATATTGTCATTCATCCCGCACCTCCTGCGGGTACTCATCCCATGTGCGTCCGTCAAGGACGCGACCAGCGTTTTTCTTGCCAACCCGCCGGAACCACGCCTTTTGGTATCCAATAGCACCAGGAACATCTATGCTTGTTAGTCTCTCATTTC
>ENA-UPTA01001007-UPTA01001007.1-activated-sludge-metagenome-genome-assembly--contig:-NODE-1007-length-32124-cov-5.697496_pt1 | contig 32124 bp, 26 predicted proteins | sample MGYA00238184_ERZ773361 | MGnify/ENA primary metagenome ERZ773361 (study PRJEB29100, sample SAMN05720205) | activated sludge metagenome | isolation source: anaerobic digester from wastewater... | reverse complement strand
TTCTTCTCATCCGTTTCCAGAAAACTCACAAAGGCCAGCGCCTCGCTCAGGTCGCGCGTCACGCGGATGCGCGTCACGGTCACAAAACCGATGCGGGGATCGCGCAGCCCATAGTTGAGAATCTGCGCCAGCTCCTGCTGCGTCACGCCGTCACGGCTGGACAGGCCTTCGACAAGCACCACGATGTATTGCAGCGGCGCCAGCTGGCCGATGGCCAGCCGCGGTTCCTTGCCGTGGGGGTTATAGCCGTAATTCTTATCTATGGTGAGCAAAACGCCGTCCTTGATCAGCGCCGGGCCGAAGGTGAAGGCGTTGACGATGGTATGGCCGGCATCCTCAAAGGCTTCGATCTCCTTGGCGTTAGATTTTATAAACAGGTGAAAATCCGCGTTTTCATCGATGATCAGCAGGTCCTTGATGCGGTTTGGCTTTTTGCGGATCCGCACGCCCATGCGGTATTCAAAGCTGGTCTTGACCGGATCATGGCTGAGGTAGTTGGCGCTGAGGGCCAGCGCAGCGTTGTGTTTTTGGGCCATGGAGGAAACCAGCGCCACCTTGCTGGAGGCGGGCTTGCCCGCGGTGGCCGTGCGCAGCTGGCTGGGATCCGTGATGGTGATGGTGGCGATGCGCAGCCTTACGACATGCTGCTTCCCGGCCTCCAGTTCCCGGGTCTCCAGCTGCACGCGGATGCTTTCATCCTCATAGCTCTCCGCGGTAAAACCGGCAGGGTCCAGTGGCCTGCCCGGGGAAAAATCCATGGGCAGCGGCTCTAGGGCCGGCTGCGCGGCGGCGGAAGGAATCAGCCAGCTCAGCGCGCTGCTGTCCTCCTCCTTTTGCCAGCGCTCCTCCAGCAGATGATAGTTGGCCTCGTCCAGCAGCGCGCCGGAGGGCACCAGAAAGGGCAGGGCCAGGCTGATGAGCAGGGCCAGCGCAAGAATCAGCGTAGTGGTTTTCTTCATATAAGGCTCAGGACCTTTCTTCAGGAGATTTGAACACCCAGGATTTCATGACGCGGTAATTGACAAAGAACAGGACTGTATCCACCAGGATCTTGGCCAGGCCCCTGTCCATGCCCAGGAGCTTATAGAAGGCGTCGATCAGCAGGCTGGACGCCAGGTAAACCAGGATGGCCAGCAGAATATAGCGCAACAGCGCGCCTTTGGACTTGTGGATGTTGAACACAAACTGGCGGTTGACCCGGTAGTTGAACAGGGCGGAGCACACCCTGGCGATGCCGTTGGGCAGCAGGGCGCTGTTGTAGGACATGCCGGGGAAAAAGGTTGTGAAAAGCGCGGGCAGCAGCCAGCGGTCCAGCAGGTTGAACAGCGCATGGTCCAGCAGGGTGGACAGCGCGCTGGCGGAGGCAAACTTGAAAAAATTGGAAAACAGCAGCTTATAGATACGCCAGGAATCATGAAAGGGCCGGAAATGCGAGCCGGCATTGGCGTCATGGTAGATGGTTTGGATGGGTACGATCTCAAAGCCGATGCGCCACCCGGACATGTGGATGAGCATGTTCATCTCATATTCATAGCGGCTGCCCGGGATGTCGATCATCCTTGGCATCAGCCGGCGGCTGATGCCGCGCAGGCCGGTTTGGGTATCCGGCAGCCAGTGGCCGTACAGCAGCATAAAGAAAAAGCTGGTCAGCCGGTTGCCGGCTTTGCTTTTGGGCGGCACCTGAGGCCCCGAGAGATCCCGGCTGCCCAGGATCAGCCTGTCCGGCTTTTCCTGCATGACCTGGGCAAGGCGCAGGCAGTCCGGCGCGGTGTGCTGGCCGTCTGAATCAGCCGTGATCACGCCGGTGGCGTCAGGGTACGCGTGCAGGATATGCTGCATGCCGAACTTGAGCGCGTAACCCTTGCCGCGGTTGTCCGGGTAGGACAATACCTCGCAGGCGGGGTTGTCGCGCAGCTCATCGAAATAGGGCGCGTAATCCGGACCGGAGCCGTCGTCTACCACCACAATGCGTTTGAAGCCATGCGCAACCAGGTCCCGCACATAGGCTGTCAGCCGGTCATCAGGATGCAGGGACGGGATGAGTACCACGGCTTGCTGTGATGCCAATCGGACAGCCCTCCTTGCCTTTGTTTCAATTCCATAGTATACCTTGCCCGGCGGCAGATTGCAAAATTATTCTGGGGCGGGTTTCCGGGCGCGTCACGCCTGCTCTCCGCTTTTGTCAGCGGATGCTGTGCCGGCGGCGCGGGTTGTGGTATGATGCGGGAAGCATCATCGTCAGGAGGTATGAGCATGCTGACATACGGCCAGGCGCGGCCCGACGAGGAGAACGACCTGCTGGATTTTGCCAACTATGTGTTCAGTTATTCGGCTGCCCCGACAGATTTTAAAAAACTGCATCCCTGGGTGTACGGCCGGCCCGGGTTTTCCGCCATCACCCAGGTGGCGCGCGAGGACGGGCGCATCAGGGGCATGATCAGCGCGGTGCATGATGTGCTCAGCCTGAACGGACAGGAACTGAAGTTCGGCTATATCGGCACGGTGTCCACCCACCCCTACGCGCGCGGCCGGGGCATCATGCGGCGATTGATGTCGCTGACCCTGGACAGCCTCAAGGCGCAGGGATGCCAGCTGGCGGTCCTGGGCGGGCAGCGCCAGCGCTACCAGTATCATGGCTTTGAGGATGCCGGCGCACGAGTGATGCTGAGCCTGACCAGCGCCAGCCTGCGCCACGCCCTGGGCGGACAGGACCATAGCCATCGCTTCGTGCCGCTGGACCAGGCGGGGGAGGACGCGATGCTGACCGCCAGGGCGCTTCACAGCCGGGGAAGTTATATTTGTCTTCGCAGCGCGCAGGCATTTGAAGCCAAGCTGCATACCTGGGACGGCCAGGCCTGGGCGGTCTTCCGGGATGGCCGGATGGTGGGGTATTTCTATCTGGCCTATGGCCAGGTCGCTGAGTTCTTCTTTGAGGAGGATGTGCGCCTGCCGGGCGTGTTTTGGGATTATATGTCCCTTCAGAAGCTCAGTCAGCTGCGCGTGGAGCTGCCGGCGGCACAGGTAGCGCGCTGCGGTGACCTGTTCGCCGCGGCCAACAGCTTCAGCCAGCACCCGGCCTGTATGCTGCGCGTCATGGACTGGCAGGCCTTTTTGCAGGTTTTGCTGCAGTACAAGGCCAGCCATCAGCCCTTGACCGCGGGACGGCGGGTGCTGGACATTGCGCAGGAAGCCCGCCTGTCCATCGCCTGCGAAGGGGCCCGGGTAAGCGTGAAGGCCAGCGCTGACCGGGCCGACATGTCCCTGGATGCCCAGGCGGCAGTGCGCCTGACGACCCTGCCGCTGTCCCGGGCGCTGTACCCGGACCATCCCTTCCTGGACTGGTTCCCGGTGGATTTTTACCTGCCGCTGGCAGACAGCTTCTGATACTTAATCCCTCGCCGCTTTGGATGCAACAAGATTTGATCAGTATAAAACAGGACAATGTACAACATAGTGTCTTAAAATAGACAGACTATGGTTTTCGGGGATGCAAGCCCTCCTTTTCTCCCGTATACTGACGAAGAATTAGTTTACGTGTAAGGAGGCTTATGAAACGTATCTCTGAAGCGGTCATCCGTCACCGCCGGCTGATTGTCTTGCTTACCCTGCTGCTGTGCGTGGTCAGCGTCTTTGCCGCGCAGACCGTCAAGGTCAATTATGACCTCAGTGTCTACCTGCCCCGGGAGGCGCCCACGGTGAAGGCCCTGGACCAGATCAAGACAAGCCTGCCCAATTTGCAGCTGTACCTGCCGGGCCTGAGCATCCAGGAAGCCCTGCGGGAGAAGGAACGCCTGGCAGCCCTGCCCGGGGTGGAGGATATCCTGTGGCTGGACGACGTCACCGATTTGCGCGATACCCCGCTGGACATGCAGGACGAGGACATGCTGTCACAGTTCTATCACGATGGCCCGCTGTTCCAGCTGACCATCCCCGAAGCGCAGCAAAGCCGGACCGTCCTGACCCTGCGGGAGATGTATCCCGACGGCTACCTCAAGGGGACGGCCGCGGACAACGCGCAGCAAATCAACGTGACGATGGGGCAGGTTGCCTCCATTATGTACTATGTTGTCCCGCTGTGCCTAATCATTTTGACGCTGGCTACGCGCCACTGGCTGGAGCCCGTCCTCTTCCTGCTGGCGATCGGGGTGGCGATTCTCATCAACGAGGGCACCAACATTTTTCTTGGCAGCATATCCTTTATCACCCGTGCCTGTTCCGCCATTTTGCAGTTGGCCGTATCCATCGATTACGCGGTTTTCCTGCTGCACCGCTTCAGCGAATTCCGCGATCAGGGAAATACGCCGGTAGAAGCGATGAAGATGGCCATGCGAAAAGCCTCCAGCGCCATTGCCGCCAGCGCCATGACCACGGTGTTCGGATTTCTGGCCCTGCTGCTGATGAACTTCTCCCTGGGGCGTGACATGGGCATCGTGCTGGCCAAGGGCGTGCTGCTGAGCTACCTGAGCGTCATGATTGTGTTGCCCGCGATCGCCATCAGCTGCGTCAAGTGGATTGACAAGTCACGCCACCGCAGCTTCATACCTTCCTTTGGCCGATTTGGCAAGGCGGTGGTCCGCTTTGGCGCGCCGCTGGCCATCGTCATGCTGCTGGCCTTGCCCCTTGCCTTTATGATGCAGCAGCAAAACACCTTTGTTTATGGCACTGGCGGCATGCACAGCCCGGACTCGCCGCTGAGGCTGGAGGCGCGCAGGATTGAAGACCGCTTCGGCGGCGAGCGCATGATGCTGCTGATGGTGCCTGAGGGCGACCGGGCGCAGGAAGTTCGCCTGGGCCGCGCGCTGCGCGAGGTGCCCGGTATCCTCTCAGTGATGTCCTATGTGGACACCGTGGGCGCCGAAATCCCTCCGCAGGTGCTGGACGCGCAGATCGCTGAGCAGTTTTACGCGGATGGCTACGCGCGCTTTATCCTCACGACAGACCGGCCCGATGAGGGCCCCGACGCGTTCGACATGGTGGAGCAGGTCCGCGAAACAGCTTCTTTATATTACCCGCAATCCGGCCACCTGCTGGGCGAGGCGCCGGTCAACCTGGATTTAAAAACCTTTATTTCAGCGGACAACCTCAAGGTGCTGCTGGCCGGTATCATTTCCATTGGCATGGTGCTGCTGCTTAGCTTCAAGAGCCTGTCCATTCCCATCATTCTGCTGGTCATCATCGAAGGATCCATCTGGCTGAACATGGCCTCGCCCTATGTGATGGGTACGACGCTGAACTATATTGGCTACCAGATTGTTTCCTCTGTGCAGCTGGGCGCCACGGTAGACTATGGGATACTTTTGACCCAGCGCTATCTGGAGGGCCGCGGCAGGCAACTGGCTCCAAAGGCGGCTGCCGCCTGGGCGCTGGAGGTGTCCACCGGCTCCATCCTGCCCCCGGCCTTGATTTTCACGCTAGCCGGTTACGCCCTGGGCATTCTGGTGCGGGAAAATGGCATCATCTCCGAAATGGGCGTCATTATCGGCCGCGGCACGGTGCTGTCTGTCGTAATGGTACTGCTGGTGCTGCCCAAGGTGCTGGTCTGGTGCGACGGCCTGATTCGAAAAACCACATTGAAAAACAGGGAGGCAAAGGGATGATTCGTAAACTGACAGCGCTCGCGGGCGTTTTGATCGTGTTGTTGATGTGTCTGGCCGTGCAGGCTGAGCTTGTAAAGGATGAGGTCGTCTATGCCAGCCTGGCTGCGGACGGTCAGGTAAAGGGATTGTATGTGATCAACGCCTTTGAGGCGGACGCACAGGAAACGGTAACCGACCTGGGTGACTACACCCAGGCCTTCCCTCTGGGCGATGCTGAGGATTTTGCCTATGAAAACGGCGAGGTCAGCTTTGTGATGCAGGCCGGACGGTTTTCCTATCAAGGCGATCTGGCGGGCAGGGAGCTGCCCTGGACGATAGAAATATCCTATTTCCTGGATGGCAGCCCCGTGGCGCCCGAGGCGCTCAGCGGCGCCGCCGGTCAGCTTGAGGTGCGCTTGACGGTTCAGGTCAACGAGGCGATGCGCTCGTTCGCGGAGGGGCTCTCCCTGCAGCTGACTGTCACCCTGGACGGCGACAAGGCGACAGGCATCCGCGCGGACAAGGCCACCTATGCTTTGACCGGCGGCAATCGCACCCTGGCCTATGTGGTCCTGCCCGGCCAGAACGCGGACTATACCTTTACTGCAAACATCCGGGACTTTTCCATGCCCGGCATCCAGGCGGCCGCCGTGCGCATGGGCATGGATGAGAAGATGTACCAGGACGCCGCTGTCCGGGTGATGGCCGGCTCCCCTTTTGAGAGCGCAGTCAGCGGGCTGATGGGCAACTTCATCCGCAACATGCAGGGCCGTGCGCCCGTCTCCTTTACCAACAAGGAGAACAGCGTCCGCAATGTACAGTTTGTCATGATGGCGCAGGGCATTCCGGCGCCTGAGCCGCCCGTGCAGCCGGCGCCGGAGCCGGAGAGCCAGAACCTCTGGGATCGCATCCTGAAGCTGTTTAACAAATAACATCCGCCTTGCGCGTGCAAGAAACACACCTCCTGAGGCGTTTGATGGGTATATTCCCACAGTGCCTGAGGAGGTGATTTGCTTGTCCTTGCCGGAATCCGGGGCGCAGCGATTCATGCAGCTGGTCGCGCCGCTGGAGAAAAAGGTTTATTTTACCTGCCTGCGCATGATGGGCAACCGTGAGGACGCCGAGGACTGCGCCCAGGAGGCCCTGTTGAAAGCCTATGGCGCTTTTTCTACCTTCCGCGGCGAGGCGCGGTTTTCCACCTGGCTGTATACCCTGGTGATGCGCACCTGTCTGGACGCGCTGCGCCGGCGCAAGGACGATGTTTCTCTGGATGCGCTGCGTGAAGAGGGCTATGAGCCCGCCGGCGAGGCGGCGGAAGCCTACCTGAAATTGGAACAGGAGGAGCGCCGGGCCGCGCTGATCGCGGCTTTGAACACCTTGCCGGCGGATTTCCGGGCGGTCATGGTGCTGCTGGACCTGCAGGGCCTGACCTGCCGCGAGGCGGCACGGGTGCTGGATATTCCGGAGGGCACGGTCAAAAGCCGGGCCAGCCGGGCGCGCAGGGCGCTGTACCGGGAATTGTCAAGGCAAAAGGAACTGTTTACGGATAAGACGCGTCACAATGATGAAAGGAGGAGCCACAATGACCTGTAAAGAGTTTGACGCCCTCCTTGACAGCCTCCGGGAAGACCGGCTTACACAGGAGCAGCGCGCGGCGATCGACGCGCATCTGGCATCCTGCGTGATATGCCGCTTCAAAGCCCGGGCGCTGGACGACCTGCGCAGGCTGGATGAGGAGGAAGCGCTTACTGAAACCTTCAGCGCAGCCTGGCGGCAGGGCATCATTGCGAAGGAGGAAACCCCAGTGAAACAATTTTCCCGCTTAACAAAATTCCTTGCGCTCGCCGCGTCGCTGCTGGTGCTGGCGGGCGGGACCTGGCTGGCAGGCCGGGAGCGCCGCCAGGCGGATACTTCCGCGCTTTCTACCAGCTACAGCAGCCCGGCTGAACAAGAAAAAGGCGCCGGCCGGGACAGGTCCATCCTGGAAGCCCCCGCGGCAGCGCCCTACGCCGAAGATGTCGTGGCTGAAGCTGATGAGATGAGCGTGCGCGGCGACGGTTGGGACAAGGAGCAAAAAATCATCCGCACCGCCAGGATGAAGCTGTCCACCGGGCAGTTTGACGCGGATTATGATGCCATCCTGGCCCAGGTAGCCAGCCTGGGCGGGCGCGTCCAGAGCACCAGCCTGCAGAACAGCCGGGGCAGCCTGCGCACAGTATACTTGACCCTGCGGATCCCCGCCAATCAGTTTGACCAGGCCATCGCTTCCTTCAAGGGCGTGGGGAGCCTGGTGTCCTTCAATGAATCGGCAGAAGACGTGTCCGAGCGCTATTATGACGCCGCCGGCCGCCTGAACACACAGCAGCTCAAGATGGAGCGCCTGCAAGCCTTGCTGGCCAAAGCCCAGTCCGTGGAGGACCTGATTGTCATTGAATCCGCCATCAGCGATACCCAGTTGGAAATCGACCAATTGACCGGCAGCCTGCAAGGCATGGACAGCCGTGTTGCGGATGCCACCCTGGACCTGACCCTGAGTGAGCTGTCATCCGCTCAAACCGCTCAAAACAAGGAGGAGACGCTGCCGGAGCGCATCGCCAGCGGCATGCGCGCAGCCCTTGAAGGTTTCAAACTGCTCATGGGCGACCTGATCGTCTTCCTGGCTGTCGCCCTGCCCTACCTGATCGTTCTTGCGGTTATCATCCTGCTGGTCCGAACCATGATAAAAAGGAGAAAAAAACAATGAGAAAAACCCTGTTGATGCTTGTGACCCTGGCGCTGCTCCTGCCCATGACAGCGCTGGCGGAGGGCACGTCTGCCCCAAGGGCGGACAGCTTGCTGGTCGTCGCCGGCACCGCCACGGTGTCCACCAAGGCGGACATGGCCACCATTGAGGTGGGCGCTACCACCCGTGGCAAGACAGTGGCCGCAGCGCACCAGCAAAACGCGGCCATCATGGAAAAGGTCCTTGATGAAATGCGTAAGCTGAGCATTCCGGATGAGGATATCCGCACAAGCCAGTACAATGTGTATTTTGAGATGGATCCCAACACCTACGGGATGCCGGATTACGGCAACAAGGGCGTGTACGTGGTCAACAACATGATCTTTGTCACCCTGCGCGACATCGACAAGGTCTCCGCAGCCCTTGACGCGGCCGCCGCAGCGGGCGCCAACAACATCTACAACCTGGTGTTCCAGTCCTCCCAGTCAACGGAAGCCTACCACAAGGCGCTCACCCGCGCGGTGGAGGATGCCCGCGCCAAGGCGGAGGTGCTGGCCCGGGCCAGCGGCAGGCAGCTGGGCGAGCTGGTCCGCATCGAGTCCGGCGATTACGCCGGCCTGCCCTATGGCATCCAAAACCGCGCGGATTTTGCTGTGGCCGAGGGCGGAGGCGCCACCATCCTCTCAGGCGATGTGTCCGTGACCGCCTATGTCACGCTGAGCTTCGCGCTTGAGTAAATCTCATATAACAGTCTCCGGATCCTTGATCCAAGCGCTGTGCCAGGCCGAAAGGTCTGGCTTTTCTATGTCTTCAATTGAGCGCGCATCCGGGGCTGTGGTATAGTAAGGCATCCGGATTCATGGAGGAAGGCTTGTTTCGACGATTGTTTCATCCGTATGCGCTGCTGACCGGGGAGGGCCTGGAGCTGCGCCTGCGCGAACGCACCACCCGCGACCGGCGGCAGGGGATCCGTGAGAACATCATCTATGACATCTGCCTCCCGGGGGCGCCATATGCCGGCTATGTCAGCCTGCGCCTGGGGGAAAGCCCTGAGATCTTCTATCTGGGGCATATCGGCTACCGTGTGGAGGAGCCCTTCCGCGGCCAGGGGCTGGCGGCGCGCGCTGTCCGCGCGCTGCTGCCGCTGATGGTGCATGAGGGCCTGCGCAGCCTGTCCATCACCACGGATACGGACAACCTGCCCTCCCGCAAGACATGTGAGAATCTGGGGTGCATTTTGGAAAGCATTGTCCCTGTGCCGCGGCGCTATCGAGCGCTGTGCATGAATTCCCCGGCGAAGTGCCGCTATGTCCTCCTGGTGGAGGAGTTGAGCAAGGAGGGGATCAGACGTCATGATTTTGCAGGTTGACGGGATCGACGCCCGCGTTGAGCAGCTGGGCGCCGGTGAGCAGGTGCTGCTGCTGCATGGCTGGGGCCCCGGCGTGGTGTCGCTGGAAGAGCATCTGCTGCCCCTGGGGCACACGCTCAAGCGGCGTTATGAGGTCAGCATGCTGGAGTTTCCCGGGCATGGGAATACGCCTGCCCAGCAGGGCGCCTGGGGCGTCCCGGACTATGCCGGATGGACCCTGCATGCCATGGACCTGCTGGGGCTGCGCAAGCCGCACATCGTTGCCCATTCCTTTGGCGGGCGCGTCGCGCTGTGGCTGGCTGCCAACCATCCTGACCGCGTGGGCAGGCTGGTCATCACCGGCGGAGCCGGGCTGCGCCCCAAGAGGACGCTGCAGGGCGTGGCGCGCAAGTACCTTTATCAAACCAGCAGGGGATTGATCCGGCTGGCCGGGCGGGTGCCAAGCCTGAAAGAGCGCTCAGGCTGCTGGCAGTCGGCCCTGCGCGACGCCTTTTCCTCGGCGGATTATCTGGCAACGCCTGAGGGCTTGCGCGCCAGCTTCAGCCGCATTGTGGCAGAAGACCTGCGCCCCCTGCTGCCGCGGATTGCTCACAAGACCCTGCTTGTATGGGGGGAGAAGGACACCGCTACGCCCTTGTGGATGGGCCAGGCCATGGCGCGGGAGATGCCGGACGCCCGGTTGCTGGTCTATCAGGCGGATGACCATTTTGCCTACAAACACCAGACCGCGCGCTTCGCGACGGCTGTGGACGCTTTTTTGGAGGAGGCGGGGGATCGATGAACGTGTTAAGCCGCCTGGCGTGGCTCGTGCTGTGGGCCGGTCCCGTCATCGCCATGCTGCTGGCTGCCCGGCAGCTGATGCAGTTCGCGCAGCTGAGCAGCTACCAGGCAGGGGGCTATATCCGCGCGCTGCGCCGCCTGCCGCAAAAATGCGCCTGGCCCGGCCTGGCCCTGAGCGCCGTGGCCGTCGTGCTGATGGTTTTCGGCACGTTGGCCCTGAGCGCCCCGCCCTTTTTAAGCCTGGCGGCGGCTTTGCTGCTCACCGGCCTGTTGCTTGTCGCGGGCTGGATCATCGGGCAGATGGCCTACCGGGAGAAGACAGCCAAGGTCAAGCTGGTGATGACAGCGCGCATCAAGCGGCTCTACCTGGCCACCGCGCTGGTCGCCGGCCTGATTTGCTGGCCGATGTGCCGCGCCGGCTGGTCCCTGGGCTTTGCTGCCCTGCTGCCCGTCCTGACCCCGGTTCTGCTGCTGATGGGCTTGTTTTTAGCCTATCCGGTGGAAAAGGCCATCCAGCTGATTTACCGTGAAGACGCCAGGCGCATTCTGGAGGGCTATCGCAAAACCGGCCTGGACGTGATCGCAATCACCGGCAGCTACGGCAAGACCACGGTCAAGAACATCCTGGCCGCCATGCTGTCCCAGCGCTATCCGACCCTGGCAAGCCCGGCCAGCTTCAATACGCCCCTGGGCCTGGCCCGCTGCATCCGCGAGGAACTGGGCCATCAGCACCGTTTCTTTATTGCTGAAATGGGCGCGCGCCATCCGCAGGACATCCGTGTGCTGTGCAGGATGATCCGCCCCCGGGCTGGCATCCTGACGGCCATCGGGCCCCAGCACCTGGAAACCATGGGCAGCCTGCAGCGCGTAAGGGAAACCAAGTATGACCTGATTCGCGCCCTGCCCGGGGACGGCTATGCGGTGTTTAACGATGACGGCAAGCAGGTCACCGAGTGCTTCCGCCGGACGACCCATCTGTCCAAGTGTCTGGCGGGCAGTGTGGACAGCGGCGCCTGGGCTGAGGAGGTCAAGTTCTCCGCTGAGGGCAGCGACTTTGTCTTGTGCTTCCCGGACGGCAGCCGCCAGGCGGTGAGCACCGCCCTGGCCGGTGAGCACAACGTGCGCAACATTCTCATGGCCGCCGCCATGGCCAGGCAGCTGGGCATCAGCCCGCGCAAGATCGCCCTGGCGCTGGAGGAGGTCCGTCCCATCGCCTCACGGCTGCAAATGAGCATCCATCCGCGCGGCTACAAGGTCATCAACAACGGCTTCAACTCCAATCCGGACTCCAGCCGCAAGGCGCTGGAGGTGCTGGCAGCGCAGCCTGGACGGCTGGTGGTGGTGACGCCGGGCTTTATCGAGCTGGGCAGGCAGGAGGCGCCCTCCAACCGCCGCCTGGGCAGCGACATTGCCGCTGTCGCGCACCTGGCGCTGCTCATCGGCGAGAAACGCACCCGGCCCATCAGGGAAGGCTTGCTGGAGAGCGGCATGCCGCCGGAAAACATCCTTGTGTTCGCCGGCCTGGATGAGGCCAACCGCTATATTCAGGAGACCTTTGGCCCCGGGGATGTGCTGCTCTACGAAAACGACCTGCCGGATCATTACGCCTAAGGAGGGGATGAGCATGTCAGGAAAGATTCAGCTGGGCATCCTCTTTGGCAGCAGAAGCTGCGAGCATGAGGTGTCCATCATCTCCGCGCTGCAGCTGGCGGCTATGGCCAACCCCTTCAAGTATGAGGTGATCCCGGTGTATATCACCAAGCGCGGGGAATGGTTCATCGGCGGGGCGCTGTGGAAGCTGGAAACCTATGAGCGTTTTGACCCGCGCAAAAGCGGCCTCACCCGCGTATTCCCGGATTTGACCGCGCGTTCCGGCGCCCTGATGGCCTTTGAGCGTTCCAAGCCCTTTCAGGGCGAGCGCCGCTATGCGGCCGCGCGGCTGGATTGTGTGATCCCGGTTTTTCACGGCCTGCATGGGGAGGATGGCAGCATCCAGGGCATGCTGGAGCTGATGGACCTGCCCTATGCTTCCACCGGCGTTCCCGGCAGCGCGGTGGGCATGGACAAGGTCATGATGAAGCGCCTGTTCGCCGGTTACGGTTTTCCCGTGCTGGCGGATACCTCCCTGACGCGCGGCGCTTTTGAGGCGGATCCGGACGCGGCCTGCCTGCGGGTGGAAGCGCAGCTGCCCTATCCGGTCTATGTCAAGCCCGCCAACCTGGGCTCCTCCATCGGCGTCAGCCGCGCCGGCGACCGGGCGCAGCTGATGGAGGCCCTGCAGCTGGCCTTTGAGCTGGACCGCAGGGTGCTGGTGGAACAGGGCCTGGACAATCCGCGCGAGGTTAACTGCGCGGTGATGGGCTTTGGCGAAGAGGTCACCCCCTCGGTGGTGGAGCAGCCGGTGCGCGAGGATGATCTTGAGCTGCTTGATTTTAAGACCAAGTACCTTCGGGGCGGCGACGATCAAGCCGGCATGGCGGCGCTCAGCCGCCTGATCCCTGCGCCCATCAGCCGGGAGGATACCCAAAAAGTGCAGCGGATCGCCTGCGATGTCTTCCGCGCCCTGGATTGCAAGGGCGTGGTCAGGGTGGATTTTATGATGGACCGGGCGTCCGGGGAGCTGCACATAACTGAGATCAACACCATCCCGGGCTCGCTGGCCTTTTATCTGTGGGAGAAAACCGGCGAAGGGCTTTGCTACCGCAGGCTGATCGACCACATGGTGGACTATGCCATGAAGGCCTATCAGGAAAAGGATCGCAACATCACATCCTTCCAGTCCGACATCATCACCGAGGCGCTCAAACGCCAGGCATCCGGCGCCAAGGGCGCCAAAGCATAACTTGCAAGGAGAAAGGCAATGAACCCATATGTCAGCCGCGTGCTGGAAGAGGTGAAAGCGCGCTACGCCCATGAGCGCGAATTTCTCCAGGCTGCCCAGGAAATGCTGCCCAGTCTGTCAAGCGTGTTTGACCAGCACCCCGAGTATGAGCAGGCGGGCTTGCTGGAACGCTTTATTGAGCCTGAGCGCGTCATCATCTTCCGCGTGCCCTGGGTGGATGATCAGGGCAGGCCCCGGGTCAACCGGGCCTACCGGGTGCAGTTTTCCTCCGCCATCGGCCCATATAAAGGGGGCATCCGCTTTCACCCCAGCGTCAACCTGGGCATTCTCAAGTTTCTGGCGCTGGAGCAGACCCTCAAGAACAGCCTGACTGGGCTGCCCATTGGCGGGGGGAAGGGCGGCAGCGATTTTGATCCCAAGGGCAAGTCCGACGGCGAGGTGATGCGCTTTTGCCAAAGCCTGATCAACGAGCTGTACCGCCATATCGGCGCCAGCATCGACGTGCCGGCCGGGGACATCGGCGTGGGCGCGCGCGAGGTGGGGTATATGTATGGCCAATACAAGCGCCTGACCGGCTTGTATGACGGCACCTACACCGGCAAGGGCCTTTCCTTTGGCGGCTCCAGCGGCCGCACCCAGGCCACGGGCTATGGCCTGCTGTATCTGGTGGACGCCATGCTCAGGCAGAACGGGCTGGACATCGCCGGCATGCGCGTCATCGTTTCCGGATCCGGCAACGTGGCGATCCACGCGGCAGAGAAAGCCATGCAGATGGGCGCGCTGGTCATTGCCATGAGCGACTCCGATGGCAGTATCTACGACAGCGAGGGCGTCCAGCTGGAGGTGATCAGGCAAATCAAGCTGCAGGAGCGCGGACGCATCAGCGACTACCCGCGGCGCGCAGGCCGGGGCGAGTACCGGGAGGGCGCTGCCGGCATCTGGCAGCACCGGTGTGATCTGGCCCTGCCCTGCGCGACACAGAATGAGCTGGACCTGGACAGCGCCATGGCCCTGGTCAAAGGCGGCGTCAAGGCGGTGGCCGAGGGGGCCAACATGCCCGCCACGCTGGAGGCGACCGCGTTCTTCCAAAGCCAGGGCGTGCTGTTTGCCTCCGGAAAGGCGGCCAATGCCGGAGGCGTTGCGGTCAGCGCGCTGGAGATGAGCCAAAACGCCATGCGGCTGAACTGGACCTTTGAGGAGGTCGACAGGCAGCTCAAGGACGTTATGGAGCGTATCTTTGAAAAGGTCAGCCGGACAGCGGCGCGCTATGCCCGGCCCGGGGACTATGTGACCGGCGCCAACATCGCGGGCTTTCTGAAGGTGGCTGAGGCCATGATGGCGCAGGGGGTGGTCTGATGCCGGGCGATGAGCAGTCCTCCGGGCGCGCGGACAATCAAAAGCGCCGGGCGCCTGGCGGCCGCGCGGGACGTTCCGCGCTGCTCAAGGCCCTGGTGCTGGTTTTGGGGATCCTGGGGCAGGTGCTGGGCCTGTCCCGCTCCAATTTCATGTCCGGCACGCACTTTTTGTACTATACCAACATCAGCAACCTGCTCATCATCGCGCTGATGGCCATGCTGCTCATCCGGGTATTGCGCGCGCCGGACAGGCAGCTGCCCCCCTGGCTGTCGGCTGCGCGCATGGCGCTGTCCGCCGGTGTCCTGCTGACCTTCGCGGGCTTTACGCTGCTGCTGTTGCCCCGGATTGACCCGGACTATCTTTTCAGCCCGGACAACCTGCTGGTGCATTACCTGGTGCCCCTGCTGGCCTGCCTGGATTTTGTGCTGTTCCCGGACAGCCCGCCGCATCCGCGGCCCCGCTTGGCGTGGGGATTGCTGCTGCCCCTTGCGTATTTTCTGTTCTCCATATGCCTGACACAGTCAGGCGTGCGCATGCACGGCGGTTATGCGCCCTATTTCTTTTTGGACTATAAGACCCATGGATGGTTTGCTGCCGGCGGCGGCAGCCTGGGGGTCTTTTGGTGGTTTCTGACCTTGCTGGGCCTGCAGCTGCTGCTTAGCAAGGTATTGCTGGGCCTGCGCGACCTGACGGCGCGAAACCTGCAGGGAACGGAGCCTGCCTGACCGTTTTTCTCTCCCCACCTCCCCGATATCCCCCGATATCCCCCGATATCCCCCAATATCCCCCAATATCCCTCAATTCGCCCTTGACAAGGCTGGTACCTGTCATTATAATCACCTTTGCGCTGTCGCGTTGGGGAATGGTGTAACGGCAGCACCTACGACTCTGACTCGTATAGTCTAGGTTCAAATCCTAGTTCCCCAGCCAGCCTGCCCCCATGGTCTAGCGGCCTAGGACACCGCCCTCTCAAGGCGGCAACACGGGTTCGAATCCCGTTGGGGGTGCCAGCCAACAAACGCTGATGTGATCGGCGTTTTTTCTATTTTGCCTTACGCGGCCCGGTGTTTTTAGGTGCTGATTGACCGCATACAATTTGGCATGGATTTTACAATAAGCAAACAAAGATTTGACATGGATTTTACAATCCGCTACACTACCAGGGGCTTGCCTGGTGATTTTGATCTTCACTCAAATGGAGGATACGGTGAACATTTACGATTTTTTCCGTCTGATGGGCGGCCTGGCGATGTTCCTGTATGGCATGTTTGTCATGGGGGACGCTCTGGAAAAGCGCGCGGGCAAGCGGCTGAAGTCCGTTTTGGAGCAGTTGACCGACAAGGCTGTCAAGGGAGTGCTGCTGGGCGCCGGCGTGACGGCGGTGATCCAATCCTCCTCGGCGACAACGGTGATGATCGTCGGCTTTGTCAACTCCGGCATCATGCACCTGCGCCAGGCCATTCCGGTGGTGATGGGGGCCAACATCGGCACCACGGTCACCGCATGGATTTTATCCCTGACCGGCATTCGCAGCGACAGCCTGCTGATGTCGCTGCTCAAGCCTTCCACCTTTTCGCCCATCATTACCTTTGTGGGCATTGTCATGCTGATGGCCTCCCGCCGCAAGCGCGACACCGCCTCCATTCTGCTGGGATTTGGCATCCTGATGTTCGGGATGGAGCAAATGTCCGACGCGGTCAAGGGCCTGGCCGAGCTGCAGGCTTTCCGTGATTTGATGGTGATGTTCACCAACCCTGTCCTTGGCGTGCTGGTTGGCGCCGTGATCACGGCGATCATCCAAAGCTCTTCCGCCTCCGTGGGCATTTTGCAGGCCATCTCCAACACCGGCGTGATCAGCTACGGCGCCGCGCTGCCCATCATCATGGGACAAAACATCGGCACCTGCATCACGGCGCTGCTGTCCTCCATTGGCGCCAATCGCAATGCCAAGCGGGTCGCGGCAGTGCATCTGTATTTCAACATCATCGGCACAGTGCTGTTCCTGTGTGGATACTATCTGCTGGACTGGCTGATCGGCTTCAGCTTCACCGCGCAGCCGGTCAACGCCGTGGGCATTGCGCTGACCCATACGACCTTCAACCTGGTGACAACCGCTGTTCTCTTTCCCTTTATCGACCGCCTGGAATGGCTGGCGCGCCGAACCATCAAGGATGATGCCCAGGGGGAGAAGCTGGTGCTGCTGGACAGCCGTCTGCTGAATACACCGTCCGTCGCGATTGAGCAAAGCCGAAGGCTGACGGTGGAAATGGCCTGTCAGGCGCAGCGGGCGATGCAAATGGCGGACAGCCTGCTGGACCAGTTTGATTCCAAAGTCTTTGCCAGCATTGAGGATGCCGAGCTTACCATTGACCAGTATGAGGACCGCCTGGGGGAATACCTGGTGCAGGTCAGCTCAATGCGCATGTCGGAGGCTGACAGCCGTGAGGTGACCAAGCTCTTGCACAGCATCGGGGATTTTGAGCGCATTTCGGATCATGCTGTCAACATTTCCGAGGTAGCCCAGGAAATGCATCAGAAGGGCATTCAGTTCTCACCGGAAGCCCAGCGCGAGACGCAGACCATCCGTGCGGCGGTGCGCGAGATCGTACAGCTGACGGTGGAGGTCTTTGCCAACAGTGATGTGAAGCTGGCCGAGAAGGTTGAGCCGCTGGAGGAGGTGGTGGACCGCCTGCGCGCCATCATCAAGGACAATCATATTGAACGCCTGCGCAGCGGCGTTTGTACCATCGAATTAGGCTTTGTGCTCAATGACTTGCTCACCAACCTTGAGCGCGTTTCCGACCACTGCTCCAACATTGCGGCCAATGTGATCGAGATTGAGCTGCGCGGCAGCCCCGTCACGCATGAGCATATGCGCAGGGTTCACGAGGGCAAGGTCAGCGCGGCCTACAATGCCCAGTACGAGAGCTACCTGCACCAGTATGACATCGCCTGCCCGGTGGAGCGGCCGGATTAATTCAGGGCATCGCACATGATGGAACCGTTGCAAAGCGGCCCCCTTTAAAATCCTGCGCCACCGGCTGAATAATTGTCTGATATAAAGCCTGTGCGCTTTATGTGAAAGTTCTTTAATTCCTGATTTGTTCTGTCATAAATGCCGCGAAGTCAGTGGCAAGGCTTCGGTCAATCCCAATAACAATATCGGATGAGTACATGGATAAGGCCTGGGCAACCAAGGCTCGATATCTTCCGGGAATTTCCCCGGCCGCCCAATTCGCGCCTTCTGTTTTCGACAGAATCAGTCCGTCCCGTCTGTATGCCAGCACCCTGCACAAATTCAGGATATAATAGGCCGGGCTTTCTGTGATCTCCTCTTTGGCATTTTTTATATCATTCCATATGCTGTCAAAATGAAATTCCTTCCGGACTTCGCCAAACACCTCCCAGATATCTTTTCCAAAAAGACATTTTCCCCTGTGCCGGATGATCGTGAAATGTGCGCCAGGTCCTTGTCGGTACCTTTCATATTCTCAATGTAGTCAGACGGGTTTGACTTGTACCATTGCGAATGCGCATTGGAAAAATGCAGTTCAAAGGGCGCGGGGTAGATGAACAGATTGCAGGCGTTTTTTTTTGACGACGCTCAATTCCAGCCCCTTTGCCGGAGCGTCTGCGCTCAATTGCACAACCATGTCCATAAAGCGGCGCTTTGTGTCGTTTGATACCGTCTCATGAATTACGACCACGATGTCAATGTCACTCTTCTTTTCGTTGTAGCATCCCATAGCAGCGGAGCCGTGCAGATAAACCCCCGCCAGATTGTCTCCCAATATTTCCCGGCTTCGCTCAACAAAAATGCTTGTGATATCCTCTAAAATGCCCATGATGTTCCCTTGCTTAATTGAACAGACTTCAGTGCGTTTGGCGCCTGATCAGAGCTGTTTGCGCAATTCCGGCGCATCAAAGAAGATTTCCGTGTCATTTCCTTTGGCTTGACAACTGTAAGAATTCGAATGCTCAAATGTGGGAAAGCTTTTTGAGCCTGCTTGTCACGGTCTCTTTTCGCAGGCCTTATGATGGCATCTCCATCTTCGCCTCCATCAGCGGCATCAGCTGAAAGGGGTCGGTGATGACGGCGCCGGGCTGCTCGCCCAGCAGCATCTCCTCCGGCTGGAAGCCCCACAGCACCGCCACAGAGGGGATCTTCGCTGCCCTGGCGCACTGCAGGTCCGTGACGGTGTCGCCCACATACAAGCCCTGCCCGGGCGACAATTCCAGCTCCTCCAGCAAGGCAAGCAGCGCGATTGGATCGGGCTTGAGCGGCACCCCGGACTGGCTGCCCAGCACGGCTGCAAACTGAATATCCGGGAAATAGTGCGCGATGACCGACTTGGCCTCCGGGTCATCCTTGTTGCTGAAAACGATCAGCTTGACACCTGTGTGCAGCAGCTGACGCAACAATTCCGTGATCCCCTCATAAGGACGGGTGTCCACCCGGCTGTTGCGCGAATACTCAAGCAAATACGCGGAATAGACATGCTCCAGCATGTCCTCCTGGCCGGCCAGCGCGCGCTGGGTCAGCACCCGGGCGCCGTTGCCTGTGAACAGTTTGTAGCTTTCCTCCGGATGCTGGGGCAGACCATAACGGAACAGCACCCTGTTCATCGCGCCGGCAATGTCCGGCAGGGTATTCAGCAGGGTGCCATCCAGGTCAAACACAACAAAATCTCGCATACATCCTCCTTTTCCTTAATTATAGTCTACCTTCCCGGACCGGGCAAGGCGCGCTGTTTGACAGTGATTGGGCAGGGCTCTATACTGTTTCTGAAAAAGGAGGGCTTATGTCACAGGAGCGCACGCGCAGAGGTTCCAGGCTGCTGCTGCTTGCATCGGCGGTCTTGCTGGCGCTGAGCCTGTTTTTTGCGTACCGTGCTGTTCAGCTGGAAAAGGAATATCAGCTGCTGGCCGCGCAGACGCCCATGTCCTCCCAGGCGCCGCCGCCTTTGGCCTTCAGGCCCCTGGCGCCCTTGTACCGCCATGGCTCAGTGGGCCCGGAGGTGATCGATTTGCAGGCGCGCCTGCAGCAGTTGGGTTATTACCAGGGCGAATTGGACGGCAAGTACTATGAGGAGACCCAGGCGGCCGTCAAGGTTTTTCAGCTTCAGCACGGCCTGGACGCCGACGGCATCGCGGGCGAGATCACACTCAGGGTACTCAACAGCCAGCAGGCGCAGCCATATCGGCAGGAAGCGCCCGGCCCCCTGCCTGACACTTCACCGGGCGTTTACATCAGTCCCGCGCCCTGAACCCCGCTTTGGATGCAAACAAGCTTCACATCAGCATGACAAGAACAGCCGCCCTTGCCGGCGGCTGATATGATGGGATCAAAGACGCGCCATCGCGGTATTTATTGCGATTTTTCCTGCTGTGTACCAGCGTCTTCCTCCCGCGCCTCCAGATCCTGCGCGGTCAGCGTCATCAGCTGTTCGCGCGTGAGGACATCCTCTTTGGCCAGGCGGTTGGCCTGGCGGGCAATGGCCTGCTCAAACAGGTTGCGCACGCCCCTTGCGTTGCCAAAGCCGATGTTGTTCTGGCTTTCTTCTTCCAGGATGCGGCGCAGGGTTCCCTGCGCGCCCGCTTCAAGCTGATAGCCGGCCTTTTGGCAGCGCATCTCAAAGATGGCCAGCATTTCATCCACTGAGTAATCGGGGAAGTACAAAAAGCGGTTGAAGCGGCTTTCCAGCCCCGGGTTGCTGCGGACAAACTGGTTCATCAGGTCCACATAGCCGGCCACGATCACCACCAGGTCATCGCGGTGGTCCTCCATGCCCTTCAGCAGCGTCTCCACCGCTTCCTGGCCATAATCCTGCGGGCCGCGCGTGGTCAGCGCGTAGGCCTCGTCAATGAACAGCACGCCGCCCAGCGCCTTGTCCACCGCCTCTTTGGTCTTGATGGCGGTTTGCCCCACATAGCCGGCTACCAGGCCGGAGCGGTCCACCTCCACCAGGTGCCCCTTGGAGAGGATGCCCAGGCTGTGGTAGATGCGGCTCATCAGGCGGGCGATCATGGTTTTGCCGGTGCCTGGGTTGCCGGAAAACACCATGTGCAGGGAGAGTTCCTCGGTGGGCAGGTGATGCTCGCGGCGCAGCCTGTTCACCTTGACCAGGTTGATCAGGCTCTCCACCTCGGCCTTCACCACCGTAAGGCCGATGTAGCTGTTCAGCTCCGCCTTGAGGGCCTCGATGTCCTCCCGGGGGTGCGTTTCATCTTCCTGGATATTGGCCTGTGCGGCAGGCGCGGCTTTGCCGGATGCCTCGCCAAACACATCTGGCACCTCCGGGAAGCCAGGCGGCGGGCTGTTTTTTTCGCTGTCCTGCCGCGGCGGACCCCAGAGGTCCTCCCCCACCCTTCTAAGACTGTTGCGGGTCAGCTCCCGGATGATCTGGTTTTGCAGGCGGATGATCTCATTGGTGCGGTCGGTCATGGTGTCTACCTCGTTTTCCTGGATTGGTCAAAGTATACCATGTTCTCCTGGGCCGGGCTATACAGGACAAGCGCACGGGCATTGGCTGTGCGATGGTTGTTCTGTCCGCGACACTGACAGGGCAGTTCAGATTCATAATACTAAAGTTCATGTCGCTTAGAGCGACACAAATAGGGGATACATTTTCACGCTATTCCAATCCTTATTGCATCGTTGCGCCGGTCTTTTGTCGCCCTGCCATGTCAGTCAACCTCAACGTAGCTCAGGCTACGCCATGCAAACAAGCTTTACATCAGTATAAGCCGCATCATAGACTGTTCCGCGGTCAAGGGCAGGCGTGGGCATCTGATTAAAAGGGGCTACCGTTTGGCAGCCCCTTGGGTCAATTCAGAAAAGGTGTGCTCAGGCCTTGGCCATCTTCTCGTTGATGGCTGCGTGGGCGGCCGCCAGGCGCGCGATGGGCACGCGGAAGGGAGAGCAGCTGACGTAGTGCAGCCCCACCTTGTGGAAGAACTCGATGGAGGACGGGTCGCCGCCGTGCTCGCCGCAGATGCCCAGCTTGATGCCGGGACGGCCCTGCTTGCCCAGCTTGACGGCGGTTTCCACCAGCTTGCCGATGCCGTCCTGATCCAGCTTGGCGAAGGGGTCAGCCTCCAGGATGCGCTTCTCGTAGTAGGAATCCAGGAACTTGGTCGCGTCATCGCGGCTGAAGCCAAATCCCATCTGGGTCAGGTCATTGGTGCCAAAGCTGAAGAATTCTGCCTCCTGGGCGATCTCGTCCGCGGTCACACAGGCGCGCGGGATCTCGATCATTGTGCCCACCATGAATTCGATCTTGTCGTTTTGCTCCTCAAAGATCTTTTTCGCGGTGTCCATGACGATCTGCTTGACGTAGGCCAGCTCCTTGCGGGTGCCGGTCAGGGGAATCATGATCTCCGGCACAAAGTGCATGCCGGTGTCCATCTTGACCTTCAAAGCGGCCTGCAGGACGGCGCGGGTCTGCATCTCGGCAATCTCCGGATAGGTGACGCTCAGACGGCAGCCGCGGTGGCCCATCATGGGGTTGAACTCATGCAGGGCTTCGATCTTCTCAACGATCTTTTCCGGCGTGGTCTTCAGCTGTTTGGCCAGGGCGTTGATCTCCTCGGTCATGCTCTTCTGGGGCAGGAACTCATGCAGCGGTGGATCCAGGTAGCGCACTGTCATCGGACGGCCTTCCAGCGCGATGAACATCTCCTCAAAGTCCTTTTGCTGCATGGGAAGGATATTGTCCAGGGCCGCGCGGCGCTGTTCCTCGGTATCCGCCAGGATCATCTCGCGCACCAGGGCGATGCGGCTGGCTTCAAAGAACATATGCTCGGTACGGCACAGGCCGATGCCCTCGGCGCCAAACGCTACCGCCTGCTTGGTGTCACGCGGGGTATCGGCGTTGGTGCGCACCCTGAGGGTGCGGGTCTTGTCCGCCCACTCCATGAGAATGGCGAAGTCGCCGGTCACAGAGGCATCCACCGTCGGGATCAGGCCGCGGTAGACCTTGCCGGTGGCGCCGTCCAGTGAGATGGTGTCGCCCTCATGGAAGACCTCGCCGGAGGTGGTGGTCATCTTCTTGGCTACATCATCAATGAAGATGTCATGGCAGCCGACCACTGCCGGACGGCCCATGCCGCGGGCGACAACGGCCGCGTGGCTGGTCATGCCGCCGCGCGCGGTCAGGATGGCGCGGGACAGGTCCATGCCCTCGATGTCCTCAGGGGTGGTCTCCTCGCGCACCAGGACAACGTTCTTCCCGGCCTTGGCAGCCTGGGCGGCATCGTGCGCGGTGAAGTAGACCTCGCCGGCGCCGGCGCCGGGGGAGGCCGGCAGGCCAGATACGAAAGGCTTGGCGGCCTTGAGGGCCTTTTCATCAAAGTTCGGGTGCAGCAGGGTGTCCAGCTGGCGCGGGTCCACCTTGAGCACGGCTTCTTCCTTGCTGAGCAGGCCTTCATTGACCAGATCCACCGCGATTTTCAATGCGGCGTTGGCGGTGCGCTTGCCGTTGCGGGTCTGCAGCATGTACAATTTGCCGCGCTCGATGGTGAACTCCATATCCTGCATATCGCGGTAGTGCTTCTCCAGTTTGTCCGCGATGTCCACAAACTGCCGGTAAACCTCGGGCATGCTCTCGTTCATGGTGGAGATGGGGTGGGGGGTGCGGATGCCGGCGACGACGTCCTCACCCTGCGCGTTCATCAGATACTCTCCGTAGAGCTGTTTTTCGCCCGTGGAGGGGCTGCGGGTAAAGGCCACGCCGGTGCCGGAGTCTTCGCCCATGTTGCCAAACACCATGGCCTGTACGTTGACCGCGGTGCCCCAGTCGCCAGGGATATCGTTCATGCGGCGATAGTAGATGGCGCGCGGGTTGTTCCAGGAGCGGAACACGGCCTTGATGGCTTCCATCAGCTGCGTCTTGGGATCCTGGGGGAATTCCTCGCCCTTTTCCCTGAGATACAGGGCCTTGTAGCGGCGGACCACTTCCTTGAGATCCTCAGCGGTCAGCTCGGTATCGCCCTTGACGCCTTTTTCCTTTTTGACCTGGTCAAACTCCACGTCAAACAGCCGGCGCTCAATCTCCATCACGACGTCGGCGAACATCTGGATAAAGCGGCGGTAGGAGTCATATGCGAAGCGCTCGTTCTGGGTCAGCCTGGCCAGGCCTTCGACCGCGGAATCGTTCAGCCCCAGGTTGAGGATGGTATCCATCATGCCGGGCATGGACGCGCGGGCGCCTGAGCGCACGGAGACCAGGAAGGGGTTGTTAAGGTCGCCAAATTTCTTGCCGACAATGCCTTCGGCTTTCTTCAGCGCATCCAAAATCTGTTGTTCAACTTCCGGTGCGATGGTCTGGCCGTCTTCATAATACTTGATGCAGGCTTCTGTGGTAACGATAAAGCCTTGGGGCACCGGCAGCCCGATATTGGTCATTTCCGCCAGGTTGGCGCCCTTGCCGCCCAGCAGGTTGCGCATCTGCGCGTTGCCTTCTGTGAACAGGTATACATACTTCGGCATATGATTCCTCCTTGTGATAAGTCTTCTTGCAGTCAGCGCCTGCCGAGGCGCGCACCATATTTAATTATACACAAAATCCCCCGTATTATCAATGTTTTCGCAAGAAATTTTGGGGCTGAAAGACACCGGAAAAGAAAAAGAAATCCTTGCGTATGATCCCGCGCTACACTGATTGCCTGCATGACGCCACTTGATCCCGTGTTCAGGACACCGGTCTGGCGTCTGCGCTCAAGCTGCTTTCTTTGCTGTCCGCCTGGTCCGCTGCCTCATCCCCGCCTTCCTTCCAGGGCGGCAGGTGCAGGGTAAAGCGGGTGCCCAGGCCCTCGCGCGAGAAGATATCGATATGCCCCTGGTGGCGCTTGATGATCCAGTTGGCGATGGACAGGCCCAGCCCGGCTCCCCCGCGGCCGCGCGCGGGGTCGGCGCGGAAGAAGCGCTCAAACACCTTGGGCAGGTCCTCGGCTTTGATGCCCTCGCCGTTGTCCTGCACGCTCAGGCTGGCCGTGCCCCGGGGGTCCTGCTGTGCGCGCAGGCTGATGACCGAGCCGGGCGGGGAAAACTTGATGGCGTTGTCGCACAGGATGCGCAGCGCCTGCTTGAGCATGGCCTCGTCGCCCCGGCAGGGCACCTGCGCGTCCGCCCTGAGCCGCCAGATATGGTCCGGATCGATCAGGGTGTATTCCTCATGCGTTTCCCGGGCCAGCTCGGCCAGGTCCACCCGCGCGGGTGAAAAGGCCGCGCGGTCGCTGTCCCCGCGCGCCAGGAAGAGCAGCTGCTCCACCAGGCGCTGCATGTTGCTGGCTTCCTCGCGGATGGCGCTGACCGATTCCTCCATGATCTTGGGGTCATCCTTGCCCCAGCGGGCCAGCAGGTCGGCGTAGCCGCGGATGACGGCGATGGGCGTGCGCAGCTCATGGGAGGCGTCGGACACAAAGCGGGCCTGCTGGTTGTAGGATTCGTGCATGCGGCCGATCAGGTTGTTGATGGCGTTTTCCAGGCTGTTCAGCTCGCTGTGGCCGGTCTGCAGCCGCGCGCCGGGCGAATTTACCGAGAGGTTTTCGATGGCATCCTCCAGGTTATGGTATTTTTGCTCGTCAAAGCGGGCCAGGCTCAGCTCCTGGGCGGTCTGGGCCATCTGGCGCAGGGGGGTGAGCAGATAGAGGGTCCGCCGGCGAAAGCTCCTGTACTGAAAGAAGACCAGCACCACCTGCGCGGCCACCAGGACGGAAAAGACACGGGCCATGCTGTTGATCACGGGGGAGAGGGCAAGGGTGTGCCCTTCGCCGTCCGGCAGCGAGAAGCTGTATTGCAGGCTGTCGATCCATGCCCAGCCCCGCAGGCTGTCATCAGCTTGCAGGCTGCGCTCCAGATTGGCCTGCCAGCTGGCGCCCAGCGCGCTTTTCTCCGCGCTGTAGGCCGCGAAGCCCGCCGTGGTGGCCAGCAGCACCAGGTTGACCACCAGCAAGATGAACAGGGTGCGCAGCAAAAAGCTCAGCCAGATGCGCCGCGCGATGGAGTTCATGCGCCTGTTTTCGCTCATGTCTCCTGGTCCTCCCGCAGCACGTAGCCCACACCGCGGATGGTCTGGATGAATTTGCGGTCGGTCTTTTCCGCGATCTTGGCGCGCAGGTAGCGGATGTAGACGTCCACCAGGTTGGTTTCGCCCATGTACTCATAGCCCCAGGCGCTGTCCATGAGCGTTTCGCGCGACATCACGATGCCCTGGTTTTCCATCAGCGCCTGCAGCAGGGCAAACTCCCGCCCGGTCAAATCCAGCGCGGCGCCGTCCACGCTGGCCAGGTGACGCTGCGCGTCCAGCGCCAGGGGGCCGTAGGACAGCTGCCGGGTCTCCTGCCGCTGCTGCTTGCGCAGCGCGCTGCGGATGCGCGCCAGCAGCTCCTCAATGGAGAAGGGCTTGGTGATGTAATCGTCCGCGCCCATGTCAAGCCCGGTGACCTTGTCCATGACCGCGTCGCGCGCGGTGAGCATGATGACGGGCACCTGGCTCTCCCGGCGCAGGCGCCTGAGCACCTCCAGCCCGTTGAGGCCAGGCAGCATGATGTCCAGCAAGACCAGGTCAAACTTGCCCTCCTCCGCCAGTTTCAGCCCCTCCCGCCCGTCCGCGGCCTTGTGCACCTCATAGCCTTCATGCGAAAGCTCCAGCTCCACAAAGCGCGCGATATTGGGTTCATCCTCGATGAGCAGGATTTTTTGCATGTCGTCCTCCAGCGTCCGTTTTGTCCATTATACCGCAACTGCGCCGGGCTGGGCAGCCTGGCGCAAAAGCGGGATGATTTCTCCGGGTTAAGGGCTTTATTTGTCGTTCTCCTGCGGCTTGTCCTCCCGGCTGACGCCGGTCTTGATGCTTTCAGCCGCCTGGGCCGCCTTGTCCATGGCTTTGTTGACCGTTTTGCCGCCCAGCGGGCCCGAGATGCTGTAGCGCAGGCCGAAGAAGAAGCCCGCAATCATCACCCAGAACAAAAACCAGAAGCCCAGGATCATCAGCAGCGCGACCACTGTCAGCGGCAGACTGAACAGCTCCTTGCCGCGCCTTGAGACGTGCAGCATGCTCTTGTTTCCCTTGTCGATCAGGTCCGCCAGGAAGCGCATGATGCGGCTGAACACGCTCCGAAAGTCCTTCTCCTTTTGAGGTTCGGGCCGGGGCTCGGTCCGGGTGGTGTAGGTGTCCTGGGCCTCGCCCTTGATTTTCCCCTGACCCTCCAGGTATACCAGGGCATCCAGCAGGTCCCATTCGTTCTTTTCCAGCGCCTGTTTGGCTTCCTCGTAGCTTACATTGGCCTTCTGGCGCAGCTTCTCTACCATGTCAATATGTTCCATTGCGTGATCCTCCTGTTGTTTTGCTTCCGGGTACAGCATAGCCGGGCAAGATTAACGGCAGCCTCCCTGTCACATTAAAGAATCATGAGAAAGCCATAAACCGGCGTTCATTCCGGCCGATGCTGCGCAGCAAAGGAGGCTGCGCGGGCAGCCTCCTTTGCACGGGTGGGGTTTGATTCAGGGAAGGTTCTCCGCCAGGATGAAGCCGCGGGCCGGCTGCCCGTCCCGGAAGTCGGGCGCCTCAATGTAGACATAGCGCGGGTTGTCGCTGATAAAGGCCAGCACGGTAATGACCGTGCCCTTGCCCAGCTCGGCGAAGGGCTTGGGGTTGATGATGGGGTCATCGTTGATTTTGACAGCCCTGGCCAGGGTCTCCTGCCGGGTGGACAGCGCCAGCTCCTGCGTGGTGATGTTGTCCGGCAAGGCCTGGCTGGTGATAAAGCCGATGCGGTAGCCGCCGTCGGTGGTGCCATAGCCGATGAGCAGCCAGTCGCCGGTATGGCCGTACAGGCGGCAGACGCCCCCGCCCAGGGTGGCGTTTTCCACACGGTAGTAATACTCGCCGGGGCCGGTATAGACAGGATAGACGCCATCCTTGAAGCTGAGGGTCTGGTACTCGGGCAGGTAGGGAACCGGGAGGAGGGCTTCGGTAGGCGCATCTGTGGGCGCATCCGTAGGCGCATCCGTGGGCATATCTGTAGGCGCGTCCGTGGGCGCATCCGTGGGCGCATCCGTGGGCGCATCCGTAGGCGTATCCGTAGGCGCATCCGTAGGCGCATCCGTGGGCACGTCAGTAGGCGCATCTGTAGGCGCATCCGTGGGCACGTCCGTGGGCGTATCCGTGGGCGCGTCAGTAGGCGCATCCGTGGGCACGTCCGTGGGCGCGTCCGTGGGCATATCTGTAGGCGCGGCAGGCGCCTGGAAGGTAAAGATCACCTCGGCCGGGCTGGCAAGGCCCCTGTTGTCCACCTGCACCGTATAAACACCCGGGCCCTGCAGCGCATAGCCCTGCGGCGCCAGCGCCTGGTTGACCGCGACGGTGTTGAGGCCCTGCGCCAGGCGCTGCACCTCCTCGTGCAGGCTCTTGCCCTGGGTGTCGCGGTAGTACACCGGCACGTCGGCCTGGGCGGGCGGCGCGTAGGTAAAGGTGACGGAGGGGGGCGTCGCGTTGCCCTGCGCATCCACATTAACAGTCTGGGTGTTGGCGCCCTGAAGCGTGTAGCCGTCGGGCACATTGCCGTCGTTGGCGATGACCGGGTGAGCGCCTGTGGTCAGGTTGATCTGGTCGGAATACAGCGTAATTCCGCCGGTGTCCACATAGTTGACCGGCACCATCACTGTGACCGCGGCCTTGCGGTACATAAAGCTGAGCGTGGAGGGCGTCGCGACGCCTGAGGAGGAGACCCTTACCTGGACGGAGCGCACGCTGGTGAGCGTGTAGCCCGCGGGGACCAGGCGGTCATCGGCGGTCACGGTGTTGTAGCCCTGGGTCAGCGACAGCGTCTGGGTGTTCAGGCGGACATTGCTCTCGTCCAGGTAGTTGACAGTGACCATTGCCGTGGCCGGCGGGGTGGTGGCGGGCAGGTAGTAGGTGAAGATGACCGACGCCGGGCTTGGCGTGCCGTTGGAGGAAACGGTCACCGTCACCTGGGAGGCGCCGGTGAGCACATAGCCCTGGGGCACGCGCGCGGCATTGGCGCGCAGGGTGGTCCGGCCTTCCGACAGCGTGACCACCTCAGTAAACAGCTGCCTGCCGTCATTGGAGCGGTAATAGATGGGCACGTTGGCGGTTGCCGCCGGTTTCCGGGTGGGGGGCGGGGTGATGTCCACGGGCGCATAGACGACATTGCGGTCATAATACAGCTTGTTGAGCGTGTTGCGCCCCGCGATGCCGTCCACCTTGAGGTTGTTGTAGCTTTGAAAGCGCTCCACTGCGCGCAGGGTTCCATTGCCAAAGATGCCGTCCACATTGCCGGTCAGGTAGCCCAGTTCCTTGAGCCGGACCTGCATGACGCGCACCTGCTCGCCCTGGCTGCCCTTGGACAGGAGGGTCAGCACGGGGGTTGCCGTGGGCGGGGGAGTTGCCGTGGGCGTCTGCAGCGGGGGCACCCATGCCGGCGTTTGGGACACATAGGGTGTTGCTGTCGCCATGCTTGCAGGGGGCGGGGTCAGGGCCGGCGTGAAAGCGGTTGAGGAAGTCAGCAGCACGGCCATATATACCAGCAGGGTTTTGACCAAATCCATCTCATTCACTCCTTTGGTTCAGGTTTCGTCTATCCATCAAACGCCGCAGGGGACGCGATTCATGCATGGCTCACAGGGTGATGAATTTTTCAAACTCGGGCAGGATGCCGATGCCGTCCGGGTAGTGGGCGGCAAACTGGGGCACCGCGTGGCTGGGGAAGGAGTTGCCCTCGATCAAACGGGGGCCTTGCGCGGTCAGCGCCACGTCCCAGGCCACAAAGCGCACCTGGGGCACGATCAGCATGGCTTCCAGGCACATCTGCTTGGCTTCCTCAAAGTAAGGCAGCACAAAACCGGTGATGGGTTCATCCGTCAGCGGGTGGCGCGCGAATTCCCTGCCCTGCTTGTCCGCGGCCACGGTCTGGATGACCCCGCTGTTCAGCTCCACGCGCGCGGCCATGCCGCCGGCGTCCACATTGTCCATCACCCGGCCATTGCCGATGCGCACAAAGGCGTAGACGATGCCCTGGGCTTTGTCGCCCAGCAGGGTGGCGATGCGCACGGTGTTGACGCTGCCCGGGTACAACCGCGCCATGTCCGGGTGCTGGATGACGGTCTCCTCCACGATGCAGTCGCCCTTGGCGCGCAGGCGTTTGAAAAACGCCGGAATATCACGGAAATCCTCCGGCTCCACCCGCTCCACGCCCACCCCTGAGGAACCCTCCAGCGGCTTGACGAACAGGGGGCCCTTGCCCGCGCAAAAGGCTGCCAGCTGCTCCATGCTCAGCGCGGCGTCGCTGCGCAGCCAGGCCCGGTCCACCCAGGGGGCAAAGCGCTCGTTAAACAGGCATTTGTCATCAAACAGGTGCCAATAGGCCTTGTTGTTCATGCGCTTGACGATACTGTTGGAGATGCCGCGCGTGATGACCGTCCTGCGTTGGGCGGCGTTCAGGCGGTCCATGCGCGCGATCTTGTAATCCATGTAGCCGGCGTTGTATTTCAGTCCGCACACCAGCAAATCCAGGGCCAGGGGCAGCGTGCGCTTGCCGGTCAGGCCGCGCAGCTCGCGGAAGGTCTTTTTGAAACGCTCGGTGTCCATGCGCCGCAGGCGCTTGAGAAAAAAACTGAGTTTGCTCATGCTTACACGTTGAAGCGGAACAGCGTCACATCGCCGTCCTGCATCACATAATCCTTTCCTTCGCTGCGCACCAGGCCCTTTTCCCGGCATTGCGCCATGGTGCCGTGGCGCTTCAGGGTCTCAAAGGGCACGACCTCGGCGCGGATGAAGCCGCGCTCAAAATCGGTATGGATCTTGCCAGCCGCCTGCGGCGCGTGGGTGCCCATCCGGATGGTCCAGGCGCGGCATTCGTCATCGCCTACGGTCAGGAAAGAGATCAGCCCCAGCAGGCGGTAACCGGCTTGGATCAGGTTGTCCAGCCCGCTGCGGCGGATGCCCATCTCATCCAGGAAAAGCTGCTTTTCCTCCTGCGGGAGGCTCGCGATCTCCTGCTCGATCTGCGCGCTGATGACGATGGTTCCCGCCTGCTCGGCCCCGGCCTTGTCCAGGACCGCGCTGACCAGGGGCAGCTGCTCCGGCGGGGTCGTGATATCATTCTCAGCGATGTTGGCGGCGTAAATGACCGGCTTGTCGGTCAGCAAAAACCAGCCGTCCGCGATCTCGCGCTGCTCCGGGCTGAGCGGGCACAGCCGCGCGGGCAGCTCGCTTTCCAGGGTGGACAGCAGCTTGTCGGCCGTCTCGGCTTCCAGTTCGTACTTCTTTTCGCCGGTCTTGAACATCTTGCGGGCCTTCTCGCCGCGCTTCTGGACGGCCTCCATGTCGGCCAGGATCAGTTCCAGCGTGACGGTCTCCATGTCGCGCACAGGGTCCACAGCGCCGTCCACATGCACCACGTTGCCGTCCTCAAAGCAGCGCACCACGTGCGCGATGGCGTCCACCTCGCGGATGTGGGAGAGGAAGCGGTTGCCCAGCCCTTCCCCGCGGCTGGCGCCGCGCACCAGGCCCGCGATGTCTACAAACTCGACCGTGGCATAGACAGCCTTTCTGGGGTGGTACAGCTGAGCCAGCCAGTCCACCCGGCTGTCGGGCACGCTGACCACGCCGACATTGGGTTCGATCGTGCAAAAGGGATAGTTGGCCGCCTGCGCGCCGGCGTTGGTGATGGCGTTGAACAGGGTGCTTTTGCCCACATTGGGCAGACCGACAATGCCAAGTTTCATCGGGATGCTCCTCTCGTTTGACACGATAAATTATACCCTGTCGACAGCCGCGGCGCAACACGGCGCAGCCGGCAGGCCTATACTGACCTTGCATGACAATGAAATCCCTCGCCGCTTAGGATGCAAACAGGCTTTATATCAATAATACATTTTTGACCGTCTGGTGTTCCCGCATCTTCTTGCACAGCGCCCGGGCAGCCCCGGTGCTTTTCGGACGCGGACAAAGCCTTGCGCCAATACATTAAAAAAGCCGCCCCAGTCAAGGAAGCGGCTTGATGCGAAACCTGCTCAGGCCTGAACGTCCCGGGGCGCGCTGGGCAGCGCGCGCAGCACCTTGCCGCTGCGCAGGCAGCGGGTGCACACGTTCAAGCGCCGGGCGGCGCCGTTTTGCATCACGCGCACCTTCTGGACGTTGGGCGCCCAGATCCGGTTGCTCTTGCGGTTGGAGTGGCTGACTTTGTGGCCGCTCATGGTTCCTTTTTCGCATACTTCACACAGTTTACCCATTTGATTCCCTCCGTTTGGGTCCTCCGCCGGCTTGCGGCGATGACAGCCTAAACAACATACCACAAGCTTTGCCGCGGCGCAAGCTTTATTTTTTGAACCTGTTTGGACCTGTGAACCTAGTGAACCTGTGCGTTTTCAGCGTACTGTTCAGCGCTTTCCAGCGTACACCCCGTAGTGCCTCAAGTCAATATGAGCGCGAAAGTTGTAATGATGCCTCACATA
>ENA-UPTA01001005-UPTA01001005.1-activated-sludge-metagenome-genome-assembly--contig:-NODE-1005-length-32160-cov-10.343778_pt1 | contig 32160 bp, 25 predicted proteins | sample MGYA00238184_ERZ773361 | MGnify/ENA primary metagenome ERZ773361 (study PRJEB29100, sample SAMN05720205) | activated sludge metagenome | isolation source: anaerobic digester from wastewater... | reverse complement strand
CTTGGTAAGCCATTACCTTACCAACTAGCTGATGGGACGCAGGCCCCTCCCGAAGCGAATAAATCCGTTTAGTCATAAGGCATCTAATCCAAATGACCACATGGGGTATTAGCAATCCTTTCGGACTGTTATCCCCCTCTTCGGGGCAGGTCACCAACGCGTTACTCACCCGTTCGCCACTAAGAATGTATTGCTACAATCTCCGTTCGACTTGCATGTATTAGGCACGCCGCCAGCGTTCATCCTGAGCCAGGATCAAACTCTCCGCTAAATTGTTCACCTTTTCAGGTGTAAATTTCGGAAAGAAATTGAACGACAGGGCTTTCTGTACTTCCTATCACTCTTCAATTGTTAAGGTGCTTTCCCTTTTCCGCTTCTTTTCGGCCTGTTTTTCAGACAAAAATCCGATGTCTTTCTCGTTTTATTTCGATGACATCGGCCTCTGTAAAACGATTTCCCTGCGGGAACGGCCTCAAGGAATTATTCGGTTGTCAAGATCTGCATTTGCGAGATCATTTATAAGGAATTAGATTCTAACCGAGTATCCTATGCTTGTCAAGTGTTTCCACTTTTTGGTTTTTCACAAAACCCGGGAGCGGTAAAGCTGGAAGATTGTTCTGTTGTTAATGTTTGCCTCTCGGCGAAACCTGCCTGTTTTTGGCAGCGGGTTGGATTATATCGCGTATGAGTTCCCTGTCAAGGGATTCAACCAATCAATTTTCAGAATTGACATTTATTAAGGTTGAGGATTCTTTCTGGCTGCCCGGCTGTGCGTTTCATTGTATGTATCCCTGCCTTTTCATCTGGTACAATCCAACTGCTGGAACTTTTCATGCAACTTATCCGTTAATACTTCATGGTGCGCCGAAAACGCAGCACCCGCAAATTAACCGCTGTAACAAACACAGGATCATTATGAGCTCACATTCCATGGCAAAACCCCGCCAGCCTGCTCTTCTCCCCTTCAAGCTGGAGTTTGCCCTCTTCGGCATCCTCATGGCCGTGGTGGTCTTTGGGCTTGCTCTTGCCGTATTCACGCTGGGGTACCAGGTGGTGTACACCGGAAGGATCTTCCCCGGCGTAACCGTTGGGGGCGTCTCGCTGGGCGGCCTGTCCATAGCGGATGCAGAAAGCAAGCTGAATTCCACCCTCACCTACCCGTACACTGGCCGCCTGGTATTGCAGAATGGAGACCAGAGCTGGCTGGTGTCCCCTGCCCAGTTGGGTGTCATCCTGGATTCGGGCAGTTCAGCCCGGGCTGCTTACCAGATCGGCAGAAACGGCAGGTTCTTCAACCGCCTGGACATCCAGATGGCTGCCCGCCAGGACCAGATTAACCTCTCGCCCGTCCTGGTATTTGACCAGCGTACCGCATTCCTCTATCTCAACCAGCTCGCGGCTGAGATTGATACACCTATGCAGGAACCTCAGATCTCAATTATCAACACGGTGGTGAGCATCACCCCAGGTAACATCGGACACACCCTGGACTATGAAGCCAGCCTGCATAACATTTCTACCCAGGCAGCCACCCTGCAGGACGGCATTATCCCATTGGTGGTGCGCGAAACCAGCCCGGTGATCATCAACGTGGAAGAGCAGGCCGAACTGGCGCGCAAGCTGCTGAGTGAACCTCTCAGCCTTAAAATGCCCGCCAACCAACCCGATTCGCATGGTCCCTGGACCTTTACCCCCGATAACCTGGGCAAGATGCTGGCGTTTGAAGTGGTGCAAATCGACGGCACATCACAGTACCAGGTAACCATCAAGACCGAACTGCTGCGTGATTTCCTGCGCCGCCTGCATCCCGACCTGTACCTCAACCCCGAAAACACCCGCTTCATGTTCAATGACGACACAGGGCAACTCGAAGTGATCAAGAACGCCACCATCGGGCGCGAACTGGATGTTGAAGAAAGCATCAAAGCTATTCACGCTCAGCTGGTTGCCGGCGGGCACGAAGCAGAACTGGTCTTTGATTTCACCGAGCCCGAAGTGACGGATTCGATGAACGGCGAACAACTCGGGATCACGGAACTGGTGCATGCAGAGACCTCCTATTTCTACGGGTCAGATGCAGCCCGCATCCAGAACATCCAGGCATCTGCCAGCCAGTTCCACGGCTTGCTTATCGCTCCCGGTCAGACCTTTTCCATGGCATCTGCCCTGGGAGATATCAGCCTGGATAACGGCTATGCAGAAGCGCTGATCATATTCGGCAACCAGACGATCAAAGGCGTTGGCGGCGGCGTCTGCCAGGTCAGCACCACCCTTTTCAGGGCAGCCTTCTTTGCCGGTTTCCCGATCAACGAACGCTACGCCCATGCATACCGGGTTTCCTACTATGAGCGGGTTGCCGGCGGATCCATCAATCCAGACCTGGCAGGGCTGGATGCCACCGTTTATGCGCCGGTGGTGGACCTTAAGTTTACCAATGACACCCCTTACTGGCTTTTGATGGAAACTTATGTGTATCCCGGGAGCAGCTCCATCACCTGGAAGTTCTACTCAACCAGTGACGGCCGCAGCGTGGAGTGGAATACAACCGGTCCCATCAACATTGTTGAAGCCCCCAAACCTCTCTACCGCGAGAACAGCGAGCTTTCACAGGGTGATGTCCGCCAGGTTGATTGGGCGGCGCAAGGTGCAGATGTAAGCGTAAACCGCACGGTGTATAAAGACGGGGCTGTCTATTTCCAGGACAGTTTCTTCACCCATTACCAGCCCTGGCAGGCCGTGTATGAATATGGTCCAGGCACACCGGATATGCCCCCTCCAGAGGATTAATCAATTGCACCTATGGTACAATTTGCACCAGATTTTGGAGGAAGACTTATGGTACATCCCGATTTATTAGAGATTTTACGCTGCCCGATTTGCGTTAGAGAGCACGAAAATGGCGGAGCGCTGGAGCTCTACAAAGAAACCTGGCTGCTTTGCACAGAATGCGACCGGAAATACCCGATCGTGGAAGATATCCCGGTAATGCTGGTTGATGAAGGGGAGAAGTGGATAAATACACCAGCCGCCGGGTTGCCAGTTCCGCCGCCCCCATTCGACTAAAAAAGGAGCCTTTCCTCCGGCCTTTAGGAGGAATTTCTGGGATTTGCTGGTTTGGCTGGCACTGATGTTGCAACGAATAGCCCCAGCACACGAAATTTCTACCAGAGAAATGGATTACAATAAGGCCTATGGATCGTAAACCTGTACAAATGGCACAAAATCCTAAACAAAATGGCATGATCAGATCAGCCCATAACGGTTCACCCCGTAGGAAATTTCAATTCGATCGGTTAACCATCGGTTTACTGGCTGCATTTGGCGTTGTCGGTATCATCACCGCAGTGGTAGCCTTTAATATTGTCCGCAACCTGGTAGGCTCATGGACCATAACCTCGGGTCTTCCGGGCATTAGCAATTCCGAGAATATCGCCACTCCCAGCGGAACCGAAGCAGTGGTAGCCCTACAGCCGGTCGGTGCTCCAACCCCTAAACCCTGGGACGGCAAAAGCCGGGTCACGATCCTCGTGATGGGTCTTGATTATGAAGACACCGAAGAGCGGCGCGTACCCCGCACCGATTCGATGATGCTGGTCACCCTGGACCCAATTACAGACACTGCCGGTATGCTATCCATCCCGCGTGATGCCTGGGTCAACATTCCCGGCTTTGATTACGGCAAGATCAATACCGCCTATTTCCTGGGCGAGTCATACCAGATGCCCGGCGGCGGTGCTGGACTGGCTGTCCAAACCGTTGAGGCATTCCTGGGCGTGCCGATTAATTTTTACGCCCAGATCGACTTTGAGGCTTTCACCCGGTTCATCGATTTGATTGGCGGCCTGGATATTTACATCCGGGAAGAGATCACCGTTGATCCGATTGGACCTGGCAATACAGTCACCCTCTACCCTGGTGTGCAAAACCTGAATGGAGCTACCATCCTGGCGTTCGCCCGTGCCCGTTACACCGGTATGGGAGATTACGACCGGGCAGCCCGCCAGCAGCAGGTGGTAATGGCAGTCCGCGACCAGATTTTGACCTTTAATATGCTGCCCACCTTGATCAGTAAATCGCCCCAGATGTATTCGGAATTATCAGCCGGTGTGCACACCAACCTGAACTTGCAGCAGATCGTTGAACTGACCACTCTGGCGCTCAAGGTTCCCGAATCCAGCATCAAGAAAGCCGTCCTGGATCAGAATTGCTTCACTTCTTCCATGTGGGAAGGCCAATCCATTGAAATTCCCATCCAGGACCAGATTCGCCTCAAGCGTGATGAAATCTTCACCACCGGCGGGGCCGTAGGTCCGGCATCCATCTCGACCGACCTGGTGCAGCTGGCAACCGCAGAGTCAGCCCGTATTTCCATTCAGAACGGCACCTCGGATCCTGCCCTGGCGCAGCGCACTGCCGAGTACCTGCGCGGCCAGGGGATGAATATTGTCGAAGAAACCAATGCTGACCAGGTCTATTACAACTCTTCTATCTTAATTTTGAATGGAAAACCATATACGGCAAGTTACATGGCACAATTGATGTCGGTTCAATCCAGCAATATTTATAACCAGTACCAGCCTGACTCTTATGCCGATATCGTGGTCATATTGGGGCAAGACTGGGCTGGAAACAACCCATTACCGTAACACAAAAACCTCAGCTGCAGCTGAGGTTTTTTATCGTCTACAAGGAATTCTTCACCATCTTGAGGGAGCCTGCATCCACAGGCTCCGGTTCTGAGTCATTCAAGGGGATTGTCGCTGAAATTGTGGTCTCTCCAGACCGTTCAGATTTCTATTTGAAAATCAGTTTGATCCCCCCAGGGTAGGAGGACCCGTCATTTAGATTACAGGATATCACAGACAACCCGGCAACCGGTTTGCTGGTGTTTCCCACCCTCAGGCTGTAAGTCACCCCGTCAACCATACTGAAATCGGCGTACCCTGGACCCATCTCCGGGTGCATGCCGGTAAAGAAAGTATCTTCACCGCCCTCCCAGCTTACCGTAATCTTCACCCCAAACAGCGGCTCCTCATTCTCATCCAGTACTTCCACCTGCAGCAGCCTGGGCGGCAGGCTCGGGTTGCAAACGTTGGATTTTTCTGCCAGTATAAAGGGCAGGTTTTCTGTTGGGGCAATGGTAGTAACGCTGCGTTGAGTAAAGGTCGCGCCAGGTGTCTTTGTGGCAGGCTGCAGGGTCGGTGTCTCTGTCCCGGGCACTTCCATAGGTTCTTGTGTGCTGCTTGCAGCCGGTGCCAGGGTAACAGCCTGCGTTACACCCGCGCCTTCAACCGGGCTGCTGACGCCCTCGCTGACCAGGCTTTGTGATAAGATAGCCAGCACATCGGCAGTATAACGGCTGCCGCCCTGGGCCAGCACCTGCTGCGCCTGCACAACCAGCGCCTGCACCGGGTCTTCATCCCCCAGCAGCCTAAGGCGGGCAGAGGCACGCCCCCTGTCCTGGTTAAAGGCGAATGCCCTGGCGATCAACAGTCGGTACTGGTCGCGGTAATCCTGGCGCAAGGTTGAAGGGGAAGTGTCAATGTACGAAACGGGGTTTAGCAGCCAGGCATACAGCAACCCAAGGGCAAGCCCAACCACCAGTCCGGTCAGCAAGAACCAGTAACCGCGCTTCTCCTTCATGGCGCTTCTCCGCTGTTGGGAGTAAGCGACTGCAATTCCTGTAATAATTCTCCCAGCACTTTAATATCCTGGTTGCTGTAACCCAGGTCCTGCCCTACGACCACCGCCTGCTGCACCAGCCGGACCGGGTCATCTTGCAACAATCCCAGGTCGTGTACAACGGCTTCAATATCGCGCTCTGTCTGGTATGCTTCCGCCACCATAAGGACGTAATCGGCTTTATAGTCTTTCCGCAGGGTATACAGCGGGGTATCAACGTACTTCACAGGGTTTGCCATCCAGCCATAAGCAATCCCGCCTGCGATGCCGGCAGCTATTGCCAGGATAAACAAGATCACCCGTTTTGCCCGCATAAATGCTTACCCTTTTTTCATCATCGGAATCTTGATCCCGGCTTTTTGAGCAAAGGCAATGGCTTCGGGGTACCCGGCATCCACATGCCGTACCACGCCCATACCCGGGTCAGAAGTGAGCACCCGTTCCAGCCGCATGGCAGCCTGCGGGGTACCGTCTGCCACAATCACCTGCCCTGCATGCTGGCTGAAACCAATCCCCACCCCGCCGCCGTGATGGAAGGAAACCCAGGTTGCCCCGTTGACTGCATTGATCAAAGCATTCAATATCGGCCAATCGCTGACGGCATCCGTACCGTCCAGCATCCCTTCCGTCTCGCGGTTGGGGGATGCCACCGAACCGGAATCCAGGTGGTCGCGACCGATCACGATTGGGGCTTTGAGGGTGCCATTTGACACCATCTCATTGAACTTTAGGCCAGCCCTGGCACGTTCACCATACCCCAGCCAGCAGATGCGCGATGGCAAACCCTGGAAATGGATACGGTCTTTCGCCATCTTGAGCCAGCGCTGCAGATGCTCGTCATGCGGGAAGAGCTCCAGGATTGCCTCATCGGTGCGGTAGATATCCTCCGGGTCTCCCGAAAGGGCAACCCAGCGGAAAGGACCTTTGCCTTCGCAGAATAACGGCCGTATGTAAGCCGGCACAAAACCGGAGAACGCAAAGGCATCCTGAACGCCATGGTCATAAGCCCGCTGGCGCAGGTTGTTTCCATAGTCAAAAACCTCTGCACCCTGCTTCTGAAATTCCAGCATGGCTTTCACATGCACAGCCATTGAGTCGAGGGATCGGCGGGCATAATCGGCAGGGTTGGTTTTCCGCAGCTCGTCAGCTTCTTCCAGGCTCATGCCGGCCGGGACATACATCATGACATCATGGGCCGGTGTCTGGTCGGTAACCACATCCGGGATCACCCCCAGGGAAGCCAGGCAGGGATAGATCTCAGCCGCGTTGCCGATCAAGCCGATTGAACGCGGGATGCCCTGTTCGCGCGCCTCATCTACCAGGGTCATGGCTTCTTCCAGCTCATTGACCACTATATCTACATAGCGGTGCTCCAGGCGCCTTTGCGCCCGGGCCGGGTCGATTTCCACCACCAGGCCCACACCCTCATTCATAGTGATCGCCAGCGGCTGGGCACCGCCCATTCCCCCCAGACCGGCGGTAAGGGTAAATTTGCCGCGCAGGGATTTCCAACCGTGCTGCCTGGCCAGCGAACCGAGCGTTTCATAAGTACCCTGCAGGATGCCCTGGGTGCCGATGTAGATCCACGACCCCGCCGTCATCTGCCCGTACATGATCAACCCGCGCTTTGCCAGGTCATCAAAGTGTTCCTGGGTTGCCCAATGCGGAACCAGGTTGGAGTTGGCAATTAACACCCGTGGAGCATCCGGATGGCTGCGAAAAACGGCTACCGGCTTGCCGGACTGCACCAGCAAAGTCTCATCTGCTTCCAGGTTCTTCAGGCTCTCCAGGATGGCATCAAACGCTTCCCAGCTGCGGGCTGCCTGCCCCCTGCCGCCATACACCACCAGGTCTTGCGGGCGTTCAGCTACTTCGGGGTCCAGGTTGTTCTGGATCATGCGGTAGGCAGCTTCAATCTGCCAGTTCTTGCAGGTTAGGGCAGAACCTCTCGGTGCTCTGATCACTCTAGCTTCTGGCATTTCTCCTCCTTGCAATCAGCTTTGAGCTCTAAATGATTATAAACTGAAATCAGCCTTGCCTGCCTCGATGCGGCCATCTGCATCCTGAACAGGGGTGAGGATCACCATCCGGATCGCCTCTGCATACTTTTCCAGGTAGCGTGATCCAGCTTTCCTTTCAGCCCGGCTGTGCGTAAGGTTTTCCGGATCAGCAACGGCTGCTTCCTTAAGCGGTAATCCAGTAACCTGGCGGTTTCGGCAAGGTCAGTTACCACCTCAGCCTTCGCTCTAAAGCGGGTTTTACAAGCCTGCATGCTCATATACGGGTTAGCCTGGATATTTTCCAGCCAATCCGCCCTGAAGCAGTCTGTTGCTCCACCAGAGTAGCGCCCGTTGATCAACTCATACTGTACACCAACGGTATGTTCCCTGCCCGACTTTCTGCCGGTGGTAGTCAGCAGCAGAATAACACCGCCAGCCACCCGGTAAAGGAAGCGCCGGTACCAATAGTTGAACTTCAGGTTGTCAGGCTGGATTTTCATCTCCTTTATTCTATCGCATTCGCTTTCTCCAGTGGTAATGCTGCCCGGGGTTGGCGGCACTATTAGAGAATTATAGATTCTTGCCAAATTAGGCAGGAAAAATGATATAGTATGGACAGGGAGAGGAAAGATGAACGATACACCTCCTTTACCACTTTACCAGCGAATCTACGCCATCGTGCGGCAGATCCCTGCCGGCAAGGTGGCGACCTACGGTCAGATTGCCAAGATCGTGGGCGGATGCACCCCCAGGATGGTCGGTTACGCCATGTCGGCTACCCCAACCGGCAGCGATATTCCGTGGCAGCGGGTGATCAACGCCCAGGGCAAAGTCAGCCCGCATGGAGACGGTTTTGGTACAGAGATGCAGCGTGCCCTGCTGATGGAAGAGGGCATAGCATTTGACAGCCAGGAGCGAGTAGATTTTGACCGGTTTGGCTGGCTGCCAGATTAGAGAACACTGAACCTGGCGTATGTACAAAGGCTGCATGAGGGGATGAAATCAAAGTTGGATTCTGGTAGAATTGCATCGCAAGTCCTTTGAGACAGGTTTTCAGGTTTATTGGTACTGCAGGTACGGAACAGGTTTCTTTTGAAGATATGCATCATCCCCCGCAAAAATCGATGAGTCAGTCACTGTTTTCAAAGAAACCGGGCATCAAGTAGTACCTTGCATGATAAGGAATGGAGAAAAATGGCTGGAATGGAGCGATTTACACAGCGTGCCCGCCGGGTTCTCAGCCTGGCGCACCAGGAAGCTGAAAGGCTTCGCTTCGACACAATAGAAACCGAACACCTCCTTTTGGGTTTGATCCTGGAAGAGAACGGGATCGCACGCCGTGTTTTGACCGAACTGGGGCTGGAAACAGCCCGCGTGAAAGAAGTTGTGGAACTAATCAGCGGATTTGGTCAATACCAGGGGGGGAAGATAGAATTATCCCAAGGCGTCCAGCAGGTGCTGGAGTATGCCCTGGATGAAGCCCGTAAAATGGGGCATCACTATGTTGGAACTGAACATTTGCTGCTCGGGCTGGTGCAATCCAGTGACGGACAGGCGCTGGAAGTGTTGCGCAAGGTGGGTGTCACTCCAGAACAGATTCGCCGCCAAACCCGCCGTGTGCTGCAGGAAAACACCCCCAGCCAGCCGGCTGCACCTGCCGGCGGAACGGCGCAGCAATCTACTCCCAGGCAGGAGAAAGAAAAAGGTGCCAAAACCCCGCTGGTCGACCAGCTGGCGACCGACCTGACCACCAAAGCTGAAGAGGATAAACTCGACCCGGTTGTTGGGCGCCAGATGGAAATCGAACGCGTCATCCAGATCCTCGCCAGGCGCAATAAGAATAACCCCGCCCTCATCGGTGAACCCGGCGTCGGGAAGACAGCTATCGTGGAAGGGCTTGCCCAGCGCATCATTGACGGCGATGTGCCCGCCCTGTTGCTCGGCAAGCGGGTGCTGCAGCTGGATGTAGGTTCACTGGTGGCGGGTACCATGTACCGCGGTCAGTTCGAAGAGCGCCTGAAACGTGTAATCGAAGAACTCAAGCAGTCCGGCGCTATCCTGTTTATCGATGAACTGCACATGCTGGTCGGGGCCGGTTCCGCCGGCTCATCCGTGGATGCCGCCAACATCCTCAAGCCCGCCCTCTCACGCGGCGAGCTGCAGGTGATCGGTGCCACCACCATGGACGAGTACCGCAAGCACATTGAAAGCGATGCAGCGCTCGAGAGGCGTTTCCAGCCGATTGTTGTCAACGAACCAACTGTCGAAGAAACCATTCACATCCTGCAGGGCATCCGTAGCAAATATGAAGAACACCACCACCTGCAGATCACAGAAGAAGCCCTGCACGCAGCCGCAACGCTGTCTGCCCGCTATATCTCCGACCGCTTCCTGCCGGATAAAGCCATCGACTTGATAGACGAGGCTTCCTCCCGCGTACGTATGTACAAGAGCCCGGCAGCCCAAACGAGCAAGGAGCTGCTCAAGAAACTCCGCAGCCTGCAGCCGGACATCAAACTGGCCATGCAGGAGAACCGTAAAGCCGATGTAGAGAAACTGATGGAAGAACAGCGCGGTATCGAAGAACAGCTGGAGCGCATGCGCACCGGCTGGGACCGTGAAACCAGCCCATCCGTTACTCCGGATGACATCGCTGAGCTCGTCTCCATGTGGACGGGTGTACCTGTTATGCAGCTGGCACAGGAAGAATCCGTGCGCCTGCTGAACATGGAAGATGAACTGCGCCGCTACATCATCGGGCAGAACGAAGCCATCGAGACCATCTCCAAGGCGGTCCGCCGGGCGCGTTCCGGGTTGAAAGACCCGCGCAGGCCGATCGGCTCCTTTGTCTTCCTGGGACCTACCGGGGTAGGCAAGACCGAGCTCACCAAGGCGCTGGCCCGCTTCCTGTTCGGGAGCGAGGAAGCCCTTGTGCAGCTGGACATGTCCGAGTTCATGGAACGCCACTCCATCAGCCGCCTGGTAGGGGCACCTCCCGGCTACGTTGGGTATGAAGAAGCCGGCCAGCTAACCGAGACCATCCGCCGCCGACCATATTCGATCGTGGTATTCGATGAGATCGAGAAAGCCCACCCCGAAGCCATGAATATGCTCCTGCAGATCATGGAAGAAGGCCATCTGGCCGATGCAAAGGGCCGCAAGGTTGATTTCCGCAACACGATCGTGGTGATGACCTCCAACATCGGCGCAGATGTCATCAAGCGCCAGAGTTCGATCGGCTTCCAGCTGGAAAAAGACGAATCACTGGAAGAGAAGCTGGCTTATGACGAGATGCGCAAGAAACTGATGGAGTCTCTCAAGCGGGTCTTCCGCCCCGAGTTTATCAACCGCCTGGACGGTGTGGTCGTTTTCCGTGCGCTCAACCGCCAGGATATCCACCAAATTGTGCATCTTGAGATTGCCAAGGTGGCTGAACGCTTGAAAGAACACAACATCACCGTCGAAGCCAGTGGCGCTGTTACCGACCTGTTGGGAGACCAGGGCTACGACCCAGATATGGGCGCCCGCCCCTTGCGGCGTGTGATCCAGCAGACGATCGAAGATAAACTCTCCGATGCCATGCTGTCGCACGATTTCGAAGACGGCGAGACCATCCTGCTGGAGCTGGATGAAAACAACCAGGTGGTGTTGAAGCACAAGACCGCCGAGCCGGAACAGGAACCTGAACCGGCAGGGTAAAGATAGAATATAAAGGCTGTTCCATGAGGAGCAGCCTCTTTTTGTAATATCCTGATTCTGGGCCCTTTGATGCTATGCGGTTGTCATTCTGAAACGAAGGGTCTTGCCTTGAAAGTCCAATGCGAGATCCTTCGGTCGTTCCTCCCTCAGGATGACATCTATATGTTTGTCACCCTGAATGAAGTGAAGGGTCTCGCCTTGATATAGCATAATCTTACCTTCCCACTCTATACCTTATAAGGCCAAAGCGGACCACAATTCCACCCTACCTGATTGCATGCATGTATTTCTAACGCCACTGACATACTGCCGTTATAATTCCTTTGAAGGAAAACCTCGCCATTATTGTGAAATAATGATTCCAGGTATGGCGGTACCAGGCCTGAGGAGCAGCCCATGTCGAAAATGATCACCCAGTATGTTTGCCAGCAATGCGGCCGCAGCTTCGCCCGCTCTTTTGGGCGCTGCCCGCAGTGCGGCACCTATGATAGCATGGTGGAAGAGGTCATTGAAAAAGCCCCTACCGCCCAAAAGGCTTCTCCTCTCGGCATGTTGACCCGTTCGACTCCCGTCAGGCTGAACGATATCGAAGGCGATACCGCAGAACGCATTCCCATTTCCATCGGTGAGTTCGCACGTGTGCTGGGCGGCGGCGTGGTACCGGGTTCAATCGTCCTGATCGGCGGCGACCCGGGCATTGGCAAATCCACCCTGCTGCTGCAGGTTGCCCTGGAAATGGCGGCAAAAAACACCGTACTGTATGTCTCAGGCGAAGAATCCGAGCGCCAGATCAAGATGCGCGCCACGCGCTTACAAAACTCCCAACCCGCAAAAACCTTCCCCGAACAGCTCTTCCTGGTGACCGAAACCAACCTGGATGCCATCCTCGAACACGTCCGCACGGTCAAGCCGAAAATGCTGGTGGTAGATTCCATCCAGACAGTCTATATTCCCGAGCTGGAATCTTCCGCAGGGTCGATCAGCCAGGTGCGCGAGAGCGCCTCACGCCTGCGCGAGCTTGCCAAAACCACCGGCATGGCTGTCTTTGTCATCGGGCATGTCACCAAAGAAGGTGTGATCGCCGGGCCACGCGTGCTGGAACATATCGTTGACACTGTCCTGTACCTGGAAGGCGATTCCTTCCAGTCTTTCCGCTTGCTGCGGTCTGTAAAAAACCGTTTTGGGGCAACCTCCGAGGTGGGGGTGTTCGAAATGCGCGAAGGCGGCATGGCAGAAGTACCCAACCCGTCCGAGGCTTTCCTGGCGGAGCGCCTGGTGAACACTCCGGGCAGCGCCATTGCCGTCACCATGGAAGGCACCCGCCCGCTCCTGGTAGAAATCCAGGGGCTCACCAGCCACACCAGCCTGAACAACCCGCGCCGTACCCCCAACGGGGTGGACATGTACCGCCTGCTGCTGATCGCGGCTGTCCTCACCCGCCGGATGGGGCTGCGTCTGGCAGAGCAGGATGTTTTTGTGAACGTGATCGGCGGGCTTCGCATCGGCGAACCGGCAGCTGACCTGGCGGTTGCGGCTGCCATCGCATCCTCCCAGCGCGACCGGCCCGTTCGGGCAGATACCGTCCTGATCGGTGAAGTGGGGCTTTCCGGCGAGCTGCGCTGGGTCAGCCAGATGGAAACCCGCCTGCGCGAAGCTGGAAAGCTCGGTTTCAAGCAAGCCATCATCCCCCGCCGGGTGAGGCGTGGTGAAGACCTGCCGCAAGGTATCACAATCCATGAAGCCCGCTCGCTGCGCGAAGCGCTTGACTATGCCTTGCTGCAGGAAAAAAGAGATTAAATTTAAACCAGCAATTTTTTGGAGCCTGAATGTCAAATTCCATTTCGTCAATCCTGTATTCCATCCGGCGCAACCACGCCCTTGAGCATGCCACCATCCAAATCCTCAGCGCCAGGAAAAAGTACAGCTTCTTGGCAGGCTACTCCGACTGGCGCGGGTTCTGGGTGCTGGGTGAAGTTGATACCCTCGACCTGCAAAACGCTGCCCGTGAAGCACTGAACCGCCTGAAAGGCGGCGAATCCCGCCTGGCGGTTCACCCGCACTGCGGAACCAATTTCGCGGTCAGTGGTTTGCTGGCTGGCACTGCAGCCATGCTGGCGTTGGCCGGCGCTGACAGCAGCCGTAAGAAGTTTGAGCGCTTTCCGCTGGTAATTTCGCTGGTTACCCTGGCACTCATCGCCGCCCAGCCGCTTGGTCCCAAAGCCCAGCAGCACCTGACCACCTGCCCCCAGCCGGGAGACCTGGAGATCGCGTCCGTTCGGGTTGCTCCGGTCCAGTTTGCCAGGGTGCACCGGGTCCTGACCACCGGGGTCTAGGAATAAACTATGAGCGCAACTCAGTCAGTGGTGACTATCTTGCATGGAGATGATGAATTTGCAATCTCCCGGGAATGTGCACACAGGATAAGCTTAACCGCACAGGATGACCCTAGCGGGATGAACATCATCCGGTTGGATGGACAACAGGCCAGCCAGGAAGACCTGCGCACCGCCCTGAACACTCTTCCCTTCCTGACAGAACAGCGCATGGTGGTTCTCACCGCCATACCGCCCCGCCAGGACAGCAAGAAATTTACCGCCATGCTCGACCAGATGCCCGCCAGCACAATCCTGGTAATCCTGCTGATGGACACCTATGAACGCAAACATTGGAAAGCGGTGGACCCTGAAAAACACTGGCTGGCAGAATGGTGCAAAACCCGCAGCGGACAGGCAGAATGGCTCGAATTCTCCCTGCCGGCGCCGTTTACCATGCCGGGCTGGCTGCAAAAACAGGCAAAGTCGATGGGCGGGAAGATCACCCCGGCTGCTGCCGACCACCTGGCTGAATGGATCGGGAATGATACCCGCCTGGCAGCCCTCGAATTGGAGAAACTGCTGACCTACACCAACTACGAGCGCACGGTGGAGGTGGAGGACGTGGAAGCGCTTTCCATCAACAACACCCAGGGCAACATCTTCCAGTTTGTAGATGCGCTGGCAGAACACAACCCAACCCAGGCGCTGAATCAACTCCACCGGTTAATGGACGAGCAGGAGCCCGTCCAGATTTTCAGCATGATCGTACGCCAGTTCCGCCTGTTGCTACAGGTACGCGAACTGCTGGATGACGGCAAAGGGCTGCAGGATATCCCCAGAGAGATCCCCGAGATCCGCGCTTCACTGGTCGCCGAGAAAATGGCGCGACAGGCGCGCCGGTATAACCTGGAGCAGCTCAAAGCCGTTTACCGCCGCCTCTTGCTGGTTGACCGCGACCTTAAAACCAGCCGGGTGACCCCTGAGCTGGCATTTGACCTGCTGGTTGTAGAACTGGCGGGAAAAGGATAGCATCAAACAAAAAGGGTGAAAGAAGGTATTCCCTTCCTTCACCCTGCAATTTAGAGTTTCACAAGGTCATTCGACCGGTACAAAGATCTCGGTCACCAGCTTCTCAGGGGGAGTGTGAGCCTTATCGTTGCGGTACACCTCAAACGGTTCCAGTTCACGCAGTCGCATCCCGCTGGATGGCAGCCAGTCACGGGAAGCCGCATTCCAGGTTTGCCACAACGTGCTGTACGGTCCCTTGTGGGTGAAAACAGCATACCTTCCGGCAGGATAAACAATAACCTGCATCTCTTCCTCCGACAGCAGGTCCACAGATTCCTTAAGAATATAGCCGGCACCGTACCGGAACTTCTTCGGGTCAGTGGATGAGGGTTCATCCGGGGAAATCCCCAGGCAGTAATCCACCTTTTTCAATAAACCGTGATTCATCAGGATGACGTTCAGTTTCTGGAAGGCCGTGTCAACAGTCCTGTCCACGCTGTTGCCAATCATTCCCGTCTGCATCACGGAATAGATCGTCAGGTCTGGCAAGTTGCGGATCTCAGGGTCGATTTTGCATCTCCTTTTGGGCTGTGCTGCAGGCGCAAGGACCGCCAATCCCAGGTCTGGCATTTCCTTTAACCTGCGCATTTTGCTTGGGCTGAACCCGAACCAGCTCCTGAAGGCACTCGTGAAGGCAGACGGTATTTCATAACCGGAGATAATGGTAATTTCTGTGATGGTGCGGCTGCTCGATTGAAGCAGATCTGCCGCATTCCTCATCCGCAGGCGCTGGCGGTAGTCAGCCGGCGTTTCGCCTAAAAACGCCTGGAAGATGCGGTGTAAGTGGAAGGGAGAGAAATCGCCTGCCCGGGCAAGGTCATCCAGCACGAGCGGCTGGTCCAGGTTTTCCTGCATGAAGGACAGCGCCCTGTTGATTCCTGCCCGGTAATCAGCTTCAGCAGAGATTGCCTGCCTGGAGGAAGTCTGGAGTTCAGCTTTTTGCATGCTCCTTTTATACCTCGTTCCGCCAGTTGAAGCTGTTCATTTCTTGTGGAACCTGGAACTCGCTGATATAACGCATCAGGCAAAGCTGTATCATATGTCTCGAAATCCAAGGTTTTCTTAATGATCAGGAAGATTGTTTGATCCTCTCCTAAGGCAGCTGCGATAATATCTCGTTGTGGGCGCTTTGTAATGCTTCCCAGGGATCCATGGAATATTCCACTACATTATTTATTGCAGTATTCAAAGTTGACCAGTAAAAAACCATACTCGAATGTGTGGGAAATGGTACGCCACCGCTGTAAGCTCTCATAGCCATTTCCACAAGCGGGTCAGATACATACAAATCATTTAAAACTGGCACACCATTGCCAAGGTTATGATTACTGCAGGCAACATCTGCCCAGATCATTTGCGCCTGTTCTGACACCAGGAATTCCATGAAGGCGATCGAAGCGGCTTCTTCGTTTTTTTCCATTCCAGGATCGTTTACAAGCGCGATCAATTCAGTCTGAACAAATCCCGACATTCCTTCAGGCCATTCATCGATCACTAGGTTCTGTACACCGACGGCCTCTGCCATGCTTTGTGCATTCCAGTTGCCGTCGATAACCATACCGGTTTTACCATTCCTGAAACTATCTGCATCATCTTCCGTGTAATTTACTACCGGCAGCCCAGCATCCTTTACAATCTGCATGAGAGACATCCATTCAACACCGTAGTCATCCAGGAATAAAGGCTCACCGGAATATTCATCCAGAAGCTGTCCGCCCAGGGCATACAGGTGCCCCGCAGAGAAATACATACCCGTTTCAAAAACCATCCCCGTAACATCCCCTGCGGTGGCTGTGGAAGCCTTCCCAATCAGGTCATCCCAATTGACTGGTGCTTCAGGAATAATAGAAACATTCCGGTACAACAATACACCATTCATAGTGAATGGTACCCCTAACATTCTCCCCTGATATTCAGATATCTTAACTGCAGGCTCAACCAAATCGGAATACAGGTCGGGTGAGATTAATCCGGATACATCTTTAATAAAACCCTCCTCTAACAATGAGGCGCTTCTGTCATCACCAGAAAGCATGATCATCTCCGGACCATCCCCCGAAGCCATTGCAATATCGAACACCGAATAGATATCCGTTGCATTAAAAAACGTTAATTCTATGGAAACATCAGGGTAGACTTTTTTAAACGCTGCTACGATCTCCGAGAATGCTTCAGCCCCAGTATCCGTATACGAATGCCAGACTTCCAATTGGCCGGTGGTTGCTGGCTCTTCTGTGATAACAACAACCGGTTCTTCAGTTGCTGGCTCTTCTGTGATAACAACAACCGGTTCTTCAGTTGCCGGCATCTCTTCTGTCTTGGCTGCCGGCTCCTCGGTTACTTTATCCTTTTCAGGTTTCTTCGTTTTTTCAGTTTTTTTCTGTGCTGTTTCGGTTGGATGAAGACCAAGCACTCCGGGAAAATCCTTCCCGATTCCAACAATAAACAGGACAAGCCCGGCGATAAGCGCCAGGCTTAATACTCCCCCTGCAACTGCCCATCCAAGCCATTTGCTCTTTGGTTTTACCGGCTCGGTTTTCACACTCCCGGCATTTTGAATCACTGCAGGTTGGGCTTTGCCGGTGCTTGCCAGAACGGTTTCATTAGGCAGTCCTGCCCCGCTCAGCAGCGCGTTTTGAAACGCCCTGACATTGAAGAATCGCTTATCAGGGTCCAATGAAACTGCATGCTCAAGTGCCCTGGCAACTCCAGGCGAAATTGACGGTAAAACTTTTTCAACCGCCTGCAAAGAATCCCCTTCGACTCTTTTCGCACTCTCCAGGGGTGTTTTCCCGGTGAGCATCGCATACAACATTGCCCCCAGCGAATAAATATCACTGCGCACATCAAGCGCTTTTCCTGTGTGCTGCTCTGGTGCAGAATAACCGGGAGAATCACAAGTGGAAATTAAGTCAGATCCCATGGGCTCTTGTGAACTCATGACGCAGCTGAAATCACCCAGCACGGCATCCCCCAGTTTGTTTATGGTGATACTCTGTGGAGAAACTTTGCCATGGATCAGGGGAGGATTTTGGTTGTGAAGGACTTCCAGTGCGCTGCAAATTTGTGCCGCCCACTTGACTGCTTCTTTTTCATCAATTACACCTTTGCGGTCTTTTTGGACCTCATCCAGTGTTTTTCCATCGAGGTATTCCATAACCAGGTACATGCCCCTGCCAGGAACATGGAAGGCGGCAAGAATTCTCTGCAGGTATGGGTTATCCAGTTGCATAAGCTTCTGTGCCAGGCCGGCAATCTGGTTGGTCCGACCAGGAATCTCCTCATTGACTTCTTTGATAATACAGGGGCAGTTTCCTTGTAAATCCCAGCCCCGGAATAGTGAACCAAACGCGTTTGATTCAAGCTGGGCGGCGATTCTGAAACGATTGTTCAGTATCTGTCCAGATTCTAGTGACATCTTTCACCTCCTTACGGGTTTATCACTTCATCAGGAATAAATTTGGGATCCTTACCCTGAAACTGCAATAGCAATCCCAACCGCTACCAGGGCAAGGCCTCCCAGCATAAAGATGAACGAACTGAGCACAGTACCAGTCTCAATCACGGCTTCCTGCGGGTTCTCGGGATCATAATGCACCTGGACAGTCACCCCGATCGGGTACTTTTCAAGCACTTTTTGCCCTGCTTTCTGGGTGTATTGCTTCTCCACCAGGCTTAGCCGTTTCCCCGTCAATGTTTCATCCCCAACCCGGTACTGGTACTCGATCTGCGGCTGGTACCCCACTTCGCTGCGCCTGAGCCCGTCTCCATAACTGGTGTCAACCCGTTTTTCTTCAAGCGTGGACCTGGTGATCCTTCCCGCCACCACCTTCCAACTCCTTGCTTCTTTACCCTGCTGCAGGCTGAGCATCCCCATTACCATCAGAAAAATCCCCAACCCCCCAACCAGCAATGCCAGGCAGATCAGGAACACCCCATTGATTGGCATAGTACCCTCCGAATTATGCAAAGATAGACTGCTGATGATATTATAGTGAAAAGTTCTAATATTCATTTGCGGATGGAAGAGGAATCCCTCAAGCAGGGAATGGTTATATGGATTATGCCCGCCAGGTCAGGCACCGGAATTTTCCTGGGGTGTGGTAATGTTTTTGCATTCACGAAGTTACATTCAGTCATAATACGTTCCTATTTGTACACGCGAAATCCGGCGATACGCCATTTATTTCAATAAAGGAAGTCTTATTCCCTTAATTCTTTTACTTGATGAAGTGATACAAGTAAAAGAATCTAGATTTATCAGAAAAATCGTTTGTATCCCGTTCAAGAAAATTAAAGACTTGCTTTGTGAACCTTGAGAGGACGCAGCCCCAAATTCATTTTCAAATGGCGCCGAAGGTATAATCACAGCTATGAAACGAATCCTATCATTTTTTACTCCATTCCCTTTACATACTTTTTTTGTTGGTATTTTCCCTTGCCTGGCCTTGTTTACAGCAAATATCAGTCAAATTAATGGTCTAGGAATTTCGGTTTCTCTTTTACTTTCATTGATTTTTACATTTTTTAGCTTTATGGTTTTCAGGCTCATTATTAGAAACACAATCAATGCAGCATTCATCACAAGTCTTTTTCTTGTTTTTTTCTTTTCTTACGGTCACCTATATAATTTTTTAAGTGGTTTGCATCTACGAAATATATCTTTAGCGCATCACAGTACTATCTTGGTATTTTGGCTGGTTATTCTTGTAACTGGCTTTTTGATAGCCTATAAAAAGAGAATTCAAATCAACCTGCATAAGATTCTGAACCTTGCTGGCGTCATTCTCATTCTATTTCAGGTTTTCCTGATCGCGAAATTCTATTTCCAGATAATCACCCCAACATACAAAAACAAGGACAACGAGCTCATCGAAGTAAGTAAAGACCAGCAAAATGATCCGGACGTTTACTACATCATCCTGGATTCCTATGCAGGTGAGGAAGTTTTACGTAATAAATATGGGTACGATAATTCTGCATTCCTATCCAGTCTGAAAGAATTAGGATTCTACATCCCAGACTATTCTACGGCTAATTATTACACCACTATTTTTTCGATGCTTTCAACCTTTCATATGGACTACCTGGATAATACTGATATTCCGATTAGAAAGAATGCGGAAAACATTAATTACAAAGAGCTAATCCCATACTTAAAAAATAATCCGGTCAGAACAGAATTTGAAAAGATGGGATACAAAATTGTAAGTTTCCAGACTGGATATTACTGGCTTGAGTGGAATGATGCGGATGTTTATTACCAGCCAGAAAAACCTTCTTTAAGTTCACAAGAATTTGAAAATCTTTTTATCAATACGACGTTTGTAAGATTTTTTATAGATACGGGTATCATAGAGAAAATTGGGCTTCGAGATGCAATTTACAATTTTCGCGGTTCTTTAGAGGATAAGAAGGTTATTACAGATCATGACGGAATTCCTGGAGCAAGAAATCGATATGAACGGCTGCAATATACCTTCAAAATGCTCGAGGATTCCGTTGAGATTCCAGGGAAAAAGTTTGTATATGTTCATATCCTTTCCCCGCATGAGCCTTATGTTTTTGATGAAAAGGGCAATTTCGATCCAACCGATAAAGATACTGGCTATATCACCCAAGTCGAATTCTTAAACCATCGCATTTTAGAAATAGTAAAGCATCTCATTGACAACTCAGATACTCCACCTATCATAATTATCCAAGGTGATCACAATTCCCTTGATGAAAACGACCCTGCAAGGATTCAGGTATTAAGCGCATTGTTTATGCCTGGACAAGTAAAATCGGAATTGTATGATGATATTACACCAGTCAACTACTTCAGGTACATTTTTTTGAATTATTTTGATGTAGACATAACATTAATTAATGATGTCAGTTTCATAAAAGGCACTTCGCCATATGAGTTTATTCCGGTTACAAGTAAATAATCCAGATATTGTGATGTGAATGTTATCGGTTTTAAGATAGAATAGATGGAATTATTCCCTGGAGCTTGTCATGGAAGACACAACCTATCAAATAATCGACGGAAAAGTGATTCTCCGGGTACGCGACCACATCTGTGACACAGGTGAAGACCTGCTTGCCAGCCCTCTGTTCATGGAGATCCTGCGGCGCTGCACAGATGAACTTGCCCGGCATAATTCCTCCCTCCTCAACATTTTCCCAGACCGCACCATCACCCACCAGAGCCTGCGCCGCCTGGTAGACACCATGCACTATCTTTTGCGCGTTCCAGCGGATAAAATTCCCTGCCTGGTAGACGGATCTGAACACTTCCTGCGCGACCGGGCACTGCTCAACGACTTTGTCGAATATCTTTACAATTACTGGCGCAACCTGCAGCGCCTGATTATCTGCGATTCTGAAGGCACTCGCTTTGACAAGCGCCCCTACCGCACTTTCACCAACACGGTAGAGCAGCTTACCCACGTGGTACGCAGCACCTACCGCGACCTGCAGGAGAACATCACCGGTAACCATCCCCGCATTTACCGCCAGGTACGCGCCGGGGCAGAGATTGCCACCATCGCCCTTCCGCGCGACCTGGTGTATCCCGAGGACACTTACAATAATTACCAGAAGCTGAGTTCGATCCCGATCATCCGCCAGGTATTGACTTACCCGCCTTTGATCTTCAACCCTCCCATGAATAAACGCTCGGGTGTCTTCGAACGGGTGGATGTCAATCCTCTTGACCAGGTAGAACTGCAAAAACACAAGTGGTTATGCTACCCTGCCCGGGTCGGAGATCTGGTGATCATGGTGTATTTCAACCTGCGCTACTTTGACCTGGGTTTTTCACTCAGCAACCTGTTCGAACTGGCTGACGATGAGGACCTGAAACGCAAGCCGGATGCCATTTACCTGTACGGGGTCACTGAACAGATCCAGGCCAGTCCAAAGGGGAACCAGACCATTTTTTATGATGATGAGGAACATAACATCCTGGTTGGAACTGTCCCGGTAGCACCAGAATATGGCTACTTCGGCTACCTCAAGAAGATGATCCTGACTTTGCACAATATCAAGATGATGAAAAGACAGCGCATGCCTTTCCATGGTGCTATGGTGCATCTTGCCATCAAGGGACAGGGTGAAGCAACCATCTTGATTATGGGCGACACCGGGGCTGGTAAATCGGAGACTCTTGAAGCGTTGCGCTCCATTGCCGGGGACAATGTTGAAGACCTGACCACTATTGCAGATGATATGGGTTCCCTGGAGTTGGACGGGAACGGCCGCATCCTCGGTTACGGCAGCGAGATCGGTGCCTTTGTCCGCCTGGATGACCTCAAACCCGGCTACGCCTTCGGGCAGATCGACCGCACCATCATTATGAGCCCGGCCCAGACCAACGCCCGGGTGGTACTGCCTGTAACCACCTTCGATACGATCGTCCGCGGGTACCCGGTTAATTTCATCCTGTATGCCAATAACTATGATACGGTTGAAGAAGGAACGCCTTATATTGACCGGTTCGAGAATCCTGCAGAAGCGCTGGAAGTGTTCCGCGCTGGGGCGGTGATGAGTAAGGGTACTACTACAACCACAGGGAAAGTGCATACTTACTTTGCCAATGTGTTCGGCCCCGAGCAGTACCAGGCAACACATGATGTTATCGCCAAAAAATATTTCGGGGCATTCTTCGAACAAGGTGTTTTCGTAGGGCAGATCCGCACCCAGCTTGGTGTGCCCGGTATGGAGCAGCAGGGACCAGAACTGGCAGCCCGCGCGCTGATCGAACTTGTCGGGAGCAACCGGCAGGTTTGAACAGGTACAACTGAGGGATGATAAAATCACTTTGAAAGAGTGCAATTAACAATGGATGATCATGGAGCACCCATGCAAATTGAAATCGCCGCACAAGTAACCGATGAACTCGTTGAAGCTTTCAACCGCCTGATACCCCAGTTGTCTTCTTCCAGCGTCATCCCAACCCGGGCAGAGCTGGAAGAACTGGTAACTTCTCCCTGCAATTCGGTCATCCTCGTCCGGCACGAAGACTTTGAGAACCGCATCATGGGGACGCTCACCCTGGTCACATTCCGTATCCCCACCGGTGTCCGCTCCTGGATCGAGGACGTGGTGGTGGATGAAGCTGCCCGCGGCAAAGGCCTGGGGAAAGCTCTCACCCTGGCTGCCCTCGACCAGGCACGCAAGCTCGGAGCCAAGACGGTTGACCTGACGTCGCGGCCTAGCCGCGAGGCCGCTAACAAGCTGTATCAGTCGGTCGGTTTTGAGTTGCGCCACAGCAACCTGTACCGCTACACGCTGTAAACCTTTTAGGTTGATCAAAAAAATCACACAAGGAAAATACCTTGTGTGATTTTCTATTTGTGAAATTACTCCCGCCGTAAGCCTGCGGTTACCTGTTTGTCAGATATTGAACCGGATGGTGATCACATCGCCGTCCTTGACGATGTACTCTTTGCCCTCCAGGCGGAACTTGCCCTTCCCCTTTACCTCATGCATCCCGCCGGCTTCCACCAGGTCATCATACGCCACCACTTCAGCCCGGATGAAGCCTTTTTGCAAGTCGGTATGGATCTCGCCCGCAGCTTCAGGCGCTGTGGCACCTTTTCTCACCGTCCAGGCGCGCACTTCATCAGGACCGACTGTGAAGAAAGATTCCAGCCCGAGCAGGTCATACGATAATCGGATCATACGGTTCAGGCTGGGTTCAGAAATGCCATACTCATCCAGGAAGGACTGCATCTCCTCGAGCGGAAGCTGGGCAATATCCATCTCCAGCTTGCCCTGCAGAGCCACCACTGTGCTGGCTTTGTGATCATAGGCAATGTCCGGGGATGCTTGTCCTTCAGACAGGTTGAGCAGCAGCAGAACCGGCTTGCGGCTGAGCAACCCGAAACCGGAGATCATCTTCTCTTCCTCGGCAGTGATATCCATATCCCGGAGCGGCTTCTCTTCGCTTAAAAAGGCGTGGAATTTTGTGAACAATTCCTGCTCATGCTCTATGACAGCCTTGTCTCTGCCGGCGCCCTTTTTGCGTTCCTCGTTCAGGCGTTCCAGCTTGCGCTCTGTGGCAATCAAGTCATTGAGGATAAACTCACTGTCCATGGTGTGGATGTCCCGGTGGGGATCAACCGATCCTGCCAGGTGCGGTACGGCATCATCTTCGAAACAGCGCACAACATGGATGAACCCGTCCATCTGGGTCAACTGGTTGAGAAGGTTGCCCGAAATGCCGCTTGAACCGGCCGAACCATCCAGCCCGGCGATGTCAGAGTATGTCACCTTGGCATAGATGGTCTTCTTGGGCTGGAACATGGCGCTCAGCGTGTCCACCCTGGGGTCCGGCACATCCACCACAGCGGTGTGTACTTCAATTTTCCCGCTAACCATGCCGGTGGGCTGGCTGCCGCGCGTGAGCGCGTTAAAAATAGTTGTTTTTCCAGATTGTGGAAGCCCGATTATTCCCAATCTCATTGATTCTTTTCGATACCTTGACCCTTCACAAAAATGTGGATATACTCTTTTCACCACGCCGAAGTGGCGGAACAGGCAGACGCGCACGACTCAAAATCGTGTACCGAAAGGTATGTGGGTTCGATTCCCACCTTCGGCATTCAAATTATAGCATACGCTCCAGGACAACCTGGAGCGCGATGGTTTAATACAGAGTTAGCTTATTCTGGTTGCATCAATCTGCAGGATAAGTAAAATCATAGGTGGGGTTTATCTGCCCAGAAATGGCTGCCTGAACAGGAGGAGAAGATGGAGAAAAAACTACGCTGGTACGACCTTTTGACCATCAACAGTTACTGGCTCGGTATCAACATCGCTACCGGCATTATCACACCCGTGCTGCTGCCTGCCCTGGTGGTCCTGTTCATGCCGCCCGAACAGAAGAATACCAACCTGGCTCTGGTGCGAATGATCGGGCTGGCGGTTGCCATGCTGGTACAGCCCCTGGCCGGCCTTTTCAGCGACCGCAGTACCCACAAGCTCGGTAAAAGGCGCCCTTACATCCTCGCCGGGGCTGTGCTCAATGTAGTTTTCCTGATCGTCATTGGTGCATCTACCCTGTTTTACGATCCTGCCGCTTCCAGCAGCGCGGTTACATCTTCCAGGTTTACCACCGCATTTATGGTGTTGATCCTTGGAAATTTCCTCTGGCAAATTTCAACCAACATCGGGCATGGCGCCCTGCAGGGGCTTATCCCGGACCTGGTACCGGATGACCAGCGCGGCAAAGCTTCCGGCATTAAGGCAGTATTCGAGCTGCTGCCCTCCATCCTGATCGCCTTGTTGGGAATTGGCGCGCTGGTGGATGAACAGAAATTCTGGCAGGTGATCATCATTATCATGGCGGGCTACGTCATTACCATGCTCATCACCCTGATCTGGGTCAAAGAGAAGCCGCTCGAACAAAAGCCTGCTGAAAAGATGCAGGGACAGGTCATGCGCATCATTTTCCTGACAGTGATCTTCGTTGTCTTTGTCATTGGCGCCCAGTACCTGGTACGTGCCAGCACGACCATCCTCCCTGATGGCGCATCCAGGGTTGGGAATATCCTGATTGTCGGTCTAACCGGTCTGCTGGCCATGGCTGGCGCGGTGCTGCTGGGGGTGTATGTTGGCGCCAGGGTGGGTATTGGGAAGGAAGCCAACTCACAGAAACGTTTCATCTGGTGGGTAGTGAACCGGCTGCTCTTCCTGGCTGCCATCGGCTCAGTGCAGGGATTTGTGCAGTACTTCCTGGCAGATGTGCTACTTGTCCCGGAGCCGGCCACTACCACGACCTACCTGATGATGATTATTGCTATTTTTCTGCTGATTTCAGCGCTGGCTGGCGGTTACCTTTCGGATAAAGTCGGGCGGGCAAAGCTGGTCGGCGCAGCCGGGCTGATCGCCGCAGCAGGCACCGTTTTGCTGTTGTTCTCAAAATCTATTCCCATGGTGATCGTCAGCGGCAGCATCATTGGGCTAGGCACTGGATTATTCTTCACTACCAACTGGGCTCTTGGTACCGACCTGGTGCCGGCAGATAAAGCAGGCAAATACCTGGGCATCTCGAACCTGGCGGGTGCCGGGGCAGGCATTGTGGGTGCCGGTATTGGCGGCCCGATGGCAGATTTCTTCAACGGCATGCAGCAAGGATTGGGGTACCAGGTGATCTTTGCCATCTATGCGGCTTTGTTTGTGTTATCCACCATCATCCTGGCAACCAGGATCGCCGAGAAACAGGCGGGATAATCGAGTTTGCTGGCGGAAAGTGCGCTAATATTGATCAATATCATTGAAAGGTGTCTTGCTTTATCGCAGGACACCTTTAATGTGTGTGTCCTCGCGGATTACCGGGTGTCCTGTTCAAGTCAAATAAGGAATATGTTAACTGGTTTGTCTGACAAATTTCCTGATTTGTTTTCTCCTTTTCTCATATGGAGTACAATAGCAAAGGATGCAAGCCCCCAGATAAACCCTTACACAATTCTTTATACCGGAGAGGAACCTCCACATGGCAGCATTATCCTATTTAAACAAAGACCGCACCATAGCAGGACCTGGATTTAACCGCTGGCTGGTGCCGCCAGCCGCTCTGGCAATCCATCTTTGTATTGGTATGGCTTACGGCTTTTCTGTTTTCTGGCTTCCCCTATCAAGGCTGATCGGAATTAAGGAATCAGTTGTCTGCCCGGCTGACATGAGCTTCTTTCAGCAGATATTCACCACCAAATGCGACTGGCCGGTCTCCATGGTTGGCTGGATGTACACCCTGTTCTTTGTCTTCCTGGGCCTTTCTGCAGCCACCTTCGGCAATTGGCTGGAGCACGCCGGACCGCGTAAAGCCGGTGTTGTTTCTGCCCTGTGCTGGTGCGGCGGGCTGGTTATCTCAGCCATCGGCGTCATCCTGCACCAGGTCTGGATGCTGTGGCTGGGTTCCGGTGTGATCGGTGGCATCGGCCTCGGGCTGGGATACATTTCCCCGGTTTCCACCCTGATCAAATGGTTCCCAGACAAGCGCGGTATGGCAACCGGCATGGCAATCATGGGTTTCGGCGGCGGCGCCATGATCGGCGCTCCCCTTGCCAACAGCCTGATGAACTTCTACGCATCCGAAACCAGCGTGGGTGTCTGGCAGACCTTCCTCACCCTGGCAGTGGTCTACTTTGCATTCATGTTGTTTGGAGCACTCTCCTACCGAGTACCCCCATCCGGCTGGCTGCCCAAAGGCTGGACGCCACCGGTTGAAAAGAACAAGAACACCATGATCACCCACCGACACATGCACGTTAAAAACGCCATGAAAACCCCCCAGTTCTGGTTGTTGTGGGGCGTTCTTTGCTTGAATGTGTCCGCCAGTATCGGTATCATCGGCATGGCATCACCCATGCTGCAGGAGGTCTTTGCCGGCAGGTTGATCGGAGTAAATTTAGCGTTTGAGAACTTAAGTACCGAACAGCTGGTCAAGATCGCTACCATCGGGGCAGGTTTCGCCGGTCTGCTTTCCGTGTTCAATATTGCCGGACGGTTCGTTTGGGCATCCCTTTCAGATTACATAGGCCGTAAGACAACTTACTTCATTTTCTTTGTGCTAGGCGCGTTGCTCTACCTGGCAGTGCCCTTCCTGGCGAAATCCAACAGCCTGGGGTTGTTTGTGGCAGCTTTCTGCATCATCGTCTCTATGTATGGCGGCGGGTTTGCCACCATCCCGGCTTACCTGGCAGACATGTTCGGCACCCAGATGGTGGGGGCTATCCACGGCAGGCTGCTTACTGCCTGGTCAACCGCGGGCGTGATCGGCCCAGTCCTGGTAAACTACCTGCGCGAGTACCAGCTCAATCGGGGTGTACCCCATCACATGGCATACGACATGACCTTCTATATCCTGGCAGCACTGCTGGTGGGCGGTTTCATCTGCAACCTGCTGGTACGCCCGGTCAAAGAAAAATTCTTTATGACGGATGAAGAACTGGCACATGAAAAGAAGCTGGCGCATGATAAAGCGCTTGAAGAAGTGGTCGAATCTGGAAAAACCGTTAATGGTGTTGGTTCTGCCAGCAAGCCAGTCCTGGTGTTCATTGCCTGGGCTGCAGTCGGCATCCCGCTGGTTTACGGGTTCTGGAACACGGTCGAAAAAGCCATCCAGCTCTTCCAGTAAAAAAGGATGTAGTAAATCAAAGAATTTCAACCTCCACCACCCGGTGGAGGTTTTGTTCTCCAGTTTGTACACAAAATGCAGAACAGGCGAGGTAGTGGTATGATACCAATGTCCACTTCAAGAAATCAACAGGAGAAATCTTATGACCACCCACATTGAAATCAGCCCCCACATCGCCCAGCGCCTGCAGGAAGAGCAGGTAGTCTGGCTGACTACGGTCAGCGCTGATGGTACACCGCAGCCAAACCCGGTCTGGTTCATCTGGAAGGATGGCACGTTTGTGACCTATACCCGTCCATACTCCGCAAAAGTAAAGAACATGCTCAGGAATTACCGGGTTTCCGTAAACCTGGAAGGCGCTGAGCTGCTCGGAGGGGATGTGGTGATCTTTACCGGCGCAGCCGAGGTCACCTTTAATCCTGCCCCGCCCATGCCGGAGTATCAGTATAAATATGCTGAAGCGATCCGGGCTTTTGGATTTGAAACACCCGGGTACATTGATGCTTACAGCGCCGAGATCCGGATGACCCCCGATAAGGTGCGGGTTGTAAAGTAGCGGTCAATACAAGGATTTGTTGCAGAAACCAACGAGGATGGCGCTTGACGTCCTCGTTGCCTGTTTATCATTCAAAGTACACCGGGTTGGAGATCAAAGCCGGCAGCATCGGCAGCCCGGGCAGGAAAGCCCGGTAAACTTCGACCCATGCGAAACCCGGCTGCGGCATGGTGTATACCGCCTCAAAACTGCCGTCTGCGGGAGCCTGCAGAAGCACATCGCCGCCGGAAGCTGTGACAACCTTGACTACATCGCCGGCTAACAATCCATTTACGGTCACCAGCATTTCTTTTACTTCAGTCCATCGCACACTGTCCCCCAACATGGCATCGCCGGCTGTCATGTCCAAGGATGGACCGTTCGGGGCAAAGGTGATATAGGCATGCCCCTGGCGTAAAGCATCCAGGATTCCTTTCACACTCTGCGAACGGGCATACACGCAGGTAGTCGGTCCACCCAGGAAAATGAAGGGGGTATCCCGGTGATAATCGCTCCCGCCGGTGATCGGCACCTTTTTCCCGGCAGACAGCATGCTATGCCACAACTTGAGCGCATTGAGGTTCGACTCGCGCATCGGACCATTCCAGACCTCCAGGCAGTCAAATGGCAGGCTGTTGATATCATAAGAAAGTTTGGCCACTTCCTCAAACGGGTGGTTGATCACAACCAGCGCTCCGCGTTCGCGCGCTGACTGGAAACGCTCGAGCGTTTCCTCCAGTGAATTGGCAGCAAATGGGGGGTCATAAGGCTTGCCGCTCCCCAGGAAATTAGCATGGCACATGTAATGGGTCCACTCAATGCCCGGGATAAATGTCACCCCATGCATGTTGGGTAAAGCATCCGGTGTAACCATCTGGTTATGGTCAGTAATCGCCACAAAATCCAATCCATGCCGCTGCGCTTTCCAGCCCAGCTCCTCAACCGTGTGCACCCCGTCAGACGCCATGGTATGGGTATGCAGGTCGCCTTTCAGCAGCCTCACCTTCTCGAACACGAAGGTGATCTCATACTCCACATTCACCCCATCGGGTGCAACTTTGTAGACGCCTACCAGTATCTGCCATTCGCCGGGGACAAGTTCGTGAGGCTGGTAGCCGGGTGTGGAATAAACGGCGCTGATGGTGACCTCGTTCTTGTCTGAACCGGATGCACCAACCTGCGTTCCATCCGGGGCGATCAGCCCCAGGTCAATGGTGTTCACGTTTTGCCGGTTGGTGAATAAACCACCTGGCAGCCCGGTTTTCTCTCCCGTACTGCGCGGGTAACGGTAGGTCAGGGTGAAGCTTTCCACCCCTTCCGGCAGGTGAAATGGCTGTGTAAAGTAAGTGCCCTCCTGTTCCTTGCGGATGTTCAGGGAAACCGTGATCGATTGGCTCATACGGGCATCTTCCTTATTTATCAAGAGGACCCAGGACTAACGACAGGATGCGCTTGATTTCTGAATCCCAGAAGTACCAGTCGTGTTTCCCTTCTTCTTCATGGTAGTACGATGTAAATCCCAGCTTCTGGCAGGAGGCATAGAATAGTTTACTCAGCGGGTAGAGGTCATCCTGCCGGCCGCAGGAGATATACAGGTCTGGTAGCTGCACCTTGCTTTCAGCCGCTCTGCGCAGCCAGACTTCCGGGTCATGTTCGCTGCCGGGCAGCTTGCTCAGGTCTCCAAAGAGGAATTGGAATTCGGGTTTTCGCGGATCATCGGGGTACTGTTGTAAATGGTTAAGCGAAAGCAGTCCGGAAAAAGTGGCTGCAACCGAATAGCGTTCAGGGTGCAGCAAGGCAGCCTTCATGGCGCCATACCCGCCCATTGACAGGCCAGCAATGAAAGTATCTTCTCGCCTGGGCGCCAGATGAAATACATCATCAAGGTACCGCGGAAGCTCATCCACCAGGTAAGAGAAATAGTCGATCCCATTCGGCTGGTCGATGTAGAAACTGCGCCCAACAGACGGCATCACTACCACTAGTCCGTAATCTTTTGCAAGCGTCTCGATCGAAGAGTAGCGCTGCCAGGCGCTGCCGTCATCGCTCAACCCGTGCAGCAGGTAAAGCACCTTGCGCTCCCGCACCGGGACCCCATTCATACGCTTGGGATCGGGCAGGATGATATAGAGCGGGATGCACATTTTAACTGTATCAGGTACATGATCCATTCTGATGAGTGCCATAACTCCTCCTTATCCTTCACTCCCGGCTGTGGTGTCAACCGGCAGGCTTTGTTCAGGTTCAACCGGTCTGCCTGGCAGGGGTTCACCACCATCTTCAGGTTTGGCAGGTTCATCCTTAAAATCAATGAACCACGAGAACCCAAAACTGATTAGCATCAGCACCAATGGAAAATAGGTCAGCATAAACCTGGCTGCCGCACCCGGCTGGGGGCCAGGATTGTCGCCGCTTTCAAACCCGTAAATGGTTGCCACCAGCACAAACGCAAAACTGGTAAACAGGCCATTCAGGCGGTTCATGAACCCGAGGGCATTGTTGATGATCCCCTCGCGGCGTACATTATGTTTGCGGGTGTCTTCATCCATGATCTTGGCGCCAATCAGGTCCATGGTGGTGATCACACCGGCAAAGCCGAAGCCCACCAGGGCTGCCCCGATCATGGCAGTCGACAGTGAGAATGCAAATGATAACGCCAGGAATGCCACCGCAAGGGAGAGCAAAGCCAGCCGCCAGATCTTCATCAAGCCATGTTTACGCACCAGAGCCGCCCACACAGCCACGCAGGCAATGGCGATGACCAGCACGGAGGCGAATAGCAGCGTGGATTGACCGGAACTGATCTCCAGGGTGTACTTGGCATAAAAAGGCAGCGACCCCAACACCAGTGCCATGGCTGCGCTGTAGAACGCATTGGCCAGGCCGCCGATCCAGAATTTGCGGTTGGTTATCACGCTCTTGATGCTGTCCCACAGCTTCGGCTTTTCTTTAACCTCTTCCATGCTGACTTCCTGGCTGGTGAAGGTCATGTACAGGATCACCGCTCCGCCCAGGATGCCGTACAAAATGGATGTAAGGCTGTATCCCAGTGCATCGGTCACAATGGGGGTGAGCGCGATGCTGATGATCATAGCCACCAGCTGGAACGCCTGGCGCAGGGCATTTGTGGAGGCACGGCTGGCATCCGTGGTGAACAACTCAGGGAAGAGAGCCCCGTAGTTGGCATTGATCACCGAATCCAGCGTGCCGGTGAAGATGTACAGAAGCAGGCAGTAGATGAAAAGCGGGCTGTCCTTCAGCGCAGGCGGCGAGTAGAACAGGATGAAGCCGAGGATGAGGAGTGGCGTACCGATCACCAGCCACGGGCGCCGGCGTCCCCAGCGCGTACGGGTGCGGTCAGAAAGATACCCGTAAACCAGGTTATCGGTCGCATCGATGAAGGTGTAAATGAACAGGATCGTTGCGAATTGGGTGGTCTTCAGCCCAAGCCGGTCCACATAAAAGATCGCCGCAAAAGTTTTGAACATATTGATCGGGATGGATGTCCCGAACATGCCGATGGCGTAATTGAACGACTTCCAACCGATTTTCTTTGCCATGCTGTACTTCTCCCTGGTGCAGATAATTTTATTTATACGAGCAGAGCCTGGTAGTATTATGCACCATTTTTTTATTCAACGAAAGCGCATAAGTTTGGATCATATGCGCCTGGTTCGTAATGCCTCAAAAGAAAATGTTACTTTAGGGGTAACGTTGCCTCAAATAAAA
>ENA-UPTA01001002-UPTA01001002.1-activated-sludge-metagenome-genome-assembly--contig:-NODE-1002-length-32212-cov-10.012408_pt1 | contig 32212 bp, 33 predicted proteins | sample MGYA00238184_ERZ773361 | MGnify/ENA primary metagenome ERZ773361 (study PRJEB29100, sample SAMN05720205) | activated sludge metagenome | isolation source: anaerobic digester from wastewater... | reverse complement strand
ATCATCTTTGGGAGGCGGGCCACCCAGTCCGTCCACTTCCAAAAGCCCATCTCCAGAAAGTCGATGTTTTCAAACTCCCGCGAGAAACGAACGTAGTCTTCGATCTTTTCGGCGTCTCCCGGCGCGAAACGCTTCAGTTCTTCGACCAGTCTTCGTGCGTCATAATAAACGGTCAACGCCCTTCCCTCCGCGTCTTTAACGGTCACCAGCTCTTCCGGGAACAAGATATCCGCGGGAAGCGCGCCCAGCGACTTCCACATGGTATTCAGCGGGGTACCTTCGGCGGTACCTGCGAGGTGATGAATCGAGCCGTCAAATACATACCCCTTCCGTTTCCAGGACGTACACATTCCTCCGGGTGTCGTCCCCATCTCGAACACTTTCGTGTCGAAGCCGTTCATCCTGGCGTAACACCCCGCGGACAATCCCCCTATGCCCGCTCCGATAACAATCACCGATCGACTCATTACGCTTTTCCCTCCTTGTTGTATCGAGAACGCTAACCCCCCTCCGATTCTGAAGAACAGAAAAAAACCAAAATAGCCAAGGACATCAGCCAGTCTCGCCTACAAATCAATAACATTTATGACGGGTACGGAAAAAAATTACGAATGTAATTATCTATTTTTGATACAAAGGATAAGCGCCTTCATACTCTCGAAGAGCGATTTCGTCGCTTTACAAGAAGAGCCAGGGATTTAACAGATGCAGGAGCAAAAGGCCCCAGAAGCAGAGATCGGCGATGCGGTGCCATTGAACCCACGCTTTGATTATTTTCGCTTTTCCCAGAAGGAAGATGGCGAAAATCAACAGGATGGATATCCAGAGCAGCATTCCAGTGTGCCACGCGATTCGATTACCCAAGGCGAGATAGCCGTGAAGCAGCCCGAACACGATCAGCAACAACCCGGTCAGCCGGTGGATCTTCGAGAAGAGTTGGATCTTTTGCATCCACGCTTTTCTTATAGCCGGTTCTTTTCCTTGACTCGCGCGTTTGATCGCCCATTTGATCAAAAACAGCCCGGCGTTGAAAGCGGCGAGGCCAACGTTTACCCAAGCGAGCAGAACATACCATTCCATCCTCTATCCCCCCTATTCTAAAATGATACAGATCGGTTTGTTGATCCGTTTGTCATAGACGGCGCCCTCTTTTAGTTCGTAAGAGATGTTTTTCGATAGGACCGTTCCGGCAAGGGTTTTTTGCGTCACCAGTATCCCAACGAGGTATCCGCGGCCAAGCAACGACAGATTATGCGGGGCTCGCTGCTCGATCTGGTAGCTGAGCTCTTCGCCGCTTTTATGCTGCCCCAGGTGATTGCCACTTCTCCAGCGATTCAGTTCCGTCACGTCGTAGAGCATTGCCTGGACGGCCACCATGTGATAGGGATAATCTTTGCCGTTCATGGCTGCGAGATCGTCCCACTCAAAACCGAGGACCCCGACCACAACGGCTCTTTCCATGATCTTTACCCCGTGAGGCGATCGGCGCATGAGCTGAAAAGTGAGCTCTTCCCCCGCCTCGTGGAGGTTGCGGTGTTTCCCGTTTGCCCATTGGGAAAGGTCGGATACATCATAGACGAACCCGTTGGCGGCCACGCGCCAGTTCTTCTTTTCCCCGGTTTGTTTTTGGATGAAATCTTTCCATAGAATCACGAAGACTCCTTCCGGTTGGAGCGCGTCGATACGGTTCCGAAACGAAGCATCTTCTTTGTACCGTTGGGAGTAATCTTGACCCGGAAGCAAGTCTGGCGCCGATGAAACCGGATAGACATACCCCGCCGCGGAAAATTTTACCGATTGGTACGCGGGGTTATCCTGAACATACCCTTTCAGTGGGGTCTTGAACAGGTCGTTCATCGGCAAGGCATCGACCGTCTGGGAGAATCCGATTGTGAGGATCATCAAGAGCACGAGAGCCAGTACGTTTCGTTTCATGAGACACGCCTCCTTTAAGGTAAAACATTCGGAATGGACAGATTATACCCTATTGGCAGTTTTTTTCTCTTGAATGCGCTTTCTGTTTCCTTTGAAGCCTTTAACGCTCTCCTTCTTCGACAACGGGAACGACAAAATGGCCCAAGCGCAGCGCCGTTCGTTTTATTGTGTGATACAATCGGAAGCGAGGTGATAGACGATGAAAGACATAATCTATAAGGTATCCGAAGAAGTAGAACGCGCCTTGTTGGACGAAAAACCCGTTGTGGCTTTAGAATCGACCGTTATCAGCCACGGGTTGCCCTATCCGGAAAACATCCAAACCGCCCTCAAGATGGAGGAAGCCGTACGAAAAGAAGGCTCTATCCCTGCAACGATCGGCGTCCTAAACGGGGTCGTCACCGTCGGCCTGAGTCAAAAAGAGATCGAATACCTTGCGGATACAAACCATACGATTCTAAAGGTCGGTGTCGGGGAGCTGGATTACGCGATCGGAATGGAGTATTCCGCGGCGACAACGGTCAGCGCCACCTCCTGGATCGCAAATTTTTTCAAGATCCCGATCTTTGCCACGGGAGGAATCGGGGGTGTCCACCGCGGAGTCGAGAAGACCTGGGACGTCTCGCAGGATATGCACAGTTTGGGGAGAATCCCGATGATGGTGGTGTGCGCCGGTGCGAAATCCATTCTGGATCTTCCGAAAACCTTAGAGCTTTTGGAGTCTTACGGCGTCTTGACCTTAGGGTACCAAACGGATTGTTTTCCCGCGTTTTATTCAAGAGAGTCGCCCATGAAACTGGCTCATACAGTTCAAACCCCTCTCGATGCGGCCTATGTGCTCATGTCCAGGCTAAAGACCGGTATACCCGGCGGGATCGTCCTCTGCAACCCGATCCCGATTGAAGAGGCGGTTCCTTACGAAGAGTTGGAATCCATTATCAACGAAGCGGTGATAGAGGCCGATCGCAATCACATCGAAAAGAAAGCGGTGACCCCGTTTTTACTTTCCCGTCTGTCTCAAAAGACCGATGGGCGCAGTTTGAAGGCCAATAAAGCCCTTCTATTTCACAACGCTTCCCTGGCTTCCAAAGTGGCGGTGGAGTTTGGCGCTCTGCGCCGCAGAAGCAAGAAAACAATCGGGTTTTAACGAAATGATAAAAAAACGCCGGGTAGAAACACCCGGTGTTTTTTTGAGCGACCGACTCGTCACGCGAAGTTGTCTTCTGTAAGAAAGACAGGAACTTAGTACGAGACGATACCCATATACTTGCGCAGTTTCAGCGAATGGTCTCGCGCGGCTTCCAAGTTTTTTGACACTCTGTCCATCACTGCTGAGAGGATCAAAGGGGTGAAAAAAGCGCGGAACTTTTCATCCACGCCGGGTAATGCGTAGTCTTCGGTATCGACGACGGTCACCTTCTTTGAATACGTGCGCGCGAAGCGTTCCGCGCGCTCGCCCAGAGGCCGCGAGGCATCTTCTCCTTTGAAGAGCAACAGATTCGTGTCTTCCCGGACAATCTCGAAGGATCCGTGGAAAAATTCTCCGGCGTGGACCGGCTGGGCTTTGATCCACTGCATCTCTTCGAGGATGCAGATCGCGTATGCATAAGCCTCTCCCCAACCGATTCCGGCTCCCAGGACCATGAAATATTCCTCATCCTTGTATCTTTGAGCGAAGTTTTCGGCAAAGGGTTCGGCTTGGTTCTTGATGGCCGCGAGGTTTTCCGGCAGCGTGTCCATTGCGGACATCAAACGGTCGTAGTCTGATGTTTCGCCCCGAACCCGCAAGATGTTGAAGAGGATTTGATAGAGCATGATGATCTTCGAGTCGGTCACGCCGATCGGGGCATCATTGGCAAAGGCATAGTCCACGGCTTTCCCGAGAGGGGAGTCTGCTGTTCCCATAAAACCGATTGTAGCAGCGCCACGTTCTCTTGCCAGGTTGGCCACCGTCACTGTTTCGGGAGTCTTCCCCGAGTAAGAAGAGACGATAACGAGGGCGCGCTCGCTGAAGGATTTCGGAAGCAGCGTCTCGAATTCGGAAGCGTTGTACACTTGAGTCGGCAGGGTGGAATACTGGTCCATAATATACTTGCAGGGGAGCATCACGGCTAACGAACCCCCGCAGCCGACGAGATACAACCGATCGATCTCCCTCTCACGGAAGAGCTGTCCGATGATGTCCTCAATCCTTTTGCGTTGGCTGATCCCTTTTAATAATACTTCTTTGTAGATCTCATTGTCGTTTTGAAGCATGTTTCACCTCCGAAGTATGTTCATACGATTTCTATCCCTTGATGCCGCCAGCGGTTAAGCCGCGGATAAACCATTTTGAGCCGAATAGAAAAGCGATGACCATCGGTATGCTGGCGATAACGATTCCAGCGAGCATGCCGGTCCAATTGGTTTGAAGCGCGTCCCTGAATCGGGATACCCCGACTGGCAGAGTGATGAGCTTTTCATTTTCGATGAAGACCAAGGCGAAGATGAACTCATTCCAGGTGGAGATAGCCGTCACGATGGCAGTGGCGGCGATAACTGGTTTGCTGACTGGCATCAGGATGGACCAAAAGGTCCGGAGCGTGCCACAGCCATCGATGAAGGCGGCGTCTTCCAATTCACGCGGAAAGTCCGCGAAGTACCCTCGCATCAGAAACACGGCGAAGGGGATCCTGAACGCGATATAAGGGAGTATCAGGGCGAAAAGGGTATTATAGAGGCCGAGCTGATCCAGCAACTTGTACAGAGAGATCAGCGCCGATTCGGGAGAAAGCAATAGACCCCCGATGATCAAGTAGAGAACAAATCTCTTCCCCTTTATTTCGAGCCGCGTCAGGGCGTAGGCGCAGAAGGCTGCCAGCAGTACGGTACAGAGGACGGAGACGCCTGTGACGAGGAAGCTGTTTAAAAAAAAATAGGTAAAACCGGTCTTCCAGGCGTCCAAGTAGTTTGTAAACAGCCACTGAGAAGGAATTCCGAAGGAATCCGAAAAAAGTTCGCTGTTGGTTTTGAGCGAATTCATGATCAGCCAGAATATCGGAAACAGGATAATCAAGACCAGAATCCAGAAAAGTGCGTTGACGAGCAAGGCATTCACATAAAACAATCGTGGGCGTTTCCTCATGACAACAACCTCCGCATCGGTTAATCTTCTCCGGAGAAATATTTCATTTGAAGAACGGAAACCGTAAAAGTAAGAACGAAAATAACAACGGCTATCGCTGAACCAAACCCCATTTCGTCGAATAGAAACGCGGCGCGGTACATATAGGTTCCCAAAACTTGCGTTGCGTTGTAGGGGCCGCCCCCTGTCGTCACATAGATCTCGGCGAATAATTTGAAGGAGCCGATGATGGTAATGATCGTCGAAACGATCAACATATTCTTGATAGAAGGCAGCGTAATGTGGATCGTCTTTCGGAAGCCGTTGGCGCCATCGATCACAGCCGCTTCGTAGAGTTCGGGAGGGATTTTTTGAACCGCGACAAGCATCAGCACCATAATATACCCGGTGTATTGCCATTGGCTCATAGCGATGACTGCGAAGATGGCGGTCTTCGGGTTGGCCAACCAAGCCGTGATGAGGTGCTGGAGTCCGGCTTTGTCCAGCAGGCCGTTGATCAGCCCGATCGTGGGATTGCAGACGAAATACCACAATAAGGCGACTGCGGAGATTGAGATGACTGAAGGGATAAACAGGACATTCCGGTAAAAATTCCGAAGCCGGGATCCGACGTAACGACCTTCTAAAAAAATCGCCAAAAGCGTGCCGAAGCCGACCTGGCAAAGAACTGAAAACAAGGCGTAGAGCGCGTTGTTCTTGATCGAAGTATAAAACAGCGGGTCCTTGAAGATACGGGTATAGTTTTCAAACCCGATGAATGTCTTCGTCACGCTGTAACTGCTCATTCGAAAAAGGCTGTTGTAAACGTTGGAAACGATGGGGAAATAAACGAAGAGAAGAACCATCCCCAATGCCGGAATCACGTATAGATAGTTAAAAGCGCTTTTTCTCACGGTTCTCTCCTTTCCGGTCGGGAGAAGCAAGGTGAAAACGGAAGGAAACGCGCTTTCACCTTGCGATTTAGGCGGGTAACCGGCTTAAAATTCCTTTCGCACTTCGGTGGCGATATTCTGGATCTCTTTCATGACATTCTCCGGAGTGGCAACCAGATCGGTTAGCATTTGCAACTGAACCGAATAGACGTCCCAAATCTTGGCATGCAGGTCGGAATCCAGCCAATTGACCATGCGTTTTGAATTGAGAATGAGCGAAGTCGTTTCGTAGATAATCGGCAGCACTTCATCGGGGCCGACAACGTTGCGGTACCCGTTGAAGAATCCGAGCTGCTCGATCTCTTTGCGCCCGGCTTCCCGGCCGGTGAGGTACTTGAGGAAGGCGACCGCCTCTTCCGGGTATTTCGTATCGGCGGAAACAACGAACCCTTCTGGATAACCCACCAGGTAGTCGGGGTCTCCGGGCCCTTTCGTATCGGGGAAGACGAAAACGCCGATCTTTTCTCCGAAACCGGTCGGGGCTTCCCGAAGGATTTCCGGGATTTCCACGATTTCCAGATACATTATCGCGAACTTGCCCGCCATAAACTCGATCCGGGCTTGATCGTGCTTGATGCCGTTCGCAAAGGGGTTGAAGTAGGGGACGAGCTGAGAGTAGATCTTGAGCGATTCCACATACCCCGGATGGGTCCAAACACCCTGAGCGGGATCCAAATCTTTCAGCCAGACATCTTCGGGAAGGGATTTTTGGTTGATGGCGCCGATGTAGTGGGAGACGGCCCATGTTCCCTCATTTCCGAAGGCGATCTGGTTGATTTTTGCGGCTTTCAGTTTTTTGCAAGCATCGATCAGTTCGGCGAAGGTGACGGGCGCTTTCGTGATGCCCGCTTTCTGGAAGAGCTCTTTGTTGTACACGAAAACCTTCGCGTCCAACCGGTAAGGTAACCCGTAGATTTTTCCCTGATAAACGAACGGCTCCACTTGAGAACCGACATAGTTCCATAAAGATCCGTCTCGCAATAGGTAAGGGGTGAGATCGAGGACTCGGTCGGCTCTGATGAAGCGGTTCGTAAATTCGCCGGGCCATGTGAAGAAAACATCCGGTGCGTCGGAGGTGCCCAACAGCACTTTGATCTTTTCCTTAAACGGATCGTTGGCGATGGATTGAACGTTCACCTTGATGTTCGGATAGAGCTGTTCGAAATCCCTTGCGACTTCGTCAAAGAAAAGACTGTCGGGTTCTTGTGTCCACCGGTGCAAGAATTTCAGCTCGACGGAAGCGGAAAACGCGACGGCGCAAAGCAGAAGGCTTAGCAGAAGTACCCAGGTGAGTTTTCTTTTCATGTTTTTCCTCCTTTATGGTTCCTGCCAGAAGGCAGGGGTGTTTATCGCTCTTCGATCTCTTCGTAGGCTATCCCGTGTCCGAAAGCGCCTTGCACCAAGCACGTCTTCACGGCTGCTTCGGAGCCTTTCTCCAAACCTTCTGTCAACACGGAGGCTTGAATCGGCTGAAGGGCTCCATTGAGCTTCATATGAGGCAGGAGATGCAGAAGGAAAGCGGTGATGAATGAATCGCCCGCGCCCAGAGTATCCACCGCGCGGACGGTTTTGGCGGGTTGATGAAAATAGGCGTGGCCGTCGTACAGCCATGCGCCTTCGGCCCCTCGGCTCCCGAGCGCGTATCCACACCCGTACGAGAGGCAATCGGCCAGTTTTTCTCGTGTTTGATCCTCGGTTAAATGGCCGCAGGATAGAAAAGCGAAATCTACCGAGGGGCAAATGCGCTGCAAGTAGGCGTCATCGATTTCATCTGAAAAGTCAAAGGAGAAAGGGATTCCCGTTTGGCGCAAAATCGGGATTTCTGACTCGAGAAAGCTGTAACAGCTACTGTGCAAAAGGTCAAACCCTTTAATGTAGGCGAGGTCTGTGGCATCGAGCCTAATGGGAAATCGCGAACTCACGCCGCCTTTGTTCCCCGGAAGGAAAACGCGATCCCCGTCCACCAGCGAGACACGCGCGTATCCATTTTCACCGGGATGGATCCGGCAACGGCTTGTGTCAACATTCAGTTCTTCCAGAACCTGGCGAATGTGCGTAGCGGAGGCATCATTACCGAATACCCCCAAATAAGCGGCTTCCACACCGGATAGTTTGGCAAAAGCGGCGAAATTGAGGGCGTTCCCTCCAGGAAACATCATTCCAAGATGCACATACTTGTCGACTACGTTGTCGCCGATTCCTAAGACGCGTCGCATCACATTCCTCCCCTTTCTTCTAAGATGAGCGATACTCGAACTCTTCCCTACAAGATCCACCAAATCTGTTATCGATAGAATCGAGATTCGTTCGTAAGTGGTCTATGGTATAGAGCAGTATATCGACGAAAAAAATATATACCGCGTTAGCAAAATTAAAATACCGGACACCTCTAACTGCGCCGGTTAGAACTCCACGTTTTGAGCGATCGTCGTGAAATGGCATTTATCGGAACGAACGTATCCTTCGCAATACTCGACAGGGATATCTCCTTCGGTGAAAGTGATGCTTTTAAACAAAAAGAGCGCTTCATTTTTTGGGACTTCCAAGAGCATTGCGGTGTGCGAATCCGAATAGACGATCCCGATCTCCTGCCAGGAATGAGTCAAACGGATGTGGTATACCTCACGAATGGTTCCGAAAAGAGACCGTACGGCGAAATCATACTGAAGAAGGTCCGGAAGAAGCATTGCCGGGGTGTAGGATTGCTCGACCGCGACCGGAAATCCATCAACGATACGAACGCGTCGAATGCTATGGATTCGCGTGCCGATCGTTATCTTCAACCGCGCCGCGATCACGCTGTCGGCTTCCGTTTCCTTCGCTTCGAGGACCCGGGAAGTAGCTTCCAGCCCCCGGCTGGATTTGACCATATACGAAAATCCCTGCAGGTTGTTGAGGTCGTTGTTGATTCGGGGATCTTGGACGAAGGTACCCTTTCCTTTTTCCGCGATTGCGTATCCGCGGTCTATTAGGTCCATCAGCGCTTGCCTCGCGGTCATTCGACTGACGCCGTACCGCCCGCTCAATTCACGCTCCGATGGCAATCGGCTCCCTACCGCGTATTCGCCTTCTCGAATCCTCTCTAACAGCATCGCGGATATCTGCTTATGTTTCGGTAAAAGATAGTTATTTTCGATGGGTATCTCCTCCGAAGATAACATGCTGGTCTATACCACTTAGTAGTAGTGTACACCATGGCTAAGTAGGGATGCAATCCGAGAAATTCGCGAATGATTCGCAATACGAGAGAATAAGAGATAAAAAATTGCGATTCCTTTGATTTTCGGGCGATTTCGCGGAATTTTGATTCATGAACATAGAAAAAGCGGGCTATAAATCAGCCCGCCGTAACGCTATTTAGGGAAATGAACCCTCCCCTCGATTATTGTCAAACAATCGATCACCTCCTTTTGGACATAGATCGCCAAAAATCAGCGGTAGTCGTGGCTCCATGTACAACAGTCCATTTACCATCCGGCCGGATGTCCTTTGGGTCCTCTTTGCTACCCAAAGATTAGACGAAATTTCGGAGTTATTTGTTCGAAAGGTAGACTTCGAACCGATCCAGTTCACGATAAACTGGATTTCCGTTGACTTTAGAGCCGACCGCATCCCTCTCGAAAGTTGTTATCACGTTCGTTTCTCTATCGACTTCATATAGCCGATTTCCGTACGGAACCCGCGTTTTATGCTATAATTAAGTAACTAATCGGGAAGCGGGCCGAATGGACAACGAGGGATGAGCGTGCAATCCGAAACAGCCATAGATCGTTTTCTGACCATCGTTTCTTCTTTTTCGAGAGAATTGAATACGGCGAGGAAGACCTTGGATGTTTACCACGCGATCGTCAAAGTCCTGAGACGATTTTTCGACATCCATTCGTTTTGCGTTCTGGAACAAAACGCTCAAACTGATTGGAGCACTATCTGGAGCGACTCTGGGTTCCCTCTTTCGTTCGAAGAGCTGCTGCCGTTCGTAGAACTCGCAAAAGAGCGCCGATCGTTCAGCTTTTACCCGTTGGATGAAGGGCATCTGCTTATATTGCCGACCTTGAAAGCCGGTCGGGTCGTTTCGGTCCTGATGGGATACCTCCTCAATGATCCTGAGGAGTTTCTGCGAGAAAACGAGAGCGTGTTAGGATTTATCATGTTCTTTTCCGGATTGGTTCTTGAGAACCTGCGTTTGTACCAAGAAGTGCTTGACAGCGCGACCGTCCAGGAAGGATTGAAGAAATACTTCCAGACGATGCTGGACAGTATGGACGAGGCCATCAGCGTGTGGGACGAGAGCCAAAGGCTGGTTTTTACCAATCAATCCTATATCCGGTCCGATCCGAATGAAAAAGTTGTCGGGATAATCAAAAATCTCGTGACGCAAAGCTACGAGAATCGGAATCGGAACTCTCTTGAGAAAGAGATAGAGGGGCACTTTTATTCTTTTGGCACCGTGCTTTTGGGGAGTCCGGACCAGGTGTTGGTCAGCATGGAGGATATATCCAACACGAAAGAGCTCGAACGCATTAAAAAACTGGACCAAATACGAACGGAGTTCGTATCGAACATCTCTCACGAGTTCCGAACGCCGCTCGCAGCGATAAAAGCTTACGCGGAGACGATACGCGACTCGTTTTCTTCGCTCGACGAGGAAACCGGTCAGCAGTTCATGATAACGATATTGGAGCAAAGCGACCATTTGGAGGAACTTTTGAACCGGCTGCTGGACTTCTCGAAATTGGAAAACCATACAATGCAGCTGGAGATCGAAAACTTTGATTTGGTCGAGCAGGTTCAGGAAGTGGAGCAAAACATCCAGAAAATGCTGGAAATGTATGCCGTGTCCTTCTCGATAGAAACGGATCTCGCCAAAGCCGTTGTAAGCGGAGATCGAAAGCGGATCAATCAAGTGATCTTCAATTTTGTGACGAACGCGATCAAATACCGAGATGCGGAGAAACCCGAAAGATGGGCGAAAGTATCCATCGAGGAGTCTGAGGAAGAGGGGAAAGTGACGTTGTCCGTTATAGATAACGGGATCGGCATTCCGCAGGAATGCATGGACAAAGTTTTCGAAAAATTCTATCGCGTGGATACCAGCTTGACCTACACGGTGGAAGGAACCGGGTTGGGATTGGCCGTCTCAAAGGAAATTCTCGATAAACACCACGCCTTGATCATGGTCAAAAGCGAAGAAGGGAAAGGCTCTTCTTTCTCTTTTTCCTTGCCGAAAGCGGAGTAACGGCGATGGATCTAAAAAAAAGCGTTCAGCAAATAGATTCGCTTCCTTCTCCGGACTTCATCCTTAAGAAGATCGTCGATACCGCTAGCAGCACCTCCGCTTCGGCAAAGGAACTCAACGATATCGTTTCCAAAGACAGCGGTTTTGTCAGTAAATTGTTGAAACTGGCCAACTCGTCTTACTACGGGTTGCCGAAGAAAGTGTCGAAACTGACAGAAGCGATCATGATCCTCGGTTTTAAAACGGTCCGAAATATGGCTCTGAGCATCTTTGCCAATGAACAGCTGTTTTCTTTTAAGTCAGAGGAGTTGGAATTAAGAGAACTATGGATTCATTCCCTGTCAGTTGCTACGATAGGCGAAACCATTGCCGATCGTATCGGGTTTTCAAACAAAGAGGAGCTCTTTCTATGCGGGTTGCTGCACGATATCGGCAAAACGGTTCAAGGGATTCTCTTTCCATTGCTTTTCGATGCGATCGTCAAAGTTTCTCGTATGAAAGGATGGACTTATTATCGAACCGAAAAGGAATTGGGGGTTCCGACGCATGAGCAGTTTGCCGAAATGCTGCTGGAAAAATGGAATTTTCCGGAACTGGTGAGCTTGGCGGCGACGCGGCATCATCGGACGGACGACTTTGGCAGCTCGGTCTATACCGATGTGGTGTTTATCACTTCGCTTGCCACGTATATCGCCGAGCGGCTTAAATATGGCGACAACGGGGCGGGCGCGCCGATTCTGGTCAAACACAATCTTTGGAAAGAACTTGGCCTCACCCCGCTGATTATGAAAGATATCGTACATATGAGCGCCGAAAAAATCGGGCGGTTGTCTGAGTTCTACAATCCACTATCATCGTAACCCTAACGAGCGCGCGGTATTCATAACGGCATCGTCAGGTTGGAAGACTAAAGGAGGAAAGAGTTATGCGAGTGGGCGTATTAACGGGCGGTGGAGATTGCCCTGGTTTAAATGCAGTTGTGAGAGGTATTGTCTGCGCAAGAGATCCGGACACAGAAATATACGGCTTTATGAACGGTTGGCAGGGAACGATTCTGGGAGAATATATCCCGCTGACCGATGCCGACGTTGAGGGTATCCATATCTTGGGAGGGACGATCTTGGGTACGTCGCGGACCAATCCGTTCAAAAAGGAAGCGGATACCCGCCAAATGTTCGATACCCTTGAAAGGTTGAAAATAGATTCCCTAATCGCGATCGGAGGCGACGATACGCTTTCTGTCGCCGCCAAGATGGCCTCCGTCCATTTCCCGGTCGTTGGCGTTCCCAAGACGATCGACAATGACGTTTCGCAAACGGATTACACGTTCGGGTTTCACACGGCTGTTAACGTCGGGGCCGATGCGATCGACCGCCTTCATTCGACGGCCAAGTCGCATAAGCGGGTCTTTTATGTGGAACTCATGGGACGCGAAGCCGGTTGGATCGCTTTGGAAGCTGGGATGGCCGCCGGAGCCCATTTGATCGTTATCCCCGAGTACCCGATGACCTTGGATGAGATTTTGAAGATGGTCGACAGAAGGATGAAGCACGGAGGGTACGCGATCGTAGCGGTCGCCGAAGGCTTTAAACCGGTTGATATTGACAACACCCTGCACGACGATTCGCAGATCGACGCATTCGGCCATATACAACTGGGAGGCATCGCGAATTACCTGACCAAAATTACCAAGGAAAAGCTGGGATATGACACCCGAGCGGTTATCTTGGGCCATTTGCTTCGTGGGGGCACCCCCACCGCCTTTGACCGTATTCTAGGGTCACGGTATGGCGTACAGGCTATGGAACTGATCAAGAAGAAAGACTACGGACGGATGGTCGCTTTGAAAGGGAATGAGATTGTTTCAGTTCCGATCGAGTATGCCGTCGCTACGAAAAAATTGGTGCCTTACGAATATTACAAAATGTGTAGTCTGTTTTTCGGATGAGCGGTCAAGAGGAACAGCGCATGGAGGGCAAAAGCGAGATCATTCGATGGGTAACGGCGGTCATCGGCGCCTATGTCAAAGATTTGAAGATCATTCCGGTTCCCGAAGACCTGTCTGAAGCGCTGACCGGTAGAAAGGCGGGGGCTTTCGTTTCGATACATACCGCCGATCACCGCCTGAGAGGATGTATTGGCACGATTGAGCCAACCCAGAGCTCGTTGGCTTTTGAGCTTCGTTCGAATGCCATCGCCGCGGCGACGCGTGATCCCCGCTTCTCTCCGATCGAACCGGAGGAGCTGGATCATTTAACGATTTCGGTGGATGTATTAGGCGCTCCCGAAAGCGTGGAGAATCTAAGCGACCTGGATCCGAAGGAATACGGCGTGATTGTGGAGAACGGCTTTCGAAGAGGATTGCTGCTTCCGGATCTCGAAGGAGTGGACACCGCGGCGATGCAAGTTGCGATTGCCAGAAGAAAGGCCGGAATAGGCGAAAACGAGCCTGTCGCGCTTTATCGTTTTCGCGTCACGAGATACCATTGAGTATTAGAGGGGTGGAAGAGGTGCGTGAAGCCTTGTTCTACGAAGAAATGGAAAATGGGTTGGTACGGTGTATGCTGTGCCCGAAACAATGCGTTATCGAGAAGGAACAAGTGGGTTTTTGTCGAACGCGAAAAAACGTGGACGGCGTTCTGTATACTTTGATATACGGGCGCCTGTCTTCCATAGCGACCGATCCGATCGAGAAAAAACCCCTCTATCACTATCGTCCGGGGACAAAGATCTTATCGGTCGGATCGTGGGGTTGCAACATGAATTGCCCATGGTGCCAAAACCATGAAATCTCGCAGGGCACCCCTCAGACTCAAAAGGTGGATCCGGAACGATTGATCAACATTGCTTTGGACAGGGGCTCTCCGGGTATTGCTTATACTTATAACGAACCGATGATTTGGTTCGAATTCGTATTAGACACCTCTCGAATGGCTAGCGCTGACGGCCTTTACAACGTCTTGGTGACGAACGGATACATCTCGCCCGACCCATTTAAGCTCCTTTTACAGACCGTACAAGCGATGAATATCGACTTAAAAGGTTTTGACCAACGGTTTTACCAAAAACGGTGCGGCGCGGATCTCGAGGTCGTAAAGCGGAACATACGGCTTGCTTATGAGGAAGGGGTTCATATCGAGCTTACCACGCTTCTCATCCCCGATGAGAACGACAGTATCGAGAAGATAACAGAACAGTGCCAGTGGATCGCCTCGATTGACCCTGCTATCCCCTTGCATCTGTCGCTTTACTTTCCGGCTTACCGATTCAATAAACCGCCTTCGGACCTGACGCACGCGATTGAGCTTTGGACAACGGCGAAATCTTATCTTCAGTACGTCTATCTGGGTAACCAGTTGGAATCCGAGTATCAGAGAACGCTCTGCCCGGACTGTTCCAACGTTCTTGTCGAGAGAAAAGGCTACCAGACGCAGGTAGTCGGGCTGGATGAAGGGGGAAGATGTCTGAAATGTCGTCGTCAGATCCCGATAGTCCGGTAACCCTGCAAAAGAGGGTCTGGTTTTGCGCCCTTTTAATACTCATATTCGCGGTCGCCGTGTTCTTGTTGCTATTCCGCAAAAACACGCCGCCTTACACGACGAAAGACGCGATCCGAATGGGGACCTATATGCGGATTTGTTTGGGCACAGAGAAAAACCCGCATACCCTGATCGACGCGATGATGAGGGAAGTTACGCGGGTCGAAAACAAGTATTCTTTCCATAATGAAGAAAATATACTCGCAGAAATCAACCGGAACGGCGAAAACTGGACTTATGTGGATGAAGAAACGAGGTTTATCCTGGAAAGATCATATGAGTTGGCGCTGATCACGAAAGGCGCTTTTGATCCCGCTCTCGGACGTTTGACGAAGTTATGGGGCTTCGACCAGATCGATAAGGATGATTTTGTGTTTCGCGTACCGACCCCCGAAGAGATCGAAACCGCCCTCAAGGCATCGGGATACCGTAACCTTGAGATTCAAGAGGATACGGTACGCCTAATAAACGGCGCGCTTCTGGACCTCGGCGGGATCGTTAAGGGGTACGCGATTGACCGTTGTGTTCAAGTCGCGCGAGAATTGGACCCGGACGCCACCGGCTACGTCGATATCGGCGGCGATATCGGCATTATCGGCCCAAAGTTCGGGGGAGCCGACTGGATTATCGGTGTTCAATCTCCCCGAGAAATCGAGGGTGTATCGCTGATGGCCTCGGTTTTTATGAAAACCGGCGGGATCGCTACCTCGGGCGATTATCAGCGGTACTATGAAATCGAGGGTCAACGGTATCACCACATCTTAAACGCGGAGACGGGAAAACCTTCCACCGGAACGGTATCGGCGACCGTGATCGCGCAGAATTCGATGGATGCGGATGCCTTCGCGACGGCGGGTATGATTCTGGATGAGGACTATGTTCTACAAATATTGCCGCGTCTGGGCGGCCAGGCATTGCTTATCGATCCGAAATTGAGCAAACGTTCCACGGACGGATGGGCTTCTTTCGAGAAAAACGACCCGTGAAACGAGAACGGACACCCTGAAACGGTGGGACGATTAAGGCAAATGGCGATGGATAACCGAAGAAACTTATTCAAAAAAATATCGGCGCGTCCGTTAATGCGTAAAAACGATTTACTTGTAATCGGAGGTGTTTTTGTCCTCTCGTTCGCACTTTCGTTTCTGATCCCCCAGCATCAAACTGCATCCATTGTAATCGTAGAAGTAGATGGCCGAGAAGCTTACCGGTTTTCTATTCAAAAAGATAGCGAGTACCCCATTCGAGGCTGCCATCCCGTGGGGGGAACGAACCCGGTTTCCCACACGTTGCATATCCGCGATGGTCAGGTTTACGTCGAAGACGCGCAGTGCCGGGACAAGCTATGCGAGAAGATGGGAAAAATAGATCATCCAGGACAAATCATCGTCTGTGTTCCTTACAAAGTTCTGATTCGCATTGAAGGTTACCAAGTCAATGAAAATGGCGCGTCTCCGGATGCCGTGACTCGATAAAGGGCGGTGCGGCGTGGAGAACAATCAGAAGGTCGTTCGGATCGCTTTATACGTTTCGCTTGCTTTAGCGGTCTATCTCATTGAGGCCTTTATCCCTGTTCCAGTACCCATACCGGGCTTTAAATGGGGGTTTTCTAATTTTGTCGTGTTAATGTCCCTGATGGCGTTAGATACGCGCGGTGTCCTATGGGTCGTCGTTTTAAAGGTGTTGTTAGGCAGTTTCCTAACCGGGAAATTTCTTTCCCCGGTTTTCTTTATCAGCTTCTTCGGGAATGTCAGCGGCGCGTTGGCCATGATCGCGGTTTCGAAAACAAGCTGCTTCGGCTATATCGGTATCAGTGTCATAGGCGCCTTTGCGAGCAACCTGGCGCAGATTGGGATCTGCGGCGTATGGTTGTTGCGCTCCGCTTATATTTGGTATTTTTTTCCATATATCGCCGTCATGGGGACGGTTTCAAGCGTTCTGAACGCACTAGTAGCTAAGGGAGGGGAACAATGGTTCCAAACCTATCAACGGACGTGAATCATCCGGAGAATTTTATAATAGTCCTGGGTTCAAGCAGCCCAAGACGCAAAGAGCTATGCGCGCGCTTCGGGTTGCCGATTGTCACGGTTGACCCGGATGTCGTCGAAGAAGCGCTGACACAAAGGTTTAGAATCCCTCAAGAAATCACGACCGAAATCGCGCTGGCAAAACTCCGGGCGACCGAAAGGGCAATGGCGGAGGAATTGGCGGAGAAGATCAGAGGAAAAAACCGTGTGCTTATCGCTGCGGATACGATGGTTTTTTTGGGAGAAGAACGCATGGGGAAACCTCAACATCCCGAACAGGCCGAAGAGATGCTGCACAAGCTATCAGGCAAATGGCACGACGTGTATACCGGGGTGGGGATGAAGCTTGTTTGGAACGGCTCGCGAGAGCAGCAGATGTATTTTTGCGAACGAACGCGCGTCTTGTTTCGAAAATTGCCTGATGAAGCGATACAGAAGTATGTGCGTTCGGGAGTTCCTTTGGATAAGGCCGGAGCTTACGGCATACAGGACGAGGGTGGATTCTTTGTGGACCAGATCAGAGGAGATTTTTACAATGTGATGGGCTTTCCTTTAGGAAGAATATGGGAATTGTTATATAATAACGGTGCGATTCGATGATGCCTCGAGAGAAGCTGAAGAGATTTGGTTCCGGTAGCCTGACAAATGAAGAGCTATTGGCGATATTGCTGAGGACGGGAACGCCGGAAAGAAACGTTCTGCTTCTCGCTGAAGAGTGTTTGGGATACTACGAGGGGTCTCTTTATGCGCTCCAACGGGAAACGCTCGAAGGGTTGAGCCGTTTGAAGGGCATTGGGTCGGTAAAGGCGATTACGATTCAGTCCGCATTGGAATTAGGGGTTCGCTATTACAAAGAGCGCATGGCGCTAAAAACGAAGATAGCCGATCCGGAAGATGTCTTTGTTTTTTGTTTGGAAATGTCTTTGCTGGACCAGGAGCACGTCCGCGTCCTATCGTTGGATTCGAAAAATCACGTGATCGGTTTTGATGATGTGACGAAAGGAACGGTGAACGCTTCGCTGATCCATCCGAGAGAGGTATTCCGGAAGGCTATCTTGCATTCGGCGGTAGCGATCATTCTGGTGCATAACCACCCGTCGGGAGATCCGCTTCCGAGTATAGAGGATCGGAAGATAACGGAAAAAATAACACAAAGCGGTGAACTCCTCTCTATCCCGTGCCGGGACCACGTGATCATCGGGAAAGGCTGTTTTTACAGTTTTACCGCCGGAAAGACATTTTGGAAGGGAGACATCGAGAATGGAACAGAACCCCGAACTGCAGAAATTGCTGAAGTTGAAAGAAGCCCTTAAATCCGATTACGAGAAAAAAACCGGAAAAAAAATAGAACCGAAAGAAGAGAAAAAAAACAGAATTCAACTCTCCGAAGAGCTCAAAAAGCGTATTGTCAGCGATGTAAATCTGCCCTTGCACCTGGACGAGATCCGAACTCCCCTGGATATCGAAAAGAGCTGTATGGAGGTTCAAAACCAGAGATTATTTGATTTCGTCGAAAAGAATACGGATCAAGTCCGCGACCAAGTGCTTTCCGAAAACCTCGAAAATATCATGCTCATGCTGAAGGGACGTTCCCAAGAGGCCGTGAAGAACCTGGAGAGCCTTTACATGAAAGGCAAGAACGACTTCGTCTATTTCAACCTCTTGTTGGCGGGGTTGCTTTCGGGAGAAGAGATCGAGAAAGGGATCGCCGGTTTTTTGGCCGAGCAATCCCGGTCGGCTTACCCCTTTTTGTTGATGCTGTTTTATTCGCTGTTCCGGTACAAAAGCTTTCAAATCGTGAAAAAGACGGTCCCGTTGTTGCTAAAAACCGATCCGAATGAGCTTCATGCCTTATTTTTCCAGATGCTTCAAATAGATGATAAAGAAATCGCCAAATTCAGCTCGATCCTCTACCGAAAGAATGAGTACAAAGAATTCCAGAACATCGTCAAGCTACTCCCTTTTTTCGTGAATAAAGACGGAACGAACTACCAATACACGCTCGACGCGCTCGTCAAGAAAGATACCCATCGCTGTTCCCGGGTTTATTACGAGTATGTGAGCCAAGAAAAGGGGTTGGAACCGGAAGAAACCGCGAAATGCCCTTTAGGCCTCTATATTTTAGGGAGAAAGGCGCTTCAAAACAATGACATTGAGAGAGCGCAGAACTGTGCCTCGCGGCTGGTGGCTTATAACGATCCTTATGGGCAGCTATTGACAGCGGCGTTAAAATTTGGTTCAGGGAAAAATTCCGAGTCGATGCGGCTTTTGCATGAATTGCTACTTCCATTCGAGAGAGTCATCGTGACTTGGCTTAGTGGGCAACATGTTGCCTACAAAGGGGTGGGAGTCCTCCTTAAACCATTGAAAAAGAACACCATCGTCTTTCCGGTTCCTGCCGATTTCGAGCAATTTCAGGGAATTATGGAAGAGAGTCTGACAGTATGGGACGACTTTGAAGTGTTTTTCTATCCTTATGAAGAGTTCCGGTGTTTCTTCGGTTCCCGGTTGTGTACCTTAGCCTACAAGGGGAAGAAATAATGTCGTTATTCGCGGGAAAGAAAATATTCCAGCCAATGGAAGAATGGCCCGCTTACGAACGGGAATGGATGGCCAAGGTATCGAATAAAGGCCCTATCCTCTTTACAGGAGAAGGGTTTTTGTCTCAGATCTCGAAGGACTATTCGCTGGAAGTGAACACCTCTTTCCGGCGAGGAGACTTTGTCGCCAATGAAACGGGTTTAATGACCTTGAGGGGGAAGCTCGGCGCGCTGATTCGCTTCAGGGATGAATTTTTGTACGTGTATACCCAGACACTCCATCTTTCGACGATGTTGTATCGGCTCAAAGAAACGGTAAAACGTGTCAATCCCCTGGCCTCCGTCATCATCCGGTCGCTTCCTCCTGTAAAGCCGCTGGATGATTGGTATTTCGAGGCGATCGAGGATGCCAGTTGCATCTGTTGGCCTTCCAGCGTGACCGACGGGGTCGTACATCAGGAGATTTGGAAAGAGTATGGGGGGATCGAAAAAACGATCGAGTTCTACCGTCGGGCCTGGAACCCCAGCTTTAAGTTGTTGTTCGAATGTGACCGGCTATCGGACGGAATCACGGCGATAAAAAGCGGCGCCGACGGAATCGTTTTAAAAGATTTGAAAAGCGAGATGGTGGGTGAGATCGTCAAAGCTTTACGGGAACGATTTAAAAAAATATATCTGGAGTACTGCGGGGATATCACGCTTCAAAACGTGGACCAATACGCTTCGCTGGGGTTGGACGCGCTTTCTACCTATCGGATTGACCTCCCGAAAGCTTCCACTTTATCCGAGATGGTCTACACGTTAATCCCTGCCCCCGATACGGATGAACCGGAACAATCTTGAAGGGAAAGGTCGGGCGGGCTCGGCTTTTCTCCTGATCGATGCCAGCTGTTCAACGAATCTCATTGCCTTAGTCGTACCGGACCGTCAGGTGCGACTAACGCGGACTTTTCCGGGCCGGGAGTATCCGGGGGAAAACTTGTTGTCCGCGTGCGAAGCGTGGCTGGATGGGTGCGCGATAAAGGGAGAGGATCTGGATTATTTCGCTACATCACACGGACCGGGGTCTCTGACAGGGTTGCGTGTCGCCGGCTCTTTCATACGCACTTTAGCCCAAGTATTCCGTAAACCGGTTATCACGCTTAACAGTCTCTGGGTGCTTGAGCGGTCGCTGGGTCAAGAGGAGCGCGAAGTCGTGACCATTATTCAAGCAAGGCAAGACCGGTATTTTGTTCGGTTCCGAAGCGCCCAGGATTCGGATGATTACGCCTTGCTGACCGGAGAGGAGCTCTTCGAGCGCCGTCCTCCCGAGGCTTTTTATTGTTTGGAGGAAAGGTGCGATCTCATTCGCCGATTTCCGGACCGATTCGCCGGGAGCGATTACGTCTTACAAAGATTGGATCCGGATTGCTATATCGAGGGTGTGGCGCAAGCGATTCAAAATAGAGCCGGAAAAGAATACCATGAAATCGCTCTGCATTACGGTGGTCAATCCGTTGCCGAAGAAGTGTTTTATCGGAAAAAAGGAAGTATGATATAATGCGAAACCTTTTTCTCGGTCATATCAAGGAGGTTGAAAAATGAAAATCCAGAACGCTTTGGGTGATATTGTCATTGGCGTCGGCGTGTTTAAAAAGATCGTATTCCAATCGCTCCTGGAGAGTTACGGACTCGTAAAAATGGATGATGTCAATATTCTTAATAAATATCTTGGCGGCGATGACAAAGGCATTCATATTCGTGAAGATGACACCGGAATTACCGTGGATGTTTTTCCGGTCATTTCGTATGGGATGAAGATCGATCAAGTTTCCCTGAATGCCCAAGAAAATATCCAATACAATTTTCAGCAGATGCTCGGGGTCGTTCCCAGGGCCATCAATATTCATGTGTTGGGCATTCATATCGAGTAGGAGCGTTTCTCATGGACAAACAAACCGATCTGTTGACCTCGCAAGCTTTGAAAGGAGCCTTTAAAAAGGGTGTAGAGGTTTTATTGCAGCACAAGGACGAAATCAACGCTTTGAACGTCTTTCCCGTTCCTGACGGCGATACGGGGTCGAATATGAGCGCGTGCGTGTTGGAAGCTTTGAAAGAATTCGACAAAATCACCTTCGAATCCATGAAAAACGTGGCTCAAGCGATACGGACGGGAACACTGATGGGCGCCCGGGGAAATTCCGGCGTGATCTTATCGCAAATTTTCAGTGGATTTTGCGGGACGATCACCAATGCCAACGTTTCCGAGATCAGTATCAAACTCTTTACCGAAGCCATTCACAAAGGTAATGAAGTGGCAAAAAGCGCCGTTATGAAACCGGTAAGAGGCACAATTCTGACATTGATCGAAGACTTAGCCAATTACTCGGCTAAGATTGCGGATTCGACCCCGGACTTTCCCACGTTTTTTCAGCGACTGACGAAGCGGTCTTTTCAATTAGTGGAGAAGACAAGAGAGATGATGCCGAAGTTGAAGCAGGCCGGGGTAGTGGATGCCGGAGCTAAAGGATTGGCGTATATCATAGAAGGCTTTTACCGATACTCCATCGGAGAACCGGTTAACTTACAGGTAGGCGGAGAGATGAGTGGAACGGCGACGCAAGCGGTTTTCGAACGAGAGACTTTGACCTATCAGTATTGCACAGAATTTATGGCGCATATGTATCAAGGCGTGGAAAACGGTAACGTACAGCAGTTGAAAAAAATTCTTTTAGAGCGCGGGGACTCCCTCGTTCTCGTTCAGGACAGCGCGCTCCTAAAAGGGCACATCCACACCGATCATCCGGGAGAGATATTCGAAGCGGTTCTGCAATTTGGGGAATTGATGAAAGTAAAAGTAGACAATATGAAGCAACAGCACGAGTCATTACTGGGAGACACGCAACCGCAAGAAACGGCCGGAGTCATTCTGAACAACGGGCACCCAGGTTCTTCGAGCTCTTTAGGCATGGTGATTTCTTATGAGGATGAAGAACAGTCGGAGATTCCGGATGTTCCCTTCGTCGATCTCGAAACCGGGGAAGTGGAATTAATGAACGAGGAAGAGACGAAGGAAAACGGTTTCGTCGCTGTTTCCCCTGGGGAAGGGATCAGCCGGTTGTTCAAAGATTTGAATGTGGACCAGGTGATTTCGGGCGGCCAAACGATGAACCCCTCCACCGCCGATATCGCCGGGGCGATCGATCGCGTGAAAGCTCGGCACGTCTTCGTGCTGCCGAACAACCCGAATATTACTCTGGCGGCTCAGAGCGCGGCCAGGATGATGAGTGGGGACAAGAAGTCCGTCTACATCGTCGACAGCAAGTCAATTCAAGAGGGAATCGCGGCGGTCTTGGCTTTCAATGAGATCGTGACGCCCGAATCCAACTTCGAGAATATGAATAGCGCGCTCAAAGAAATCGTCTCTATATCTGTCACACACGCGATTCGAGATTCCGAGATAGAAAACAACGAGATTTCCGAAGGCGAATACCTGTTCTTCGCCAATAAAGAGCTGATCTCTCATGGTATGCTTCGTCAGGATGTCGTTATGGAGGGGTTGGAGAAGGTTGGCTCGGATCGATACCTCACGATCAATATCTATTACGGGATCGATGTTCAAGAGCCGGAAGCGCAGAGACTAAGGGAAACCATAGCGGAGCGTTATCCCGCCGCAGAGATAGAGGTGTTTGAAGGAAGCCAGCCTCATTATTCCTACTTTATTTCTTTAGAGTGAGCGTTCTCCGGGGTGGGTTGGCGCGATGTCCAAATTCGAAAAGATCGTATTGTTCACGATCGTCGCTCTCTTCGGAGCAGGAATAGCCATCGGGCTCACGCCGCGTGACAGCGCGGTAGCCGAGGACTTGAGCGCGCGGCAGCAAGCGGTTAAAGCGGCGGTCCAATTTCCGATCGATCTGAATAGCGCGGGCCTCCAGGAGTTGAAGGCGATAAAAGGCATCGGAGAGGCGAAAGCGAATTGGATTATCGCCTTTCGGGACGAAAAGGGTCCTTATCGTTCCGTAGATGACTTGCTTCAGGTGAAAGGCATCGGCCCCAAGACACTGGAGTCCATCAGGGAATTTCTCTACGTCGATGGATCCTTCTTATCTGAGTATCTTGCTGCCGATCAAACGGAAAAGTCCTCAAAATCGGGGGGGAAAATCGATATCAATCGCGCTGGTTTGGAGGAATTGATCGCTTTGCCTGGCATCGGAGAAGTAAAAGGGAAGCAGATCATCACCTATCGGGAAACCCACGGTAAATTCAACAAAACTGAAGAATTGATCAACGTGTCCGGTATCGGCGAAAAAACCTTGCAAGCGATTTTGCCTTTTATCTGTTGCGAGTGAACGCGGCCTTCTCACTCGGAAGTTTCGAAGAAAGGTGGAACGAATCGACGGCTAATTTTGAAGTTTGATCGCCATAACGGTAGAATAGGCATAGAGAAGAAACACGGGTTGAACCATAAAGCTGCCAAGACCTAAGAGGTGATTTTGTATTTTTATACAGGAGGATGGAAACATGAAGGGAAAGCCAGTTGCGTTGCTTATCTTTTTTGTGACGATGGGGTTGTTGATTGGGACTGTTTTTGCGGGAACGCCTGCGACTGCGAAGTTGAAGACGCCGGTTATCGCCTTTATCGATTTCGATAAAGCCGGCCAGGAGTTCACTGAATTGAAGACGCTTTTACAGGAGTATCAAGCCGACGCCGAATACTACAATAGTCTGCTAAAGCCTTTGGAAGATGAAATCAATCGTTTGCGCGTGCTCGGAGATTCGAGCACAACCTACCAGTTGAAAGTCAACGAGTACCAGTTGCAGCAGCAAAAGTACGTCAATCAGCTGAAGACGAAATATGATCCGTTGGCGGAAGCGAAGCAACAGCGTTTACTGGAACTGGCCAAAGAATACGCCCGGATTAACGGGATCGATGTGTTGCTCACAAAAGTGGTCGCGATACATGTGGCAGACGCCTACGATGTCACAGATGATTTTATAAAATATGCCAACTCAAAAGCTTCTAACTGAGACAGTCATTCGTTGTGAAAATCTAAAGAAACGATACGGTAGAAGAGAAGTTGTAAAAGGAGCTAATTTAGTCATCCATTCGGGAGAGATCGTTGGGCTTCTGGGACCGAATGGAGCGGGAAAAACGACGATTTTCCGCATGATCCTCGGTATCATCGTCCCTTCAAAAGGGAGGATCATGTTGGATGGTTCGGAGATCACGCATTTGCCGATACATAATCGGGCGATGAAAGGAATCACCTATTTGCCTCAGGAAGTGTCGGTATTTACGGGTTTGACGGTTAAGAACAATTTGCGGTTGGTTCTTGAAAACTTAAGATACGATCGGAAAAAAATCGAACCGAGGATTTCGGAACTGCTCAACGACTTTGGAATTTTCCATCTATCGGATCAACGAGCCGATAGTCTATCCGGAGGAGAAAAACGGCGTTTGGAATTAGCGAGGATGATGACGCTCAACCCCAAATTTATTCTTTTAGACGAGCCGTTCAGCGGGATAGATCCGATGACGGTCAAGGAGATACAACGGCTCACCCTTAAACTGAAAGAGAAAGGGCTGGGAGTTATTGTGACAGACCATAACGTCGAAGATATCCGGAGAATTGTGGATCGGTTGTATATCATACATAAAGGTTCTATATTAGCGGAGGGATTCCCGGACGCTGTTCTTTCTGATCCGGCCGTGATAGCCAACTATCTCGGAGAGTGATCTTCTTGGTTCGTGAGGTGGTTTTCCTCTTTAGGCCGTGAGGTGGTTTCACTCAGGAGGGATGTCTATGAACGATCGTAGTTCGGGAATACGAAAATGCGCAAGGATCCGTTTGAGTTCTATACTAGGAGTGCTATGTGTTACGCTTGCGGTATTTTTTGCCGCTTGCGCGGGGGGGATCGAAGGGATCGGCAAAATCAATCTCTCTCCCTCCAAACCGCTGAACAAGTCGCCGGTTAACGGCGCTGTCAGCATCGGCGAACAACCCATATTGGAATGGGATCCGAGCGAAGACCCCGAAAATGACACGTTAACCTATATTATCCTCTATTCGACGGACACGATCAACAACAGCAAGGTGCAAACCATCATGGCGACAGAGACGCGCGCCGAGCTTGCGCAACTTTCGGCGGGCACCTGGTGGTGGCGCGTTCTCGTTGTGGATGCCGGGAACAACATCGTGCGAGGAGATCGCTGGAGCTTCACAGTTGGGAGCGGCAATATCCCAAAAACAGATACGCCGGATTTCGATTCCGACCTTATCGTTGTCGACATAGCCGATGATGGAGTGATGCTATCTTGGCCCGCTTTTTACGATGAAGAAAACCCCGCCTTGGAAGTTGTCTATGACTTGCGGGTGGACGATCCGTCGAATTTAAGCTCGGAAAGGGCAAGCGGATGGGTGGACATCCTTTCTCAAGATTCCCGATACCTGGAGGTCGCTTCCACGACGGCCGAAACTTCCATACGATTGGAGGGATTGTCGCCATTGACCCGTTTTGACGGGTCGTTGGTCGCTCGAAGCGCGAGCAATACGCAAACGGCGGTCGGATTTTTCTCTTTCCGAACTGGAAATCTCTTGCCTTCCACTCCCACTTATATCTACCCGGAAAATCAGGCTGTGCACATACCCGCGACACCGACCTTCCGATGGGATTTGTGCGAAGATGAGGACGGCGATGCGTTGACTTACGATATCTACATCGGTGAAGACCGATTGACGGCGCAGCGATTCACCCGCGCGGCTACGGAAGGGATATATATTCCTGAAGAACCTTTCGAAAACGGCAAGAGTTATACGTGGCGGATCGTGGCAAAGGACACGAAAGGCGGAAACCGGATAGGGGAATGGTGGACCTTCTCCGTCGGCAACGCCACTCCCTCATCGCTGGAACCGGTCCGGCCCCTGAATCACGCAACGAATGTGTCGACCCGGACAAGCTTGGAATGGGCGTGTGAAGACAAGGAAGAGAACGCGCTGACCTACACCCTTCGCTTCGGCGTCACTCCGGGCCAGTTGGCGGTGGTCGCTGAGGACCTTGAAACATCGGCCTACCAATTCCAAAATCCGCTCGCTTACAATCAAAAATACTATTGGCAAGTGCAGGCGGACGATGGGCAAGCAGGCGCGAATCGCGCCGTACATACCGGCGATGTGTGGGAATTCACAACCGAAGCCACACCCAACTACGCCCCGGACAAGCCGGTCTTAAAGACCCCCGCGAACAAGGCGACCAACATACCGATCGATACTCAGCTGACATGGACCTGTCAAGACGAAAATCCGGAGGATGTTCTCGTCTATTCTGTCTATACCGGAAAGACCATAGGCGGGTTGACGGTTGTCGGAACGACCACAGAGACAAAGTTCGACCTTTCGGGATTAGAATACCAAAGAAAGTATTATTGGAAGGTGGCAGCCGATGATGGACGTCCTTCTTCGGAGCGAAAGGAAGCGGTCTCTTCCACCTGGTCCTTCACGACGCAGGCCACCCCGAATTTCGCGCCCGAAACGCCACATGATCCGAAACCCGCGGACGGCGCAACCGGCGTCGCGTTGACCCCCAACTTGGAGTGGCAGTGCGACGATCCAAACGGAGACGCTTTGGAATTCACGATATCCTGGGGATCGACGAATACCGCGCTAACGCACACGGCGACAACGATCTCGCTAAACTATCCGCTGACCGGGCTCGCGACAGGAACGTCTTATTATTGGCGCGTGAGAGCCGACGATCAGAAGGAAAGCTCCGAAAGGCTAAGCGCCGAAAGCCCGATATGGACTTTTAAAACGATTGAAACACCATAGGGAGTGACGGTTTTTCCGATGGTCAGAGGGATGCAAAAATTCTTGAAAGTGCTGATAGACCGGTTGTTTGCCGGTCTATTTTTAGTGGTTTTCTCGCCCGTATTGTTAGGAATAGCGATCGGGATAAAAAAAGAGGATGGCGGTCCGGTTTTCTTCCGACAAGAACGCTTGGGGAAAAACGGTCGTGTCTTCAAGATCGTAAAGTTCAGGTCCATGGTTCCGGATGCGATGTCGAAAGGGTCGGGCTTACACATCCAACCGAACGACGACCGTATCACCCGAATCGGCCGATTCCTGAGAAAGTCCAGTTTGGATGAATTGCCGCAACTGGTGAACATACTGAAAGGCGAGATGAGCTTCATCGGCCCCCGCCCCCCGGTCCCTACCTATCCCAAACGTTACGAAGACTACGAGGCGTGGGTTTTAGTCCGCTTTCAAATGTTGCCCGGCATGACAGGTTTGGCTCAGGTGAGCGGGCGGAACGATATCGATTGGTACGAGCGCTTTCGATACGATGTCGATTACGTTCAGGATTGGTCGCTGATGAAGGACATCCGCATCTTTCTGCTAACCTTCAAAACGGTCTTGAAAGGGAAAGGCATTTATAAGGATCCTACCTGAATGGGCTCCTTCGCGCCGAGCGCTTGCGGGCGCGAGAAACCGAAACTTGCCTCGGTTTATCTGATAGAACTCTCGCGACGTAATAGTTGACAATCGGGATTTAAATATGGTATAACACCCTTAAGTTTTATCGAAGGATGGGAATCTATGCTTAACCGTTATTACGCTTTAACCATCGCCAATAAAAGTCATTCATTCGCTTTTGCTTTTCGAACAAAGCCCTCGTGTGGTTTTGTTTGACTTTTCGTATAAAAAAGCGCAAAACGACAAAAAGAGGGCACTGAAAGAAAGTGCCCTCTTTTTATTTTTTAAAAGGAGGCGTCAAAATGAGAAAAGGTTTGTTTGTGTTGTTGATGTTTGCAATCGCGGTAAGCGGGGGGATGGCCATGTTTCGGATCGGGATGACCGCAATTGTCGATCATCCGGCTTTGGAAGCGACACGGGAGGGGATCATAGACGAATTGATTCGTAGGGGATTCGCGCTCGGTACCGATTTCGTCGTGGAATTTCAATCGGCTCAAGGGAATATGAGCACTGCGGTTGCTATTGCCAATTATTTTCGTTCGAATCCGTTCGATCTGGTCGTCGCGATCTCTACGCCGTCGGCTCAAACCTGCGCCAATGCTATCCAAGGCGTTCCCGTTGTTTTTACGGCGGTAACGGATCCGGTGGATGCCGGGTTGGTTCCTTCCTTGGGTAAGAACCCGGGAAATGTGGTTGGCGTAAGCGATATGACGCCGGTCAAGACGCAATTCCAATTGATCCGCCTGGTGGTTCCGGAGGCGCGAACGGTCGGTATCGTCGCGAACCCGGGGGAGACGAATTCCCTGATAACGGTTGCGCACGCGCGCGCCGCCTGCGAGGAGCTGGGGTTTAAACTCGTAGAGATTCCCGGCAGTAATACCTCTGAGATGATTGCGGCCCTCACGGCGGCAGTCGGGCAGATCGATGCGCTCTACGTCGGCACCGACAACACGGCCGCTTCCTGCATCGAATCGCTGCACCGCATCGCGCAGACCAACAAAGTCCCGATGATCAGCGGATTCTTCACCTTAGCGCGATCTAACGGCGTGATCTCCTACGGTTTCGAATACTATAACCTTGGTTTGGATACCGGAGCGATCGTGTGGGATCTCTTGCACGGGAAACCGGTGTCCGAAATCGAATCGCGATTGATGAACGCCAATGCGCTTCTGCTGCTGATCGATTTGGACACGGCGAAAGAGATCGGGCTGTCGATACCGGAAACGCTACTGGCTCGCGCGGATTACCTCGTCGTCAATGGCGTTCAATGTCGAACGCGCGAATCGGCGCTTTCGGCAGGCATTAACAGCGATAGCTGCCCCTAAGTTATTCTACGATTTTTGAAAGCGGGTTAAGATACGGCCGACCGCTTTTTTTGCGGTCGGCGTCGTCGCAAGCCCCCCCAATCCGGTTTCACGCAATTCCATCGGTAACATCCGCCCGATCCGGCGCATCGCGTCGACGGTTTCGTCGAACGGAATCACGGAGGAAACTCCCGACAAGGCCAATTCCGCAGCAGAGATCGCTGCGGTCACCGCGATCGCGTTCCGCTTGACGCAGGGGACCTCGACGAACCCGCCAACGGGATCACACACAAGACCTAACAGAGATTTTAGTACCAGAGCCGCCGCCGAATCGACCATTTCAGCGTCACCGCCGCTTAAGTAAGCCAATGCGCCCGCCGCCATAGCGGCCGCGCTGCCAATCTCCGCCTGGCAGCCACCTGCTGCTCCAGCCAAGGTCGCTTTCGTCGCGATGACGTTTCCGATGGCGCTCGCGAGAATATACCCCGGTAGAAGATGATCGAAAGGGATTTCGTTTTCTTTCGCAAGCGCATAAAAAACACCGGGAATGACCCCGCTGGCGCCCGCGGTGGGGCACGCTACGACCCTTCCCATTGAAGCGTTGCTCTCGCAGATCGAGAGGCTGGCGACGATGGCGACATGGGTAAACGGGCTGTGATAGAGAACGCCGCGATCAAATACTTTTTTGGCGTTTGTTCCGGTTAAACCGGTGAGGGTTTCCTGCACTTTCCCGTATTGTTTTTCAGATTCTTCCAAAATCACGCGCAGGAACTCCCCCAGTTGCGCGCGCGTCTCTTCCGGGTTGTTTCCCGTTTCAGACAGTTCGGCTACCAGAGCCGCTTCATGCAATGGGAGCTTGGTTTCTGATGCCATCTGTTTGATGCCGTTGAATGTCACCGACCCTCGCCTCCCTTGCCTTGAATTGGCGCAGAGAGGCTTTTTACGTAGTAAGCCTCCTGAATTACCGATAAAGACTTGATTTCCAAGAGACTCCTCAACGTGAGGTCGCTGTCGAGTTCGACGATGGTGAGAGCTTTTGCCAGGAGTTTATTGATTCTTCGAAGGTAAAGATTCGCCACATTCGCGTCGATTTTCTCCAAAATCATGCCTAAAGCGCGCGGGGTGTCTTTATTCACGAGAATGAGGGTCGGGTATGCTCCCGAAAGATCGCAATCGACACCATTGATTTTGATGATTCGGATCATTCCGGCTCCCACAGAAGAAGCCCAGATTTCCTGCGGCGTGGCGCCATCGTAAAGAAGCATCTTGACCGTATTGGGGTGAACCTCTCCCAGATCCTCCTGTTGGAAGGAGAAGTCCAAACCTCGAGAGAGGGCTAACGCGAACGCGTTTTTTACCGCCCGATCAGCATCTCCGAAACCCATCACGCCCCCCAGCAGCGCCCGATCGGTTCCATGTCCCATATAGGTTTGGCCGAAAGACTGATGAAGGAAAAACTCGGCTTTATCAGGTGTTTTGCCTAAAAAATAGTTGCCGAAACGTCCGATCCGAAGCGCCCCTAAAGTATGAGAACTCGAAGGGCCTATCATGACAGGGCCTCCTACATCGAGTAGCGACACATCCGACACCTCCTGGTATTTTGCTCTTCGATTCTATCATGGACGGCTCGGTTTCTTTTTTCGTTTTTTAATGGCAACCGTAAACGAGCCTTCTTTCTCGATTTCAAGACGGATTTGACAAACGGGGCCTAATTATGGTATAACACCCTTAAGATTTCGAAAGGATCGATGGGTATGATGGAGATGTCAATCAGGACAGTATCCGTTTCCGTGAATGTATATGGCTTTTGGTATCGAACGAGGCCCTCTGGCGGTTTCGTTTGTCTTTGAGTATATAAACGAAATGAAAGAGGGCACCGAAAAGAAGGTGCCCTCTTTTTTTTTAGGAGGTCAGGATGAGGTTCAAAGGTCAGCTGTTTTTCTGTTTGTTTCTGTTTCTCGCGTTATCTGTTTTTAGTCTAACGAGGATAGGCATTACCGCTATTACCGACCATCCGGCTTTGGACGCGATACGTTTTGGGATTATCGACGGGTTGATCCAGGAAGGGTTGGTTCTCGGTCAGGATTTCGAATTTGAGTTTCAATCGGCGCAAGGCAACATGAGCACCGCTTTGGCGATTGCCAACCACTTCAATTCCAACGCTTTCGATCTTGTCGTGCCAATCACCACCCCCTCTGCGCAAGCGTGCGCGAACGTGATCAAAAACAAACCTGTCATTTTCAGCGCCGCGACCGATCCAGTGGCCGCTTCCCTGATTCCGGCTTTAGGAAAAAACCCGGGGAATGTGGTGGGAGTAAGCGATATGACGCCGGTTAAAACCCAAATACAACTGATGAAATTGGTTGTCCCCGGGTTAAGGCGGATCGGGATTATGACCAACCCGGGCGAAGCGAATTCGACGGTGCTGAAAGACCATGCGCAGATCGCCTGCTCGGAATTGGACATCGAATTGGTCGAAGTCGTTGGGACAAACACCTCAGAGATGATCGCCGCCCTCAGCGCGATCGTCTCCGCCATCGATGCGATTTATATCGGAACGGACAATACGGCCGCTTCATGCATCGAATCTCTACACCGGATTGCCCTCGCTCAAAAAACACCGATCATTTGCGCCGATATTTCAATGTCTCGATCCGGAGGCATGATTGGCTACGGATTCGATTATTACGCGTTCGGAATCGATACGAGCCGCATGGTATTGGAAATCATCCGGGGTAAAACGCCTTCAGAGATCGAATCTCGTCTCATCGGGCCGGAGTCTTTGCAACTACTCATCAATTTGGACTACGCGAAACAAATCGGGTTAATGATACCGGAAGCATTGATCGCGAGAGCTTCTTTTATTATCGAAAACGGAGTTGAAAGAGAGATTAAATAACGGATCGGGGTGTTTTCATGCTGGGGATCGTGGAACAAGGCTTGATTTTAGGATTGATGTCCATCGGGGTGTTTATTTCTTTTCGTATTGTCAATATGGCGGACCTGACCGTTGACGGAACCTTTGCGCTCGGGGGCGCGTTATGCGTCAGACTCTTCTCGCTAGGGCTGAATGCGCCGGTCTCTCTTCTCTTGAGTCTTTTAGCGGGCGCGGGCGCCGGCATTCT
>ENA-UPTA01001000-UPTA01001000.1-activated-sludge-metagenome-genome-assembly--contig:-NODE-1000-length-32277-cov-9.825368_pt1 | contig 32277 bp, 24 predicted proteins | sample MGYA00238184_ERZ773361 | MGnify/ENA primary metagenome ERZ773361 (study PRJEB29100, sample SAMN05720205) | activated sludge metagenome | isolation source: anaerobic digester from wastewater... | reverse complement strand
CCGAAAAATCCCTGGACTATTTTACTACAACATTAAGTATCAGTCCTTTGAAAAATGCACAACTTATTAATGACTTAGGGGCACTATACGAAAATAAATACGGTGTTCATTATTTATATGCCGATTTCAAAAAGAAAGAAGGCTACAAACGATCTATCGAATTATCAAAACAATACGGTTTATACAGACAAGATTATTGTGGTTGTGAGTTTTCCATGAAAAATAAAAGAAAAAATGAAACAGATTAACAAAATTGCTTTCATTCTCCTCGTTGCCATTGTAGCTGTAGCTTGCGGGAATAGAACAGACAAGAAATTTGAAAAAGACCTGAGTGACTATTCCGGCATTATTTCTGCCATCAGCTCCGGAGCGATAAGACGGGCAGATCCTATCGTTGTGGTATTTACCAAAGACATAGTCGAAAAGGAATTGATGGGAAAAAACCTTGAACAAAATCCTTTCGTCTTTAAGCCTGAAATCAAAGGAAAGTGTAGTTGGAAATCACCTAATACTTTGGTTTTTAAACCCGAAAAACCCTTAAATTGGAATACAAATTATGAGGCAAGCTTGAATTTGGAATATTTGCTGAAGTTACCTGAAAAGCTGGATAAAAAATTGAATTTCAGTTTTTTTACTGCAAAAAAGCAACTTAAGTTATCTTACGATGAGTTACGACTGGACGAGGGAGGTAATTATTTTCTGGAGGTATATATCAACACATCAGACCGTTTTGATTCCCATGAGATAGAGCAGAGTCTGATTGTCGGGTATCCGCATGAACCACCAAGCTTGGAATGGGAACATAATCCCGAAACATTCAGCCACACTTTAAGTATACGAAACATAGTAAGAGCGGAAGGAAACAGCGAATTAGTACTGAATATTAAACCAATAGATAATAGCTACAAACCTTCGATCAATCAATATTCTTTTACGATACCGGGAACAGATGTTTTTATGCTTAGCTCGGTGAAGGTAAAAGAAAGCCCCGATCAGGTACTTGAAATCGTTTTTTCGGACCTGCTTAATCAGCAGCAGGATTTAAGAGGATTGGTCTCCCTGGACGAACAAAAGAGTGTTAAGTATACCATCGATAACAACGTCCTTAAAATCTATCCTTCCAATACCTTGTCGGGGGAGTTTACTCTGAATATATCCCGTTCGGTCGAAAATAAACAGGGAAAAACACTTCAAAAAAATTACAGCCAAATAATCAATTTCGGACGTATAAAGCCGGCCATACGCTTGTTGGGCAAAGGGGTCATCATGCCTCAGAGTCAAGGCCTGATTCTACCTTTTTCTGCAGTAGGACTCAAGGCGGTTGATCTTCGTGTTATCCAGATTTTTCCCAACAATATAGTGGCTTTCTTCCAAGACAACAATATCGATGAGACTTATAAATGGGGACTCGACAGAGTGGGAAGAACCATTGTTACCAAAAAAATATCTCTCGAGGACAAAGGGGCCGAAGATTTGACCAACTGGAATGCTTTCAGCCTGGATCTGGCTTCTTTTATCGATGTGGAGCCCGGATCAATCTATAATGTAGAATTGGGCTTTAGAAAAACTTATTCGCTTTACGAGGAACAGGCTTCCGAAGAAACGGATCATTATCTGCCTATAGATGAGGAAATGTTGTTTCCAGGTCAGAGCTATGAAAATACTTATTACAACTACTATTACGATTGGCGTAACTACGAAAATCCGGCCAGTCAGGCGTATTTCTCGCCTAATCGTTTTGTCAACCGCAACGTATTTTGTTCCGATCTGGCATTGATAGCCAAGATGGACGCTAAGGGACAGATGTCGATTTACGTGAGTAATTTGATGACCACAGCCTCCGAAGCCGGAGTACAATTAAGTGTATACGATTATCAGAATCAGCTCCTGACCCGGGCTCAGACCGACGGACAGGGTTATTTCCGTTTTACTCCCGAAAGAGCTCCCTTTGTGCTGTTTGCTCAAAAAGGCAATCAATATGCTTACTTGAAGCTGGACAACAGCAGCGCTATTCCTGTGGCCAATTTTGATATAGACGGTATTAAAGCGGAAAAGGGTATTAAGGCTTTTTTCTATGCCGAGCGCGATGTTTGGCGGCCGGGCGATAGCATATACCTGCATTTAATACTCGAAGACCGGGAACAACAATTGCCCGAAGGGCATCCCATAAATATGGAAATCTACAATCCTCGGGGGCAATTTGTAAAAAAAATACTGACCCTGCGGGATGAACGCTGTATTTATCCCTTCTATTTTGCGACAAGCAAAGACGATCCTACCGGCAACTGGAAAGTAGTGGTTAAAGCCGGTACCCATATTTTTCAGCGCGGCATACAAGTGGAAAGCATAAAACCTAACCGCCTGAAAATTGAACTGGAAATCAGCGAAGATGTATTGAGTAAATCCGAAACAAGCTGGGCAAAACTCAAAGCCTCCTGGTTGCACGGTACGCCGGCAGCCAATATGAAAGCTCAGGTGAGCGCCGTATTGCATCCCCATACACCCACATTTGAAAAATACAAGGATTTCGATTTTTCTACCCCTTATCCTCGTCAATCCAGCAAAGAATTCACTTTGTTCGACGGCCAGCTCGACTACAAAGGAGAAGCTTCCGTAACTATGTCTTTTGGTCCTGGTAGGGACTTTGAAGGTTATATGCAGGCCAGAATCAGCACCAAAGTGTACGAGGGCGGCGGTTTCAGTATCAATCAACGCAGTATTCCTTTTATTGCCAGCGAACATTTTGTCGGCCTTAAAATGAATTATTCCTATCCATCGTGGAAAAAACTGGACAATGATAAAAACCACCGGGTCGAAGTAGTGAGTGTTGACGAAAAGGGCAACCCGGCGGACCTGAGCAATATAGAAGTTAAGCTATACGACCTGGACTACCATTGGTGGTATCAAGGCAACAGTAACCTGTTGGCTTCCTACGCCGGCCAAACTTATCATAAACCGGTTTACAGCACAAAAATCAGCACCAGTAAGGGAAAAGGCAGTTTCGAACTGAGCAACAATTCGCAGCGCTATGGTTGTTATTTATTGTTGGTTATAGCCCCGGACGGGCATACCTGCGGCCAGCAAATCTATTTCGGTCTGCCCTGGGGTAGCGGCATACAAAAAGGCGACGCTCAAGTGTTGGCTTTGGTTGCTGAGCGCGATCAATATAAGACCGGAGAAACAGCCAGTCTCAGTTTTCCGGCAAGCAAGGATGCCCGGGCGCTGGTTACGCTGGAAAACGGCAGAGGCATCCTGCATCAGGAATGGCTGGACAATCTGGAGGCTATGAACGAATACCGTTTTGTTACTACGCCCGACATGGCGCCCAATGTTTATGTAAACATTATGCTGATACAGGCCTATGCGCAAACAGCCAACGATCTGCCTATAAGGCTTTTTGGGCTAACTTCGTTCAGAGTCGAAGATGAGCAGACTCGATTGCATCCGGTACTGGACATTCCCGATGAGCTCCGCCCCGAAAAAGAATATACCATCCGGGTAAGCGAAAGCAACAAACAAGCCATGGATTATACCATAGCGTTGGTGGACGAAGGTTTGCTGGATCTGACAAATTTCAGCACTCCCGATCCCTGGGCTCATTTCTACGCCAAAGAAGCCCTGGGAACCAAAACTTATGATATGTACAATGAGGTGTTGGGTTCATTCGGCAGCCGGCTGGAAAGCATGTACGCCATAGGAGGCTCCGATCAGGAAATAGATTACTCCAAGAAAAAAGCCGACCGTTTTGTCCCCATCGTAGAAGTCTTGGGCCCTTTCAAACTACCGGCTGGGAAAAAAGCCGAGCATAAAATACAGCTCAAACCCTACGCAGGCTCTGTCCGGGCCATGCTGATTGCTGCCGGCCGGGGTCGTTACGGGAGCATGGAAAAAAGCATCCGGGTCAGCGAACCTTTGATGTTGTATGCCAGTTTACCCAGAACCCTGGCCTTAGGCGAGAAAGCCGATTTGCCCCTTACGGTCTTTGCCATGGATGAATCCATAAAAAAAGTCGAGATACGTTTTGAAACGGAAGGCAGACTCCAGGGTTCTGCAGATACCCTGATTCTTTTTGATGCTCCCGGCCAACAGGATGTCTTTTTCGATCTTAAAGCAGCCGGGGAAGCCGGTTTGGGCATCATAAAGCTTAGCGCAGTATCCGGCAGAGAAAAAACGCAACAGAGCATAGAGCTGGATGTTATGCACAACAATCCTCCCAGTACGGAACAAGTCTTTAAAATGCTGCCCGCAGGCGAAAGCTGGCAAGCGAATTTGTCTGCTTTGGGTGTACCCGGAACCAATAAGGCCAGACTCGAAATTTCGTCGGTATTGCCACTAAACTTAGAGTATCAGTTGAGTTTCCTCAACCAATACCCTCACCAATGTGCCGAGCAGGTTGTATCGGCTGTTTTCCCCTTGATTTATGTGCCGAAACTGCTGGATTTGAGCGCTGAAAAACGCAAGGAATATGAACAGAACATAAAAGATTGTATCGATCGACTTCCCCGTTATCAAAGCATGGACAGAGGTTTTGCCTTCTGGCCCGGACGGTCGGCGGGCGAGCTGTGGCTGACTTCCTACCTGACTTATTTTATGCTCGAGGCCGAAAAAGCAGCTTATTTAATACCCTCCAATTTAAAGAGAGCCGGTCTTGACTACCTGGCAAACGGGGTACGCCGCTACCGGGAATATTTACCCGACTACAAGGCCCAGATTCAAGCCTATGCATTGTTTGTTCTTGCCAGGGCCGGTGAACCCGAGGTGGCAGCTATGAACCGGCTGATGAAGGCCGATTGCCTGAACAACCAGGGGAAATGGCTGCTGGCTTCTGCTTATGCTGCCTCTGGGATGAAAGAGGCCGCTTATAAACTGATAGACCTGCGCGACACCGAACCGGGCACCGTCAGCGTTTATACTTACGGCTCCGTTTTGCGTGACCGCTGTTATTTGTTGCAAAGCCTGATGCTGTTGGGAGAGTGGGAACAGGCCGCCCCGCTGGCTCTTAAAATAGCCACGGATTTCAACAGAACAGGCCGGCACAGTACGCAAACCACCGGTTTTGTTCTTTCCGTGTTGTCGGAATTTTGCCTGTTAACCTCAGCGACTTCCGAAGCGGAGACAGAATTGTATGTAAACGGGAAGCCGCTACTAACCCAATCTTCCGGAGCCTTTACCTTGGTGGATCTATCCCATGGCCGGGATCTTGAACTGGACTTGCGCTTGGTGAACAAGGGTAAAGGCACTGTCTTTGCCAGCCTTTTCAACCAGGGCGTCAAAGCAGGGATGGATGCCTCGGAACAGGAAAAGGGATTGGCCCTTGAAATCAGCTATATGGACCAAGAAGGTAAAAAGCTGAATGTCAGCAAACTAAAACAGGGAACTAATTTCATCGTTCAGTTGCGCATCAGCAACAAGACGGCTTTTGCTGTCGATAACCTGGCTTTGACCCAAATGATACCCGCCGGCTGGGAAATAATCAACGAGAGGCTTTTTGGTACCGGGTCGGCAAGTGAGGATCAAAATAACTACGATTACAGGGATATTCGCGACGACAGGGTCCATACTTATTTTTCGCTGGGAGCCGGCAAAACAAAGGTGTTCACCCTGGAACTGAATGCCTCCTATTGTGGTGACTTTATTCTGGCTCCGGTGCTGTGCGAAGCCATGTACGACCAAGCTTATTATGCCAGAAAAGGCGGGGCTAAGGTAAAAGTAGAACGCTAAAACCGGGCAAACTCATAAGGAATGTGTTTCAAAAACCAAAGCTCAAAAGGAACAAAGCGGCTGAAAATACTTACCGGCTTGTTCCTGCTGCTTGTTGTATTGTTTTTGCTGATTCCTCTTCCCAAATTCAAGTATCCCTGCTCTACTGTGGTCTATGCCGCCAATCAGGAGCTGTTGGGTGCAAGAATAGCCGCTGACGGGCAGTGGCGCTTTAGCCCCGAGGGAGAAATCCCCGACAATTACGTCAAGGCTCTGATTCTTTACGAGGATAAATATTTTTATTATCATCCGGGCGTCAATCCGGTTTCGCTGGGCAGGGCGCTTGTTCAAAATCTCAAAGCCGGACGCATCGTAAGTGGCGGAAGTACCCTGAGTATGCAGGTGGCCAGAATGTCTCGCAATAATCCCCCCAGAACCCTGAGCGGGAAATGCCTAGAGATTCTGATGGCTTTGAAACTCGAATTGTGTTATTCCAAAGATAAAATATTGGCTCTTTACGCCGGGGTGGCTCCTTTCGGCGGCAATGTGGTGGGTATCACAGCTGCTTCCTGGCGTTATTTTAACCGTCCGCCTCAAAAGTTGTCCTGGGCCGAAGCAGCAACCTTGGCCGTTTTGCCTAATGCTCCCGCTCTGATCCATCCCGGCAGAAACGCAGCCGAATTGAAACAAAAAAGGGATGCTTTGCTCGGGCAGCTTTATCAAAAAAAACACATTGACAGTCTTAGTTATCAGTTGGCTTTGGCCGAATCACTGCCGCAGGCACCTATACCCTTGCCCGGTTTGGCCCTGCATGTAGTGGAAAAAGCCCATAAACAGTTTCCGGGCCAAAATGTCTATACAAGCATAGATTATCCGCTACAGGAAAAATGCATCGCTTTGCTGGAACAGCGGAGCAAAGAACTGGAGCAAAGCGAAATCCATAATTTGGCTGCCCTGGTCTGCGATGTAAAGCAAAACAGTATTCTGGCCTATGCGGGCAACATCAGCGCGGTGGCTCAACTCGATGTTTTTGTGGATATCGTGCAGACCCCACGCAGCAGCGGAAGCATTCTTAAGCCATTTTTGTACGCCTCGATGCTGCATCAGGGAGAAATTCTCCCTAATACTCTTATTGCCGATGTTCCGGTGAATTTTTCGGGTTTCAGCCCCAAAAATTTTGATCTTAACTACCAGGGGGCAGTTCCGGCTTCTGAGGCCTTGAGCCAATCCCTCAATGTGCCGGCTGTGGAAATGTTACATCAGTTTGGAGAAGCTCGTTTTCTCGATGTTCTGAAAAACCTGGGTTTCACCACTTTTGTTTATCCGTCCCAGCATTATGGTTTGTCGCTGATTCTGGGCGGAGGAGAATGCAATCTGCTCGAATTGGCCGGGGCCTATGCTTCTTTGGCAAGGGTACTAAACCGCTTTGGATCAGTTCAGGAATATTCGTCGGAAGATTACCGTCCTTTACGACTTTTCAGAGAAAATAATCCCGACAAAAAGAACGGTACAAAGGCATTTCAAGAGGCAAATATCAGTCGCTTTTGGCCGGAAATATTCCCTAATAAAAGGAAGAAAGCTGTTAGTAAAGGCCGAAAGTCCGCCTCCGAAAACGAGGAATCTTTGCCTTTACTGTCGGCATCCTCCATATGGTGCACCATGGAAGCTTTGCGACAAGTAAATCGTCCCCGAGAACGTAGCGGCTGGAAGCATTTTGAAAGCAGCCGGCGGATTGCCTGGAAAACCGGAACCAGTTTTGGTTTACGCGACGCATGGGCCCTTGGAACTACTCCCGAACACGTAGTAGCCGTATGGGCGGGCAATGCCGACGGTGAGGGGCGTCCCGGGCTTACAGGCTTGAGAGCGGCCGCTCCCGCCCTGTTTGATCTTTTTGATTTATTACCGCAGAGCGGAGCTTGGTTTGAACAGCCCGACAGCGAGATGAACCTGGAAGAAATATGTATGGAAAGTGGCTGTAAAGCATCGGTTTATTGTACTAGAAAAGCCTTGCAAATGGTTCCTGCATCAGGCTTAAAGACGGGACTTTGTCCTTATCACCGGCTGGTACATGTATCCAAAGACGGAAAATTCAGGGTGAATGCCTCCTGCTATCCGCTTGAACTTATCCGCAGTGATTCAATCTTTGTGTTACCGCCGGCTATGGAGTGGTTTTACCGCAAAACTCACCCGTCTTACCGGGGCCTGCCTCCTCTTATGGAAAGCTGTGGTGAAGAAAAAGAATACAAGCAGATGGAAATATTGTATCCCCGTAATCCATACAGTTTGTATATCCCCAGAGAGCTTGACGGAAGTCCGGGCAAGTTGGTAATCGAAGTGGTACACCGCAAAGCAGATGTCCTTTTGTTTTGGCATCTCGACGACGAGTGGATAGGCAATACCCGCAGGATACACCAAATGAGCATCAGCCCTGCGCCCGGGAATCATACACTTAGTATTTACGATCAGCAGGGCAACAATCTGATTCAACATTTAAGAATACAGGCCGGCAGAGTCGAGAGGTAAGCTCTTTAATTTTGTTGCCTGATCATGTCGGGCAGAATCTTTTGCTGCATCATCCATTCTATCATCAGGATGCGCCAGACATGGTGATAGCGGAAGTTCTCCTTGTAGCCCCAGCCGTGGCCCCCTTCGGGGAAAATATACATAGCAGCGGGGACCTTATGGTTTTTTAGCGCTGCATAAAAATCAAGGCTGTTTTGCGGTATTACTCCTTTGTCGTCGTCGCTGAGCAGCAGCAAGGTTGGCGGTGTTTCAGCGCTTACCTTAAGTTCGTTGGAATACTCCAACATTTGTTCTTTCGTTGGGTTGTCACCCAATAGGTTGCGTTTGGAACCGACGTGTGTGACACCCTCTTTCATGGAAATAACCGGATAGAAGAGGATCATATAATCCGGCCTGCTGCTTTGACGGGCGATGGGATCTTCGGCTTCGGGATTGCCGTAATCGAAGTGAGTACCTGCGGTCGAAGCCAGATGGCCGCCCGCCGAAAAGCCGGAAATACCTATTTTGGATGGGTTGATTCCCCATTCTTCGGCCTTGCTTCGCACTATTCTGATGGCCTGCAAGGCGTCTTTCGAAGGTATGAAATCGTGTCCGTTGGGCAAACGGTATTTCAGGATTATGGCGGTAATGCCGTTTTCGTTGAGCCAGCCGGTCAGCTGAAAGCCTTCGTGTCCGGCAGCCTGCCGGGCGTAGCCTCCTCCCGGACAAATAATCAGGGCCGCACCCGTATTTTTGTCGGGATTAGCTTTGAAAACCGACATGGCTGGAACACTGACGTTGGAAAAATAATTGTTTTCGTTGATTTCTTCGGCAGTAATGCCGTTACTTTCGGGAACTCCATCCGGCCATAAAGGCAGGTCTATTCTCTCTTGTGCGAAGGCAGCCAAAGCTGTCCACAGAAAAAAACATAGTATGATCGGTTGTTTTTTCATGATTTAAATGAGTTAAGATCAGAGCAAATATAAAGGATTCTGCCAGAATTTTAAAGACTCGGTGTAAAAAACTACTTTTGTGCTCCAATTCCGGAAAAGAATGAAAGTTGTCTATAACGTGCTGGGAGTTTTGTTTTTGGCCTTGGCGATACTGGGTGTTTTTTTGCCGCTTTTACCAACCACGCCTTTTTTGTTGCTGAGCGCTTCTCTTTTCTATAAGGGTTCCGATCGTTATTACCGCTGGCTGATGCAACATCCCTGTTTAGGGTGCTATATAGAAAATTACAGAAAGCATAAGGCGATTCCTTTGGGCACCAAAATATTCTCGGTTGTTTTGTTGTGGATAAGCATCCTGATTGCAGTTCTTTTTTTTCTGGAAATTTGTTGGCTTAAAATTTTATTACTCTTGATCGCTCTGGGGGTCAGCGTGCATATTTTATCGTTTAAAACGTTGGATATAAACAGTTCCAAACGGCAAAAAGCCGGCACTTATGCCTGGGATAAAATCAGAGAAAAAACAAATCCGAACAATAACCGTAAAAGGGGGAGGAGTCGGTAATTAAACATTCCGGGGATAATCCTCAAGCATTTTGGCGGCTTCGCAGAGCTGATCGTACCAGTCCTGTCCGAATTTACGGATTAAGGGCTCCCTGAGAAAGCGATAAATCGGCAAACCTAAAGTTTTTCCTTTGGCCAGGGCGGGAACACAGACATGCCATTGTTGGTAATTGAGAGCAACGACTCCGGAAGTCAGTTTAGAAAGTCTTATGGGGTAGAGGTGGCAGGAGATGGGTTTGATAAATGAGCTTTTACCTTCTCTCCAGGCCTTTTCAAGAGCACAATAACAAACGCCCTTTTCATCGTAATAAGTAAAGACACAATCTTTACCGTCTACGATGGAAGTAACGGTTTCGCCCGAAGCATCCTTGTAACAAACTCCCTGTTCGTTAATGAGTTGACGGGCGCGGGGCGAAAGTTCGTCCCATACTGCGGGTAGAGCCTTTTCCAGTTCGGCAATTTCGTCTTCTTCCAGCGGAGCACCCGACACCCCTTCCACACAACACCTGCCTTTGCATTTGTTCAGGTCGCAGCAAAACGTTTGATTGATTATATCGAGGCTGACGATGGTTTTATCAATTTGTAGCATGCTCCGTAATTAGTCGTGTATAAGACAGCGTCCGGTCATTTCCGCAGGCTGTTTTATGCCCAGGATGTGGCAGAGCGAGGGCGCCACATCGGCCAGTATGCCATCGCTGACTTTGGCTGAACTATTCCGGCTTATGTACACAAAAGGAACCGGATTCAGAGAATGGGCCGTGTTGGGAGAACCGTCGGGATTCAAGGCATTGTCGGCGTTGCCGTGATCGGCAATTATGATTACTTCGTAGTCTTTGCTTTTGGCTGCTTCAACAACCTTTTTAATATTGGCGTCCACAGCTACGACGGCGGCCTGAATGGCTGAATAGACTCCCGTGTGGCCGACCATATCGCCATTGGCATAGTTTACGACAATCAGATCGTATTTTTCGGTTTCTATGGCTTGCTTCAGCGCGTCACCCACTTCGTTAACGCTCATTTCGGGTTTCAGGTCGTAGGTGGCCACTTTGGGCGATGGAATCAGTATGCGGTCTTCGTTTTCGAATTCTTTTTCGCGTCCGCCCGAGAAAAAGAAGGTTACATGAGCGTACTTTTCGGTTTCTGCTATACGCAGTTGTTTTTTGCCGGCTTTTGCCACAATTTCACCCAGGGTATTGTCGACGTTTTCCTTATCGAAAAGTACGTTTATGCCCTTGAAGGTGGCATCGTAAGGGGTCATGGTGTAGTATTCCAGGCAGAGCGTCTGCATACCGTGTTGTGGCATGTCTTCCTGGGTCAGTACTATAGTGAGCTCTCTGGCTCTATCGTTGCGGAAATTGAAAAAGAGCACCACGTCGCCGTCCTGAATGGTGGCCAGAGGTTGGCCTTGAGCATCCGTATGAACAATGGGTTTTATGAATTCATCGGTTACTCCCTGATCGTACGATGCCTGAACAGCCTGAACCATGTCTTGTGCTTTCACTCCTTTGCCCTTTACCAGCAAATCGTAGGCTTCTTTGATGCGCTCCCAGCGTTTGTCCCTGTCCATGGCATAGTAACGGCCCACAATAGAGGCTATGGCCCCTGTGTTTCGATCCAGGTGCTTTTGCAGAGCGGCTATGAACGACTTACCGCTTTTGGGGTCGGTGTCCCGGCCGTCCATAAAGCAATGCACAAAGGATTTCTTTATGTCGTAAAGCTTGGAGATTTCAATAAGCTTAAACAAATGATCGAGCGAGCTGTGTACGCCGCCGTCTGAAACCAGGCCCAGAAAGTGGATTTGCTTGCCCGATTGTTTTGCGTAACCGTAGGCTGCCTTGATGCCGGGATTTTCGAGAATGCTGTTGTCGCGGCAGGAAATATTGATTTTTACCAAATCCTGGTAAACCACTCTGCCGGCTCCGATGTTGAGATGTCCCACTTCGGAATTGCCCATTTGACCGTCGGGTAAACCCACGTTTTCGCCCGATGCCTGAAGTTGCGAGTTCGGATAGTTTTTTATCAGATAGTCCCAGTAAGGAGTAGGGGTGTTGTATATAACGTCTTCTTTCCCACGGCTGCCTATACCCCAACCGTCGAGAATCATCAGCATTGCTTTCTTGCTCATAAATAATCATGTAAAAATATTGGGCGCAAAGGTAAGCAATTCGGCTGAATTATCTTTTTGTTTTAGTGCTTTTTATAGCTTGGCGAATCATTTTATGGTTGGCCGTTACAGCCATTTCTACCCGGCGGTTTATTTTACGGCCTTCCGGGCTTTCGTTCGAAATAACGGGCACCATAAACCCTCGTCCTTCGGCTGTGATATGACTGCGTTTCATGCCCTTTGACGCCAGAATTCTTTTTATGTTTTTGGCTCTTTTGTCCGATAAGGAAAGCGCTATGAATTCTGAACTGCTGTTGTCGGTATGGACCAGGATATACAATCTGGTGTTTGGAAAATCTTGCAGGGATGTTGCAAGTACTTCTAAAGTTTCGATGGAAGAATCATTTACATACTGAAGGCCTTGTTTAAAAAGCCGGTCGGAGTCAAAAACCAGCAAAAGGCCTTCTTCGGGTTGGCGAATCATCACAGAATCGCCTATTTGTTCGCTTAGCATGATTTTTAGGATCTCCATTTGTGAGGCAATCCACCGGCCGGCTTCTCCCTCGATGCTCGAATTTACAATGTATTCGGCAGCGGTGTTTTGGAGGATGTCTTCGGGATTCCTTTCAGCAAATTCTTTTTTTACAATATTCGAAATGGTAGAGCAAGAGCAGAACAATGTAAAACAGCTCCAAAATATCAAAAGGGGATAAAAAACGCTTTTCATACAATATTTCGGATCAAAGTCCGCGCAAAAGTATATTTTTTAGCCTCCAGATTAAAATAATCTGCGTTTTTTTTGCAAATCACTTGATATTGTGTAATTTTGCGGCCGTTAGGATACAGGCGAGGGGGACAAAAGTTCCCCTCATTTTTTACTTAACACAAAAGGATGATTAGTAAAGAGATTATCAATCAGTACATTGAAGAGTGGATTAATAACAAGCCCTTTTTTTTGGTTGACCTCAATATCGGCCCCGATTTTAGTATTGTCATAGAAATTGAATCTATTCAAGGCAATGTAAGTATAGGCGATTGCGCAGAGTTGAGCAGGCATATAGAGTCCCGTCTGAGCAATGAGGATCTGGATTTTGCCCTGAAAGTTTCTTCGGCAGGCATAGGCCAACCCTTTAAAGTATTTAGGCAATATCAAAAGCACATAAACAAGGAGGTTGAGGTTCGTCTAAAAAACGGACAAAAGTTTTCAGGTACGTTATTAAGCTGTGACGAGGACAAATTTACTGTCAACGTTATGCGAAGAATAAAGCCCGAGGGTGCCAAAAGGCCCAAAATTGTTGAGCAGCAAGAGTGCTATTTGCAAGCGGAAACGGCCTCCGTATGTTCCAAAATAATGTTCTGATAAATACGAGAGAATTAATTAGATATTTCAACACAATGTCGATAACAATGGCAAAAACAGAAGAACGAATCAATCTGGTCGAAATTTTTTCGGAATTCAAAGAGTCTAAAAACATAGACCGTTCTACAATGATAAATGTGATTGTAGAATCTTTTCGTGGAGTCATAGCAAAACTGTTTGGCTCTGACGAACATTACGATGTTATTATCAACCCGGACAGCGGAGACTTTGAAATTTGGCACAATCGCGAAATAGTAGAAGACGACCAGGTCGAGGATCCCGAACACCAAATCAGCCTGACAGAAGCCCGTAAAATAGAAAGCGATTACGAAGTAGGTGAGGAAGTTACCGACCAGGTACATTTCAGTGCCTTCGGACGTCGTGCCATTTTGAATTTGCGGCAAACCCTGGCTTCAAAAATCATGGAATTACAAAAGGAAAGCCTCTACAACCGTTTCATTGAACAAGTGGGACAATTGATAAGCGCCGAAGTCTACCAGATTTGGAAAAAAGAAATTCTGCTTTTGGACGATGAAAATAATGAACTGATTCTACCTAAGAGTGAACAGATACCCAGCGATTTTTACCGTAAGGGAGAAACGGTTCGTGCCGTCATAGAGCGCGTTGAAAACAAGACTAACAATCCCAAAGCTGTTGACCCCAAGATAATTTTGTCGCGTACCTCTCCTGTTTTTCTTGAGAGGCTTTTTGAATTGGAAGTTCCCGAAATCCATGACGGGCTCATTACCATCAAAAGGGTAGCCCGCATTCCGGGAGAAAGAGCAAAAATCGCCGTGGAGTCTTACGATGAACGTATTGATCCGGTCGGAGCCTGTGTGGGTGTGAAAGGCTCCAGAATCCATGGCATAGTACGTGAATTGCGCAACGAGAATATTGACGTCATCAACTATACCTCAAACACCAGTTTGTTTATTCAAAGGGCCTTGAGTCCAGCCAAAATTTCTTCTATCAGGCTGGACGAAGTCAACAAAAAAGCTGAGGTATGGCTCAAGCCCGAAGAAGTTTCATTGGCAATTGGCAAGGGAGGCATGAACATAAAGCTTGCCAGCATGTTGACGAATTATACCATAGATGTTTTCAGAGAAACCGACCAGGAACTGGAAGAGGATGATATTTACCTGGATGAATTCAAAGACGAAATAGATGAATGGGTTATTGAAGCCCTAAAATCCATAGGTTGCGATACTGCTCGGAATGTGTTGGCTTTGCCAAGAGAAACTTTAGTTGAAAAAGCCGATTTGGAGGAAAGTACTGTGGATGAAGTCTTGCGTATACTTCATGCAGAGTTTGAAGATTAATAAATTATTTGCTTATGTCGAGTGTTCGATTGAATAAAATAACCAGAGAGCTGAATGTGGGTATCGGCACTTTGGTGGAATTTTTACAAAAAAAGGGATTTGAGGTTGAAAATAACCCCAACGCCAAAATCAGCGGAGAGGCCTATATGCTTCTCGTCGAAGAATTTGGCGATGGGCAGGAGCTTTTAATTCCCAAAAAGGAGAAACCCAAGATCAGAGAAACGGAACAGGTAACTCCTGAGCCTGTTAAGCAAGAGGCTCCCGAAGAACCTGTCGTAAGCACTCGCAAACAACAATTCAAGACTCTGGGTAAAATAGACCTGGATGCTGTTGCTAAACCCAAAGCAACAGGACCGAAAAAAGAGGAAAAGGAAGAAATCCTTCCTAAGGAAGAAAAACCCGCAAAAACTGTTGAGGAAGTTATTACTGCTGTCGCAAGCCCGGCATCAACCGAGCCTGAAGCAGCCGAAAAAATAAAAAAAGAAGAATCCCCCGTTCAGGAATCTGCAAAAAAAGCCCCGGCAGCAGAAGCTCCTGTGAGCCGAACACCTGCAGCCGATATGGCTGAAAAAGAGGAAAAACCCACCCCTCAGAAGGAAACCGTCCGCACGGAAGAGAAGACAATTGTCGAAGAAAAAGAAGAAATTCCTGAAACAATACCTCCTCAAAAAATCGAAGAACAGGAAGACGCCCAAGAGGATAAAAAATCTGAAGAGCCCGAAATATTCACCCTGGGGAAAAGGACTATTAAACCCAACATCAAGGTGGTTACCACCATTGATCTGGATGCGCTGAATCAAAATACCAGGCCCAAAAGGAAAACCAAACAAGAAAGACTCAAGGAACAGGAAGACAAAAAAACACAAGAACAGGCCTTGCGCGAAGAAAGGAAAAAAGCCGAAACTCTTAAAGGGAGAACCGAGGGGAAAACCGAAGTTTCAGATTCCAAAAAGAAAAGGCGCAGTCGCATCAAGGATGTCAAGATAAAGGTCGATGGAGAATTCGGCGCTCCGGTCTCCAGGGGCGACAGGACCAAAGGCCGCCTCAAGAAACCCGTTCTTAAAACAGAAGTCAGCGAAGAGGATGTTTCCAAACAAATTAAAGAAACACTTGCCCGCCTGACCAGCAGGCCCAAAAAAGGAGCAAAATACCGCAGAGAAAAACGAGAGGCGGCATCTCAACGTATGCAAGAACTCGAACAAAAAGAAATGCGGGAAAAGAGCGTGCTTAAAATAACCGAGTTTGTTACCGTTAACGACCTGGCTACCATGATGGATGTGCCGGTTGTCGACGTAATTTCCACTTGTATCGCCATAGGTCAGATGGTGTCGATCAATCAACGCCTGGACGCAGAAACCATTAATTTTGTAGCCGACGAATTCGGCTTTAAAACAGAGTATGTCAGTGCTGAAGTATTGGAGGCCATTCAGGAAGAAGAGGACGACGAAGAAGATTTGGTGCCTCGTCCTCCCATTATCACGGTAATGGGACACGTGGACCACGGTAAAACTTCTCTGCTCGACTACATCCGCAATTCTAATGTGATTGCAGGTGAAGCCGGAGGTATAACTCAGCACATTGGAGCATACAATGTTACTCTGAAAGACGGGCGGAAAATGACTTTTCTGGACACTCCGGGCCACGAGGCTTTTACGGCCATGCGTGCCCGCGGAGCCAAAATAACGGATATTGCAATTATTATTGTGGCAGCCGACGACAGTGTTATGCCCCAAACAGTTGAGGCCATTAACCACGCTTCAGCAGCCGGTGTCCCCATGGTATTTGCCATTAACAAAATAGACAAACCGGCAGCCGACCCCGAAAAAATTAAGCAAGAACTGGCTAATATGAATTACCTGGTCGAAGAATGGGGCGGAAAATACCAGTCACAGGATATTTCAGCCAAAAAAGGCATCAATGTGAAGGAATTGCTCGAAAAAGTTTTGCTTGAGGCTGAAATGTTGGAACTCAAGGCCAATCCCTCAAGACGTGCTGTAGGTTCCATCATAGAGTCTACACTCGAAAAGGGGCGTGGCTATGTGGCTACAGTATTGGTGGAAAACGGCACGTTGGAAGTCGGAGACAACATCGTTGCCGGCGTTAATCACGGACGCATAAAAGCTATGTTCAATGAACGAGGGCAACGCGTGGAATCGGCAGGGCCCGCCGAACCTGTATTGATCCTTGGACTGAACGGGGCTCCTCAGGCAGGCGACAATTTCAACGTACTCGACTCCGAACAGGAAGCCAGAGAGATTGCCACCAAAAGAGAGCAATTGCAAAGAGAACAAGGATTGCGCACCAGTAAAATTCTGACACTGGCCGAAATCGGCCGCCGTATAGCCGTTGGCAATTTCAAAGAACTGAATCTCATTGTAAAAGGAGATGTGGATGGATCTATTGAAGCTTTGTCGGATTCTCTGATAGGTTTGAGCACAGAGCAAATTCAGGTGAATGTGATACACAAGGCGGTCGGTCAGATTTCCGAATCGGATGTAACACTGGCTTCTGCTTCCGATGCTATTATTGTCGGTTTCCAGGTACGCCCCTCTATGGCCGCCCGCAAGATGGCCGAGCGCGATGGCGTAGATATTCGTCTTTATTCAATTATCTACGATGCCATCGAAGAAATTAAGTCGGCTATGGAAGGTATGCTTTCTCCCGAAATCAGGGAGGAAGTTACTGCCACAGCCGAGGTTCGTGAAGTATTTAAGATTACTAAGATCGGTACAGTTGCCGGCTGTATGGTTAAAGAAGGGAAAATCAAGCGAGGCACTAAAATCAGGCTTATTCGTGACGGTATAGTTGTATTTACCGGAGAATTGAGCTCACTAAAGCGCTTCAAGGAGGATGTCAAGGAAGTTGCCTCGGGTTATGAATGTGGATTGAGTATTAACAATTATAACGACATCAAGGTAGGCGATTTGATCGAAGCCTATGAAGAAATAGAAGTAAAACAGACCTTGTAGCGTATGAATCTCTACGACATCATTATTTTGATCGTTGCTTTATTAGGCTTAATCGATGGTTTACGCAGAGGTCTGATACAGACCATTGGAGCTATAGCAGGCGTTGTTTGTGGAATCTTTGCAGCCAAAGCACTCTCGTATTTGGTGGCACCTTACATTTCCCAACTTTTTGAGTCGGCGAGCCTAAAAGTGGTGCAGGTTGTTTCGTTTATAGTACTTTTTGTGCTGACGGTCATCTTGTTTCATTTTGTAGCGATTTTACTGGGCAAGCTGGTCAAAATGGTGATGCTCGGCTGGCTCAACCGCATTGCCGGAGGTTTATTTGCCGTGGTGCTTTACCTTTTTTTGTTGAGTATAGTCGTTAATGTGTTTGACTATTTTGACAAAGGGAAGTCTTCTTTTCATCGGGAAAAAAGCAGTACCTCCCGTTTTTACGGCCCGCTTTCCGATTTTGCTCCCGCCGTACTGCCCTTTATCCACTTTGAAGACTGGAACACAAAAAAACCCGAAACTTTACAACAATCAACACCTGTCCCTCAGAGTATATGATGTATGAAATCAACCGAAGACAAAGATATCATCACACAGGTAACTGCCGGTGAATACAAGTATGGTTTCGTGACCGATATTGAAACCGAAACTATTCCCCGGGGGTTAAATGAAGATGTTATTCGTTTGATTTCTTCCAAAAAAATGGAGCCGGACTGGCTGTTGGAGTTTCGCCTCAAGGCTTTTCGTCATTGGCAATGCATGGAAAAGCCCCAATGGGCGCAATTGGACATTCCCGAAATTGACTATCAAAAAATGGTCTACTATGCCGCCCCCAAGAGCAAATCTTCCGGAGATAACGAGGAAGACATTGATCCCGATTTGCTGAAAACCTTCGAGAAACTGGGCATACCCTTGCAAGAGCGCAAGCAACTGGCAGGTATGGCCGTAGATGCCGTAATGGATAGTGTTTCCGTCAAGACCACCTTCAAGGAAAGCCTGGCAAAGAAGGGCATCATTTTTTGCTCTTTCAGCGAGGGAGTGCAAGAGCATCCCGAATTAATCAAGCGTTACCTGGGCTCGGTCGTACCCTATACGGATAATTATTATGCGGCCCTGAATTGTGCCGTTTTCAGCGATGGTTCCTTTGTGTACATACCTAAGGGGGTGCGTTGTCCCATGGAGTTGTCAACCTATTTCAGAATTAATGCCATCAATACGGGTCAATTTGAGCGCACATTGATAGTGGCCGATGACGATAGCTACGTCAGCTACCTGGAAGGCTGCACGGCTCCGATACGCGACGAAAACCAATTGCATGTGGCTATAGTGGAGATTGTTGTCCACGACCGGGCAGAAGTCAAATATTCTACTGTACAAAACTGGTATCCGGGCGATAAAGAAGGCAAGGGGGGTATTTATAACTTTGTTACTAAGCGTTGTTTGTGTAAGGGTGAATCGGCTAAGATTTCCTGGACTCAGGTTGAAACGGGCTCAGCCATAACCTGGAAGTACCCTTCCTGTATTTTGGCGGGGGATAATTCTGTGGGAGAATTTTACTCGGTTGCCGTTACCAACAATCATCAACAGGCCGATACGGGAACCAAAATGATTCATTTGGGCAAAAACACCCGCAGCATTATTGTTTCCAAAGGTATATCAGCCGGTAAAAGCCAAAACAGTTACCGTGGGTTGGTAAAAATTGCTCCTAAAGCTTCCAATGCCCGCAATCACTCCCAATGCGACAGTTTGTTGCTGGGGGACACTTGTGGGGCACATACCTTCCCTTATATTGAAATAAACAACGAAACAGCCGTAGTTGAGCACGAAGCGACTACTTCTAAGATCAACGAGGATCAATTGTTTTATTGCAATCAGCGCGGTATTTCTACAGAAGAAGCTATAGGGTTGATAGTGAATGGCTATGCTAAAGAAGTAATCAATAAGCTTCCCATGGAATTTGCCGTTGAGGCACAAAAATTGTTGCAGGTTTCTCTGGAAGGGAGTGTTGGATAATATGTCGATTCAGGATGTAGTGTTGTTTTCGTTATGGGGCCATTCCATGAACCTGCTGGAACTGATCGGATTGGTTAGCGGGCTGGTGGCTGTATATTTGGCCTCAAGAGCGCTCTCTGTTAATTTTTTGTTTGGTTTGCTCAACAATGTGGTGTACTTTGTTGTGTTTTATCAGGCACATTTATACTCAGCCATGCTGCTGCAGGTAGTGTATTTCTCATTCAGCCTCTATGGGTATTATCACTGGAAGCACCCGGCGCCCGGACAAGAAGGGAAAAACAGAGAGCTGCGCATACGGCGATTAAATAAGAGCCAGTGGGCTCTGGTGATAGTGATAGTTTTGGTGTTCGGCGGCTTGTGGAGCGAAGGAATTATTTATTTTCAGTCCAGGTTTCCCGAATACATTGATCCTCCGGCCTTTCCCAGGCTGGATGCTATGTTGACAGCGGCCAGTGTAACGGGTCAATTTTTGCTTTCAAGAAAAGTAATGGACAATTGGATTATCTGGATAGTTGTCGACGTGTTGAGCACAGCCCTTTACGCTTATATGGGGTTGTTTTTTACAGCGCTGCTTTTTGCCGTCTTTACTTTGATAGCGTTAAGAGCAATAGTTGATTGGAATAAACAATATAAACAGCAGGATGAAATCAAAAAGGAAAACAACAACTGCACAAAATAGAGGAACTGACGACAACGAAGCTCCTATTCAAAAGAGCAGAGGAGCCATTTGGGTCGCCATCTTTATTCTCTTGATCCTGGCAGGCTTGGGTTATTTGTTGTTTAGCACCCTGCCTTTGGAAGAAGAGGGAAACAGGCAGCGGCTTTTGGTGAGTGCCCTTGCCTTGATGTTGCTGGTTGTAGGATTATTGGTGTTTGTTCAGGGCTGGTTCAAAAAAACGACGAGGAAAAAGGGTAAAGCAAAAAGAAAGCCATCAAGATATTCTCCTGTCTCAAAGTCAGCAAAACGTGGGAAAAAGGCCGGGAGGAGATAGAAAACAAACAAAGAATAAAAACATATTGGCCAAGGCCGTAAAGACGATATTTATGTTGTTGGAAATAAAAAATTTACATGCTTCCGCAGGAGATAAAGAAATCCTGAAAGGCCTGAATTTATCGGTGAAAGAAGGAGAAATACATGCCATTATGGGACCCAATGGCTCGGGGAAAAGTACGCTTTCGGCGGTACTTTCGGGAAATCCGGCCTTTACTGTTACCCAAGGTACGGTTCGCTTCAAAGGCATGGATCTTTTAAGTATGACTCCCGAAGATCGTTCACGTGAAGGTTTGTTTTTGAGTTTTCAGTATCCGGTGGAAATCCCCGGGGTAAGTATGGTGAATTTTATGCGCACAGCCATTAATGAGCACCGTAAATACCGCAAACAGGAAGCCATGAACGCCTCGGACTTTTTGAAGCTGATGCGAGAAAAAAAGGCATTGGTTGAGTTGGATAATACCTTGGCCGGCCGTTCAGTCAACGAGGGTTTTTCGGGAGGAGAAAAAAAGCGCAACGAAATATTTCAGATGGCCATGCTTGATCCCGTACTCTCTATTCTCGACGAGACCGACAGCGGTCTGGATATAGATGCCTTACGCATTGTTGCTCAGGGAGTAAACAAAATACATACCCCTCAGAAATCCTGTATAGTCATTACCCATTACCAACGATTGTTGAACTATATTGTTCCCGACCGGGTGCATGTGCTTTATGAGGGACGTATAGTCAAAAGCGGGGATTTTCAATTGGCCAAAGACTTGGAAAAACAAGGATACGACTGGGTCAAACAAGAATTGAAGGATTAAAATGGGAAAAGAAACAACCTACCTGAATCTGTTCAGGAACTACCGGGAAGTGCTCAGGCAGTATTCTGCTCCTTTGATGGACTCAAAACGGGAGGCTGCCATTGGGCTTTTTGAAAAGGCCGGCTTTCCGGGCCCCAAAGACGAAGCTTACCGGCAATGCCGGCTGGATGCTTTGTTGGAAATTGATTACGGAATGAACCTCTATCGCTTGTCGGCTCCGGCCCATCCCAGTAAGGTTTTTCGTTGCGAAGTTCCCAGTTTATCGACCAAATTGTTTTTTGTGGTCAACGACGTATATTATCCCGATCCCGAGCCGCAAAAATTACCCGAAGGCGTCTTGTATGGCAGCATCAACGCCATACTTCGTGAGCATTCAGAACTCATGGCCCCATATTACGACCGTATAGCCGGACAATCTGCCGATGCTTTTGCCGCATTAAACACAGCCATGGCCCAGGATGGTTTTCTTTTGTTTGTGCCTGCGGGTGTTGAAATTGAACAGCCCTTGCAACTGATTCAACTATTTCACGGTGAAATCGAGCAAATGGCTAACCGAAGAAACTTGGTTATTATCGAAGACGGAGCTTCGGCCAAGCTGATGATATGTGATCACAGCATGACTCAGAGCTCTTGTTTTTCGAATCAGGTAACCGAGGTTTTTGTCGGTAAAAAGGCCCGGCTGGAATACTATGAATTGGAAATGACACATCCTAATAATGCAAGGCTAAGCAATACTTTTATCGACCAACAGGCCTCTTCTTCGGTGCTCGTTAACGGTATTACCTTGAACAATGGAGTTTCACGCAACAATTTAAATTTGAGAATGTTGGGAGAACAGGCTGAGTCTATGTTGTCCGGTCTTTGTCTGCTCGATAGTCATCAGTTTGCCGATTATCATGTTGATGTGGAGCATGTAGTGCCCCAATGCACCAGCCGTCAACTGTATAAATATATTCTGGACGATGAATCGAGAGGGGTGTTTGCCGGAAAAGTGCTGGTGCATCCCAACGCGCAAAAAACTTCTGCTTATCAGTCCAATGCCAATCTCTGCAATTCATCCCGGGCCAGGATGAATGCTTTGCCTCAACTCGAGATTTACGCCGATGATGTCAAGTGCAGCCATGGTTCCGCCACCGGCCAAATTGACGAGAACGCTTTGTTTTATATGCGGTCGAGAGGTCTTTCGGAGCAGGAAGCCCGGGCGATGCTTAAATTTGCCTTTGTGGCAGACGTGATTGAGGGGATTCAACTAATTCCCTTGAAAAACAGAATCCACAATCTGGTGGGCAAGCGATTTCGTAAACAGATGAGCGCTTGTGCCGGCTGCGATATTTGTTGAGAATAAAACTGAGGTCATGGAATCGAAATTTGATGTAGCTTCCATAAGAAAGCACTTTCCTATTCTGGAACAAAAAGCCTACGGGCATCCTTTGGTCTATCTGGATAACGCAGCCACTACCCAAAAACCGCGTTCCGTGGTAAAAAGGATAGAAGAAGCCTACTTCAGCCATAATGCGAATGTTCACCGGGCGGTGCATTTATTGAGCCAACAGGCTACCGAAGCTCACGAGGCGGCCAGAGTTGTGGTGCAGCAATTTATCAATGCGACAGAACCCGATGAAATTGTTTTTACCCGGGGAACCACCGAGTCTATCAACCTGGTGGCCTTTTCCTTTGGCGAAGCTTTTTGCCGGGAGGGCGATGAGATTTTGATTTCAAGCATGGAACACCACTCAAACATCGTTCCCTGGCAACTCTTGTGTGAGCGTAAAAAAATGACTCTTAAAGTGATTCCCATAGACGATAACGGTTGTTTATTGGTCGATGAATACGAAAAATTATTGGGACCCAAGGTAAAATTACTGGCCATTACTCATGTTTCCAATGTACTGGGAATCGAGAATCCCATAAAGCAGATCATTGAAAAAGCCCATAAGCAAGGTGTTCCTGTGCTGGTTGACGGAGCTCAGGCAGTTGCCCATATGCCGGTAGATGTTCGTGCTCTGGACGCTGACTTTTATACCTTTTCGTCCCACAAGGTTTTTGGGCCCACCGGAGTAGGCGTTTTATACGCGAAACGGCCTTTTTTGGAGCAAATGCCTCCTTACCAAGGGGGAGGAGAAATGATTGACCAGGTTCATTTTGAAAGAACAACATACAATCGGATTCCATTTAAATTCGAGGCCGGAACACCCGATTTTATCGGAACAGCAGCCTTGGCCGAGGCATTGCGTTTTATTCAGGAGATAGGCCTGGATAAGATTGCAGACTACGAAAAGCAGTTGGTGAACTATGCCTTGCAGGAGCTGAGCAAAGTGGAAGGTTTTCAGTTGTTGGGAAATATACCTGAGAGGCATGCCATAATTCCTTTTCAATTAAAAGGCATTCATGCGTATGATGTTGGCTTGTTGCTCGATAAACTCGGCATTGCCGTACGCACCGGGCACCATTGTGCTCAACCGCTGATGGAGCGTTTGGCAGTAGATAGCTGTGTTCGCGCCTCTTTTGCTTTTTACAATACAAGCTCAGAAGTAGATCGTTTACAGGCTGCTTTAAAGAAAATCTACAAAATGTTTAATTAACAGATTGAAATGAGTATAGACGAAGTTCAGGACGACATCATTCAGGCCTTCGATGAGATTGAAGATTGGATGGACAAGTACCAATTATTAATCGACATGGGCAATTCTTTAGGTCCGCTGGATGAGCAGTACAAAAAACCTCAATACCTGATAGAAGGATGTCAAAGCCGGGTATGGATACACGCCGAATACAAGGAGGGTAAGGTGTTTTTTGAGGCCGAGAGCGATACCGTTATTGTAAAAGGCCTGGTTTACCTGTTGCTGAAGGTTCTTTCGGGCCGGACACCGGACGAAATACTGAAGACCGACTTATATTTTATTGAACGCATTGGACTCAAGGAGCATTTGTCGCCCACCAGATCCAATGGTTTTGCGGCGATGCTCAAGCAAATTCGCAATTACGCCTTGGCGTTCAAATTGTCTTGATGTTTGTCTGCTTGGACAGACAAACTTTTTCTCCATTCAGAATAAGACATACCAAAACTAGTCCTTACAGCCCTTTTCAGGGAGTCCGTTGAACCGAAACCGCAGAGTTCGGCCAGGGTGTTGCCGGTGTATTCCGGGTGTTTACGGATGGTTCGTTCTAGCTCTTCGAGTCTGTAACGATTTACAAAACTGCAAAAGTTTTGATTAAAATGAGTGTTAATAAAGTTCGATACGTAAGTACGGTTCGTTCCGACTATTTGAGCCACATCTCTGATGGTGAGTTTGCTGTTCAGATAGATTTTATCTTCATTAAACAGGCGCAGAATTTTAGGAGAAACTTCGGCTTTGAAGTGTTCCATTTCCTTATCGGAGGCAAAGTTCGCTGCCGGTTGGACGCCGCTGTCGGTTTCATAACTTGGATTGACTACTTTCTGCACATTGCCGAGTAAACCAATAGCAAAAAGCAAGGTGGAAAAAACCAAGGAAGCAATGCCTATGGCTACGGGCTCGGCAAAAAAGAAATCACGTCCCAGTATTCCGAGTATAAAAGAGGAGATACCTGTAAGAATAATGCACAGATTGAGCAATTCGGCCTTGTAGATTCTGCTGTCCTCTATATCGGAATAGTATTGTCCGGCGCTGTGTTTGTATTTTTTCAATAAGATGGTGTTGCCTGTGACACAAAGAATTACCTGTATTAAAAAGGCAAGTTGCATGCAGGTTAAAACTATTTTCAGGAAATTCCAGGGGCTGTTTTCATAGTCGGCGATCAGTCTCCGGTAGTGTTCATAAGGGCTGAACAGTATGCCTATCAAATAGGCGATCAAAAGCAGATTGGGTACGGCGATGTACTTGTAATGCTTTTTAAGTTCAAATTTTTTATCCACTGTCAATAGGCGAATGTAGATGTAAAAAAGGGGGTATACCATCAAAGAGGCATATTGGTAAAGTGCGTCGAAATAAATATAAACCTGAGGTAGAGGATAGAAAAAAAGAAAATGGGAAAAATACAGGATACAAGCAAAAAACATAAATTTGCCCAGAAACAGCCTGGCTCGATCGTTATTGTGTCTGTTTGCCGTTTTCAGAACTAAAGTCCAAAACAAGGTTACATACACGGGAGTCAGTAATAAAATCGTTTTAAGCATAAACTTTGATTTGTTTTCAAAAGTATGTATTTTGCGTCGAAAAATGTATCTTTTACGGCCTCAATTTTACCTTTTGCCTAGGCACTCAGGGCTCCAAGTTATAATTTTGCTTTTCAATGAAAAAAGAGACTCTTAGGAAGAATCCAATTTTAATCATACTTTAATACGGCTTTATGAAAAATATAGTACATATTTTGCTGCTGACAATGTTTTTTGCAAGCAGCAGTCAGCTTTCCGCATCTCAGTATCTGGAAGGCAACAAAGTGCCCTCGGCCAATAACAACGATTTATTGACGCATGGCCTATTTCGCCCCAACGGCTCTACGTCTGTATATTTTCAGCTGATACAGGAAAACATGTTACGTAGTTCAGATCCCGAAATGCCGGAGCCTGCTTACCTCAACTTATATGAGCCTGACCTTAACCTGATTAAGAGTTTTGCATTGAGACTGCCTGTTGAGGAGGCACAATTGAATTACTGGGCCGGAGGCCTTGAGCTGGTTAATAGCCTGGTCAACGACACATTAAAGCAGTTTTTGATTTATAAGTTTTCTGTATACGACAGTGCGTATGTTTCGCAATTTACAGACGAAAACTGGAGCGTCTTTGTCGGTGTGCTCGATGAAAGTGGAGATTCGTTATTTACCGTTCTAAGTAATTTTCACGGCTTTGAAACATTCGAAGTAAATGGGCAGGTCAAATTGGCTGTGAACCGAGTCTGTTCCAAAGACACTGCTTTTTTCGGGGGAGGAAGCTGGTTTACCACCGATGTTTACACCGGGCAGGTATACGATTTATCCACCGGAGCTCTCGAATTGCAAATGCCGCACGGAATAATGTATGAAGGCATCACCTTTGACGAAGGACAAAGGCGTATTTTGGGCAGAAACAACAACATTGCCGCTGCCTACGAGCATTTGTATAAAGAATACGATTTGCTTTTATACAATTTGGACGGCTCATTATATAAAACGGCCGTTGACAGTCTGTCGGATTACTGGGTCGGAGAATTTTACCATTTATCTTCGGTCGGACAATACTGCATGAAGGAGAAATACTCTAACACCATATACTCCCTGCCCGATTACGAAGAATGGGTTTCCGGCGGGATTTTTTACGATAGCCAGGGTCTGGCCAAACTGGTTGATTATAACAACGACACTGTCCGAATTTATAACGAAGATCGTAGCCTGTACAAAAGCCTGGCGTTTGAACAGGACAATATGCACAGTGTTGTTTGGGTAAATATGCACGACATTGTAAGTGACGATAAAATTGAAATTGTGCGCGAATGTCCCAACGGGGGTCTGCAAATATTCACAGAAGACGGAGATACGATCTTCGAAAATTGGGATTTAAAACTGGTTGAAAACAATGATTTTTCCGGGGGTAAAGTCGTACTCCGTTTTCCGGATGAAAATTATGGCCGGCTCATTGCAACCGATATGAATGATTACGATTATTTCACGAGCTATTATAAAGTTGGAAATCTTCCCGTTATTGCCCAAATGGGTGATGCTCCGGGGAACGATAACATTGAATTATTAGGCTTGGGCGAGGAAGGATTTATTGTACTCGATACTTTGGAATTGATCGACGGCCGGGGAGCGTTTGTGGTTGGAGAAGGAGAATATGCCTTGCGCAGTCAGGGGAAAGTACAGTCGGAAACTCTACGCAGTTTGAGTACCTATCTCCCAAGCGAATTACTTTGGGAGAATGCCGGTATAGTGTCGTTCACAACGGACGAGATAGATGCATTAATTATAAGCATTCAGACGGTTGATTTATCTGTCAGCGCAGGCGCCAGCGGGCAAATCAGAGGAACAATCCGTCTGATCGATAATGAAGGCGGTTTGCGTAGTGCGGCTTTACCGGCCTATGATTTGTATTTGGTGGCATCTTCAGACCATAGTCAGGTGAAATCTTTTACCACCAGTAACCAAGAGGGGGTTTATCTTTTTGATCGCATACCTGCCGGTTCCTACGATGTGTTGTTGAATGTGGAGGGTAAAGCCATGACTTCGGTAAATACCGTAGTCTTATCGTCCGATGCCAGCATCGTAGAAAACGTGGATTACGAAATTACCGGAGAAGGCATTGTGGCTACGATGCAAAGCAGCATAGAAAGAGTCCGTCCAAAAGCACCGGGAAGCTATTTAATACATCAGGGCAACACCTTGTTGATAAGCGGTATTGAAGGGACAATTCAAGTAAGAATTATCGACTTGAGCGGCAGGGTATTACTCAATGCCCAGACGAACCGGGCTCAGGTGGATGTTAGCGGGCTTCAAAGCGGCATTTATCTGCTCGAACTACAAGCGGGAGAGCAAAAACAAGTACTCAAATTCAGAAAACGATAATATCAAAATTAGTATTCAATTATAATTAAATTTTTAATCATGAAGAAAGGAATATTGTTTATAGCATTAGGCTTATTTGCTTATACGATGCTATCTTGCGATCCGGTAAATGGAAACGGGGACGGAGGGGATGATCCCGAAGCTCCCAAAAATTATTGGGAGCGTTCAGCCCTTACGCATGCCCAATTGAGAGGGCCTGTGAAAATGGTCAAAGAGTTTTATTCAGACACCACTTACAAAATGACCACATTCGATGAAATCGGAAGAATTCTTAAGATTGAAAACACAGGGCAGGGCAATGATTTTTTGACCAATTATACGTACAATACCTCCGGACAATTGATTCAGGCCGGAACTACTACTTTCGAATATGCCGACCACGGCAAGTATGTTCCAAGGGGTCATTTCCATATGAATTTTGCCGGTTTGGCTCCCAACCTTTCCGCAATTAATGATGAGAGAGCCCGCACAAGTTATACGTTTGTGGGAGATACCCTATTTATCATCAACACCGTCCAATACAGTGACAACGCCGATGAAAACACCTATGTGGATACTACCAAAATTCTTTATTCCGGAAAATACCCAGTGTCTTCCAGAACAGAACATATATTTTCTGAAGGTAATTCCTGGGGAGAATTTATGAATGCCAGTTATCAGGAGAACGGAATGTTTGATGTCTATTCCGAAGGTTTCTTTGGGACCGGTGATAACGCCTATACAAGTACAAGAACTTACACTTACAAGAAAGACGATGAATTCATGCTGATTGACAATTACCGGTATGAGGATGTTTATCCCGGTCAAGAACAACCAAGCTCCTACACAAGTAATTATACTTACAATACACAAAAAGACCTGACTCAGATAGCCGAAGGCGAGTATATCCAAGAATATTCCGATTACGTATACGATACTCACAACAACTGGACCAGTCGTAAATACCGTTACAAAAACGGACCCGAGTGGAGCAGTTATACCGATGAGCGTCGCGAAATTACTTATTGGGAATAAGAATCTTCCTTTGATCTGTTAACAGATACTTTTAAGTGCCGGCGTTAGCCGTGAACCTCGAAAAGTTCACGGCTAACGCTGTTTGACATAACGTAAAACGTTTCCATCCCACCAAATTGTGTGAAGCGAAGGAGTCCCCAGCGCTACGGGGGATTCCGGTGTTCCTCCGTATTCGACAGTGTTCGACTGGAGAGTAATATTTAAAAAATAATCAGTCGTACTTTTTGAAATAGAATGGATAAACAGGGGTTTGTTAAATACTAATTTAGCCTCGTTTTTATGTATTACCACAATACTCACCATTGACGGCTGGCTCGCAAATATATACTCATTAAAAATCAAAGCACATGTCACAGGAGACAATTTGACCCAAGAAAAGTTTAAATGTTCTGATGGCACATAAGAGGATAGATTGGCATATCCATTAGAGTTTTCAAGTTTAAAAATCGTAAAATCATTCCTTTGTATCTCTACCACATTGAATCCGGGTTCATCGTTAATAATCGAATAAATCGCCTCACCTGTTTGTCCATGAGAATAAAAACAAGTAACAAGAAATACGATAATGTAAAATATCTTCTTCATGATTTATTATACTTAAAACATTAACAACACATACAATTTAGGAGCATTAGTAAGGCTGTGTTACAAAATGCGTTTTTTAATTGCCTGAAACCAACTAAAAGCAGTTAGCCCTTTCAACAGGCTGGTAAGGCTGATGGCCCACCAGATACCGGCAAGACCCATACCGTTTTTGGCCAAGATAATGGCCAGGGGTATGCGGAGCAGATTGAATACGGAGCTGATCAGGGCAGGGGGTAGGGTTCTCCCTGTCCCAAAAAACACTCCCTGAATGGTGATTTCCACCATCATAAAAAGCATCGTATAACCCTCGATCCGCAGAAACAATTGCCCTGCATCGAAGGCGATTTGCCCGGGAACAAAGAGGGTAAAAACTTCGCCTCCGTAAAAAACGAATAACAGGGTCAACAGCAATCCGAAAACAGTGGTTATGGCCAGCCCCGAGCGATATGCGCGTAAAATTCTCGATTTTTTACCGGCAGCGTAGTTTTGGGCAACAAAAGCACTCAGACCGGTGCTGAAACCTTGCGAGGTATTCCAGGCCAGGCCCTCGATTTGGCCTCCGGCAGTAAGAGTCATCAGCCCAATATGTCCTCCGAAGATCGATGAGATCCGTCCCATTAATAAATTGATAATGGCAAAAAAGCCGTTGAAAAGTGTTACGGGCAGCCCCAGGTTTACAATTTTACGGACGCAGTCCGGTTGCAGCCGGACAAAAAAAGGAAAACTTCCTAATAGCCTGTCCCTAAGCTTTATCCGGGCGAAAAATAAGAGACAGACCACCACCTGCGAAATCAATGTTGCTAAGGCTGCTCCAGCCGTACCCATATCTAAGGCAAAAATAAATACAGGATCGAGTACTAAGTTTAAAATCAAACCGATGCTGTTGATGTAAAAGGGAATTTTGCTCAGTCCGGCCGCGTTGTAGATTCCGGTGAAGGTGGCAGACAAAAACAGAAAAGGAAACCCGAAAAGCACAATTCTTAAGTAAGTTACGGCTTCCAGCTCAATAGCGGCTTCTATTTTATAAATACCCAGCAGGGGATAGGAAAATGCAAACAAAAAACCGGCCCAAATCAGGGAAATAATTAGCGAGATGCTGACGTTGTGCGAAGCGTAGCAACGGGCCTTGTCCAAATCCTGAGTTCCTATGGCCTGAGCCACGCTGATTTCGGCCCCCACTTTGTTCAACAGAGAGACCGAATTGGTAAGCCAGACTAAGATGCCGACAGCTCCGACGGCAGCTACCGATTCGGGACCCAGACGGCCAACCCAGGCCATATCCGTCAGGCTGTAAGCCATTTGAATAAAAGAAGTGCTGATAATGGGAAGGGAGAGATAAAAAAGCTGTTTACCGATGGGTCCCCGGGTTAAGTCTTTTATTGCAGCCATACTTAAAATAGACTTAATTGCTGTTCTGACGGCAACAGCCTGAATGTCTTTCGATGGAAAGGGCTGATTCCGAAATCTGCAATGGCCCGGCGATGTTCTGCGGTAGGGTAGCCTCGGTTTTTGTTCCAGGCATATTGAGGGTATTGCTTATGTAAATTCTGCATATAATCGTCTCTGTATGTTTTGGCCAGTATGGAGGCTGCAGCAATGGAAACAAATCTTCCGTCTCCTTTTACAAAACAACCGGCCGGGATATGTTCAATTTTACTGAATTCATCGACACTTACGGATATCTTATGTATGGGTAATTGCGAAGGCTTGCGGTAGCGATTTCCATCGATGAGTAAGTAGTCGGGACTAAGCTGTAAATGCAACACAGCCCTGTGCATAGCCAGGAGAGCTGCGTTGAGGATATTGATTTTATCGATTTCTTCGGGGCTGGCAGTGCCGATACCCCAGGCCAGCGCTCGCTTTTCGATTTCGGCTCTCAGGCGATAGCGTTCTTTGTAGCTGAGTTGTTTGGAATCGTTGATTTCCGGACAGTCAAAGTCGGCTGCCGTTACGACGGCTGCCGCAAAGACCGGCCCGGCCAGACAACCCCGGCCGGCTTCGTCACAACCGGCTTCAATACGTCCCTCCTGTAAAAAAGGCAAGAGCATGGTTTATTCGGTATAAATCAATTCCAACAGGGTTTGGCCTGCTGCTTTGAGGGTTTTTTTGTCAATTTTGTCCAGACTGTCTTCCAGGGTATGCCAATAAGGGAAAAATCCATTTGGAGTGTCGCTGCGGTAGTCGATGATGTTGATGCTCGGGATGCCTGCCAGGCGGTTAATGTACAGATGATCGTCGGTAATGGCGCCACCCTCCGAGTTTTCAAAATAATGACTGTAACCTATTCTTGCAGCTGTGTTCCAAACTTTGTTGACAACAGGGGCTGCATAGCGTAGGGAAAAGTATTCTTTGGCAAAAATAGCCCCTTTTGCACCAACCATATCCAACAAAATGCCGAATTCAGCAGAATAATTGCTGACGTGAGGATTTTTTGCCCAGTACTGAGAACCGAGGCACCAGGAATCTTCCACCCTAGATCTGCCGGAAAAAGAGGGTTGGCCATAATCTTCGGCATCGAACAAAATAATGTCTACCCCCAAAGAAGAAGGGGTTGTCGTACCCAGATGCCGGGCAATCTCCATCAAGACAGCCACTCCGCTGGCCCCGTCGTTGGCTCCGGGAATGGCCTTTGTATGGTTTTGCGGGTCGGGATCTTCGTCAGCCCAGGGGCGGGTGTCCCAGTGGGCAAAGAGTAAAATTCTTCGCTTTTTTTCCGGATCAAACGATGCAATAATGTTTCTGGCTCTTAGGACGCTGCCGTCGAAGGCCACCAGTTGCATAGGCTGTTCGGTAAGGATTCCGCCAAGCGAGCGCATTTTTTCTACCAGGTAATCGCCGCAGGCCTTATGTCCTTCCGTATTGGGAACCCGGGGACCGAAATCAAGTTGCCTTG
>ENA-UPTA01000999-UPTA01000999.1-activated-sludge-metagenome-genome-assembly--contig:-NODE-999-length-32317-cov-6.045099_pt1 | contig 32317 bp, 20 predicted proteins | sample MGYA00238184_ERZ773361 | MGnify/ENA primary metagenome ERZ773361 (study PRJEB29100, sample SAMN05720205) | activated sludge metagenome | isolation source: anaerobic digester from wastewater... | reverse complement strand
GTGCGGCGTGCATCTTCCTCACCTCCTGATGGGCGAGCCTGGCATGAACAGCGGCTCGGCGTGAAGACAGCGAGCGGCAACAGGGAGGCAGGGCAGAGCCGCTCCCCACCGCCGGCAATGTCTCCATTATACCGGTCCCGGCCGCACAATACCATCCCTACAACCACGTATTCTCGGTGCAGGGCCTCCCAGCCCGGTCTACGCTCAAGCCGACGGCATTTCCGCCCTTGTGGGGTACGGACGGGGATGTGCGGTGCCGTGCGGATCTGCCCCTTTCTCCGCCGGCACCCCCCAAATGCGACAAACGCGCCCTCCCATATGGGCGCCAGGGTCCTGTCGGCGAATGCCGCGCATCAATAGTTGAGCACCACAAGCGTCCGCGGTGTGATCTTCGTGAACTCGATCTTGCCGCCTGCGCAGGAGAAGCCCGCTTGGCCGTCGGTGGGCAGGAGTAGCGACTTCGTCGGATTGACAGGGTGCATGAACTCAAGCGTGGCCGTGATGGGCTCGTCGTTGAAGTTCTCTATGGCGATGCAGTTGTCGCCGAACAAGTACAGAGCCACCTTGTTCGGGGCGTCGAAACGGAGGCCGAAGGGGGCCAGGAGCTTGTCGCGGATCGGCTTGAGCTCTTCGCGCGTCAGGTTCAGGAGGCTGTTCGGCTTGCCGTTGACCTTCAAGGTGAGCAGGTTCCTGTCATTGGCGAGGTCGGCCGGGAGCTTGGCGGCCAGGCCGTCTGTGACGAGGACGGGTGTGCCGGCCTTGAGCATGGCGGCGAGCTTGTCGTTCAGTCGCGGGTCCTTCAGCGCGTGGACCGGCAGGAAGGCGGCCTTGGCGTCCGTGCGGATCTCGGCCGTCGGGATCAGCGGCAGGCCCAGCATGCCGACGAAGTCGTAGACGTACTGCTCGTTGTGGGCGTCGCTATTGGGTGGCTTCGGCGCGGCGATGCCTTTGAGCGGCTTGTCCCGCACCATGGCGGCCAGCTTGAACAGGCTCGGGATCTCGGTGCGGAGCTTTTCGACGTTGGCGGGACCGGTGCCGTTCAGGAGCGAGCCGTAACAGAACAGCAGCATCTCCCTGGCGTCGGCCAGGACCGTCTGGCGGGCCTGCTCGACGTAGGTGGCCTCGTGTGTGCCGTAGGGGTCGAACCAGCCGCCGCCGCACTTGGCCCCGCCGATCTCGCCGAGCCAGCGCATGATGAAATACGCTTCGTATTGGGCCTTCTTGCCCCATCGCTCGTTGTCCGGATCGCGGGTCTCGGTGCCCACCCAAGTCCGATCGAAATCGGCGGTTTGCCGTACGACCTCGTAACCGCGATTGTGGAACTGGTCGTACCACTGGGGGTACTTGATGATGATCCTGACCTTGGGATTGACTGCGCGGGCGGGCCGGAGGATTCGCTCCCGGCTGACCTTCACCATGAGGTCGCAGCGGTACTCGGGCCAGCTCTGCTCACCGCGTGCCTTCTTGCACTCATCGCACTCGCAATCGGTGAACCAGAAGTCGTCGATCATGATCTCGTCGAACATCGACGCGGTGAATTCGAAGATCTCCTGCACTCGCTTCTGCGTGGCTTCATCGGTGTAGCACGAGATGACGTTCCAGCCGGTGGACTTCTTGCCGACGCCGGTGGGTGTCACGCAGCCGGAGACTTCGATCCCCGCCTCGACGAATCGTTTCTTGGCATGCTCAAGGGCATCTCGCTGTGCCGTGTAGCCGTCGCGGAAGGACTCGATGAACGCGTGCGTCACGCCGGTGTCCTTGCACCAGGCAATCGCCTGGTCGATCCCTGACTCCGAGGACAGGCGATCCCGCACGTCCTGGGCGGTGAACAGTGTCGAGATCGTCAGGGTGCCGCGATTGGCCCTGGCCAGTTCCCAGAGCGGTTGACCCGACGTGACCGATGCGGCAAACAAGACCCACGCCACGACGACTGCTGTCTGTCCTGTGCGAATTGTCCGTCTCATAGATTCTGCCTCACCTTGGAAAACATGGAAATCGGCCACAGAGGGCACAGAGATCACAGAGGCATACCTGGGTCGCGCCCCCAAAGTCCGACTATTCTCTCTGTGCTCTCTGTGGGCTCTGTGGCAAGAACTTATCCGTCTCAGTCGCCGACCAGTTTCACGAGCTTGTCTTTCAACCGCCGGCAGGCCTCGCTCGGGTCGGCTGCTCTGGCTACCGTCGCGCAGACCGCCACGCGTTGAGCCCCGGCTCGGACCACCTGCTCGACGTTCTCGGCCGTGATGCCTCCGATCGCGACGTGGCTGATCCCGGTTCCTTCGAGTCTCGCGAGCCCCTGCCTGATGTACTCGGCGCCGGCGATTTCGATATCCGGCTTGGTCGGCGTCGTGAAGGCCGGCCCCAGGCTCACGTAGCTCGGCCGTCCCGGGATGGCGCCCTCAAGCTCTTTGAGTGAGTGCGTGCTCTTGCCGAGGATCAACGGGCTGAGCTGAATCCGCCGAACCTGCTCCAGGGGCAGATCGTTCTGGCCCAGGTGCACCCCATCGGCCCCGGCGGCAGCGGCGATGTCCGCGCGGTCGTTGATGACGCTCAGCGCCCCCATCTCCCGGCAGATCTCGACGAACTCGACCGCCATGGCAAAGAGCCGGTCGTCGGGGATGTCCTTGGCCCGCAGTTGGATGCAGTCGGCCCCGCCCGTGGCGCACTTGCTCGCCAAGGCCAACACCTCGGCGGGCAAACTGCTCGTGATGATTACGTACAGCCGGACTCGATTGAATTTCTCGACCGGCTCGCTGAACAGCAGGATGTCCTTTTCCAGCGTGTAGCTCTCGTATCGGAGTCGCTCGACGGTCTCCGCGACGGCTCGATCCTGGATCTGAATCACCTCGGCCATCGCCCGCAGGGCCTCGGGCAGCCGTTTGGCGGCGGCAGTGAAGCAGTCCTTCAACGTGGTCCGCTGGTGCTGGCCCTCGACCTTTTGGCCGATGCCGACGTCGCCGAGGGTATCGCGCCCGGCGATCAGCCTTCCCGAATCCAGCCGGCGGACGGCGGCGCACAACTCGTGCCGAAACTTCTTGGCCCGCTCGCTAAGCGGCCCGGAATTGAGCCCGAACCGGCAGTACTCCTCGATGACACGAAGCGCCTCGCGGGCCCGATTGAAGTTCGCATCGATGATCCTGTGAACGGCTTTCTCCATAGCGGCTTCCATTATAGCCCCAAGGCCAGCCCCCGCGTAGGAAAAAGCAGATGCGGCATTGCGGTTTGCCCCATGCAGGGCTTGCACTTATAATACGGTCCCTGGAATGTTGAGCACAGAACAACTGAATCGGACAGGGGCCCGCGTGCCTCTTTGCATCCGGAAGGAGCGTGCCTCATGACGTTGACGCAGATCAGAGCGTGTTTGGTCTTGGTGACATTCGGATTCTCAGCCGTCGTGGCGGCGCAGTCGGGGACCAAGGAACCGGATGCCGTGCCGGCGGCAGCGGCGAAACCTCAGGCCGCGCCCGTCCAGGCTGTCCCTGAGGAGCCGTTGCCGGCGCTGAGGGTGGCCATGCCGGCCCCGGCCCTGAAGGTCGCCAAATGGTTCAAGGGGACGCCCGTCGAAAAACTGGAAGCGGGCAAGATCTACGTCGTGGAGTTCTGGGCAACATGGTGTGGGCCGTGCCGGACGACGATCCCTCATCTCACGGAGCTGGCGCACAAGCACGCCGGCAAGGTCACCTTTATCGGCGTGAGCATTTGGGAGAGGCCGAAGGAGCAGACCAACGAAGCGGTCTTTGCCCTCGTGGAGCCCTTTGTGAAGGGGATGGGCGACAAGATGGATTACAGCGTGGCCGCCGATGGGATCGACAGGACCATGGCGACAACATGGATGGATGCCGCCGCAAAGAATGGGATTCCGTGTGCGTTCATCATCGGCAAGGACGGCAAGATCGCGTGGATCGGCCATCCCGCTGCGATGGACTCAGTGCTGGATGAAGTGGTCGCAGGGACGTTCGACGTCCAGGCGGAGGCCAAGCGGCAGGAAATCGAATGGCGGAATAGACAGGTGCGAGCCAGACTGGAGGCCCCGATCCGGGCAGCCCTTGCGGCCAAGGACAACAAGGCCGTGGTCGAGGCCGTCGATAAGGCACTGGTCGCGCTGCCGGAAATGGAAGAGGACCTGATGCCCGTGAAATTCCGCGCCTTGCTCCAGATGGACGAACCGGCGGCCTTCACCTATCTGCGGACGTTGCTGGAAAACGGCAGCATCGAGAAGACCCCATACAACGCCTACAACGCGGCGCTGTTCGTGAGTCGGGAAGGGGCCAATCTGAAGAACCCGGACTACGCCTTGGTGGTCGCCGCCCTGGAGAAGGCCAAGGCCGGCGAGCACGAGAATCCCACCGTCCTGTCGCTGTATGCCGAGATGCTCTCCCACATCGGGAAGATGGACAAAGCCGTCGAGATGCAGGAGAAGGCCATCGAGAAGGCGGAGCCCCTCGTCGGGAGCCGATTCCCCCAGAGCTGGCTGGATACGCAGAAGACTCGCCTGCAAGAGTACAAGGCCAAGAACAAGGAGAGCACCAAGCCCTGATTGACGTCGGGGCAAGTGATATGGGTTCTCTGAAGTCCTTGATCAGGCCCGACTTCGTCCTCCTGAGCGAGAGCGAAGGATCTGGGCGAAACAACAAGGCAATCGAGGTCCGCATCAGCAGTCTCTCGCCGGCGCGTCCGTTCGATCACGTCTGATTGGCGTCCACTGTTTTGGCGTCGGCGTCGATGTCCTTCTCGAGCTTGTCCAGCTCGTCGTCCATGTTCTGTTCCGTGATCTCCTGGTCGGCCTCGGCCTTGTATTCGGCGGCCGTCTTGACCTGCTCCTGTTGAGCCGGCGGCTGCTCCGTCTTCTTCGAGCATCCGCCAAAGACCCCGACACACAAGATTCCAACAATCAGCGTGATAACTGCATTGCGTAGCATGGATAGCTCCTTCCACCTCTCGCCGGTCGGATATCCGTCGCGTGCAGGACTTCCTCTGCCGGCGCGGGCAGTCGACTTACTGGTTTCGTTTGGGTCGTCCCTCGCCCCCGGGCCGCTTCCCTGCATCGGGCGCCCCGGGCCGCTCGTTGGTTTCCGGCGCCTTATCGCCCTTGCCGGCGGAGTCGGGTGGGGCGGGGGCGGCAGCGCTCGGCTCTACGTTGGCCGCAGGTTGGGGCGTCGCTCGCGGCTGGCCCTGCAGATGCTGCGATTTACGGCCGTAGATCTGCTGCTCCTTCTCCATCAGCTTCTCCACCCGGGCGACCATCTGGGCATCTCCCTTTTGGGCGGCCAGCTCCCGAATCCGTACCAGCCGCGCATGGCGTGCCATGTGTTTCGCGTATTCGTGCTGAAGCTGCTTCTGGAATGCCTGAGCCTGCTTGTCGCCGCCTTTGCCCTGGCCCTTGCCTTTCTCGAGGGAGTCGGAGGGACGCGCCATCTCCTTGTCCTTGGAGCCGCCGTGTCCGTGTTTCGGTGCAGCCGCGCCTTCTGCCGGTCCTTTGACCGCACCGCCGCCCTTGCCGGCTTGCTCGCGGGCCGTCTCGCCCAGGGCCTGTGCGTCTTTCCGGGAATTGTCGGGTCTGGAGCTGCTGTCCTTGACCTGGGTCTGGCCGCCTTTGCCCTGTCCCTTGCCCTGTGCAAGGGCGTCAACCCCGGCGCAGAGCAGGACTGCCGCCACGCATGCGATCAGTGGTTTCATCTTCGTTCTCCTTAACGAATACACGGTCCTATGGAAATGTCCGAACGACAGGATTGTATTGCGTAGCCATCAAGAGATCAATACGGTAGAATAGCAAGAATGGAGAATTGTGGTTGGATGAGCTGGATAGTGTTCGGACCGAGCCCTTGTCGGTCGGGGCAAGGCTGGACACGGTGCGAAAGGGGATAGGAGCAAGAGCTATGAAGAAGGAAGGGTTCACACTCATTGAGCTGCTCGTGGTCATCGCCATCATCGCGATCCTGATGGCCGTCCTAATGCCGGCCATGCAGCGGGCGAGAGAACAGGGCAAGCGGGCCGTGTGCCTGAACAACGTCAAGCAGTTCGGCCTGTCCTGGGTCATGTACGCCGACGACAACGATCAGAAGATCGTCAACGCCTGCACGGTCGAGAACACCGAAGGGCACAACGATACGACGGAGCCCTGCTGGCTGTACTTCCACGCGGATTGGACGAATACCGATACGCGAATCGACGGGATCAAGCGAGGCGCGATGTGGCCGTACATCAAGCAACTATCGCTCTACAAGTGCCCCACCGGCATTCGCGGCGAGGTGAACACGTACGCGATCGTGGACGCCATGAACGGCGCGATGGGCAGCACGGCGATCGGCGCGCCCAGAGAGATCTACATCCGCAAGAAGACCCAGATCAAGCGGCCGGGCGAGCGGCTCGTCTACGTCGACGAGGGCAAGACGACGACGCAGAGCTGGACGATCTATTACAACCAGGAGTCCTGGTGGGATGCGCCGCCGGTCCGCCACGGCGCCGGCACGAACTTCAACTTCGCAGATGGGCATGCCGAGTACTGGAAGTGGGAGGACAACCGGACCCTCAAGTACGCTCGCGGCGAGGGCGGCCTCCAGGCGGCGCAGGCAGGCAACACGGACATCCACCGACTGCAGCGAGGTGCCTGGGGCGATCTCGGTTACACCCCCTCGCCGTGAGCCTCCGATACCGCCAATGGTCCGTACGGCCCGCGGTAGTTTGCAGACCATCGCCTGCCTGTCACGATCCCTTCGTGTGTACGATTGCGGCGGGAGCGCCGGCTTGCACGGAATCGGCGGCGGCGGTATAGTCTGAGTTAGGATACGCGTGTGGGGTGCTGCCGCGGGCCGCGACACACACACCGCGCAGGGCAACGCGAATCTGGAGGAATGTTATGGATCGTCGCGAGTTTCTGCGAGCCACCGCCGGCGGACTGGCTCTCTCGGCCGCAACACCCTACGTGCCTCTGTACGCCCAGACGAAGACCCGACGCGTGGGTCTGATCGGCCCCGGGTGGTACGGCAAGAGCGCGCACTTTCGTCTGCTGCAGATCGAACCGGTTGACGTGGTCGCCGTGTGCGACGTGGACAAGAGGATGCTCGCGGAAGCCGCGGAGATGATCGCCGCCCGGCAGGTTTCAAAGAAAACGCCCCGCACCTACGGCGACTGGCGCGAGATGCTCAAGCAGGAGCAGCTCGATATCGTGCACATCGCGACGCCCGATCACTGGCACGCGCTGCCGATGATCGCCGCCTGCAAGGCGGGGGCGGACGTGTACATGGAAAAGCCGGTCAGCGCCGACGTAGTGGAGGCCCAGGCCATGGTGGCGGCGGCCCGCAAATACAAACGGGTCGTGCAGGTGAACATGCAACGTCGGAGCACGCCGCACCTGATCGAGGCCAAAGAACGGGTCATCCAGGAAGGTCTGCTGGGCAAGGTCGCCTACGTCGAGATCTGCTGCTACTATCACATGCGAAACCGCAGCAACCCGGCCGATTGTGCACCGCCGGAAAACCTGGACTACGAGATGTGGACCGGCCCGGCCCCGATGCGGCCGTACTGCCCGATCAATCACCCTGGCGGCTGGCGGGCCTTCATGGAGTACGGCAACGGCATCGTCGGCGACATGTGCGTCCACATGCTCGATATGGTTCGCTGGCTGCTCGACCTGGGCGCCCCAACGCGGATCAGCTCGTCCGGCGGCATCCTCGTGGACAAGGCGAGCAAGGCCAACATCAGCGATACTCAGACGGCCACGTTCGATTTCGGGGATCTGCCCGTCACGTGGACCCATCGCACGTGGGGCGCGGCCCCGGACCCGGAATTCCCCTGGGCGGGTTTCATCTACGGCGACAAGGGCACGCTCAAGGCCGACGTCCACAGGTACAAGTTCATTCCGCAGGGCCAGGGCGAGACGCTCGAAGGCAAGGCCCTCTACGAATACGACAAGTATCCGGAGGACCAGACCGAGAAGGCCCTGGAGCGGCACGTGGCCGCCCCGATGCGCCGGCACTGGCGCAACTTCCTGGATTGTGTCGATTCCCGCACGCAGCCCGTCTCCAACATTGAACAGGGCTACATCACCGCCGGCGCCTGTATCCTGGCGAACCTGTCCTGCCAACTCGGGCGGAGTCTGAGCTGGGATCCCCAGAAGGGCCAGATCGTCGGCGACGAAGAGGCCAACCGCCTGCTCGCGCGACCGTACCGCAGCCCGTGGGTGCATCCGGACCCGAAGCACGTCTGACGACGACAGCGGACGGTGAGAGGTTGAGACGGTCAGAAGATCGGACGGTTTTGCGCGCCCCGGTGATCCTGTTGCGCGCCGATCTCCCTTTTCGGCCTTCTTGTCTTTGGGCCGCTTCCCATCGTCGTTTCCTTGTACCGTCGCAAGCAGGTCGGGTCCGATAAGGAATGGCGACACAAACCTGATATTTTTGCTGTGTCGTCGTAAGAAAGGGCTTCCCACGCCGGGCGAGATCGGGTAAGCTCATGGTCATGATCTGCGCCAATTCACGGACAGGTGATTCCATCGGTTCGTTACGTTCTCTGGGGTGGAAGCTGTAGGTTTGTCCCAATTGTCTGTATGGCTTCTTCAGGCACGATGGAATGCGGATGCTGTACGGCGAAACGGCTTTGCAGGCGGGTGCGCGGCAGATGAGAATAGGGATTGTGGAGAGTCAGGCGTTCTTCGCTTCAGTGGCACAAGCGCAGCGTGGGAGTCAGTGGAATGCCTCTGTTGACGCTATGTTTCCAACTTCACCAGCCGTTCCGGCTCCATCCGGACGGCACGGCGCTTTTCTGGGATGAGAAGAATCGCGAGATCTTCGCGCGGAAGGCCGAACGGTGCTATCTGCCCACGATCCAGATGTTCTCGGACCTCATCCGTGCCCACTACGATTTCAAGATCTGCCTGAGCATCTCCGGCACGTTCCTGGAGCAGGCGGAGCTCTATCAGCCCCAGGTTCTCGAGGCGCTCAAGGGCTTGCTCCATCTCGGCGGAGACACGCACCAGGTCGAGTTTCTTGAGCAGCCGTACTACTACTCGTATGCCTCGTTCTTCGCCGACCCGCGCAAGAGCGAATTCAAGGAGCAGGTCTCGCTACATCGCCAGAAGATGCACGACATCCTCGGCGCCAAGCCGACCGCGTTCGCCAACACGGGCCTCTCATACAACAATGAAATCGCCAACATCGTGGCGGATATGGGCTTCAAGGCGATTCTCTGTGAGCCAACGGACAAAACGATCGACGTCCGGACCCGCGTGCCGATCCAGGCGAACGAGGTACACCGGGCGATCGGCCGCAAGGGCCGGCCCCGCAAGCTGGCGGTCCTGCCGCGTAATGTGGCTCTGAGCCGAAAGCTGTTCCGGGACATCAACGGCACCACCGCTCCCGCTCAGCAATATGCCGATCTGATCCATGAGGCCGGCGGCGAGGTGATGGTCCTCTTCAGCGACTTCCCCTGCACGGAGGCTGGGACGGCCGCGCACGAGAGCATGGTCGAGTTCTGGAAGAGCCTGGCCGAGGAGGTCACGACCCGTACCGACATCGTGCCCGCCAATCCCACCGAGATCGCGGAGTGGTTTCAGATCACGGATTGCCCCATGGTGGACTGCCCCGACCCGACGGACTCCCTGCCTGCGACGATGTCCGGCCAGCCTGGCATCGCTCCGTCCAATGCGCAGTGGGTGCTCTTCCGGAATATCGAGAGTCTCGAAGCCGAGGCCAAACGCGCCGGCGGCGACCTGGTCCGGAGATTCCGATACCTGACCACCTCGGACCACCTGCAGTACCTTCGCGAGAACGAAAACGGTCACGACCTCATCGGCGATCTGGGAAACCCATACGATTCGGTCGCAACCGCCACGTATGTTCTGACACACGCGATTGACGATCTGTTCCACGCCATCCGCAGCTTCAACATCCTCAAGAAGAGCACCCGGACCCCGGTGGTCATCATCACGCCGGAGACGGGCCGGCTTCCGTCGGAAGGGATGGGCCAGTTCGCCAAGTACGTCTCGGGCAAGAGCGGCGGATTGGGCGAGGTCATCTCCGCGCTGTGCAAGGGTCTGTCCGACCGCCGGATTCCCGTGCACCTGGTAACGTTGAACCTGAGCCGCAGGTTCCGCGAGGAGGCCGGGCTCAGCGAGGCGGAATGGACGCAGACCCGCCACCATCTGAACCCTGAGAATATCCATTTGGTCAGCTCGGCGATCTACGAGGGCTATCGCAGCGCCTACGACGGCTCGCCGCTGGCCAACGCGGCCGAGTTCCAGAAACAGATCGTCAACACATACATCAAGGAAATCCGCAGCGCCTATGAGGGCCGAGCCGTCCTGCACACCAATGACTGGATGGCCGGCGGGATCATTGCGGCCTACGCCAACCTGCGGGGCGTGCCCATCCTGCACACGGTTCACAACACGCACACGGGGCACGTGCCGCTGGACATGTTCTACGGCGTGAACATGCAGGCCCTCGGGCCGAAACTCTACCTGTCTCTGGATGCTCGCGAGAAGGCCGTCGATTGCCAGGCAACCGGCATCCGCAACGCCTCGAAAGTCAGCTACGTCGGCGAGAAGTTTCTCAAGGAGATCGTGGGCGATTTCTTCCTGTGGGACCCCGTGATCCCGTGGAGCGTGCGCCAGGAGACGAAGGTCCGCTACTGGGGCCACGACACGCACGTCATCCCCAACGGCATCTCGCCCGACGTGTATCCGGAGAACCAGGAGGAGAACCCGGAGGTGAACAAGCCCGGCCTGGCGAAGCGATACGGTCCGGCCGACGCCAGTATCATCGAGGCCAAGCGGGCCAATCTGATCAAATTCCAGCAGAAGACGGGCCTGCGAGTAGATCCCGACGCGATTCTGCTGTACTGGCCGTCCCGGCTGGACCCCGTCCAGAAGGGCGTCGATCTCCTCGAAAGGATCGCCCAGAGACTCGTGGACGCGCATCCGGGCGTGCAGATCGCCGTCATCGGAGACCCGGTCGGCGGAGATAGCTGGCACGCCGATGTCATGGGGAGAATCGCCTTTGCCTCGCGTGGCATGATCTGCTACCACCGATTCAACCAGGATCTCAGCACGCTCGGTTACGCCGCCGCCAGCGATGTCTTCGGGGCGTCGCTCTACGAGCCGTTCGGCCAGATCGATGTCGTCGGAAACATCTACGGCGCGACCGCCACCAACCGTGATACGGGCGGCTACAGCGACAAGATCATCCCGTTGACGCTCCGCGCCTGGGGGGCGCCGATCGACCGGGGCAACGGCGTGCTCTTCCGGGATTACGATGAGAACGGGCTCCTGTGGGCCCTGGAAACCGCCATCCGGCATCACAGGTATTTCCGCGAACACACGAGGGAGTGGGACAAGCAAATGAAGCGGATCATGAAGGAAGCGAGACACACGTGGAGCCTGGAGAACATGGTCGCCAAGTACATCACCGCCTATGAGGAAATCAACGGCGGAAGACCCCTGGCGTAGGGCCTCCGTCCTCCTGGCGGGCCCTGCCGGGAACCGATATCAGGACTACCTCCCCGGCCGTTTCGCGCCTCGCTACGCCCTCGGTGTAATCCGGAAGACCACGCTGCCGACGGGGACACTGGTCGGAGGCGGCACTGCCTGGGTCTTGAGTCTCGCGCAGACCTTCAGCGTGCCGCCGGGCACAACGAGAAACGGCGAGCTGAGCCAACACGAGTACTCGCCCGGCACGAGCCCGTTGGATACGAACTCAGCCTCGATGCTCACGTCGGCACGGGCCTCGCAGACGATGTCGATGCAGCCCTCGTACGTGTCGGCCGTCCGGCGCACCAGGCGAATGACGAGCTTGTCCAGGTCCTTGATCCGCACCCATGGCTGCACCTCCATCCAGACCGGGATCGTGGTCAGTTGCTGCGGAGTCAGACTGGATAGCCATTTGTGGGTTTTGATCTCGCCTGCCTGGGCCGCCACGGCCAACAAGGCCACTGCGCCGACTGTCAATGGGTTCGTCCTCACCACCCTACCTCCTTGTCTGATCCGTCATGGTATTGAAAACTGAGGCGCGTGAACGATGTGGACTATATGCATTCTTTGGATCGCGTCAAGGATAAAATAGGCAATACGCAAGGTATGGTAAGACAGTACTCATATTATCCATCTTCACATCGAATCTCCCTCACTCGCGGCTCGGGCTGTCGCTGAAACACTCCAAACAAGCCGGGCTGGCCGTTGACCTATGCCAGCCGCAGGGTATCATGAATCGCCACGACAACTCGACCATTTTTCTTGCCTATGGAGCTGCTTATGAGAGAGCGCAAAAGACGAATCTTCCTCACGACGTTCACCCTGGTTTTCGCATGCGGCCTGCCGTCTCTGTGCCCGGCCCAGGGCCAGACGGCTCGCCTGGAGCGGGATTATCACGTTACGCCGGTACCCTTCAACCACGTCCACGTCCAGGACGATTTCTGGGCCGAACGCCTCGCAACCAGCCGGCTCGTGACCATCCCGTACTGCTTCGCGCAGTGCGAGGAGACGGGCCGGATCAGGAACTTCGAGAAGACCGCCCGGATCCGGCAGGGCAAGCATGAAGGGATCTACTTCGACGATTCCGACGTCTACAAGGTGATGGAGGGCGCCGCGTACTCGCTCCAGGTCAGGCCGGAGGCCATGATGCGGCTGTATCTCGATAAGCTGATTACAGTCATGGCCGCCGCCCAGTGGGAGGATGGATACCTCTACACGTTCTACTCCATTCCCGAACGCCAGCCCGAGATGCGGTGGACCGACATCGCGGGAAAACACGAGCAGTACTGCGTCGGGCACATGTACGAGGCTGCGGTGGCCCACTACCAGGTCACGGGCGACAAGGCCTTTCTGGACATCGCCACGAAGAACGCAGACCTGATTTGCAGCGTCTTCGGCCCCGGCAAGCGAACCGATCCGCCGGGCCATCAGGAGATCGAAATCGGCCTGTGCAGGCTTTACCGGGCCACGGGCGACGGCAAGTACCTCGACCAGGCGAAGTTCTTTCTCGACCAGCGCGGCCGCAAAGGCAATCGCGGCCCCGACGGCAACGGCGGGCTCTACGGCATGTACTCCCAAGACCACGTCCCTGTGACCGAGCAGACGGAGGCGGTCGGCCACTCCGTGCGGGCCGCTTATCTCTATACCGGCATGGCCGACGTCGCGGCCCTGACGGGAGACATGGCGTACGTCGACGCCATCGACACCATTTGGGGCGATGTCGTCGGCACGAAGCTCTACATCACGGGCGGCATCGGCGCCGCCGGTGGGCACGAAGGCTTCGGCGGCCCGTACGAGCTGCCCAACCCGACCGCGTATTGCGAGACCTGTGCCTCCTTCGCCAACATCTTCTGGAACCATCGCATGTTCCTGATGCGGGGCGACGGCAAGTACATGGATGTCCTGGAGCGGGTGCTGTACAACGCCGCGCTGTCGGGGATCTCGTTGAAGGGCGACCGGTTCTTCTACCCGAATGTGCTCGAATCGACGGGCGGGCATGAACGAAGCCCGTGGTTTGCCTGCGCCTGTTGCCCATCGAACGCTGCGAGGTTCGTCCCGTCCGTGCCGGGCTACGTGTATGCGAGCAAGGGCAGCGATGTCTACGTGAGCCTCTTCGTCGGCGGCGACGCCGTGGTCGAGACCGCCGGCAACAAGATCAAGCTTGGCCAGGAGACCGAGTACCCGTGGGAGGGCCGAGTCGTCATTACGGTCGAGCCCGAGAAGGAGGACTCGTTCGCAGTGTTCGTCCGCATCCCGGGCTGGGCGAGAAACGAACCCGTGCCCAGTGATCTGTACAGGTTTGCCGACAGCGTGTCCGAGAAACCGTCGATCAAAGTGAACGGCAAGACCGTACCAATGCAGATGGAGAAGGGGTTTGCCCGGATCGAACGCACCTGGCACAAGGGCGACAAGATCGTGCTGGACCTGCCCATGCCGATCAGGCGGATCCTTTCGCATCCCGAGATCAAGACCAACGCGGGCAGGGTCGCGCTGCAGCGAGGGCCCATCGTGTTCTGTCTCGAAGGCCCGGACAACGACGGCAAGGCCCTGAGCCTGGTGATCCCCGACGACGCAAAGCTCAAGGCCCGGTACCGGCCCGATCTGCTCAACGGCGTGGTCGTCCTCACCGGCAAGGCCAACATCGCGAAGCGAATGCCCGACGGGCAGGTCGTCGCGGCCGGGTCGAAACCGTTCACAGCGATTCCCTACTACGCCTGGGCCCATCGCGGCCGAGCGCAAATGACAGTCTGGCCGGCCCGCGAGCCGCAGGCCGCGCGTCCCGAGCCGGCCGACACCCTCGCGTACACGAGCAAGACCACCGCGTCCTTCGTCCACGTCTCGCTCGACGCCATCAAGGACCAGAGCGTGCCCCCCAACTCCGCGGACAACTCGGCCCGGCACCTGGACTTCTGGCCGCACAAGGGCACGACCGAATGGCTCCAGTTCGAGTGGGACCAGCCCAAGGACCTATCGAGCGTCCAGGTCTACTGGTTCGACGACACCGGCCGGGGCGAGTGCCACCTGCCCAAGAGCTGGCAGGTGCTTTACCGAACCGCCGAAGGCGGATTCCAGCCGGTGAAGAACGCTGCACCCTATGGCGTGGAAAAGGACGCCTTCAACAAGGTCGCCTTCGAGCCGGTCAAAACGACTGCCGTGAAGATCGAGATCGTCCTTCAGGATCAATGGTCCGCCGGCGTCCAGGAGGTCGTGATCGAATAGGACGAAGGTCTGTGCGCAGCGAGGTTCTCCACCTCACGGCTTCACCGCCCGATTGTAGATCCGCACGTCGTCGATCAGGCCCTTCCAGAAAGTAGCCGGTGCCAGGCTGCTGCCGGCCCCCATGCTGAGATCCTTGGTGGAGGCTGCCAGATCCGCCTGCGTATCTCGCGCAACCTGGATGTCATCAACGTAGAGAACCCGGTTCGAACCGTCCCAGGTGAATCCTATGCGATGCCAGTCGCCGTCTGCGATTATCGTTTGGGAGGTCAGTACGCTCGACTGCCGACCGCCAGATTTCAACTCCGTCCCCAGTGCGCCATCGGGAGCAGTGGCCATCAGCCAGTTGGCTCCGCCTTGCTGGGAGACAATCACTTGGCCAGGACCACCGCCTTTCACCCAGGCAAAGACACTCAAGGGCCCCACAGACGGGTCTCGCACGACCTCTGCCGTTGCGAGATTCGGGACCCCGCTGAATTGCAGTGCGCCACCCGTCATCCCACCTTCCGGTTGCCATGACGTAGTGCCCATCACTGTAGCATCGTTGTCACCTTCACTGTCATGAGCGATCGTCCCCTCGACCTCGTCGAGCTTCCAGTATGCAACCAAACCGGGATCACCACCTTCCTTGACCTGTCCAACGATCGTGCAGTCGGTAAGCCTGGGCTCATGGCCCCACCAGTACTCAATGGCAATACTATTAGGGCATTCGACAACACAGTCCTTGATCACTGGACCTGCGTCACGACAAGAAATGCCTACGGTCTCACTCTGAATCGTCAGGCCGACCAGCATGCATCCAGGACTCTCTGGCCCCGAGAAAGTCACCGTGGGATTGTCCCCTCGCCCCCTGATAATGGTAGCAGCGACCACGGCAGGATTGTTAGGGTCCTGCGATCTGACGGTCACGGGTATTTCGCCAAAGTCGATGTTCTCATCATACATTGCCGAATCCAGCACGATGGTATCGCCTGCCTCGGCATCAAGCAACGCATGGCTGATTAGCCCGTATCTCCGTCCCGTCGCAGCATTCTCAACTGATGGCGGAGGCAGATCCGTCAAATCCAGACGGGTCGGGTCCGCGTAGATGGTTGACCCATGGCGGTCATGAACGCGAATAGTCCACCAAGTCTCACCGGGCGGAAAATCCCTTATAACATCCATCGGAGGATACACCGTGTCGCAGATCACTTGATAGTGAGCCACTCGGTATGGGTCTGTCCCAAGCAGGAGTTGATAGCCCACGGCGTTTTCACTTTCGTAGCAACTTAGGACAGCACCGTCGACAAGGCCCGAGACATCCGAGACGTTGGCCCAAGCCTTGAGAGTGACAGGTTCCGGCAATCGGCCAGGGTATGTGGCTTCATTGGAGAGCGTCATGGTTTCACTGTCGACGCTCCAGTGGAAGAAGTACCCGGCACCATCGAGTGCCAGTTGAAGGTTCTTCCCTGGGCCTACTACCGACCAATATGCCCCGCCAACAACGCCGCTGTTGAACTCCATTGCAGGAGCGCTCCCGAGGGAATTCTTGTACCAGTCCCGTGCAGGCGCATGATTGTAGCCCGGCAAGTAGACACACAGCAGGTCTGTTGGTACCCCTTGGCTCATGACACCGGTGAGGTAGGCATCCCCCCAGTAGTGGTCGTGCCAGCATTGCTCGCCGTCCACCGCGCTTGTGTGATATAGCGCATTGGACGAGCTATATACGCTGATCCCCTGGTATCGCCAGCGACACGGAGCATCAAGTTCAGTTACATGGTTTACTGAATACCTCGGATCCTTGTATGTCTGATTCAGTCGAATACCTACATCAAGAGCAGGTTGACCGCCAGTACTCCAACCAATGGTCTGAATTGGCTGAGAATACTCTGGAGCGACCGACGACAAATGGGCAATCATCATGTCACCATAGTGATAATAAGTGTGCCACGAATGGGACATCATGCTGTCCTGAACGTATCCACTGGGAAAACTAATGACATTCGCCAGGTCATACCAGCCCAACCACTGAAGATCGATGGAGCCGCTATAGCAATTCCCTCCGCCGAAGTAGACTACGGTAGGCTTGTCCGGATCAAATGGAGGGTTCTCTTGGCGCAGCGTGACACTCCCAAAGTCCGGGACAATCACGACCTTTACACTACTTGGCGGACTGATTGACTCGCCGTCGCCAACTGCCAGTTCATACTCGCACTCCTGAATCTGGTCGGTCTGGGCGAAACCGCTGATCGTAGGGGTCGCCGTATCTGCCCCTGTGATGACGACAGGCGGGCCGGATACCTGCGTCCAGGCATAGGTCAGAGGTCCTGACTCGTCCGGGTCGTATGAATTGGTCCCATCCAGTTGGACTGAAGCCGTGCCAGCGTACCGCGATGAACCCGCATCGGCAACCGGAGGCAGGTTTGCAGCGATCGCGCGGTTACACAGATTCTCCGACACGATCAGCAGGCTGGAGAGCAAGGCAAGCAGAGCGACAAACTGGGTCTGACGGCGGTGCGCGTTCATACCTTATCCTCCGAAAGGCCTATTATGGACTTCTGGCAATCGGAAAGTCAATACGTACAAATACGTATTCTTCGCCAATTTCGTTGATGATCGGATCGCCACGTGCGTCTCATACTACAGGTGATGTCCGCCAAATCGCGTGTTGGCGGGCGATTCGAGCGCCGGACATCTGAAGAGGCGCGTCATACAAGTCGCATTTGTTCGCGCAGAGGAGACACGCTATGGTACGTTCCGCAGCATATGTTGTTGCCTTCGCATGGTTTATGCTTGTGCAAGGTTTGGCTGCCAAGGAACAAGGCAAGGACAACGGTGGTTCACCTCGGGTGGTTGGTTTGGCAATCGCTCCGGCGCAGGTCCGCATCGCAGACGCCGCGATCGTGCTTCTGCCGAAACTGGAGGAGCTGACGGCCGACGATGGCGCGGCTTTCTACAACAAGGCCGTGCAGGCTTTGCCCACCAACCTGGACAAGGACCGGCTGAATCAATGGGTCAAGGGCCCGCTGAATGAAATCCCTCTGGACCAAGCCCAGGCGCTGTTGGATCAGGCGAAGGGATGTCTCGACTTCGTCGGCCAGGGTGCGAAGTGCAAGAGCTGCAAGTGGCCGCCGTTCGTGCCGGGCGTTATGCCGGCCAATCTGTCCGAGTATCGCCAGGTCTGCAATTTGCTCCGCCTCAAGACGCGGGTCGAGATCGCGAGGTCGCAGCACGACGAGGCGATCCGAACGACCGGCGTCGGACTGGCGATGGCCAAGCACGTCGGCGAGGCCCCCACGGTCATCCAGGGCATGGTCGGCGTCGCCATCGCGTCCGTGATGCTCCGGTCCGTGGAGGATATGGCCGAAACCCAAGGTGCCCCGAACCTGTATCCGGCCCTGCATGCGCTGCCGCGTCCATTGGTGGATTTGGACGTGCCGATGTCGTCCGAACTGAAGAATCTTGAAATGAGCACGCAGTACAACAGGCTGGTGAAATCAGCGATGCGTCGCCATATGGAAGACTCGTTCACGGCAGTTCGCCGATTGATGGAACGGCTCGACGGCACGGTGGCGACCCTGGAGTGCATCGAGGGACTGCGGCACTACGCCGCCGGCCACAACGGCCAACTGCCTGCCCAACTCAGCGAGATCACCGACATCCAACTCCCGAACGATCCCGCCACCGACAAGCCGTTCGCATACAGGACCGAGGGGGCAAGAGCCGTCCTGGACGTGTCGGCCCCGAAAGGTGGCCGCCCTCGTGACGGCATTCAGTATGAAATCACCGTGGCGCGCTAACCATCCTTCTTGATGAGCTCGACAAGCTGGTCCTTTCCTGGGACCAACTCGCTGCGGTGACGCTCGACCTCCTTGCGAATCGCGGCGATCACTTCGGGATGGTCCTTGGCGACGTCGTACTTCTCCGAAGGGTCGTGCCCGAGATGGTAGAGCAGAGGCGGGTCGTGCTCGACCGGCTTGTCGCCGCCGTAGCCTGATTGCGTGATGAAATGCGCCTTGTATGGACCCCTGCGGACGGCGAAGAGCCTCGTGCCTCGATAGTAGAACACGGTGTCGCGCGGGCTGGGGCCTTTGCCGAATAGAACGGGTCGCAGATCAAGGCCATCGACCACGCGGTCGGTTGGCACCTGGGCGCCGGCCAATCGCAGGATCGTCGTGTACAGATCCATCGTCGCGCCTATGTCGTGAATCACGGCGGGCTGGATCATGCCGGGCCACCACATGATGCAGGGTTCTCGCATGCCGCCCTCGTAGGTGCAGCCCTTGCCCTGGCGGAGCAGACCGGCTGAGCCGCCGTGCTGGTTGTACGGCAGCCACGGGCCGTTGTCGGAGGTGAACACGACGAAGGTGTTCTCGGCGAGTCCCTCGCGGCGCAGCGTCTCCAGGATGCGGCCCACGCACGAATCGATCTCCTCGACCGCGTCGCCGTAGAGCCCGCGCCGGCTCCTGTCGCGGAACGCCTCCGATACGAAGAGCGGCACATGCACCATCGTGTGCGGGAGGTAGAGGAAGAAGGGCCGGTCCTTGCTCCGCTCGATGAACTGGATGGCTTCTTCCGTGTATCGCTTCGTGAGCGTATTCTGATCGGCGGGCCGCTCGATGATCTGGTCGTTCCGCATCAACGGCACGTTCCAGTACTCCGCCTTGGGACGCCAGAAGGCCTCTCGCCCTTTCGGTCCGCCCACGCGGTCCATGTCGTTGCTGTAGGGCAGGCCGAAGTAGTAATCGAAGCCGTTGTTCGTGGGCAGGTACTGCGGCAGATGGCCGAGGTGCCACTTGCCGATGCAGGCGGAGGTGTAGCCCTGGATTTTGAGGGCCTCGGCGATGGTGACTTCGCCCTGGGGCAGACCGCCCGCAGAATTCGGGAACAGAACGCGGCGGCTGTCGTCGCACATGCCGCTTCGGATCGGCAGTCGGCCGGTCATCAAGGCGGCCCGGCTCGGCGTGCAGACCGACGCCCCCACGTAGAAATCGGTCCACCGCTGGCCCTCGGCCGCCATGCGGTCCAGGTTGGGTGTGCGAATCGTCGGGTGCCCGTAGCAGCCGAGGTCGCCATACCCCAGGTCGTCGGCGAAGATGATGATGAAGTTTGGTTTCCTGGCGCTCCTCTCCGATGCAAGCAGCCCGACCGAGCCCAGTGATCGCGACAACGCCAAACCTACCGCTCCCATGCCGGCCCGGCGAATCAACTCCCGTCGTGTCATATGGTGGTTCATTGTCGTCATACCTTTCCTGAGGGTCGTCGGCCTGTGCCTTCCATCTTGTGCGCGGAATCGCCGAGGTCTTGTCGCATCGCGTCGGCAAGCTGTTCGAGCCGCCTCACGACGTCCGGGTGCTCATCCGCGACGTTGTGCTGCTCGCCAATGTCGTTCTCGAGATCGTAGAGTGCCAAGTCGGTCTTTGCCTGCTCGTACCTGGCTGGGATGCCGCCTGTGCCGCCGGGACGGCCGGCGAGCGTGCGATAGCCATGCGGAAAGTGCAGCTTCCATGGGCCGCTGCGGACCGCTTCCAGCGCCCAGCCCTGATAGTAGAAGAACGTCTCGTGTGGGCCCTTTGCTCCTGGTTCGCCCACGACGACCGGCCAGATGTCCTTGCCGTCGATCTTGTGGTCGGGGAGCCCGGCCCCGGCCAGCCGGGCGACGGTGGGCAGCATGTCCATCGTGGAAACCGGCTCGCGACAGACGCGGCCGCCCGGAATCCGACCGGGCCACCAGAAGATCGTGGGCTCGCGCTGGCCGCCGTCGAACGTGGTGCCCTTGCCCTCGCGGAGCGGTTTGGCCGAGCCGGCGTGGTCGCCATAGCTCAGCCACGGGCCGTTGTCCGAGCAGAACAGGATCATCGTATCCTTGTCGAGGCCGAGGCGCTTCAGCGTCGAGACGATCTGCCCGACGGACCAGTCGATCTCCATGACGACGTCGCCGAACAGGCCCCGCTTCGATTTGCCTTTGAACTTGTCCGACACAAACAGCGGCACGTGGACCATCGAGTGCGGCAGATAGAGGAAGAACGGCCGGTCCCTGTTCTTCTCGATAAACCGCACGGCCCGTTCGGTGTACCAGGTCGTCAGTTGTGTCTGGTCGGGATCGTAGGCGACGACGCGCTCCCCTTCGATCAACGGCAGATCGGGATACCCCGTCGGATTCTCCGGGTGCCTGGGCCACATGTCGTTCGAGTAGGGCAGGCCGAAGTATTCGTCGAAGCCGTGGCGCGTCGGCAGGAACTCCCGATGGTGGCCGAGGTGCCATTTGCCGTAGCAGGCGGTCGCGTAATCCAGCGGCTTGAGCATCTGGGCAATGGTCATCTCCTTGTCGCCGATGCCGATTTTCGCCTCCGGCCCGAGCACGTACGGCAGCCCGACGCGCTGCGGGTAGCAGCCCGTCATGAGTGCCGCCCGCGACGGCGTGCAGGAAGAGGCCGCGGCGTAGAAATCCGTGAAGCGCACCCCCTCGGCGGCCAGGCGGTCGATGTTCGGCGTTTCATAGCCCTCGGCCCCGAAGCAGCCCACGTCGGCGTAGCCCATATCGTCGATGAAGACCACGACGAAGTTCGGCGGGCGATTCTCCCTGTTGTTCGCAGACGCCCGCGGCGAACTCACACACCCGGGCGCCGCAATGCCCGCAGTCACCAAGCCAATTGTCTTAAGAAACTCACGACGGTTCAGTTCTTTACGCATGCTGCCGGTCTCCAACTCTCAGCCTTGCTGCGGTTTCTTCAACGGCCACGGCTGCACGCCACAACGCTTCGCCCAGTCTTCCCACAGGGCCTTCAGTTCCTGTACTCTGGTCGGGTTCTGTGAGGCCAGGTCGTGCATCTCCGTGCGGTCGGCGTCGATGTCGTAGAGTTCCCAGCCGCCGGGATGCTTCGAGACGAGCTTCCATTTGCCCTTGCGGACTGCCCGGTTGCCTTCGTGTTCCCAGAAGATGGCCCGCTCCTTGAGTGGCTCGCCCCGCATCGCAGGTATCAGGCTGATCCCCTCCATAGGCTGAATCGCCTGACCTCGACACTCGCTCGGATACGTCGCGCCGGCCAGATCCACGCAGGTGGCCATGATGTCGATCAGGTGACCCGGGTCGTGACACAATCTGCCGCGGGCCTCGATGCCGGCGGGCCAGTGGCAGATCAGCGGCGTCGAGATGCCGCCCTCATGGACCCAGTGCTTGTACTCGCGGAAGGGCGTGTTCGAGACGTTCGCCCAGTTCCGGCCGTAGCCGATGTAGGTATCCGCCGGACCGGGCATCGTCGTCGGGCCGCCGCGGACCGGTCGGCCGTCGCGCGTTGGCATCGGCGGCACGTGCTTGGGCTGGAGATCGTTCGGCCCCAGCGGTCCTGGGCTCTGGAACTCCTCGACCCATCTCTGATTCACGTTGGCCCCGCGGCCCATCTCCTCGGCACACCCGCCGTTGTCTTGCAGGAACAGGATCAGTGTGTTCTCCAACGCCCCTTGTCTCTGGAGTTCCGCGACGACCCGCCCGATGCCCTGGTCCATGGCGTCGATCATCGCGGCGTAGACCTCCATGCACCGCGCTTCCCAGTCCTTGTGCTCGACCTTTTCCCACTCGCCGGCCTGTGGGCTCAGGTCCCAGTCCTCGTGGATCAGGCCCATCTTCTTGAGTCGCTCGAACCTCGCGGCCCGGCAGGGCTCATAGCCCTTGTCGTACTTGCCCTTGTATTTCGCGATGTCCCTCTCCTGGGCGTGCATGGGCCAGTGGGCCGCCGTGAAGGCCATGTACAGGAAGAAAGGCTTGGCCGACGACTGCTCGTGGTGCTCCCGGATGAACTGGGCCGCGTTGTCGCTGATCGCATCCGTGTAATAGTAGGTCGCGGGTTTGTACTCGGGATCGTTCTCGGGCGTGATGTACGTGTTGTCCCGGCAGAGCGTCGACGGATCGTAGAAGCTGCCCGCGCCCTGGATGGTGCCGTAGAATCGCTCGAACCCCCGCTGCAAAGGCCAGTTGTGCCTGGGTCCATCCTTGCCCAGATGACGTGTCACATGCCATTTTCCCGTCATGTACGTGCGGTAGCCCGCAGGCTTGAGCACCTCGGCGATGGTGACGCAGCGGTCGTTCAGATCGCCCCGATAGGCGGGGAAACCGCGATCGTCCATCATGTGTCCGACGCCGGCCTGGTGCGGATAGAGCCCCGTCATGAGCGAGGCCCGCGTCGGGCAGCAGCGCGCGGTGTTATAGAACTGCGTGAATCGCACGCCGTTGGCGGCCAGGCGGTCGAGGTTGGGCGTGCCGATCTCGCCGCCGTAGCAGCCCAGGTCGGAGAAGCCCATGTCGTCCGACATGATGAGAACGATGTTCGGCTGCTTGGAATCCGTGGCGAGCACTCTCGCGGCAGGGACGCTCATCGCTGCGGCGCCAAGACCGAGGGCCTTCAGGAAATCACGACGAGTCCAGTTGGGCTGAGGCATATCAGTTCAGCTCCTTTCCTTGAAAATCCGAAACTCGAAGTTCGAAATCCGAAACAAATTCAAAACGGTGAAATCCCAATGACCAAAACGCCGTCGCGTGTCCGGCACTTGGTCGTTTTGGGTTTTGGATTTCGGTCATTGGTGCTTGTTTCGGATTTCGTGCTTCGAATTTCGAATTTGACATCTACTTGTCACATTGGCCGGCTGTGGCCTCGTTCCTTGTAGCGATCGAGCAGGGCGGTGAGCCGGTGGACGATCTCGGGCCGCTCCAGCCAGAGGTTCTTCCGCTCGCCCGGGTCGTCCTGGAGGTTGTAGAGCTGGACCTCGGGCCCGCCCGGCGTGGGCTCGATGTGTTGCGGCGCGGTGAACCCGCCGGAACCGAGGCCCAGGATCAGTTTCCAGGGGCCCTGGCGAATCGCGAACAGGCCATTGCCCGAGTGATGGACCGTGGCCTCGCGGATCGGCTCCTTCAGTCCGGGATTGAGCATGGCCGGCAGAATGTCGTGGCTATCGGGCCCCGATTCCGCGGGCAGTTCATCGTCCAGCACGGCGGCACACGTGGCAAGCAGATCGACCAGGCAGACGGTCTGGCTGCTCTGCGTGCCGGGCCCGATCCGGCCGGGCCAGCGGCAGATAAACGGCACTCGATGTCCCGCCTCGCGGATGTCCGACTTCTGGCCCCGCCAAGGACCGTTGGCCCGGTAGTCGAACTTCTCGATCTGGGCTACGGGCCAATGCGAGCCGTTGTCCGACGTGACGATCACGAGCGTGTTGTCCTTGAAGCCCGCATCGTCCACGGCCCGGATGATCTGCCCGACGGAGGCATCCACCTGGGCGACGAAGTCCCCGTACCAGTCGACCTGGCTTTTGCCGCGGAATTCGCTCTTCGGCATCCAGGGCGTGTGCGGCGCGGTCAGTGGGACATAGAGGAAGAAGGGGTTGTCAGCCGTCTGGCGTTTGATGAATCCGATGGATTTGCCTGTGATGGTCGGCAGGACTTCGTAGAAATCGAACGACGGTGCGATGGGCCCGGCCCGCCAGAATCCGCCGCCGTCGTCCCATCGCCGCTTGCTGCCGGGCGTGCATGCGGTCGCCGCCTCGACGGTCCGGCCGTCCTCCAGCCAGCAGTAGGGGTCCATGTCCAGCGAGGCCGGGATGATGAAACTGTAGTCGAAGCCCAGCGATTGTGGCCCGTGCGTGGTGGGCTTGAGCCAATCGACGTTGTCCGCCTTCGCGCTTTCGCCGGCTGCCTCCGTTACCCAGCCCAGGCCGAGGTGCCACTTGCCGACGCAGCCGGTGTTGTAGCCGTGCCGCTTGAAGAGCGAGGCCACGGTCAGGCGATCGGTCTCGATCAGCGGCTCGCTGTAGCCATTCAGCACGCCCTTCTTGAGCCGCGAGCGCCAGCAGTACCGGCCGGTCAGAATGCCGTATCGCGTCGGCGTGCAGACTGCCGAGGGCGTGTGGGCATCGGTGAACCGAATCCCCTCAGAGGCGAATCGATCCAGAGCCGGCGTCGGGACCTTCGTCTGCCCGCTGTAGCAGGCCGGATCGCCATATCCGAGATCGTCGGCGAGGATGAAGACGACATTCGGCAACTTGCGATCTCGCGCGGGCATCCTCGCAAGGGTCCGACCTCCGGCAAAGGCAAATGCGGCAGCGGCATAACCTGCGGTCTTGAGGAAGTCACGGCGAGTGTACATGCGGCTCTCCTACTGGCGGAATACAGGTGAGCCAATTATGGCAGGATCAGGGCAATCAATCAAGGACGGGGCTCAGGCGTTTGCGGGCCTCGGCGGTCTCGGGGCTGTCCTGGTTCGCCTGGATCGGGCGCTCTTCGAGTGGGTCGGCCGCCACGTCGAAGAGGCTGCCGTCCTGATAGAGCTTCCACCGTTTGTCCATGACGAAGCGTTTGACCGGATCGCCTGGGTTGCGGAAAAAGTGGCAGAAAACGCACTCTCTCGGCGTGCCCCTCTGGCCTCGAATCTGGGGCAGGAAGCTGCGGCCGTCGAGCACGAGTCCCTGCGGCACGGTGGCTCCCGTTGCTCCCGCCAGGGTCGGCAGGAAATCGGTGAAATCGATCAAATCGTCGCAGACGGTGCCGGCGGGCGTGACGCCTTTCCAATTCGCGATCAGCGGCACGTGCATCCCGGCGTCGGTGGTCTTGCCCTTGCCCCCTTGGACGATTCGGTCGCCGAGCCTCGATTCGATCCGGACGCCGGTCCCATTGTCGCCTGTGAATAGGATGAGCGTGTTCTCCCGCAGGCCGAGGTTGTCCAGCTTGCCCACGATCCGGCCGACGATCTTGTCCATGTACGCCACCATGTCGGCAAAGTACTTCGGATTGGCCTTGTCCTGTCCTTCGCTCCAATCCTCGCTGTCGGGCGTCGGCACGAAGGGATCGTGGGTCAGCGTCATCGGGTAGTACAGCAGGAAAGGCGCGTCCCGGTGCCGCTCGATGAAACCCACCGCATAGTCGCAGAATACGTCGGGTCCATATTTGCCCGCGAGGTCGTCGCGATATACGCCGTTCTCGACGATCAACGGATCGCGGTAGCGGGACTCGCGTCTCTCGACCTGCCAGAGGCAGTGCTCGTCGAACCCCATCTGGCCCGGCCGGGAGCCCTTCGCCTGAGATTCTCTTTTCTCCGTGTTGCTGCCGTAGAGCTGCCATTTGCCCACGACGCACGTCGCATAGCCGGCGCTTTTGAGCAGATGAGCAAAGGTAGTCTCGTGCGGGTCGATGATCCCGAAGGCCTTGTAGTTGCGGAAGTTGTACCGGCCCGTCATGAGCTGCACGCGCGACGGCGTGCACAGGGGCTGCGAGTAGCAGCGGTCGAAGCGAACGCCCGTCCGGGCGAGGCCATCCAAGAGAGGTGTCTTGTACGATGTGCTGCCATAACAGCCGAGGCATTCATAGCCCAGGTCGTCCGCCATAATGAGCACAATGTTGGGCGTGCCTCGCGAGGGTGAGACGAGGGCCCAAGCCGCACGCGCAGGCGACTGCGCCGCGCATATTCCGGCTGCCTTGAGGAAGCTGCGCCTTGTTACGGGCCTCTGCGTCACCCAGTGCCCCCGTTCTTCGACACGGCCTACTTGATGAACCGGAAGATCAACCCGGTCGGGTAGCGGTAGTGCACACCGTCATTGGCCTTGATCGCGGCGATGATGATGAACACGATATCCACTATCCCCACCACCGGCAGCAGAATGAAGCCGACGCACAAGAACGTGAGTAGGCCCGCCACGATGGCGTAGATGAACATCGTGATCTGAAAGTTCAGGGCTTCCTTCCCCTGCTCATCGACGAACGGAAACTGCTCTTTCTTGATCAGCCAGATGATCAGCGGCCCGAGGATCGAGCCGATGGCCGGGACCACGATTCCGCCGAACCCGGCCAAGTGCGAGAACATCGCCCACATGCGGGCATCCCGGTTCTGCTCCTTGTCCGGCTGCGGGCCCTGGGGCGCTCCGGCGTTGGCATAAGGATTCTGCGGCGTCTCGGGAACATCGTTCGGATTTGTCATATTCGGACTCCAATTACCCACGCAATTCCATTCTGTACTGCACAGGCAGTCCAACTTGGAGGCATTATGACATTCATGTCCCACAGGATCAAGCAAAACCACTGCCTCTCATAGCGGGTGCCGCGTGGGATCTGGTGGACGGCCTGGCTGGCACGTATTCCGAGACCCGGACACATTCTGGAAATTGTGGCCAGATGCGCTTTCGTGTGGTAGAATCAGCATCCTGAAGGGAGATATGGTTAGGGGAGTTCCTATGGGCCAGAACGATGACCATATCGAACGAGAGGATGACGATCCCGCTCGGACCCTGGATGCGGGCAAGCTCCTGCATGAGATCGGCAGCCACATCGGACACTATAAGCTCCTGAGAATCCTGGGCGAAGGGGGGATGGGGATCGTCTATCTGGCCGAGCAGCAGCGGCCCATGAGACGTCAGGTCGCGCTCAAGATCATCAAGCCCGGCATGGATTCGGCCCAGGTCATCCGACGCTTCGAGGCCGAGCGGCAGGCACTGGCCTTGCTCGATCATCCCAATGTCGCCCACGTGTATGACGCCGGCACGACGGAGGCGGGCCGGCCGTACTTTGCGATGGAATACGTCAAGGGCGTACCCATCACCGAGCACTGCGACCGCCAGAAGCTGACCATCGAGGAGCGCCTGAAGCTGTTTGTGCAGGTCTGTGAGGCCATCCAGCATGCCCATCAAAAGGGCATCATCCACCGCGATATCAAGCCCTCGAACATCCAGGTATGTATTCAAGGCGAGCAGGCGATCCCGAAGGTGATTGACTTTGGAGTGGCCAAGGCCCTCAGTCAGCCGTTGACCGAGCGGACGCTGGTGACCGAGCAGGGGCAACTGATCGGCACGCCGGAGTATATCAGTCCGGAGCAGGCGGAGATGACCAACCAGGATATCGACACCCGCTCGGATATCTATTCGCTGGGTGTGGTCTTATATGAGCTGCTGACGGGAACCCTGCCGTTCGAGTCTCAGACGCTAAGGAGAGGCAGCCTTGATCAGATGCGCCAGATCATCCGCGAGACAGAACCCAAGACTCCAAGTACTCGGGTCAGCGCTCTGGATGCGGAGACCTTAACCAGAGTGGCCAGGAGTTGTCAAAGCGATGCGGCCACACTGCGCCGCGGATTGCGTGGCGACCTGGACTGGATCACGCTCAAGGCGATGGAGAAGGACCGGACGCGACGGTATCAAACCCCCCACGCCTTGGCGGAGGATATCGAGCGCCACCTGAACAATGAGCCGGTCTTGGCCGGCCGGCCCGGCACCTTCTACCGCTTCGGAAAGCTGGTCCGCCGGAACCGGGCAGTCTTTGCCGCCCTCTTCATCGTGGCCGCATCTTTGGTGATGGGCCTGACTGTCTCTGCCGTCGCGCTGGTCCGTGAGCAACACGCCCGGCGGATCGCCGTGGCGGCCCAGGAGAAGGAGGCCACCTTGCGCTACGCCTCCGATATGAGTCTCGCACAACAGGCACTGGCCGACGACTTGGGCCGTGCCCTGCGGCTGCTGGAGGACCACCGACCCAAGCCCGGTGAGATTGATCTCCGCGGCTGGGAATGGCGCTACTTGTGGCAGGAGTGCCGCAGCGACGCCCTCGGTGAGCTCGCACGCTACCCACCTTCGGCACACTCGGTGGCCTATTCCCCCGACGGCAAAATGCTCGCTGTGGCCGGGTACATCCGCGAATTCGTGGACATCTGGGATGTGTTCAGCCGCCGGCCAATCAAGAGCCTGCTGCCGAACAAAGGCCACTTGGTGGCCTTCTCGCCGCGCGGCGACCTGCTCGCCACCGGTGTCGACAAAGAAATCCGTCTGTGGCGGACGGACACGTGGAATCTCGTCGGCCAGCTTTCCCTTACCGGCGACGTTAACGTCTTCAAGTTCTCGTCCGATGGAAGACGGCTGGCCAGCTTGAGCGAGCCCAATGACATTACCCTGTGGGACGTCGAGCAACAAATCCCTGTCCGACGTATTCCCGGCGCGAGGTGCTTCAAGCACCGTGGCGAGCCACATATGGGTGCGTTGGACTTCTCGCCAGATGGCAGGGCCGTGGTCTTCGGGGGCCTCGGCGGTCGCCTGCGTGCGGTCGACTTGGCCAGTGGAGACACCACCTTCGATGTTCCGGAGGCGCATCCGGAAAGAATCCTCTGTGTAGCTTGGTCACCCGACGGCGGCGTCATCGCCAGCGGCGGCGGCTATAGCGGGGGTTCCATCCAGCTCTGGGAGGCTGGCTCGGGCAAGCCTTTGGGGTCCCTCTCAGGACATACAGCAGGCATCTTTGAACTGCTCTTCTCGGCTGATGGGCAGAGGCTGTACTCGGCGAGCGCGGACCAAACCATCCGGGTCTGGAGTGTGGGGCAACAGCAACGTCTGGCCACTCTTCGGGGCAGCCGCGATATCCTCGAGGGATTGGCGTTGTCGCCAAACGGGAGCACGCTTGCCAGCGCCGGCAAGGACGGCGTCGTTGCCTTTTGGGATGCCTACCCGCGCCAGGGGAAAGAGCAGCCCTGCGTCATCCCGTGGGATCAGTCCACTCGCACTCGGCCCGCTTGGGGTCCTGCCGGGCGGGTCTGGGCGGTGGCACGCACGGGGATTGTGCACTTGCTCGATGTCACGACAACGCAAACCAAGGAAATCGAACAGGTTCCTGCGCTGGGCACCGATGTTACGGGCTTCACTTGCTCTCCGGACGGGACTCTGTTGGCCGGCAGATGCCCGAGCGGTAAGACCCGCGTGTGGTCCTGCGCCGAGCGGCGTCTGCTCAAGGAATGGGATGATCCCAACGTCTTTGGCCTTCTTTTCCAGGGCGATGGCGGGCGATTGGTCTCCCTCGGTCCTCAGGCGACTTGGCGGGATTCGTGCACATGGGAAGTCGTCCGCCGCTTTCCCCTGGCGCCGGAACTTCTCTCGGGGCTGGCGAGGATAGCCGTCTCGCCCGAGGGGCGGTTCCTGGTGGTCGGCACTCAGACCGGGGTGGTGCGCTGGCTCAGCGGCGAGACAGGAGAGCTCCTGGCTGCGCCACCCACGATTCACCGGTGTGCTGTGGTCGGAATCGCCTTCTCCAAAGACGGTGCACGAGCCGCCACTGTGGCTGAGGACGGCACACTCGTGATTTGGGACCCGTCCTCGTTCCAACCGATAGCCGCCGTCAAGGGCCACGTTGGCGCTCATGCGGTGGCGTTCTCGCCGGACGGCCGCCGGTTGGCCACTGGAGGTGGCTTCAGCCGTGAGGCTGTCAAGATCTGGGATCTGTCCACTTGCCGAGACGTTCTGACGCTCCCGGGGCAGGGGAGCGTGTTCTGGCATGTGACCTTTTCCCCAGACGGTCAATGGTTGGCCGCTTTGAACAGCCAGGGCAAGGAGCTTCACCTCTGGCGTGCACCGTCGTGGGCGGAGATCGAAGCGGCGGAAAACCAGGGTGGTTCTCCCGGGTCCGAACAATGATCGCACCGATTGCTCTCAGGGTCGCGGGCCGGCGTCGCTCACGTCGATCGGCTCGATGCCCAATTCTCGCGAGGGTGAATCGGGGGCGAACTCGATCTTGCCGAGGCGATATGCTGTCAGGAGAGGGTCTGTCTGCGCGTTCGTCCTGTTCGGCTCCAGGGCATAACTGCCGATCCGGCTGTATTGGTCCAGCTTGCGGCATTCGACCTTGCCCTCCCCGCTGAAGAGGATGTTGGCCGCAGCGGTCGTGATCCCCTCGTAGTTGTCGAATGTGATCCGGCCTCCGGCGTATAAGACATTCTCCTCGAACGTATATCCCGAGGATCGCGGGAACGTGATCTGCATGTCACCGTCGCTGACAAAGACATTGTTGCGGATCGTGTTGTTCTTCGCCATGTGGTTGTGCGAGGGACGGGCGACGTTGATCGAGAGGTTCTTTTCCACGGTGCATCCCTCGCACTGCTCGTCGAGGTAGTAGGCGGAGGCGCCGTAGCCGCCGGTATCCACGATGTCGTAGATGAAGTTGCCCCGCAGGACGAGGCCCTTGCCGCCGAAGCAGTAGATGCCGGCCCCGTCGTGTAACTCCTGCATGGCGTGATGGATGCGGTTGCCTTCCAGGATGTTGCCCTGTCCGCCACAGGTGACGGCGGAATAGGGCGTGCGATAGACGTGGTTGTGCGTGACACAGCAGTCCTTGCCGCCCCCGGTCAGGGCGATCGCGCTGGGGTAGGTCAGGCCGACGTCGTGGACCTCGTTGTCGGCGATCCGGATGCCGTCACCGTTGAATCGGATCCCGCAGGCCCCGACGTGGTGCGTGTGACACTGTCCGACAAGGAGGTTCGAGCCGGAGACCTTGATCGCCTGACCGCCGACGTTCAGGATTTCGAGGCCGGCGAACGTGCAGTTCTCGGCGTTTGTCGCCGTGATGGCCCCGTCGAATCGGCCCGCCCCGAACCCGCCGGCCCGCAGCGGCGTGGTCGTCGCCGAGAGCATCAGGTTGCGAATCGCGATGTCCTTGACGGGATGGTCTCTCGTGCCTTTGAGCGTGATGATCGATTCGACCGCCGGCGCAATGACGCGGGCCTCGCTCATAGCCTCGCCGGGCAGGGGACGGTAGACGACCTTGCCCCGCGTGCGGTCGAGATACCACCGGCCGGGCCGGGTCATGCCTTCTCGCACGTTCCAGACCACGTACTTCTTTACGCCGAATGCCCCCGGCGGGTGACCGGACGGCGTGGAGAAAGTCAGTGTGTGTGAGTCCGGATCGTTCGCGGCCAGGCCGATAAGCGATTCATCCCACATGTGATAGACCGTGATCTCGGCGTTGCGGACATCCAGCCAGGGACCGAGGTCCTCGGGTTTGTACTGCATCGTGGTCAACTCTGCCTCGGTGGGTTTGCGTTTCCAGCCGCCGCCGGTGGTGGACATCCAGGGGACGTCGAAGACGCTGGCGTGCTCGAGGAATCCCGTCTCCGGGAGCCGGGCGCGGGAGCAGTAGCGCCCATTGACGATCAGGGCGCGAAAATCCCACGTGCCTTCTTTGACGCCGGCTACGGCAGCGGCGTAGAGCCCGTCGCCGTCTGGTTCCCAGAGGGAGACTTCTCTGCCGCCGTACAGGCAAATCCTCTCGCCGCCTGCCGCTTCGATGGTCAATCCGTTGTCTTCATGCGTGAGCAACACGGGCTCGCCGAGAAAGTAGTCGCCCTCACGGACGACGATGTTTCGCTGTCGCAGCGTCCCCACTTGCCGTGCGGCCCGGCACGCGGCGTGGAGCGTCGCAAACGGTCCATCCCTCCCGCTGGCATCCGGCCGGGCCAATCGGCCGGACCACACGTCGTTGCCGTTCGGCGCGACGTAGAAGGTAATCGTGTTGGCCATGTCTCCTGCCACCCCCGTTCCACCAGGGGGGAGGCTCATAGTCAGAGTGATAAAATGAATGACAGCAGATGCTACAGTCATGTGTTCACCCCACGAATCATGCGTGATGTTCTTCCATCTCTCGCAACTCAGTGAACACCACGCAACCCACGCAGCGTGCAAGCGCCTGCCAGAAATTCAGTTGGTGCTGGCTTACTTTCCACTGACACATCGGGTCATCCTTCTGGTCCCCCTTCTTGGCCCAAAACACGATGCTCGAAAAATCCGCTTTGTACTGCCAATTGGCGTGAGCCAGAGCATTACGGAATGCCCGAACTGGGTTGTCAGTCAAGAATCTACAACATTTCGCTGTCACGG
>ENA-UPTA01000998-UPTA01000998.1-activated-sludge-metagenome-genome-assembly--contig:-NODE-998-length-32317-cov-28.732224_pt1 | contig 32317 bp, 32 predicted proteins | sample MGYA00238184_ERZ773361 | MGnify/ENA primary metagenome ERZ773361 (study PRJEB29100, sample SAMN05720205) | activated sludge metagenome | isolation source: anaerobic digester from wastewater... | reverse complement strand
AATCAACCGGCGCTCCCGTTATCTGGCAAAACAAATCCGCCAGGTTATCGAGCCGGTCACTATCCGGCGCAATCGCCTGGATCTCACCGGCAATCCCTACTACCAAGATGAAGTTAAAGAGCTTTCCCGATGCGCCGACCCGATGGAATGGTTCTACGAATTAACAAAAGAGCAATCTGAATTTTATAACCGGATTATCGCGCATTATTTTGGTGAGGCGGACGGCAGCGGCGCCAACAGCGGCGGCCGGTTCAAAGGCGCTATCTACAGGCCGTTTGAATACAAGGAAGGCAACGTTGAAAAGCTGGACAGACAGGGCAACCGGCAGTTCATGCAACAGCGCAACCTGTTCGACTTTATGCGGCGCATGCTGGTCAAGCGCTTTGAAAGTTCCTTTGGGGCTTTTGAGCAGAGCATCAGAAATTTCCGCCGTATTACCGCCACCGCGCAGGCGTTGATCAATAAAACCGGCGAGTATATTCTGGACCGTTCGCTTCTGGAGCGGATATTTGCCGCCGATGATGATGAAATTGAAAAACAGTTGCAGGAATATGAAGAGAAAATCAAAAAAGGCGAATATCCCAAAAATCATGAGCGCTACAGGCTGAAAGATTTTAAAGAGCGAGTAATGCCGATCATAATCTGTTTGAAATTAAACCCTTTGTTTCAAGCCTCTTTTCGGTAATTACCATATTCTTTCGTGTGTTATATGGAAGGTCGAATCTGGGAGAAGGCGCTTTAAAATCTGAAGGCATTGATATCAACAAATTTATGGTGCTTGATTCTACATATGATAAAGTTCCACCTTTATTTAACAATGTGGCAAATCATGAAATAGATTCACTTTTTAAGCAGTGTGGTATTGATCCGGAATCAAACATTCCGATAGAGGAACAGGAACCTAAACCCTTGCCGGATCGCGCTGAACTGGACAACATCGTTTTTGACGCGCTGAATTTGACCAAAGATGAACGTAAGGAAGTCTATCGCGCCGTCTGCCGTTTGGTCGCAAACCGCATCAGCAAGGCAAAAAGCGTGTAGAGCGCAATCGCCAATTTCGCCGCAATATGATAAACGGCGTGTTCGGTGAACCAGTCATGCAATATCTTGATATAATTGGTTAATCCAATATGATTGAACCAGCAGTGAAGCATAGAGAAATGGATTGACAATTCGTTAATAAATTATGTTATTATACGTATAATTATTTAGAGAGGTGACCATGTTATGTTAATCGAAACCGATAGGATGATTCCTGTTACAAAGCTGCAGAAAGAGTTGACCAAACGTGTTCGCGATATCTCAGAGGGCGGCGGTCCTTTGTTTATTCTTAAAAACAACGAGATGGAGGCTGTTATACTCTCGCCCGCGGAATATGAATATCTGATGAATTTATCCGAGGTAATAGAACAGTATGAAATCAATGATGTCATCATAAAAAGGATGAAAAATTATGAGCGTTCCAGAAATGTTCAATGGCATGATCTGAAGGATTGAACAGTTATGACCTATGCAATCGAATTCATACCCGAAGCTGCCGCTGATTATCAATCTCTTGATGGGAGCGTAAAAAAGAAAGTTAATAAAAAACTTGAAGAATTATCGAAAAACCCGTTTCTGGGAGAATATTTAGGCAATAAATTCAATATTGATCTGACTGGATTTTATAAATTGTATGTTGATAATAAAAAAATACGAATTGTCTATCGCCTGCTGGGTGAGGAAATCGAGGTCGTTGAAATTTGGGGCATTGGCAAGAGAGATAAAGAAGAGATTTATCGATTAATCGGCCATCGCTTGAAAAAGCAAGGCTCAAGGCAGTAAACTTGTCTCCGTTTATCGTCAACACCCCGAAATGACTGACTCTGCTGTCATGCGCGCATTGGAGGCGATGATTGGCCATTACACTGCTGAAATCTAAAGCCGGAGGCCGCGCAATTTTCCGCTGGATGAAACGGAAAAAGAAATTTACGAGAATATTCAAGATGTTTGCTTATGGCGTCTGGGACGGTTACCATCCGTGTCGCGAACAAGGAAAAAAAGGAGATAATGGAAATCATGAAACCTAAAGGAGTGAAAGACAGTAGCATAACCATCGTTCAACAGATGACGCAGCAGGATGCAAACCTTGCAGGTAATGTCCATGGCGGGGTTATTATGAAGCTCATTGACAATACTGCGGGAATCGTGGCGGCGCGCCACTGTCAGTCGAATGTGGTGACCGCGTCGATAGACCAACTGAACTTCCACAGTCCGGTCTTTATCGGCGATTTGCTCCGCATTATTGCCGCCATCAACCACATAGGCAAAACATCGATGGAGCTCGGCGTGCGGGTTGAGGCTGAAAACGCCTTTACCGGAGAAGTGCGGCATACGGCTTCGGCCTACCTGACTTTTGTGGCCTTGGATGCTACGCTGAAGCCAAGGCCGATCCCGCCGGTAACCTTTGAGACCGAAGAAGAAAAACGCCGTAACTCCGAAGCAGCCGAGCGCCGGCGTACCCGCCTTGAGCAAAAGGGGAAGGGGCATAAGCAAAATCGAAAAACGGGATAAATGGGCAAGAATCTTTACCCACAACTTTTATTGTTTCATTTCTTGGCGATCAATGCATCTGCATAACAAATCAAGAAATGATTTTGTATGAAGCCTATACAAAAAGCAGACAAAAAGACGGCGTCAATACAATTCTCAGAATAAACGGCCATATTTTCGGCAAGTTAATTTGATTGTTGCTTTCTTTTGGAACTTTTTCCCTCCTCATGTTGTCTAAACAACAAAATACAAAAAAACCTTAAAGGAGGAAAAAATCATGAAAAAACTGCTGGCAATTTGTTTGGCGCTGGTGATGTGGTGCGGTGTTTCTTTCGCCACAAATGTTGGAGACGCGGTGGAGGTTCGTCTCTTGTCCGACAGTGGCAGGTTCTTACCCTTTTACTCTTCGCTCAACCGTTCGGATCTGAAAAAAGTCTATACAGAAGCTGTAAAGGGAGACCATTACAAAATTGTCGTTCATAATAAGCTTGGACGAAGAATCGGTGTTGTGGTGGTCGTGGACGGCAGAAATATCATTTCCGGACAAAAGTCGTGGCTCAAGAGCACTGAAAGAATGTATATTCTCGAACCTTACGCAACCAACGAGTATTCGGGCTGGAGAACCGGGCAGGATAAAATCAACCGGTTTTACTTTACGGATGTTCCCGATTCCTATGCCGCCGCTTTCGGTGACCATTCCGCCATGGGAATTATCGCCGTTGCCGTTTTTCCGGAAGTCAGCCGCGATGAGCCTTGTCCTTCTGTTTTGAGAGAAAAAAACGAACTTGGCTCAGCCAAAGACAGAGCCGCCGCTCCATCCGTTCAATCCAAAGCGTCCCAAAGCGCTGCAACAGGATATGGCCGTGAAGAATATTCACCTTCTTACAAAGTTTCATTCGATCCTGAAAACCGAGCGGCTGAATCCATTTTAATCAAATATGAATGGCGCAGCACATTATGCAAGAAAAAAATCATTAACTGCTCTTTGAGACGCTCCGATTCCGGAAACCGCATTTGGGATCATGAAGGTTACGCCCCTCCCCCGCCCTGCCGCTTTTAACGTCCCCTTCGGCCGGGAAAGATAAAGAAACCGGAATGATGAATTGGCGCTTGAACAAACACAGGAAATGTGGTAATTGCCGCCAACATTTCACACACTCCCGGATGGAGGGCATGTTGCTTGACCCCTCAAGTGTGCCGTCCAGGTTGATGGGAGTGGCGGAAAAAACAAAAAAGGAGAAAAAAACATGTCAGCCATTTCCATGAAACTGCTGCTCGAAGCAGGTGTCCACTTCGGACATCAAACCAACAAATGGAACCCCAAAATGAAACCCTATATTTTCGGGGCCAGAAACAACATCTATATCATTGACCTTCAGCAAACGGTCGGAATGTTCCAGTCCGCCTATAATTTCGTGGTGGACACGGTCAGCCAAGGGAAGGAGATTCTTTTTGTCGGCACCAAAAAGCAGTCGCAGGAAGCCATTCGCGAAGAGGCTTCGCGCTGCAACATGCCCTATGTCAACCAGCGCTGGTTGGGCGGCATGCTGACCAACTTTGTCACCGTTAAAAAAAGCGTTGACCGTTTGAACAGCATCAGCAAGATGTTCGCCGATGATTCCATTAAAGCCTTTCCCAAAAAGGAAGTTTCCAAATTGCAGAAGGAAATGGAAAAACTGGAAAATGTTCTCGGCGGAATCAAGAACATGAAATCTCTTCCCGCCGCTGTTTTCATCGTGGATCCCAACCGGGAGCATATTACCGTCAAGGAATCCAAAAAATTAAAAATTCCCTTGGTCGCCATTGTGGATACCAACTGTGACCCGACGGATATTGATTATGTTATTCCCGGAAATGACGACGCCATTCGAGCCATCAAGCTGTTTTCCTCCAAATTTGCCGATGCGGTTTTAGAGGGAAAGAAACGATTTGAGGAAAAGCTGGTTTCCGATTCCAACAAGGAAACAGGAGATGCAGCCGTTCAAAACGGTGAAAACGCCGAGGCGGACATTCCGGAAAGCGTGGAAATGGAAAATTCATCCGCCGCGCCTTCGGTCTCATAACCAAACTTATCATGATGTAAATAATTTCGGAAAATAGAATTCCAGGAGGATAAAACAGTGGAAATCACTTCAACCATGGTCAAAGAGTTAAGAACCAAAACCGGTGCAGGCATGATGGATTGCAAGGAAGCGCTTGCGGCGGTCGATGGAGATTTTGAAAAAGCAATTGATTATTTGAGGAAAAAGGGTCTTTCCGCGGCAACCAAACGGTCATCCAAGGCAGCCAAGGACGGAACGATTGCCTCGTATATTCACATGGGAGGCAAAATCGGCGTTATGGTGGAAATCAATTGTGAGACGGATTTTGTGGCCAAAACCGAAGATTTTCAAACCATGGCCAAAGATATCGCCATGCACATTGCAGCAACCAATCCGATGTGCATCCGTCCGGAGGAAATTCCCGGCGAAATTCTGGAACGGGAAAAGGAAATCTACCGCAGCCAGCTTCGCGAAGAGAAAAAGCCGGAAAAGATCTGGGATAAAATTATTGAGGGGAAACTCAAGAAATACTATGAGGATATCTGTCTGGCTGAACAGAAATTTGTTAAAAATCAAGACATTACAGTTGGAACGCTTGTAAGCAACATGATTGCCAAAACAGGAGAAAACATTGTGATCCGCCGTTTTGCCCGTTTCCAGCTCGGTGAGGATATCAAGCAATCATGAGCACAACGCCAAAAATCCGCTTCAAAAGAATTCTTTTGAAACTCAGCGGTGAAGCGCTCATGGGAAAAAAATCATCCGGAATTGATCCGGATGTAGCAAACTTCATTGCCGATGAAATCAAGTCTCTTTCCGACCTGAAAATCGAGGTCGGCATCGTTATCGGAGGCGGAAATATTTTTCGGGGTATCGAAGCCAGCGCCAAAGGAATGGAGCGGACAACCGCCGATTACATGGGAATGCTGGCGACGGTTATTAACAGCCTTGCCCTTCAAGGAGCGCTGGAAGCACGCGGGCTGGCCACTCGCGTTCAGTCTTCCATTGAAATGAGGGAAATTGCCGAACCTTTCATTCAGCGAAAGGCGGTGCGCCATCTGCAAAAAGGCAGAATTGTCATTTTTGCCGGCGGCACAGGAAATCCCTATTTCTCCACCGATACGGCCGCATCGCTTCGCGCAATGGAAATCAGGGCCGACGTCATCATGAAAGCCACGAAAGTCGACGGTGTGTACGATGATGATCCCGTGAAAAATCCATCAGCAGTGATGTATAAAAATATCAGTTATATCGATGTCTTGACTAAAAACCTGAAAGTAATGGATTCAACGGCGATTTCGCTTTGCCGGGATAATGCGCTGCCTATTGTTGTCTTCAATATGCAGAAAAAAGGAAATATCCGGGGCGTCATTTGCGGTAAAAAAATTGGAACTACTGTAGGAGATAAATCATGAAAGACCAGATTTTTTCAAAGTTAAAAGACGGGATGGAACAAACCATATCTTCTGTGGAGAAATCATTAAGCCGAGTTCGCACCGGCCGCGCTTCGGTGGCTTTACTGGACGGTATCCGGGTTGATTATTATGGAACGCCGACTCCTCTTTCCCAGGTAGCCACGCTCTCCGTTCCGGAAAGCCGCCTCATCGTGATCGCACCATGGGATGCGACGGCTCTGGCCCCGATTGAAAAAGCGATCCAGAAATCTGACCTGGGTTTGATGCCTTCCTCGGACGGAAAAGTTATTCGCCTTTCGATTCCGCAACTCACGGAAGAACGGCGCAAGGAACTGGTAAAATCCGTAAAAAAAATGGTGGAAGAAGGAAAAGTGAAGCTTCGCAATGAACGACGTGACGCCAACGAAGCGCTGAAAGAATTAAAAAAGAACAATAAAATCTCTGAAGATGAAATGCACACCTCCCAGGATGAAGTCCAGAAGCTGACCGACCGCAATATCGAAAGAATGGACAAAGTTCTTATCGCCAAAGAGAAAGAAATAATGGAAATTTAATGGCCGGCGAAGAAAAATAATCCAATGGGGAGTCAAAAGCTCCCCATTTGTTTTTGGAGAAGAATGACGGATATGACAAAAATTGATCTCAGCCACCTGCCCCGCCACATTGCCGTAATTATGGATGGAAACGGCCGATGGGCGAAACAGCATGCCATGGGGCGAATCCGCGGCCATAAAAAAGGCGCCAAAGCGGTAAAGACCATCGTCACGGCATGCCGTGAAATGGGTATTGCCTGTCTGACCCTTTTTGCCTTTTCCACGGAAAACTGGGGTAGACCAACCGCCGAGGTTGACGCTTTGATGTTGCTTCTGGATGATTATCTGGACAGAGAAGCGGAAACGATGATGAAGCAGAACATCCGCCTGACCACCATAGGCAATATCGAACGCCTGTATGCACCCGTCCGGGAAAAGCTGATCTCCGTAAAAAGAATGACGAAAAAAAATGACCGGATGATTTTAAATCTTGCATTGAGTTACGGCAGCCGTGACGAAATCGTCAGTGCCGTCAAAAAAATGATTGCCGATGCGCAGGCGGGAACGCTTTCTGTCGAGGAGATCGACCAAAACACGGTAGACCACTACTTGTTCACCAGCGGCATGCCCGATCCGGATTTGCTCATCCGGACCAGCGGAGAATACCGAATCAGCAATTTCCTGCTGTGGCAGCTTGCCTATACGGAACTTTACTTCACCGATGTTTTGTGGCCCGATTTCAACAAAGAGGAATTGTTGAAAGCCATCGCCGCCTACCAAAAAAGAGAAAGGCGTTTCGGCTTAACCAGCGAGCAAATTTCAGAGAAGTAACCGACATAAAGGATTTTCATGGCAATCAACAATACTCATCTACAGCGCTGGCTGACCGGACTTGCTCTGGGGCTGACTCTGCTGGCGATCATTCTCCTCAGTTCTCCTTTCGTGCTGACCCTTGTAGCAATACTGGCCATTCTGGTTGGCATAACCGAATACAACAGCATGGTTTTTGGCGATGGATTCAAGAAAGAGAAAACAGAAAGTATTCTTTTTGCGATTTTGATTCCGCTGGCGGCACTTCATGGAGATCCACAAGTCATGACGTCCTTGCTTGTTTTTGCGTTCATCTCTGTTTTCATTATCTTTTTATGGAAAATCCGGGAAGACCGTTTTGATGTATCCTCGGTTGCCAAAGTTGTTTTCGGCATGATGTATATTCCGCTTCTGACCTCGCACTTTATTCTGCTTCGGAAGCTGGACCAAGGCGCTTTCTGGATCATTCTGGTGCTGGTGATTTCCATTGTCGGCGACACGGTGGCACTTTATGTAGGAAAAAATCTGGGAAAAAGAAAACTGCTGGAACCCGTCAGTCCCGGAAAAACCGTCGAGGGAACGCTCGGTCTTATGGCGGGCGGCACACTGGGAGCATGGATCTTCGGTTATTTCTTTTTACCTCATGTCAGTATGATTCACCTGTTGATTCTCGGTTTGGTGGGAGGCGTGATCGGACAGCTTGGAGACCTGTGTGAATCCGCCATTAAAAGAAATTACGGCAAAAAGGACGCCAGCGCTCTTCTTCCCGGACATGGAGGTCTTTTGGATCGGTTGGACAGCCTGATTTTCGTGGCTCCTTTTGTCTATTATTACCGGATATTTGTGATTGGCGGATGAAAAATATTACGATCTTGGGATCCACAGGTTCTATCGGGGTCAGCACGCTGGATGTTATTGAGAAGAATCCGGACCGGTTTGCCGTGGCGGCGCTGGCAGCAGGCAGAAATGTCCGTCTTCTGGCCGGACAGATCGAGAAATTCCGTCCGGAAATCGCGGCAGTTCAAACCTTGCAGGATGCGGAGTCTTTGCGTGAAATTCTGGGCCCCAAACATACGCTCCCCATTCTCTACGATGAACAAGGGATGGAAGAGGTTGCCTCTTACGCTGGAGCCGATATGGTGGTTTCCGCTATCTCCGGTTTTGCAGGTCTAAAGCCGACACTGGCATCGATTGAAGCCGGCAAGGACATTGCTCTGGCCAACAAGGAAACGATGGTTGTGGCGGGAAGCCTGGTCACCCGGAAAGCCGCCGAAAAAATAGTGAAGATTCTTCCCATAGACAGTGAGCACAGCGCAATCTTCCAGTGCCTGCAGGGACAGAAACTTTCCGATATCAAACGAATTCTTCTCACGGCTTCCGGCGGCCCGTTTTATGCGTTATCCAGAGCTGAGCTGAAGAAAGTAACGCTCCGGCAGGCACTCAAGCATCCGCGCTGGAAAATGGGTCGGAAAATTACTATTGATTCCGCATCGATGATGAACAAGGGACTGGAAATCATGGAAGCGAGATGGCTGTTTGATCTGGAAATGGACCGGATCGGAGTTGTCGTTCATCCGCAAAGCATCGTCCATTCCATGATTGAGCTTCGGGATGGATGTATTTTAGCGCAACTGGGCATCGCCGATATGCGGAATCCGATCGCTTATGCGTTAACCTGGCCGGACCGTTTAGAAAGTGACCTGCCTTCGTTAAATTTGGCCAAAACCGGACCTTTGACGTTCTTTGAGCCGGACATCCGGAAATTTCCCTGTCTGGGATTGGCCATTGAGGCGGGACGATCAGGTGGAACCGCGCCTGTGGTTTTAAACGCAGCAAATGAGGCAGCCGTCGCCGCGTTTCTGGAAAACAAAATCGGCTTTGTGGATTTGCCGAAAGTGATAGAAAAGATGTTGCGAAACCATTCTATTCAGGATAATCCTTCTCTTTCCGAAATATTGGAAATCGACGCGGATACTCGAAGGGAAGCGCAATACCTGATCACAAAGATCAAGAAAGGATGAAAGATTGACTACCATCATCGCGTTTATTGTATTACTGGGTATTTTGATATTTATTCATGAATTCGGACACTTTCTGGCTGCTCGCCTGGGAGGCGTCGGGGTTCAGAAATTTTCACTGGGCTTCGGACGCAAAATTTTTGGAAAGAAAGTCGGAGAAACGGAATATGTAATTTCTTGGATTCCGCTGGGCGGATATGTCAAACTGCTGGGCGAGTCCGGAACAGAAGACTTGCCGCCGGAAGATGAGAAAAGGTCTTTTTACAAACAGCCCACCTGGAAGCGACTTCTGATTGTTGCGGCCGGACCCTTTTTCAACTTTTTGCTGGCTGTCTTTATTTTCATCATTGTTTTTATGTACGGAATTCCGAATCTCCTGCCGGTCGTCGGAGAAATGTCGCAGGACTCTGCAGCAGCCTCGGCAGGCATGCTCGCCAATGATAAGATTTTATCGTTAAACGGCAAAAAAGTGCATTACTGGGATGACATCAAGCCCATCATCATGGAATCCGAAGGACGAAATATCGATGTGGTGGTCGAACGACAAACCCAGGAAATCCGTTTTACCGTCCAACCGAAATTATCCCAGACCAAGAACATATTCGGCGAAAATGTTACCTCTTATCTGATCGGCGTTTCCCCCTCCGGCCAGACCGTAATTGAAAGAAAAAGTCCTCTGGCTGCCATCCTTTCTTCCCTGGAAAAAACATGGGAAATCAGTAAGCTGACGGTGATTTCCGTTGTGAAGATGATCGAAGGAGTGATTTCGCCGCGGACACTGGGCGGGCCCATTTTTATCGCTCAGGTAGCAGGAAATCAGGTCAGAGAGGGAATCATTCCCTTTATTCTTTTTATGGCTGTGCTTTCCATCAACCTGGGCGTCATCAATCTTTTCCCTATTCCCGTGCTGGACGGTGGACACATCTTCTTTTATCTGATCGAAATGATCACCCGCCGGGAGGTTCCCGTTAAGGTCAAAGAGTGGTCTCAGCAAATCGGCTTTGTCGTCTTGCTGATGCTGATGCTTTTTGTCATCATGATCGACATCGAACGGCTCAATATCAAACCCATTAACGATGTCTTAAAATTATTCAAGTAATATGATCACCTTCGCTTTTGATTCCTGTTCGAAAACCGCCTCTGTGGCCATTTTACAAAAAAAACAGGTTTTGTATGAAACTCTTCTCAATAAAGGCTTGCATCATTCCGAAGTTTTGCTTCCAGCGATTGATGAAGCCTTCCGTTTGACAAACCTGTTGGTGACGGATATCGATTTCTTTGCCTGCACTCTGGGTCCCGGATCCTTCACTGGTTTGCGCATCGGTCTGAGCACCCTCAAAGGTTTTATGTTAGCCACGGAAAAGCCGGCGGCAGGGGTTTCATCATTGGCCGCTCTGGCGCTCAATGTGAAAGAAAAGGAAAGAAACATCTGCGCCATGATGGATGCGGGACGCGGTCAGGTTTATTACGCCAGCTACCAATACGACCAAAACGGATTGTTACAGGAACTGGAAATCGCAAAAGCCGTAAATCCCCGGCTAATTGCGGAATCTGCCAGCCCTAATGTCGTTTATGTCGGTGACGGCGCCATCAAATATGCCGATCTTTTCCCCTCTTCCCTGAGGCAAAATATCGCACCCGCTTATCAGCAATTCCTTTGCGCCTCATCCGTAGGGCTTCTGGCATTGGAAAACTATCGCCAGGGAAATTTTTTGAGTCCGGAAACCTGTGTTCCCTTCTACCTGCGCTCCACCGACGTTACGTGAAGGCTTTCTCGAAGTCCCTGTCCGCAGGATACCCGGATAAAAAAGAAAATTCTTTTCGGAATCAATCATGCCGACTGGAGGGACAAAACCGGCAAAAAAGAGAAAATGTAAAGCTTCGGAAACACTAATTACCCGGTTGGAGCGTTGCTGTGACTTCTCTGGTTTGTCCTTTGGTCAACAGCGTTAATTTGACTGTATCGCCTACCGAGAAATCATCAAGCAAGGCATATAGTTTTCCGACGGTATCGACTGGTTTTCCATTGACGGCGGTAATAATGTCCCCTGGAATAAATTCCCCGTTGCGCAAAATGACTCCTCCTGCCAAGCCCGCCTTTTCCGCTTCCGACCCGGGAGAAACCCGCAAAACAACAATACCGCTCACACCAAGAACCGCTTTGATCCGTTCGTTGATCCCTTCATCCACTTCAATACCCAGGGCGGGACGGATATACTTTCCACTACGCATCAACTGAGGCACCACCCGGTTCACCGTGTCCACCGGAACAGCGAAACCGATGCCGGCACTGGCGCCGCTGGGGCTGTATATGGCCGTATTGATCCCGATCAGTCGACCGGCGGAATCCAGCAGAGGTCCTCCTGAATTTCCGGGATTGATGGCCGCGTCCGTTTGAATCAAATGCTCGATCGTGAAGCCGTCACCTTCCAGGGAACGGTCCAGAGCCGAAACAATGCCGGTTGTGAGTGACCAGTCCAATCCAAAAGGATTACCGATGGCAAAGACCTTCTGTCCCACTTTCAGATCACTGCTGCTGCCTAGTGGTAGCGGAGGAGGATGCTTGGCAGCGACACCGATTCTAAGGACGGCAAGATCATGGGGCCGGCTGACTCCAATCAGTGCCGCCCGGTAATCACGCCCGTCACTGAGTTTCACAATCGCTTCGCTTGCCCCCTCAATAACGTGATAATTGGTGATGACATGACCTGCATCATCCCAGAGAAAACCAGAACCGGACCCTCGCGGCACGGCAAAAACATTTCTCGTCCAAAAATCTCTTACAAGCGACTTGGTGGTAATGAAGACAACCGAATTACGCGATTTCTCGAACAATTCCATTGTTGCCTTCTCGTCAGCCGCCAAATCTCCGCGAGCCGTCACCGCTCGCGGTTCGGCATGATAACGAGGCGCCAGCCAATCACGAATTCCCGGAAACCCTCTCCAGAGCAACAGGCCCAAAATCGCGAAAAAGATCAGCCAGAAAACGCGTTTCAGTAAACGGTTATGCGCGGGCATTGGATTTCCTTTTCAAATACATAAACGATGCTGTTTTCATGTCTTTCCATGAATGGAAAGACATGCGGATTACGTTCTTTCCATAAAAAAAGCATCCCCGGCTTCACAGAAGGATGCTTTTTTTCGTCTATGGATTCATGGTTATTTCGATGCTTTTTTAATTTTATTTTTGGCATCCACCAAAATGGAGATGGGTTTCCATTTTTTTGCCTCATCGTCATTCACGGAAACATAAGTAGCCATAATAATCAAGTCTCCTTTGGCTACTTTTCTGGCTGCAGCTCCGTTAAGACAGATGACTCCTGAGTCCCGTTTTCCCTGGATGATGTAGGTTGAAAATCGTTCTCCGTTGTTGATGTCGTAGATTTCAACCTGCTCGTAAGGCAGCATGTTGGCCGCTTCCATGAGAGTTTCGTCAATGGTTACGCTACCTTCATAATGCAAATCGGCATCGGTAACCGTGGCGCGATGGATTTTGGATTTCATCATAAATCGTTGCATGGTCGTTCTTTTTCACTCCTCAAGTTCTGAAAATATTATGCTTGAAGTTCTTCACCGAAAACGGAATTGTCAATCAGACGGGTTTTCCCCACTCGGACAGCCAGGGCCATCACACAATTCTCCTGGATTTCAGGAACATCCTCCAATGTAAACGCATTGCAAATTTTTAGGTAATCTATCTGGGTGTAGGGAAAGCCCTGAATAAACTTTCCCGCTTTACCGATGACCGATTCCGCATTTTTTTCTCCATCGACATAAAGTTTTCGCGCAAGTTTGAGAGCACCGATCAGCGAAAGGGCGGAAATACGTTCTTCTTTACTCAAATAAACATTGCGTGAACTCATGGCCAGTCCGTCCGGCTCACGATAGGTGGAAAGTCCGACAATTTCCATATCCAGATTTAAATCGGCAACCATTCTTCTGATGGCCGCCAGTTGCTGAAAATCCTTCTTGCCGAAAATGGCTCGGTGCGGCTTGACAATATTGAACAATTTACAGCAGATAGTTGTCACCCCTCGAAAATGACCAGGCCGGGAAGCGCCGCAAAGATTCTGCGTGACCTTTTCCACATGAACATAGGTCTGATATTCTTCTGGATACATCTCTGAATTGGACGGGAAAAAGATCACATCCACGCCAACCTCTTCCGCCATTTTGGCATCCCGCTCAAAATTTCTGGGATATTTGGAAAAATCTTCCTTGGGGCCAAACTGGGTGGGATTGACATAAATACTGACGACAACCTGATCGGCTGTCTGGCGGGCTTCTCTCATCAGAGAAAGATGACCTTCATGAAAATAGCCCATGGTTGGAACAAAGGATATTTTTTTACCGGAAAGTCTTACACTTTCGCTGAAACGTTGCATTTCCTGAACGGATTCGATCACTCTCATTTTCGGCACAAAAAAAGCCCCTCGTCGCAAGACGAGAGGCGAAACGTTCCTTTCGGGTTTTCCTTCCGTCCCAGTCCTTTCGGATCCAAGCGTGGAAGCTCATTAACAGAATTTCCGATCTTTTGTCAATAAAATTATTTCAGCTTTTGCGACAAATTCTCGATTCCGGCCTGATGAATGCCTGAAGAAGAACCTCTACAGAATTTCCCGCATAATTTTCCATTGACCGTTTACCTTTTCCAGTTTGAGCTTTTTGGAGGTCTTGTCCTGAAGAATCGATGAGCTGTAATACTGGATAAAAGATACCGTTGCGTTGGAGATCTCAACGGTTACACGGATTTCTTCAATTCGTATCTTTATGTTTTTACTACGTTTACGAATTCCAACCTTGCGCGCCACCCATGCATCGAGATTCAGGTTCTGATAGGTAAAACTTTCATCATAGCAACTCCGAAACGTGTCCATATCTCCCGACATCCAACTTTCCGCCCATCGGTTGATCAGATCTTTCACTTGTGCTTCGTCACGGATTTGGGTTGCATGGTCAGCAGGTTTGTCATGGCGCACACTTGCTTCTTTGGTTTCGACGCCTGCGTTTTTCGTATCATCCTTACCAGGCGGGACAGGAAGAGCGGTGGTCTTTGCCTTTTTCTGCGTCACAGCGGTTGTCTGCACGGAAGCCTCTTTCCAGTTCACCCCCCGTTTCTCCAAAAACTCCCTTGCATCCTGATGCCCCAGGCGGGCGGCTTTTTTGATGTCTTCTTCGGCTTTGGCCGTATCACCCAGCGTGCCTTCAATAAGCCCCCGAAGAAAAAAGGAAACGCCCAGTTGCGGATCCAGCTCAATGGCCATGCTGAAATCCTGGATAGCCTGATCATATTGCTTCCGTCTTCCATAAATCGTTCCCCGGTTGTTATATGCGCTTGCATATTGAGGATTCAGCTCAATGGCCTTATTTAAATCCCGGACAGCCTGATCATATTCGTTCATCTTTACATAAGTCGCACCACGATTGTTGTACGCCTTTGCATATTCCGGATTGAGTTCAACGGCTTTGTTGTAATCACCAAGCGCCTGCGCATAGTTTCCGATTTCATCATACGCATCTCCACGATTGTTATACAATTCAGCCAGTTGCGGATCGAATTCCATAGCCTTACTGTAATCGTCAATAGCCTTTTGGTATTGTCCCAGCGCTTTGAAGGCAACCCCTCGATTATTATAGGCTTTGACATAGCGAGGATCTTTTTCAATAGCTTTTCCATAAGCAGCAACCGCTGCCGTATAATTGCCGGATTCTGCAAGTTCATTGCCCTTTTCATACGCTTCGGCGGCTTCCGATGTCGTCTCGGCAAAAGCGGTCCCGGATAGGAGATAAAATAGAAAACAAGAAAGAACAGCTAGACGAAAAAGAAAAGATGGCATGGCAATAAGCTCCTTTGATAAAAGTTAAAAGAATTTAGCCTTGATGTCGGTGGATGATTCCTTGCCGATTTTATCGTAGTGATTTTCAAGGAATTCTGCAGCTTTTACTCTTCCGGTATCAAATAAATACTGCAGAAAACTCCTGTCCAGATTCATTTTGCTGGACGCCGTCAGCCTGGCCATTTCTTCCTCGGCATCCACGGTGTGAATAAAGGTGTGTTTATGTTTTTCGGCGTCCAGTTCTCCCTTTTCCACCAGAGAGGTGACAAACCAGATGGCCCGCATCTCCCGCATGAGGCTGGAATTAAAGCTCAATGTATTAATCCGGTCTAAAATCGCCGGAGCACTTCTGGGCACCTCGGGAATGTTGATTGGATTTATCTGCACTATCAGGACATCCTGGCAATCGGTATTGTAAATAACGGGAAAAATCGGTGGATTGCCCATGTAGCCGCCGTCCCAATAATACTGTCCGTTAATTTCAGGCGCCTGGTAAAGATAGGGAAGACAAGCGGAGGCCAGAATCATATCCGGAGTGATTTCTTTGTTTTCAAAGACTTTTAATCGCCCGGTCAGCACATTGGTGGCGCAGATGAAAAGCTTGATCGATTTCGATTGCTGAAGCACCGAAAAATCAATCGTCTTCTCAATGACATCTCTGAATACATTCATATTATTGGGATTCCACTGATACGGAGAAAGCATACGCGAAAACATGTCGAACATCTGCCAGCTGGGCGAAAATTCCATGGACCCTTTACTGCCAAAGGCCTTGTCGCACAGGGTCGGCTGGAAAGGTGAGCATTGGCTGTTTTCTGAATTGTAAATCCAGAAATTCTTCAGCAATTCCCTTGCTTTTTGAGGTCCGCCCGACTCCAGGCCGTAAGCCAGAATGGCTGCATTTACAGCTCCTGCACTGGTGCCGACAATGCCCTCAATCACAATCCGATCCTCTTCGAGCAGTCTGTCGAGCACTCCCCAGGTAAAAGCGCCGTGCGCACCGCCCCCCTGCAGGGCCAAATTCAGTTTTTTTCTTTTGGATTCAAGCGGAACATTTGCGGGTTTCTTTTTCATTTTTTTTCGTCCCGGAGATTTTTTTTGATTCTGAAGATTAAGGAAAATGTTCCGATTTGTCAAGGATAAAGGCAGGATAGAGTAAAATTATCCCTTTGAAAATCCGGACGTTTTGGCGGGTCAGGACCTTTTTTGAAGTAGAAATTCTTCAAAAAAAAGTGTATGAAACGCCATAAAGTATTTTCTGTGAAGGATGTATCCGTAATCAATTTACAGGGTAAACACGATCGTGCAACCAGAAAGGAGTCAAAGATGAATTACCTGCTGCAACCCAAAAAGTACCAAAGTCTCATGTCTGACGAAGGATCCAAGGCAATTATGAACAAAACCATTGAATTCTTTGAAAATATGGGGAAGACCCGGCTCACGGAAGATTTCAATAAGAAAATCTGGTATCGCGAGTTTGTCGATTTTATCGGCAAAGAACAGATATTCGCCAAGCTGCTTACCCCAAGCGAATACGGTGACGGTGATCCGGATTGCCGCTGGGACACGGCCCGCAACAGCGAGTACAGCGAACTTTTGGCTTTTTACGGGTTAGGTTATTGGTATTGTTTTCAGGTCAGCATCCTGGGATTGGGCCCCATCTGGATGAGTCCCAACGAAAAGGCCAAACAAAAAGCAGCGAAACTGCTCAAGGAAGGCGCGATCTTCGCTTTTGGTCTGTCTGAAAAAACTCATGGCGCCGACATTTATTCCACGGAAACCACCCTGACGCCGAAAGGAGATGGCACCTGGGTCGCGAACGGTGAAAAATACTACATCGGAAACGGCAATGAAGCGGATATGGTTTCCACGCTCGGCAAGATCAAAGACGGGACAGACGACTATACTTTCTTTGTCACCAATTTTCATAACAAGGCGTATGAGCTGAAAAAGAATGTCATTTCTCATCAGGAGTACGTTTCCAATTTTGCACTTCATGATTATCCCATCACCGAGGAGGATATTCTTTCAAGGGGTTCGCATGCCTGGGATTCGTCGCTGAACACCGTCAACATCGGCAAGTTCAACATCGGCCCCGCTTCCATCGGCGTAACCGAACACAGCTTTTATGAAGCCATCACCCATGCTTCCAACCGCGTTCTCTACGGTATTCATGTTTCGGACATGCCCCATGTCCGAAAAAATTTCATGGATGCCTGGCTCCGCATTTTCGGCATGAAGCTATATCAGCGGCGGGCCACCGATTATTTCCGTAACGCCCATGCCGAAGACCGTCGTTATCTGCTGTACAATCCCACCAGTAAAATGAAAGTCACCACACAAGCGGAAGAAGTCATCAATCTGCTCTGGGAAGTCATCGCCGCCAAAGGCTTTGAAAAAGATATGTATTTCTCGATGGCCGCATGCGATATCCGCGGACCCTCCAAGCTGGAAGGCACCGTGCACGTCAATGTTCAACTCATCCGCAAGTTCATGAAAAACTATTTCTTCAATCCGGCCGCTTATCCACCGGTTCCCCCGGACTTCTCCCTCCGCGATGACCTTTTCCTTTTCAATCAGGGACCGACGAAGGGTCTGGGAAAGATTCAGTTTCATGATTATGCTCCGATCTTCGAAGCCAATCAGTCCCTGCCCAATGTGGCAATTTTTACCCGCCAGATCGCCATTTTCAAGGAATTACTGGAAAAGGCGGGTCCGGACAAGGCGCAGGACATGGACCCCATCTTCTCTCTACCGCTGGGCGAGATGTTTTCCATTGTGGTCTATGGCCAGTTGATTCTTGAACAGGCACAGATCGACCGGGTTGATCCGGACATCCTCAATCAGATTTTTGATTTCATGGTGCGCGATTTTGCCCGCTTTGCCCTGCAAATTTACGGCACGCACAATACAAAGGAAGATCAGCGTGCCTATTGCAAGGAAATTATGCTGATCAAAGCACAGGCAGACGAAGCCCAGTACGACCGGATCTGGAAACAATACGTATCCGTCCTGAACGGCGAATACGCGATGAACGAATAGCGTTCGGCAGCTTATCGAAGAAGAGGAAAAATACGTTATGAGCCGGAATGCTCAAATCGGCAAAATCACCAGAAGGCGGCTTTTGCAGGCATCGGCCGTATCCGCACTCTCCCTGTCCTTTCCCGGCATGAGCGGCTGCGTTTCTTCGCTTCCGAATTATCAACGAATGAATGTGCCATCCGGCAAGCCGCTGGCGCTGATTTCCGGCAATGTCGTTGATGTCGTTTCCGGTTCCGTGTTGCAAAATAAAGTCATCATTATCCGTCAGGGGACCATTGAAGCCCTGACGGATCGGGTGCCGGAACCGCAAGATGCTTTTGAGATTATTGATCTGAAGCATCAATATGTTATTCCGGGACTGATTGACGCCCATTGCCACAGCACGCTCACCAGTCAGGCAAGTCTCCATCTCAGTGGATTTCCTTTGTTGCTGCGTCAATTGAAAAGGAATTACATTCAACAGCTTGCGCATGGCGTCACCACCATCCGTGATGTCGGCGCCATGCCGAAATTGCTTCAGGACGGACTGAAAATGATTGAGCGGGGTGAAATCATCGGTCCCCGTGTCGTTTATTGCAACGCATTTACCAACATTTACGGGGGACATCCGGACATTGCCCCCCGAGATATTTCCGTTTTTTCGGATATTACTCTGTCTTTTACCGGCAATCCCAGTCTGTGGTTTCAGGACACGACCTCGCTGAAAAAAGGCATGGAGCAGAACCTTGCCGGCGGCGCATCTTTTATCAAATTGACTCTCGACAGGAAATCTCTGCTTTGCGGCCGGGGAGATATTCCCATCTACACAGACGAACATCTGCGCATTATTATGGACTTTGCGCAAAAGCATCAACTGCCGGTTGCCGGTCACATTCATACGAAATTCGGTTTCGACCGGGCACTCCAATATGGAATCTCATCCATGGAGCATACCATTGCGGACACGGAACTGTCCGACCGTGATCTCCAGATCATGACGAAAAAAAATGTCGCCATTGTCCCCACCATGATCATTGCGCAAATGCTGGCCGCCGAAGAAGCCTATGATCAGTTGCCTTCTCAATATGTAACCGATTTTATTACGGGTGAACAGACCGTTCGTCGGGCATATCTGAACGCAAATCTTGAAAACGATATTGAGCCGGACATTCACCGGGCCAATGTGGCTTCTCTGGAGAATTACAAAAGATATGGATGCGAACAGCTTTTCGCGAAAAGCAAATTTGCCGCCCGTCCGGAAATCTATTTTGACATGCTGCTTCACGGACCCAAAAATCTGTTGAAGATGAAGCAAGCCGGCGTGCTGATCGGCTGTGGAACCGATTCGGGTGTGCCATTCATTTATCACGGATCGCTTTGGCGTGAAATGGAAATGCTTGGGCGCATCGGCTTTACCCCCCAAGAGGTATTACAGTGTGCAACGGTTAACAATGCGAAAATCCTGAAGATGTCCGATAAAATTGGAACGTTGGAGAAGGGAAAAGCCGCAGACATGGCGGTACTGAAAGACAACCCGCTGGAAAAAATTGAAGCCTGCCGGGCGCCTCGTCTCGTCATCAGAGACGGACAGATTTACGACGTATCCAAAAAGGATGGAATTTGAGCCGCTACACCGGGCATGAACGCGAGCGCAGAGCAAACTGTCCGGGCCATGAGGCCAGCATTTGAAATCATGATCCTTCATCCCGCTGGTTTCTCCCAACAAGAACGACTCTGAAATCCGAAAAAACAGATTAAAGGAAATTCCTCATGCCGATAAAGGCTATGCCGGAAAACATTCCGGTTATTTTATTATACAATGTTGATCCATCATGGACCGAAACCGAAAAAAGAGAGGCGGTTGGCGCTTCCCAACAGCTTGGCCGGGCCTTGACGGAAATCGGACACCCCACCGTCTTTGTTGCTCTAACCGATTCTAATCTTGCAGAATGTTTACATTCCTTTGATCCTGCAAAACACATCCTTTTAAACTGGTGCGAAAGTCTTCCCGGGATTGAACACAGTGAATGGCTGGTCGCCATGGAGTTGGAACGTATGGGATTCACTTATACCGGCGCAACCCCCGAAGCCCTGGCCCTGGCACAGGATAAATTTCGCGTAAAAGTGCTGCTGGATGAAGCCGGAATTCCCACACCGGCCTGGCAAATCTTCCACGGGGGCAAATCCTCCCATTGGACCAAGTTTCCGGCCATCGTCAAACCGGTAAACGAACATTGTTCAGCAGGTATTACCCGGGACGCCGTTGTGCTTAATCCTGCCGAACTTCGTCAACGAATCATCTTCATTGAAGATACCTACCACCAGTCGTCTATCGTGGAAGAGTTCATTGACGGGCGTGAATTTCATGTTTCCGTTATTGGCAATGATGAACTGACTGTGCTGCCGGTAGCAGAAATGGATTTCTCTTTTTTTTCCGATGTGAAAGACCGTCTTTGCACCTATGACGCCAAATTTATTCCCGGTTCCCATCACTATGAAAAAATTGAAACACGGCTTCCGGCGCCGCTCGACCCCAAAGAAGAAAGCGCCCTGCGAGAGGTCAGCTTAAACGCATACCGCATACTGGGTTGCCGCGACTACGCCCGTTTGGACATCCGGATGCAAAACCATGTTTTTTATGTTCTGGATGTCAATCCCAACGCGGATATCAGCATCGATGCAAGCCTGGCCTGCGCCGCCCAGGAAGCAGGTTTATCGTATGGACACCTGGGAAGCCTTCTGGTTCTCCTCGCCTCCCGCCGGCATCCGGTAATGGGAAAAATGGCCAAGTCCATCAAAACTCATTTTGAAAAACAGCGCACAAGGAGATTCCGTTATGAAAAACCATCGACAACCTTTTAAAACCATGGTTCGCCTAGCGTCGACAGGTCTGATCATCTGCTTTTTTGCTTTCTTTTGGACAATATCGGGACACGCCGCCGAAATCAGTCTTCCCCTCGTGGTCATACAAACCAGCATGGGAACGATTGAAATTGAGCTCAATCCCGAAAAAGCGCCCAATACGGTCAGCAATTTTCTACAGTATGTAAACAGCCATTTCTATGACGGTACGGTTTTTCACAGGGTCATTTGGAGATTCATGATTCAGGGAGGCGGATATACAAAAGAAATGGAGCTGAAAAAAACCCATCCTCCCATCGCCATTGAGTCCAACAATGGTCTGAAAAACGATAAGGGAACCGTTGCCATGGCAAGAACCGGCGACCCGAATTCAGCTACCAGCCAGTTTTTTATTAACGCCAAGGATAATGATTTTTTGAATTATTCCAGATCGACCCGTCAGGAATACGGCTATACCGTTTTCGGCAGAGTTGTGCAGGGAATGGATGTGGTCAATAAAATTGAAAGTGTCCAGACCGCATCTTTTATGGGAATGAATGACGTCCCGGTCACGCCTGTCATCATCGAAAAGGTTTTCGTTAAATCATCGGAAAGCCCCTCTGCGGCACAGCATTTGCCGCCATCGGGAAAAGAACCTTTGGCAAAAGAGCGTCCGCAAAGATAATGCTTTGATGTTATAAAGAAATTCAATCCCACACCGGCAAAAATTTCATTCCCCTTCCGGCGGTAAAGATGGTATAAGGCCGCTGGAAGTAAATTCAGTTAAAAAGGTTTAAACATGTCTAAGATCAAAATTAAAAATCTCCTTCAGAATCAAATGGTTATTCTTGATGGAGCCACCGGAACCGAGCTTCAGAAACGAGGATTGCCTGCGGGCGTCTGTCCGGAAATCTGGTGCCTGGAGCATCCCTCCGTTCTTCATGATGTTCATGCCTCCTACGTCAGAGCGGGAGCGCAAATCGTATACACCTGCACTTTCGGAGCCAACCGCTTCAAGTTTCAGCAATACAAGGCCGAAAAAGATGTTTACACTGTCAACCTGGAACTGACTCGTCTGGCCAAAAAAGCATGCGGGAGAAAAGCGCTGATCGCAGGCGACATCGGCCCCACAGGTTTATTCATCGAGCCTTTCGGTTCCCTGCCCTTTGAAGAAGCGATAGATGGATTCAAAGAACAGGTGCGCGGCCTGATCGACGGTGGCTGCGATTTGATCGTTATCGAAACGATGATCGACATTCAGGAAACGCGCGCGGCGCTTCTGGCGGTGAAAGAGCTGTCTGATATCTTCACGATGACTTCTCTGACCTTTGAAAAAGACGGTCATACACTTGGTGGTACTCCTCCGGAAAGCGCGGTCATTACATTACAGAGCCTCGGCGCGGATGCAGTGGGCTGCAACTGCTCCGCCGGCCCCGAGCAAATGGCGGAGATCATCGCCGCAATGAAACCTCTCGCAACTGTGCCGCTTCTGGCCAAACCCAATGCCGGCATGCCGCGACTGGAAGGCTCAAAAACGGTATTTGACATGGACGCGAAAACCTTTGCCACCTGCGCCGGAAAGCTTGCGGCGGCCGGAGCCAATCTCCTTGGCGGCTGCTGCGGAACTACGCCGGACCATATTGCCGCTCTGTCGGCTAAAGTCGGAAGTAGAAAACCCTTCAAGCCACGCCGTTTATCCATCAGTGCGCTTAGTTCCGCAAGGAGCTTTGTCCATCTGCATGATGGGCAACCCCTCCTGATCATCGGCGAAAGAATCAATCCCACCGGCAAAAAAGCCCTTCAGCAGGAGCTTTTAGAAGGCAAATTTACGCTCATCCGCCAAATGGCTCAGGAACAGGAAGCTCACGGAGCTTCCTTGCTGGATGTGAATGTCGGACAACCGGGCATTGACGAAGTTCAAACCATTAAACAAGTAATCAGTTGTTTATCAACATCCAGCCGGCTGCCACTGGTGATCGACTCTTCACGGGTAGATACGATTGAAACCGCCCTGCGCCTGTATCCCGGCCGGATGTTGATTAATTCCATTTCCGGCGAAAAAGAAAAACTGGCCAAACTCATGCCTTTGGCGGCCAAATATGGCGCCATGTTTATTTTGCTTCCATTGACCGACGGAAATATTCCCAAGACATTCGTCAAACGCCGTGCAGTCATTCAATCGATTTTCCAAAAAGCACAGGAATTCGGCTTCACCAAAGATGATTTTGTGGTTGATGGTCTGGTCATGGCGGTTGCCTCCGACGCCAAAGCCGCCAAAGAAACCCTGGAAACGGTAAATTGGTGCGGTAAAACACTGAAATCCAAAACCGTCCTGGGCTTGTCTAATGTGTCTTTCGGGATGCCGGGCCGTCCCTGGCTGAACGCCTCGTTTCTGGCCATGGCCCAGTATTGCGGACTTACGCTGGCCATCGCCAATCCGGCAAGCGTCGAATTGATGAATGTAAAGAAATCATCCGATGTGCTGATCGCCAAGGATCCTTCGTCCCTGCATTTCATCGCGCATTTTGCACAGCCTCCCGCATCTGTTTTACCAACCATTTCAACCGCGGAAATTTCGCCGGATGAAAAAATTGCCAAGGCGGTTCTGGATGGAGACCGGGATCATGTGGTCACGCTCATTGAAGCGGCTCTCCAAAAAGGAAAAACGGCCAACCAGATGGTGGATGAAATTCTCATACCGGCCATTGTTCGGGTTGGTGACTTTTATGAAAAGAAAGTTTATTTTCTGCCTCAGCTGATGGCTGCCGCAGAAACGATGAAGAAGGCGCTGGCATATCTGGATCCGTATTTAAAAAAGGACGCTTCGCAGGAAAAGGGCAAGGTCTTGCTGGCGACTGTCCGTGGAGATATTCACGACATCGGCAAAAATATTGTCGCACTGCTTTTGAGAAACTACGGTTACCGTGTTATTGATCTGGGAAAGGATGTTCCCGATCAGGCGATTATTAATGCGGCAAAAACAGAACGTCCTGATATTATAGGACTATCTGCATTAATGACCACAACGATGGTCCATATGAAAGAGGTGATCGGTCTGGCCCGGGAACAGGGAATTGCCGCCCATTTTCTGGTGGGAGGTGCGGTAGTCACCCGGACGTATGCCGAATCCATCGGCGCGTCTTTCGCCCAGGATGGCGTAGCTGCTGTGAAAATCATTGATCAACTGTTAAAACAAGATGCATGAACGGCTATGATTTTTGAAAGACAACAGAGATGGCCGGGCATTTTTGCTTCGCTGGGACTGCATGGTCTGGCGTTGTGTATTTTATCTTTCAGTTTATCTGTCAGCACGCCGATTGCGCAAGACATTGGAAAAATGGATTTTGTATGGGTTTCGCTGGCAAAACACCATACAACGGTTGCACTTCCTGTCGAGAAAAACCGGACTCCCAAAAAATTTCAGACAGCCTCTTCGGCCCCTGTCCCCTCAGAAAACGCACCTGTGTTTCATTCTCCGGCAAAACTCCAACCAGTTTCTAAGGATCAACAAAAAGTTTCCATCGATGCTCTTCCGGCATTGCCGCCGTCAGCTCCGGTGTCTTCTGCTGCGAGAGAACAGGTTTCTCATGCTTCCCGTTCCAGCCAAAATTTGGAAACATCTGAAGCAACACCATCTCTTACCAAAGCGTATCCTCTGTACAGGGACAATCCACCCCCTCAATATCCGGAATCGGCAAGACGAAGAGGCTTTGAGGGCATCGTGCTTGTTCATGCGGAAGTTCTTGCTGACGGAAGCGTCGGCAAAACCCTCATCCGCAAATCGTCCGGATATGCCATTTTGGATCAAACCGCTGTAAACGCCGTTCGAAACTGGAAGTTTGAACCGGCAAAAAAGTCAGGAATTCCCTATAAAACCTGGGCGGAACTGCCCATTAAATTTATGATCAGCGACCACCCGTCCTGATGAAAAAAATCTTTTTACTGGAGGATGAATCAGTATGAACATGGATGAGAAAAAAAACCGCCTGGGTGAAATAATTCTGGAGCATTCCTTTAAATACAGTGAAAACCCGCCTTTTACACTGGCTTCGGGTCGACAAAGCTATTACTACTTCAATTGCAAGCCCACTACGCTTGATCCAGAAGGTATGAATTTAATTGGAAATATCATTTTCGATCTCCTGGAAAACAGCGAGGCGACGGCTGCGGGAGGCCTGACACTGGGTGCGGACCCAATCGCCAATGCGCTGGCTGTCATTTCCTGGCAACGGGGTCGGCCGGTCAAGGCATTTGTCGTGCGCAAGGATATCAAGGACCATGGAACTAAAAGCCCCATCGAAGGAAATGTCAAAGCAGGCGAAAAAGTGGTGATTCTTGACGATGTGATTACCACGGGTGGCTCCACGATTACCGCCATCGAAGCGGCGCGCAAGACAGGCCTGGTCATTGACCGTGTCATTACGCTGATTGACCGGGAAGAAGGCGGACGGGAAAACATTCTGCAGCATGTGGAGCTGGTACAATCCGTTCTTACCCGAACAGAAATTATGGCATTGAGAGCAAGGAAACCGGTTACTCAAAATGAATAGGATGAAAAGGGTTATTTTGCCGCTGTTCCTTTTTCTTCTTTTCTCGATGGCGGGAGAAGCAGGCGCATCCATCATCCCCGTCACCAAATTCCGGTCTCCAAATCTGACAGGCGGCGCACCCGCCGGTTGGGCATTGGAAAGAAAGTCCGGTTCACCGTCTCTGAAAATGGAAAAAGAAGGGGAATACTATTACCTGCGCTTGCAATCGGACGGCAGGTCTTCTTTTGGCATTCGTTCGGCCGCACGCGTAAACGTCAAAGATTATCCAATAATATCATGGCGTTGGAAAGCTTACAAACTTCCGGTTGGCGCAGATGTCCGCAAGAAGGAGACAGATGACCAGGCTTTGCAAGTTTATGTTGCTTTCAAGGAAACAGGATTTCCTGCCTCTCTGAACACGCCGGTGATCGGCTATATTTGGGATACAGAAGCCCCTAAAGGATGGAGCGGCCGCAGCAGGCAGATCGGCGGCGATAAATTGCGATATATCGTTTTGAGAAATAAAACCGATAAAACCGGCACTTGGTACACAGAACGCCGTAATATCTATGAAGATTACAAACGCCTGTTTAGTGAAATCAATGGAGGGGAACCTCTGGGAGTCACCACCGGATTGCAGCTGTATATCAATACCCAGAGAACCAAAACGCCCGCGGACGGCCTCATCGGCGACATCTTCTTCAGCAGCGATCTTCCAAAGGTTGCACAAACGACCGCAGCCGGCGAACCAGCCGTCGCAACCGCAACGGTTATCTCCGCTCCCAAACCGTCCATTTCCGCTCCAAGGCGAAAATCCATTCCTCAAGCGCCGGACGATGCGCCAATGGTTGACAATTTCAACAGCTCCGAATGTTTCAGCATTGCCGTGGAATTTGAAACTAATTCAATCGACATTGACGAAAACGGCACAGAAAAATTGAAACCCCTGCAGGAATACTTACTGAAGCATCCCCGTGCCGGTTTGCTGATTACCGGCCATACGGATAATGTGGGATCCATCACGTATAATAGGATCCTGTCCCGCTTGCGAGCGGAAAGTGTGAAAAATTATCTTGTTGAAAAGTTCTCCGTGGATGCAAAACGTATTTGGGTGAAAGGCGCCGGGCCCGACCTGCCGGTTGCGGACAACAGTACACCCGAGGGACAGGCACAAAACCGTCGTGTTTTGATTCAGACCTGTCCGGAATAAAGAATATGTTGTAGCCTCCATGCAGACAAGTTCATTTTTAGAAAGGAACCTTTTCCATGACACCACCCAAAACTCCTGAACCCACTTTGAAGTCAGGCGATATCCTCAATGGATTTCACATTCTCCGCGTGGAAACGATCGAGGCCATGCGCCTCACCGCTTATGAAATGGAACATCAAATTACCGGTGCAAAAGTATTGCACCTGCATTCCTATGACCGCGAAAATGTATATGCCGTGGGTTTTCGCACCCCACCCGGAGATTCTACGGGGCTGCCCCACATTCTTGAACATTCCGTTTTAGCCGGTTCGGAAAAATACCCGCTCAAGGACGCTTTCAAGGAACTGATGCGCTCGACCATGCAGACATTCATTAATGCCTTCACCTATCCGGACAAAACCGTTTATCCAGTGGCCAGTCAGATCAAGACGGATTTTTTCAATCTCGCCCGAGTTTACACAGATCTGGTGCTGCATCCTCGGATACGAAAAGAAACATTTCTGCAGGAAGGCCACCATCTGGAGTTTGCCGAACCAGGGAATCTTGAAAGCGATCTGACCATTTCCGGAATCGTCTATAATGAAATGAAGGGCGCCTACTCATCGCCGGATTCTTTGATATTCAAAAGCATCCAGGAAAATCTTTATCCCGACACGGTTTACGCCTTGGATTCCGGCGGGGATCCAGAATGTATTCCTTCGCTTACGTATGAACAGTTTGTTGAATTTCACCGTCGGTACTACTCTCCCTCCAATGCCCGTTTCTTTTTTTACGGTGACATTCCAACGGCCGACCATTTGACATTTCTTGAGGAAATGCTTGCCGGCTTTGAGCGGGTGGAGGTGGATTCCTCCATTCCAAGCCAGCCCTTCTTCAAAGCACCCCGGCGTGTTTCCGGCTTTTATCCGGTGGACCCGGAAGAAGCACTCTCAGGAAAAACCATGGTCAATCTGGCCTGGATGCTTTCTGAAAACAAAGACTTTGAAACCACCTTGCTTTTGGAAATTCTTTCCGGTCTGCTGGTGGGCAGCGCAGCCGCACCCTTGCGCAAAGCGCTGATTGATTCAGGCCTCGGCGAAGATATGTCGCCGGTTTCCGGCATCGAGTCTGACTTTAAACAGTTGATGTTTTGCGCCGGCCTGCGCAATGCCAACAGCGCCGACATTGACAATATTGAAAAACTGATCGACCATACCCTGCAAAACCTTGTGCGGGAGGGATTTGACCGGAAACTTATCGAAGGGATTTTGCATCAGGTGGAATTTCACGGCAAGGAAATTTCCCGTGGGGCCTATCCTTACGGCATTACGCTCATGGGCAATGTCTTTCAATCTTGGCTCTATGACGGCGATCCTCTAATCGGCCTGGATTTTTCAAGGGCGATCGAAAACATTCGCCGGCGCTGGACGGAAGATCCGCAAATTTTTCAGAAATTAACCAAGGACTGGCTGGTGGATAACCCGCATCGTCTGCTGTCCGTTATGGAGCCGGACCCGGAATTCAGCCGGAAAAACGAAAAAAAGGAAAAGAAAACCTTACAAGTTATCAAAGCCGGTTTTTCAAAAGAGCAATTACTGGAAATTGACCAAGAGGCTCTTCGGCTGAGAGCCTTTCAAATGGAAGAAGATTCGCCTGAAGCCGCAGCCGCTCTTCCAAAACTGCATGTAAGCGATATTCCCCGCCAGGTGGAAACTGTTCCCTCCGTCATCCGTCTTCTTGACCGGGTAGAAGTTATGGAGCATGACCTCTTCACCAACGGCATTATCTATGTGGACTTGGCATTTGATACATCCTCCGTTCCCGAAGAACTTCAGATGTATCTGCCGATCCTGGGAAAATGTATGACCGGGATGGGCGCAGCCGGTTTGACCTATGATGAAATGTCCAAGCGCATCGCACTTCATATGGGTGGATTCGGATATGATTTATCCGCCGGTTTCTCTGCGGACGCCCAAAACGTTTGGCAAAAGATGATTTTTTCCTTCAAAGCGCTCCGTCGCACCTTTCCGGAGGCAGTTCATACAGTCGGCGATGTGCTGTGCGCCGGTGATTTGGACAACCAGGAAAGAATACGCGATTTGATTGCCGAGCGAAAAAACGGCCTTCAGTCCGCCGTGGTGCCTTCAGGTCATATCTTTGCCAAACGGGCAGCGGGCGCAGCATTGACTCTGCCCGCTTACCGCGACGAGCAATGGCATGGTCGGACACAATTGCGTCTGGTTCAACAGTTGGCCGCCGAATTTGAAACATCGCCAAACCATCTGCAAAAGAAGCTGGAAGAGCTGAAAACCATGCTTTTTCACCAAAGCAACCTTTGCATCAACCTGACCGCAGAAACCGAAGATATGGAATTGGCGCGGGAACAAATGCTCCGGCTTCTTGAAAAACTGCCGGAGAGTTTCGTCTTAAAAAAGACGGCCCCTCCCCCGCTCACATCCGTCCACGCAGGAATCGCCGTTCCCTCACAGGTTTCCTATGTGGCCGGTGCGTGGAGGTCCCCCGCCTACAGCCACCCCTCTAGTCCGCTTCTTCTTTTAGCATCGCGGGAACTTTCCAACAGTTTCCTCTACAAGCACATCCGGGTGCAGGGTGGCGCCTACGGAGGCATGTCCACCTTGGATACGAATCTGGGCATCTTTGCTTTTCTCTCCTATCGGGATCCGCACATCGCCCGGACACTCGATGTATTTACTCAGGCCGAGAAATATTACACCAAAAATGAAATGAGTCCCGACGACATGGAAAAAGCCGTCATCAGCACAATTGGCGCGCTGGACAGGCCACTGGACCCGGCAGGACGGGGATTTGTCGCCTTCATGCGCCACTTTGCCGGAATAACCGACCCAATGCGCCAATCTTATCGAAACCGCTTATTTGATGCATCTCCCCGGCAAATTCGTGAAGCGCTGGATGCGTATTTTGCAGAAGCCTCTTCTTCCAGAGCGGTTGCCGTTTATGCATCACAGGAAAAGCTGGATGAAGCAAACCAGGTATTGCCACATCCCCTAAATCTGGAAAAGCTTTCGGAAGAATAAAACCTGGAGGGAGTTTTTGGATGACCAACAGAAAACAACATCAAGGCACATTGGTAAACTGTTTTTTTTGCAAGCATTTTTTTATCACCTATGAAACAAAGTATCCATACGGCTGCCAGGCCATGGGTTTCAAGTCCGCCCGTATGCCCGCTGTGGATGTTTTCAGTAATTCAGGAACGGACTGTGCTATGTTTATCCGTAAAGAGCGGATTCATCACTCCGAATGATTTGTAACCAGAGGTTTTTCTCCCTTTGAGATAGGAAATAACGATTGATGAAGATTTCTGATTGGTTGGATCAAAATGAAGCGCAGGGCATCGATGTAAACCACTTGGCTTTCCCTGCCCTACAGACTCAGCAGGAAGCCCCCGATGAAACCATTTTCTTCAAAGAAATCCGCACATGCAGTGTTTTGTGCTCTGGCAATCACCCATTTGCCACTGTCGAAAGGTATGACCACTGGTATCTTTGCCGGGGAAAAGAAAAAGACACCGGACCTCATACCACCAAACCACAATGGTGGCTTTTCACAAAAGACAGAGAGTTGGCCATAAGGACGGCCAGACTTCGAATCGGACAATAAATCGCCAATAATTTATTGACATGAAGCATCATGTTTCCTATACTCACACAACATAAGGTTATGACACAAAAAAAGCAATCCGGTTGAAGGCCCTTGGCGTCAAGTCCGGATCCTGCGGAGTTTACCTGCATGGCGGCATCCATCAAAATATTAACCATCGATGACGAAGACATTGTTCGGCAATTAATTGCGGAATATCTGGATATTCTAGGGTATCAGGTGATCCAAGCCGAAAACGGACGCACCGGCATCGAAAAGTGCCGGCTGGAACGTCCCGATCTTGTGCTTTCCGATCTGCGCATGCCTGAAGTGGACGGCCTGCAGGTCCTGGAAACCTTAACCAGGGAATTTCCGGAAATGCCTGTAATTCTGGTCACAGGCCTTGGCGGTATCAACGACGCCATTGAAGCGATCAAACTTGGCGCATGGGACTATCTCACCAAACCTTTCCAGAGCATCAGTGTCATCCAGCATGCAGTAAAAAGAGCCTTGGAACGGGCAAAACTCCTCCGGGAAAACCGTGAACACCACGAACATCTCGAACAGGTCAACGCGCAACTTACGGAAAGTCTGCGAAAACTTGAAGAGGACGAAGTCGCAGCCAGGAAAATGCAGTTTCATCTCCTGCCCGACAATCATCAGGAAAAGGGAAACTATCATTTCAGCTGGGCTCTGTATCCCTCACGTTATCTGAGCGGTGATTTTGTTGACTATTTTACTCTGGATGCAGATCACTTCGGTTTTTTCATTGCTGATGTTTCGGGTCACGGCGTTTCATCCGCATTGGTCACAGTTCTTCTGCGCAGCCATATGCACCGCTACGTTGAAAAGTACATTAAAGGGCGTGACAGCAGCCTGGATATTCTGAATCCTGAAAAAACCCTGACCAATCTGAATCGTGTCCTTTTGAGCGAGGATTTAGATAAGTACCTGACCATGTTTTATGGTATTCTGAACGCCAAAGACAACACTCTGATCTATTGCAATGGCGGCCAATTTCCCTGCCCGATTATGGGTGACAGTCTTCAGACCTTCTTCATTGAAAGCAATGGCCTGCCCGTCGGTCTGTTTGAAGAAGCCCCTTACGTTGCGCATACTCTGAAACTGACAGACAAGTTCAATCTTTTCCTGTTTTCAGACGGTGTGCTGGAAATCCTCCCCCAGAAAACCGTTAAAGAAAAAAAAGACTATCTGCTGACGCTGCCTCTGAACGAAGAACTGCAAATGGAAGACCTGACGAGAAAGCTTGATCTGGACGCCAAAGTGAGTTTGCCCGATGACATCGCCCTGCTGTTGATCAATCGGAGGCCCTGATCATGGAAACGGGATCTGTTTACTATGCAAGGCACGAAAATACCTATGTGATCAAATTAATCGGAGAAGTTCGCTACCAACTGGGCTGCGCCTTTGATGATTTTCTAAAACGCCTGTTTGCCAAAGACGATTTCCGGGATATCGTGATCGACCTTACGGAAACCAGAATGATAGACAGCACCTGCCTTGGCCTTCTGGCCAAAATCGCCAATTACGCGCGTGCCCACTTTGGCGGGAAAGTAACCATGTTTTCCACTGATGACGATATTAACCAGATTCTTCACGGCGTCGGCTTTAACACTGTTTTCAACATCTGCAATGTAAAACCCGGCGCTGCAGACAATGCCCAACAGATCCACACCTGTGCACCCAACCAGGACCATCTGGCCCGAACCCTTTACGACGCCCACCTGATACTTTCGGAACTCAATGACAAAAATCGGGAAATGTTCAGAAATGTCGTTGAAATGCTGAAAGACAAGGCCAACACATAATCATTGCGGATTTGCAGACGCCATCAGTTCCATCCCAACGGGATATTGGTTACTTTCTCAAAAACAAATACATGTATTCCTTTTCCATGGTTTGCAATTCAAG